>Ga0105047_10001749_pt1 | contig 39110 bp, 36 predicted proteins | sample MAT04_FD_78384 | JGI IMG/M metagenome (GOLD analysis project Ga0105047, IMG submission 78384) | Freshwater microbial communities from Lake Fryxell liftoff mats and glacier meltwater in Antarctica - MAT-04 (megahit assembly) | ecosystem: Environmental > Aquatic > Freshwater > Ice > Liftoff...
GATAGGCGCGATCGCCACCGGCATCGTCTCCCTACTCCCCAACGTGGTGGTGGAATTCATCGGCGGCGCGGCCTACCAACAACTCGCGGGGGAAGTATGGATCTTCGCCGCAGCCGGCTCGGCCTACGCATTGGCACAATTCCTTCTTTACGGCCAGCTTGCCGCCAGTAAGCGCAGCGCCATCGTCGTGCTGTGGATTGCCGTCGTGGCTCTGCTCGGACTAGTCATCGCCTTCCATAGCACCGTCTTGCAAATTGCCACGATCGTCTTGAGTGTCGCCTCAGCAGTCGCGACCGTGGGGATCGTTGAATTGCTGCTGGAACGGCGTCATGAGTCGCGCGATCAGGAACAGGTCCCAGCATGAGCAACTCAACGGTACGTAGCCCAACGGACTACGTCGACTCCGTCAGCGTCAGCTATAGCGCTGCAACCGTCAACGCGTTACGCCGACTCGTAGGAAATACCGGACCACGAGGAATTCTGGCGCGGGGAGGTCTCACCAGTAGCGGCGATGCCTCACGTAACGCTGGGGGTCACCTAGTCGAGTTGCAGGGAAATTTGGCAAGCCCAGCCGTTGAATGGATTGACTGGGAGCGCCGAATCGCTCGACTGGCTGCCGGTGCGACCCTCGCGGAGATCAACTCCCAACTCAGTAAACAAGGCTGGTTCCTGGCAGCTGTGAGCGCCGATGCCCAGACAACTTTGGGTGCCGCGATCGCGACCGACTCTTCTGGGCTTGGCCGGGGCCCGCGCGGGTCGATCGCTGCCGCTGCGAGCGCACTGGAAATCGTCGATGGCCGGGGCGAGATCGAACGGCTCAGCGGCGAGGATCACACAGGGCCAATGTTTCGGGCAACAGTCGCCGGGCTCGGACTGACTGGGGTAGTGACGAGCGTTGAGGCAAGAATCACTCCAATCAGTACGACCTGGATGAAACTCGACACTTTTCGCTGCCCAGACTGGGCCGCCACGCTGGCGCAATGCAACCTCTCCTCCACTACCCACCCCTACTCTTACGCCCATATTGACCTCACGGCGCGAGGCGATGCTGTGGGTCGGTCGATTGTGCAATCTGGCGCGCACGCAGGACTCAAGGATGTTCCTGATACTCGCCGAGGCGATGCGCTGGCATTCGACCTTGAACCAACCAACCCTGGTCGGGGCATGACCGACCGTTCCCCTCGTTGGTTGCAACGCACACTGGCTCGAACGGCGTTCTCCGCTGAAGCCAGCCATGACGTCGGACTTACCCCCGCCTCTCGCTTCTTCCACCCAGACACCGTTTCTGTGTCCCCTCTCGGGCCTGGTCGTCACAATCCACCGGCAGTGCGCTACCTGGCGTGCGTTCCTGACGATCACGTCGAATTGCTTGTGGAAATCTTGCATCGCATCGGCGCGCTCGGGTGCGCCGCACCTGTTGGGACGTTGCGACGCCACAACGCGCAATCCCCCGGCTACCTCAGCGCCATCATTCGCGGCTGGTCGTTGGAGATCGACTGCGGGCCACCCTCACTTGCCCTCGGCGCAACATTGGACGAACTCGACGAGCGTATTGCCGAAGTCGGGGGCCGCGTGGGGTTGGCTACCGACAGTCGACTGCGCCCCGAACTCCTCGAGCAGATGTATCCACAACTACCAGAGTGGCAAAGCATTCGCCGCGACCTAGATCCTGCCCGGGTCTTCAATTCCGATCTTGCCAGGAGGCTTGAGCTGTGATTGATCGCGTTGGCAATATCGCATCAGGTGCGCTCGTCGGATCACTATCGCAACTGTCGATTGACATCCTCGGCAACCTGGCAAGTAGCCGGTTACGCCGTGTCGGTGTGGCGGCCACTTCCCCTACGGTCGCGGCGTTCGCTAGTCAATACTTCCAACGTGCCGGAGTGTCTCAAGTCAGCGCCCGCGACTTCAGCGCCCATGAGGCCAAGTCGCATGAAGAGGTAGTGGATTACCTATTCGCCGATGGTGACGTCGATACGTTGATCATCGAGGCCCTCGGTGACTTCGCTATCGAGGACTTCGATGGCTCACCGGCAGCCTGTGCAAGCCTCGCCGATGACGGTTTCACATCGACCATGAGCCTCACGATGCACAGCCTGAGCCACCTCAAGATTCAGGGCCACGGATGCATGGTTCTACTCCTGCCGCACTGTCGAGTGCCCCATGGTGGCGAGCAGACTCACCTTGGCGCCGCCGTCGTTGGTTCGGTCCACGCCGGACTGCGAGAATTCAGCGATCGACTCGGCAACGAGCTTGCCGGTACCGGTGTGCGCTTAGTCGTTGCAGATGTCCCGACGGCTACCGGCGCCCAACTTGAAGTCGCCGCGTCGGGGATCGCCGAGGCGATTCGTTCCCAGCGCGCGTTGGTCAAGTACTCCAGCGAGTCGAAAGGTCTGCGGACCCGGCTGCGTCCGTCACGCCGGGGCAATCAGCACTAGTCAACGCGGGCAGCCGTGACGTTAGTGAGCTGCTTCTTGCCAGTTCTGGCCAACACCTACCGATACAGCTAGTGGGACCGTGAGATCGCCTGCTGACTCCATATGAAGCCTCACCAACGCTGTTGCGGCAACCACCTCGCCTTGACCAACCTCAAGGACGAGCTCATCGTGAACCTGCAGCAACAATCTGGTATTCATGTCGGCCTCCCGCAGCGCGCGTTCGACATCGAGCATGGCCAGCTTCACAATATCGGCGGCCGAGCCTTGGATCGGTGCATTCAACGCCATGCGCTCAGCCATCTCTCGACGTTGGCGGTTGTCGCTGGTCAGGTCGGGCAAGTAGCGGCGACGACCCATGAGGGTTTCTGTGTAGCCGGTCTTTCTGGCCTGGTCAACAGTCGCCTCGAGGTACTCGGCCACCGCACCGAAGCGCTCGAAGTACCGATCCATAAGCGCCTTGGCATCCCCAGCCGAGGTGCCCAGTTGTTGACTGAGCCCAAACGCACTCAATCCGTATGCCAACCCGTAGGACATCGCCTTGATCCGGCGGCGCTGCTCGGCTTCAACGTCGCTTGGTTGCACTCCAAAAACCTCTGCTGCCATCGTGTTGTGCAGGTCCTCGCCCGAGCGGAAGGTCTCGATCAACTTCTCGTCACCTGACAGGTGCGCCATGATCCGCATTTCAATCTGGCTGTAGTCAGCCGTAAGCAGGCAGTCGTATCCCTGCCCGACGACGAAACCAGCGCGAATGCGTCGGCCCTCTTCCGTGCGGATCGGGATGTTCTGCAAGTTGGGATCTGTACTGGACAGTCGTCCAGTCGCCGCGATCGTCTGTTGAAAGGTGGTGTGGATGCGGCCCTGCCCATCGGCTAGCGGCAACAGCCCTGCGACGGTTTGGCGAAGCTTGGACACGTCCCGCCAACGCAGGAGTACGGGCGGAAGCAAGTCTTCGGTATTGCTGGCCAACCAGCCGAGTGCATCAGCGTCAGTCGTGAAGCCGGTCTTGATCTTCTTGGTCTTCGGCAGCTCGCGTTCAACGAATAGGATCTCCTGCAATTGCTTGGGCGAGCCCAGATTGAAGGGGCGACCAACGATCTCGTGCGCAGTTGCCTGAGCCTTGTCGACTTCTTTCGCATACTGGGCTTCCACGTCGGTCAAATACTCGACGTCCAAGGCAATGCCGTGTCGCTCCATCGTCGCAAGCAAGGTCACCAAAGGGAGTTCGATATTGGCCAGCAACGCCGAACCACCACGCTCGATGATCTGCTGGTCGAGTTTGATCGCTAGCGCGTAGATCGCACGCGCCTGGGCAGCCAGCATGAGTCGACTCGAATCGTCATCCTCGGCGGTGAGCGCAAGTTGACCCGATGTGTCGGCACTTGTTGGCAAGGTCTCGTGCAGGAAGCGCTCAGTGAGATCACCCACCCCCAACGCCCGTTGGCCTGCGATGACCAAATACGCCGACAATTCAATGTCGGCAGCCAAGCCCGCGAGCTCCCAACCCCGTGCTGCGAATGCCAAAGAAGCACCCTTGGCCGCGTGCATAAACTTGGGACGCATCGGATCTGACAGGTAATCGCCGAAGGCCTCGTCGTCGATAGGCAATAGCTGCCCCGGATCGAACCAGATCGCCTCGCCATCAGCAGGGGTCAAGGCAACCGCCCAAACGTCGCCAGTGCCCGCACCCCACCGACCATCGATTGCCATTGCTAGCGGCGCGTCATGGGCTTGTTCGGAGAGCCAGTCGGCCAGTTGACCTACCTCGGTGACAATCGTGACCTCGCCATCGAAAGCGCCAGTGTTCGCGGCCTCAACACCGGCATTGCCGACGACCTCGAATAGGCGATCTCGCAGAACCCGAAACTGCAGGCTGTCGAATACTTCGTGCACTCTCTCCGGATCAAAGTCGACGACTTTGAGTTGATCAACGGTCAACTCAAGCTCCATGTCACGCACGAGCTCGGTGAGATGCCGGTTGGTCTTCACCTGATCGATGTGAGCACGCAAGGCCTCGCCGACTTTGCCCTTGACCGAGTCAGCTTGGTCAAGCAGTTCCACGAGGCTCCCGTATTCGCGAATCCATTTCGCTGCTGTCTTCTCACCAACGCTCGGGATGTTGGGCAGGTTGTCTGACGGGTCCCCGCGCAGTGCCGCAAAGTCGGGGTATTGCGCCGGAGTCAGGCCATAGCGGGCCTCGACCTCGGCTGGTCCCATCCGGGCCAGGTCTGACACGCCCTTCTTCGGGTACAGGACAGTCACATGCTCGGACACCAATTGAAATGCATCGCGATCCCCAGTGAGCAGCAGTACGTCCATTCCCTGTTCTACTGCCTGCGTTGCCAGCGTCGCCAATATGTCGTCCGCCTCAAACCCGGCCACCTTGATGCTTGGAATGCTCATCGCATCTAACACTTCGACGATGAGATCAACCTGTCCTTTGAACTCACTCGGTGAGGCAGAACGATTCGACTTGTACTCGGGGAATACCTCACTGCGGAAAGTTTGTCGCGAGACATCGAATGCCACAGCCATATGGGTCGGTGCCTCGTCGCGCAACGTGTTGATCAGCATGGAGGTGAAGCCATAAACCGCGTTCGTTGGCTGCCCAGTCGTTGTCGAGAAGTTCTCCACTGGCAGGGCGAAAAATGCCCGGTATGCAAGCGAATGTCCATCAACGAGCAGTAATCGGGGCCTATCGGTCAGCTTGGTCACCACCCGATCCTAAGCTGGCCCAATGAGTAGTCCTGGTACCGAACCCAACACCCTGCCGACTGGACCCCTGATTGACCGGATGGGAGTCGAAATACTTGAGGCCTCCCTCACACGCGTCGTGGCGAGAATGCCTGTCGAGGGCAACACCCAGCCCTACGGGCTCCTCCATGGCGGGGCCTCGGCAGTCCTCGCTGAGACCCTCGGTTCCATCGGCTCAGCACTACACGCTGGCATTGAATCCCGCATCGCTGTCGGCATCGAACTGAGCTGTACACATCACCGTTCAGCACGCGCGGGCTATGTGACCGGCGTCGCTACCCCGCTGTCCCTAGGTCGAACATTGGCAACCTGGGACATTGTGATCACCGACGATGACGACAAGCGCATCTGCACGGCTCGCCTCACTTGCTTGTTGCGCGACATCCCAGCGAGCCAAGCCTAGGTTCAATTACCGGTCCGCTTCCTCGCCGGACGTCTCGGCCAACATGCCTTCGCTGGGCGCCTGCGCGATCACGACATCTGCCACCTGCGACATCGGCAGGCGTCGGTCCATGGCGGCCTTCTGCATCCACCTAAACGCGCCGGCCTCGTCAAGGCCATATTGGGTCTGCAGAATCCCCTTCGCTCGCTCGACATTCTTCCTGGCTTCAAGCTGATGCTGAAGGTCCCCGAGCTCAGCTTCGAGAGCGGCCTTCTCCTCAAACCGGGCACGAGCAAGCTCCAGTGCAGGTGTCAGGTCTGAGGCATTGACAGGCTTAACCAAAAATGCCATTGCCCCCGCCGCTCGAGCGCGATCAATCAACTCCCGCTGACTGAACGCCGTCAGCATAATCACAGCCGTCCCACCGAGGCCAGCGATCTGCTCAGCGGCACTGAGCCCGTCGAGACGGGGCATCTTGATGTCGATGATCGCGACGTCGGGCTTGAGCCTCTCCACCAAACTCACTGCTGCGAACCCATCGCTGGCACTGCCGACTACGTCGTAACCAAGCTCACCGAGCATCTCCACGAGATCGATGCGAATGAGTGATTCATCTTCCGCGACGATCACCCGTGTGCGTTCGGTCATGCGAGCAGCCTAAAGGTCGTCCTTCTCGATGATCCGGCGAAGGCGCTGATCTCTGTCATACTCGCTGATCAGGTGCAGCGCCCCGAGCGCTTGATATGTGGTGATGGTGCGCTCGGCCCGCTGGCGACCAATGAACGCAACGAACCAGTGACCCAGGGTCGAGATTTGCTTCTGGAAGCCGACCAAGTACAGCACATGGATGAAGAGCCACATGAGGAACGCAATGAAGCCACTGATCTCCAACTTGCCGACTTTGGCGACAGCTTTCCATCGAGAAATCGTCGCCATGGATCCCTTGTCGAAATACTTGAATGCCGGGCCATCCTTATCGCCTTGTGTGCGGCGCCTGATCTGATCAGCCGCGTACTTGCCTCCTTGCATCGCCACTTGCGCAACGCCTGGTAGGTCATCAAGGGCAACCATGTCACCGACAACGAAAATCTCCGGGTGACCCGGCAACGTCAAGTCCGGGAGGCATTCGATGCGACCCGACCTGTCAACCTTGGTACCGGTCTGGTCTGCCAAATGCTTAGCCAGCGGTGAAGCTGCCACACCTGCCGCCCACACCTTGCATTTAGCCCTGATGTGCTGCTCGTTACCTTCTTTGTCCTTGACTGTTACGCCGTCCTCATCAAGCCCAACCACCATTTGGTTGAGCATGACCTCGATGTTCATCTTTTCTAGCTGCTTCTTGGCCTTCAGCGATAGCTCCCCACCGAATGCACTCAGCACTTGGGGACCGGCATCGATCAGGATCACGCGAGTGTCTTTGGGGTTGATGTTTCGGTAATCATTTACCAGACTGCGGCGCGACAGTTCGCGGATCTGACCCGCCATCTCCACCCCAGTTGCGCCCGCCCCCACAACCACATAGGTCATCCACGGTTCGGCGTCTTCTGGATGTTCCTGAAGTTCGGCAATCTCCAGCGCCCCGAAGATTCGCCCTCGCAGCTCTAAAGCGTCATCAACGGACTTGAGTCCTGGAGCGAACTCGGCATATTCCTCGTGACCGAAGTAGGACTGTCCTGCGCCTGCAGCCACGATCACTGTGTCATAGGGAGTTACAGTCTCCAAAACTCCGACGTTGTGCTTAACGGTCTTAGCTTCAACGTCGATGTGGGTGACTTCGCCAAGTAAGACAGTCGTATTCTTCGCCTTCTTCAGGACCTCTCGTGTGGCCGGTGCGATCTCACCTTGGGACAGGATTCCGGTGGCCACCTGGTACAGCAACGGCTGAAAGAGGTGGTGGGTGGTCTGCGCGATCATCGTTACCTCGACGTTCATCTTGCGCAGCCGATGTGCTGCGAAGAGCCCACCAAACCCCGAGCCGATGATCACAACGCGATGAGGTCGATCGTCGATGTCCGTCATAGCCGCCAAGGATCGCGCATTTACCGTTGGCGTGTCCACCTCGCCTGTGACTTGATCAGTGTTGGCCCTACCAGGGTTCGCTCAGGGGTTCGGTCACCTCGTCGATGCTACGGCGATCGGTCTGATTGGGTGATTCACTCGTGTAGCCCAAACGCAGGAGCTGCTGTGGATCAGCGTCCAAGCACAAGACCCGCTCGACCTCACGTCGCGTCACGTCAACTTGCAAGGGCTGATTGGCAAACGTGATCGCGACACCGAGCCCTGTTGCAGCTAGCAGAACATGGGCAAGTGACTGACCGGCTAGCAACCACTGATCCTCGGTGTCCCCGTATGTCGAGATCGCCACGAGAGTCCCTGAAGTTGAATGCTCGACACTGCCTTCAGCGCCCTGAGCAGGGGCCGTTGGCCGCCCGACCGGCCAACGCTTGAGTTCCTCGACGAATCGTGGATCGGCCATCTGGAGATGGTTGGAGTTCACGATGAGTTCCTCAACCTGGCTGCGCTGCGCGTCCTGCACCACTGTGAATTTGGTTTGCAGTTCAGTGGCCACGACACCGAGTTCCTCAAGGACCTCGGCCTCGAGCGGGACATCATCAATACCGCCCCAGTTGGTATGCCGGGCAGATGCAGCAGTGACCAATTCCTGGGCTACCACGTCTGGAACCTTCGCAGTTCCCGTCACGCGGATCCTGGCCAAGAGGTCAGCGAGGCGGGGATCGGGGTATATCGCTATTACGTAGTCGGCGCCGAGGGAATCAAGTGCGATCCGCAAGAAATAGAGCGCGACACCGCAGCTGATAACCAATTCCCGGCCCAACGGATCACCAACCGAACGCGAGCGACTGCGATCGAAGTACATGTTGATGATGCCTTCATCATGGCTCATGAATGCCCACGGCTGGATATTGCGCGGCGAGGGCGCCAGCAAAGCGAACTCCATGGCAACCGCAATCGTCTCGTCGATCGAATCCTCGGGCAAGTCGCTATCTGTCACGGATTCCACTCCTCAAGCTCAGCTTAGGTTGACTATGGCCTAACGGCACTGACCTTCCCACGCCGCACCTCGATCCTGCCACGTTCCAGTTGCCACGTTCCAGTGGGACGTAGACGGTGGTTAGGTAAGTGAAGCCCTCGCGAGGGCCGGCGCTTTCGATTTGCGCAGGTTAGGTGACCGATTCCGTGCCGACATTGCCCCGATGTTGTGCGCGGGTGAAATCGGCTGCAGGTTCTTACGAGTCGCGGGATGCTCGTGGGTCAGGCGCCTTGCTGCCGTGACTGATCTGGTCAAGCCGTGACGGACACGAACTGGTGCCCTCGGTGGGAGTCGAACCCACACTGGGACGATTTTGAGTCGCCTATCTCTGCCGGTTGGATTACGAGGGCGAGACACCAGGGATGAAATCTACTCTAACGCCTCACTCACAACACAAGGTGAGGCTTGATATCGGTGATCGCGGCCAATAACCCGTTGACAAACTTGGGCGATTCATCGGTGGAAAGTGAGGTCGCCAGGTCTACCGCCTCGGAAATGGCCACCGCATCGGGCACATCGTCAGACCACAGAATTTCCCAGGTGCCGATGCGCAGGAGGTTTCGGTCCACGTCAGGCATTCGATCTAGGGTCCACCCGGAGGAATACGTCGCTAGCAATTCATCAATACGTTCACGGTGAGTTGCAACGCCCTCAATGATCGTTCGCGTATACGGGTTAAGAGGCCCATCGGATCGCGCTTCAAGGCCCATCAGGGCAACCGTCGGTTGCGTTCCCTGCACTTCCGCCTCGTACATGACATCTAGTGCACGCTTGCGCGCCTTGGTCCTTGCCGACATCAGCAGTTACCAGTTCCGGGTCTAGTTATTGACGCGGTTGATGTAGGAACCGTCGCGAGTGTCCACTTTGATCTTCTCGCCGACATTGAGGAACAACGGTACCGAGATCTCTGCACCGGTCTCCAGCCGCGCTGGCTTTGTGCCGCCGGTGGAGCGATCGCCTTGCAGGCCCGGTTCGGTGTATTCGATCACAAGTTCGACGCTGGGCGGCAATTCAATGTAGATCGGTACTTCTTCGTGTATCGCGACGACTGCCTCTTGGTTCTCCAAGAGGTACTTCGCGGCCTCGCCAACGGTCTTCTCCGACACGAGCACTTGGTCGTAGGTGTCCATATCCATGAACACGAAGTCGTCACCGTCTTTGTAGGAGAACTGCATCGTGCGCTTGTCGACGCTGGCGGTTTCGACTTTTAGCCCGGCATTGAACGTCTTGTCCACCACCTTGCCGCTAAGAACATTCTTGAGCTTGGTGCGCACAAACGCCCCACCCTTGCCCGGCTTGACATGTTGGAACTCAACGACTGCCCACAATTGGCCGTCGATCTTCAGAATCAAACCGTTCTTCAGGTCGTTCGTGCTTGCCACAAGAGCCTCTTTCGATATACGGGTGAGCCGTTAGCCTAGTCGAACGAGACCACGATCTAGCACAGTCAGTACTTCGTGGCCGAAGTCCGTCACTAGACAGGTGTCCTCAATTCGGACGCCACCTCGACCAGGAAGGTAGATACCCGGTTCGATTGTGGCGACAACTCCGGCTTCGAGCCTACCGGCGGCCTCTGGGGCGAACAGTGGCGCCTCGTGGATCTCGAGTCCGACACCGTGGCCGAGACCGTGGCTGAAATTCTCGCCGAATCCGGCGTCAGTGACTATCGAGCGCGCCGACTGGTCGACAGCTACGACATCCACCCCGGGCTTGAGCATGGCCCGCCCGGCATGAGCCGCTCGCTGCACGACCTCGTGGATTTCGATCTGCCATGGCCGCGGGTCGCCACCAACAACGAACGTGCGGGTGCAGTCCGCGTGATAGCCCTCGACCAGCGCCCCAAAGTCGATTTTGAGTAGGTCACCCGCCGAAACTCGGGCAAGGGTCGGATCATGGTGCGGGATCGCGCTGTTTGATCCGGTTGCGACGATGGTGGGGAATGCCCGGTCGTCACCACCGTGGGTCCCCATAAGTACTTCGAGGCGCCGAGCGATCTCGATCTCGGTCTGTCCTACACCGATGAAGGGGGCCAGTTCGGATAGGGCATCGACGCTGACCTGACATGCCCTGCGCAGCAATCCGATCTCGCCCGCATCCTTGACGTAGCGCGACGCAGCGATCACACCCGAGGTGTGTATCAGCTCAAGACCCAACACCCCGGCCAGGGTGGTGAGCGCGTCGAGTTGCTCGACCACGAGGTCATCGACTTCGACAGCTACTGTGCGCAGGCCAGCGGCGCCAGCGTGCTGAAGCATGGCCTGAGCGCATGCCCGCTCGATCACAACGTCGAGGTCGACCTCACTGGTTTGTTCGAGGACTTGATCTCGATACCGACCATCGGTGGCCACGGCAAATACATCTGGTCCAAGTAGCGCAGCTGCATTGCTCCCCGAAAAGCCAGTGACCCAACGGACGTTATTCAGATCAGTAACGAGGAGCGCCTGAGCTTTGTGCCCGGTGGAATTATCGCCAGTGATCGCGTTTGCGATTTTCTGCTGGCGCATGCCAAGGGCAGAACTCACGACCTAGCCGACTCGATACTCGGCGTGGCGCTCCCATCAATTGCTTCGGACACGGCCTCCTCGATAGCCAAGGGGGCTTCAGCGATCGCTTTGGGATCTTCGTTCTCGGCCCAGGCATCCCCAGCTAGGGAGAACAGCGCGAGCCGGTAGGAATCGACTCCGAAACCAGCAATCGTTCCCGAAGCCACCGCTGACACCACTGAATTGTGTCGGAACTCTTCGCGGGCTGCCGGGTTACTCAAGTGCACCTCGACCAACGGTGCAGTGCGTTGCGCGCAGGCATCGCGCAGCGCGTAGGAGTAATGCGTGAACGCGGCGGGGTTGAGTACAACGGGAATCTTGCCATCGGCGGCCTCGTGGAGCCAGCCGATAAGTTCGGCCTCGGAGTCAGTTTGGCGCACGTCTACAGAGAACCCGAGCTTCGCGCCGACGCTTTGGCATTCGGCTACCAGTCCGGCATATGAGGTCGCGCCATAGATGTCTGGCTCTCGTGTTCCAAGTCGGGCAATGTTGGGTCCATTGAGGACGAGCACTTGAGTCACGCCTGACATGTCGCCTCCGAAGTCGCTGACTGCCTAATCTACTCGCTGATCGCCTCGTAGGCACCGATCAAGGTCGCGGGGTCGGGTGCCGTCAGAATTGCGGGCTGCGCAATGCCCTCGAGAACCACGAATCGAAGTGTGTCGGCCCGGGCCTTCTTATCCAACTTCATTGCTGCCATGAGCTCGTCGAAGCGCCCCGACGGGTAGCTGATGGGCAGACCCACTGATCCCAACACATCACGATGCCGACCGACCATGTCTGGAGTGATCCGATCATTGCGCGCGGCTAGCTCGGCGACGAATACCATGCCGACCGAGACCGCTTCACCGTGGCGCCAGGTGTAATTCTCAAAGCGCTCGATTGCATGTGCCAGGGTGTGTCCGTAGTTGAGCATCTCGCGCCCGACTCCCCCGCTAGTCGGCCCACCGATCACCTCTTTGAAGTCATCGGACACGACGTCAGCTTTAACTTGAACTGCGCGCTCGATGAGTTCGCGCATGACTGGCCCTGAGGGATCAGTCGCCACCTGCGGGTCAGCCTCAACGAGATCGAGGATCGCTGGGTCGGCGATGAAACCGCATTTGATGACCTCAGCAAGGCCGCCGATTAGATCAGCGTGATTCATAGTCGCCAAGAAGTCGAGGTCACTCACGACCAACCTGGGGTGATAAAACGCGCCGACGAGATTCTTGCCCTCAGCCGTGTTGATTCCGGTCTTTCCGCCTACAGCAGCATCGACCATCGCTAGCAAGGTAGTCGGCACTTGAATGAGTGTCACGCCTCGCAACCATGATGCAGCGACAAAGCCGGCAAGATCCGTGGTTGCCCCTCCGCCAAGACCGACGATTGCATCGGTGCGGGTGAAGCCGGCCTGACCGAGCACCGACCAGCAGTACGCCAACACTTCGGCGTTCTTCGCAGCCTCGGCATCCGGGACCTCGATAGTGATCGCGTCACGGCCAGATTCGACAAGTTGCTCTCTGAGCTCGACGGCGCGCTCAACCAGGACTCCAGGATGAATGATCGCGACTTTGGCGACCGAGTCAGCGAGCTCGCTGACGATGCCCCCGAACGTGTTGTTGCCGATGACGACGTCATAGGGCGAGTCACCGCGAACGCCGATCCGGACCACTTCAGGCATCGTCGCCACCGAGCTCAAGCACTTCAACAATCTTGTCAGCGACTGCGCTCGGATCGAGCCCGTCGGTCTGGACTGTCACTGTGGCAACCTCTTCGTAGAACGGGGCCCGGTGTTTGGCCAGCGCAGTGAGTTGGCCGCGCACATTGCCCATAAGAACCGGGCGTGCGGCGTTAAGTCCGACCCGACTCGCAGCCGAATCTGTGCTGACCGTCAGCCAAACGGTCGGAATATTGGCCAGTAGCTCTCGGGTCTGATCAGACAGGACGGCACCGCCGCCGAGCGCGATGACTCCCGTGTGGTTGGCGATGGTGTCGGCGACTACCTGCTGCTCAAGGGCGCGGAACGCCTGCTCACCATCCTCGATGAAGATATCGCCCACGCGCTTGCCGGCATTGCGTTCGATCACCTGGTCGGTGTCGACGAAATCGACACCGAGGCGCTGCGCCAGGACTAGGCCCACCGTGGTCTTCCCAACCCCAGGGACTCCAACAAGCACCAGTTTCTCGGTCGAGGGACTGCAGGGCTGGGGACCACTCATCGAATCGTCAAACTGTCGAGGTAGCCGCGCACGTTGCGGCGAGTCTCCTGTACAGAGTCGCCACCGAACTTCTCCAGTGTCGAGTCGGCCAGAACCAAAGCAACCATCGCCTCGGCGACGATGCCTGCCGCCGGAACGGCACAGACATCAGAACGCTGGTTGTGAGCTGTGGTCTGTTCACCGGTCGAGGTGTCTACGGTGCGCAACGCTCGGGGCACCGTCGAGATCGGCTTCATCGCCGCCCGAACTCGCAGGGTCTCCCCCGTGCTCATGCCACCCTCAGTTCCGCCGGAGCGCCCCGATGCACGCCTGATCCCATCAGCGGTGCGAATGATCTCGTCGTGGGCCTGAGATCCACGTGTGGCCGCGAGCTCGAAACCATCACCGATCTCAACGCCCTTGATCGCCTGAATGCCCATGAGCGCGCCGGCCAGCCGAGAGTCCAGGCGCCGGTCCCAATGGACGTGCGAACCCAGCCCTGGCGGCAGACCAGTGACGACAACCTCGACAACGCCACCGAGAGTGTCTCCCTCCTTGCGGGCGAGGTCGATCTCGTCTTGCATCAGAGCTGAAGCCTCGGGATCGAAACAGCGAACAGGGTCAACATCCAGAGCTGGGACATCATTGATCCCGGGCAGCGAAGTGCCCTCTGATAAGACCGAACCGAGGGCCACAACGTGGCTCACAACAGACACGTCGAGCGTCTGGGCCAAGAACGCTCGCGCAACTGCACCGAGAGCCACCCGTGCTGCTGTCTCGCGGGCGCTCGCGCGTTCCAAGATCGGCCGAGCGTCATCAAAGCCGTATTTCTGCATCCCAACGAGGTCGGCGTGACCTGGGCGCGGTCGGGTCAGCGGTGCATTACGGGCAAGCCCAGCGAGGTCTTCTTCACGGACGGGATCGGCGGACATCACCACGTCCCATTTGGGCCACTCACTATTGGCAATCTGAATTGAGATCGGTCCGCCCTGGCTCAATCCGTGACGAACACCGCCGTGGATGGTCACTCCATCGCGCTCAAACTTCATCCGAGCACCACGACCAGCTCCAAGGCGACGCCTTGCCAAATCGACGCCTAGAGAATCTGTGGTCACCGAAACACCTGCCGGTAGACCTTCCAAAACAGCAATCAACGCCGGCCCATGGGATTCCCCGGCCGTTAGCCAACGCAACATGGCGCCAATTCTCCCATGGCCGCAGTGCTCACGTCTGTATGCCTGCAAGCGCGAGGTACCAATCGATGAATGGCTTGGCCACCAAGAGCGCGAGCAGAGCCCCAACCAACATGAACGGACCGAACGGAATGTGCGACTTACGGCCAACTTTGCGGGTAACCAGCAGGCCGATCCCAACGATCGCGCCGATCATGAAGGCACTGAAACCACCCACCACGAGTTGCGCCCAACCCGCCCAGCCAAGCGCTAGGCCCAGACTCAGGGCCAGCTTCACATCACCCATCCCCATGCCAGCGGGATAGATGACTAGGAGCACGAAATAGAACACAGTCAACGCAATTGCGGCTATCAGTGCCCGCCACAACGATGACCAGTCACCGCTGATCGCGGCCGCGACGGCGAGCAGTAGCGCGACCGCTCCCGCTGCGGTGAACGTAAACCGATCCGGCAGCCGACGATGTTCCAAGTCGATGAAGAACAATGCGATACCTGCCACAAGCATGACTGCATACGCAGGGATTGCCCAGGTGATGCCGACCGCATAACCGGTGAGCGCTCCTGAGACAGCGCCACCGCCAACCAGCACCGACTGCCGCGTCGTTATCTTCAGGTCGTTGACACGATGGGCCATTGTGGGCGTCAGGTATCCAGCAGCGCCGCCAAGAAGCGCAAACAGGGCCACCAAGAACCACATGCTGATAACCCTAGAGGTTGAGCACTACTACGCGCGCCAACAAGAAAGTCATACCCTGGCGAGAAAGTCCGTGTGGATAACCACACGCGCCGGCCTCGCAGGTACCTTTGAGCAGTGAGAACTTTAGTGGTGGGACGCGGTTTGCTTATCGTGCTTGCCGTTGGCTTAGCGACCGGCTGCTCAGCTAACGTCTCCGAACCCACAAGCGCCACGAGGAAGCCCGATTCAACACCCTCCACGAGTCAGCCGAGCTCTAGCCCCACATCTGCTGGTGGCCCCGACTCATCGGTCAATGTGGATTGGGGCGATGGCCTCAATCCGCCGGGGATGAGCGCAGGCGTCCCCAATCCGAAGGGCTGGTATCAGTCGGCCTTCGGAACGCGTACGACCGACAAGACGCTGTACCTGACGTTTGACGATGGGCCCTGGCCCCCGTACACCCAGGAGATCCTCGCGCTGCTCAAGAAATACAACGATCAAGCGACCTTCTTCGTTGTTGGTACGCAGACTTCCCAATACCCCGAACTCCTCAAGGCTGAGATTGCCGGTGGAAACGCGATCGGTGATCACACGCTCAACCACCCTCGGCTGACCGATCTGAGCCATTCGGAAGTGAAGCATCAGCTCACGGCTGTACAAAAGGACGTCGGGTCAGATTTGGGTGCGTGCATGCGCCCGCCATACGGCTTGATCAGCGACAAGGTGGCAGACGTGGCTGGCGAGCTCGGTATGACGCCGATCCTGTGGACCGGTCACGCCACCGATTGGGACCAGCCACCGGTCGAGCAGATGGTGACAGACCTCAAGAAGGCAACCGAACCAGGAGCGGTGATTCTGCTTCACGACGGTGGCGGTAGCCGCGAACACACCACGGCAGCCCTGAAGTCGATGCTGCCGTGGTGGAAGGGCCAGGGCTACTCACTCAAGCCCGTGCCTGCCTGCATCGCGAAGTAGCAGCTCGCGCTGTCCTCAGGATTCGGGGAGTTCGGCGAATGTCTTCTTCGTGTCGTTGTACCAGCCCATCGCCCGCTTCGGATGGAGCCAGCGCCCCTTCATGGCCTTGCGCGCTTCCTGGTGGGTGGCATCACCGGCTTCAACTGCCTCTTTGAGGTGATTGTCCTGAGCATTAATGACATCGTCGGCGGAGTGGCCCTTAAGCTCAAGGTCGCAAGGACCTCCTAGTTGGCGGCACGTCATGGTCTTCATCGTCGGTTCCTTAGTTTGAGTTGAGTTGGCGAATTTGTAGCACTACATATGTCTGACGATCCGCGAGCCGAAGATGTGACCAGCCAGATCAATCTCGTCGTTCGTTCCCGTCTCGTCGTTCAACCTGCGCCAGCACCTCTGCCTCGGCGCGGAACGTTATGCGTTGCACCAGTCCATCAACGATGGTGAAGTCGAAGAGGACCATCGCCGTCCCACGGTTAAACCACGCTGCGCCCGGGCGGTCGTCGACGAACACCGCAAGGGCGCTTTGGGCGGCGCCATCGAAGAAGGTTGCCACCTCGTTTGCACCATCTTTGCGCTCGGGTGTCCCGGCCAGGACCGCGTCGGCATCGGAGCGCAGGCCAGCGTCCGGCGCGAGTAGCTGCATCAGTCGACCGAACTCGCCCTCCCTGGCTGCTGCCATAAACGCGTCGATGACCTCCCAGTCGGCGAGTTGATCAACTCGAGCAGGCTGACCAATTTTTCCGCGGGCGCGGGATGCAAGCTTGCGGGACGCCTCGGGCGTGGTGTCAAGGATGGCTGCGATCGTGCTGAACTCGAAGCCAAGGCTGTCGTGCAGCACGAACGCGACGCGCTCGCGGGGGGAGAGACGGTCGAGCACCACCTGGAGCGCGACACCAACGGTCTCGGAGAGCACAACATCTTCGATTGGGTCAGGTGTGCTCCCGACGACGATCTCGACATGGGGAACGGGGGTTCGCGCTCGCAGTCGGTCTAGGCACAGCCGCGTCGTCACGGTCGTCAGCCAAGCGGGCAAGTTCTCAATGTCGGCAACATTGCGATGCAGGCGCAGCCAAGCCTGCTGCACGATGTCTTCGGCCTCGGCGCGGTCATCAATTACACGAGTGGCTAAGCCCAGGAGCCGAGGTCGCTCCGCCTCGAAGAGTTCGGTCTCATCCACTGGCTAAACCCTTCCATACCCGGTACTCCCCACGAGTGAGTCGTCACCCGGCGCCTCGACCTAATAGCCGCAGTATTAACCAAGCGCCGCAGCATCGCGAGCTGCGGCAATCATTGCTTCTATCGGTGGTTCTTGGCCTGTCATCAACCGCACTTGCTCAGCAGCCTGGCCGATCAGCATGTCCAGCCCTGGAGCAACGAGACCCCCAGCACTTTGCCACGCGCTAGCCAGCTTGGTCGGCCACGGCGAATACACCACATCCAGCAAGGCCGATGCAGTGCCTGGTACAGACGACGCTAACTGGTCTGCTGCGCCGACTGGCACTGTCGAGATCACGACGTCAGCCGCCAGCGCTGGCGCAGCGTTGCGGAATTCTGCAGCGACCACGTGGATGTCAAGGGCGCGACCGACATCAGCCATGTCCGAGATCGCCTCTGGCCGGCGTGCGATGACAGCAACCTCGCTAACCCCGAGTTGCCCGAGGGCGGCCAGAGCAGAACGCGCTGTCGCACCCGCTCCGATCACGGTCCCGGAACCAGCAGCAAACACCTCCTGTTGTTCCAACGCCCATAGAATCCCGTCGACATCGGTGTTCTCCCCAGTGACGTGCGCCTGATCGAAGATCACGGTATTCGCAGAACGAGTGAAAGCTGCCAACTCCGAAACCTCGTTGAGCAGCGGTAGGACGGCCTCCTTCAACGGCATCGTTAATGACAGCCCTGCCCAGTCCGCACCACAGTCGGTGATGAAGCCAGCTAGTTGATCACTGGTGACATCGAATGCGCCATAAGTCCAGTCCAGTCCGAGCTCGCGATAGGCGGCCCGATGTAGTGCCGGAGACAACGAATGCGCAATGGGTGAGCCCAGCACCGCGGCCCGCTTTCGCGGCGCGCCTTGCATGACCGGGACTACTGGCCCTGCTGCTGCTTGGCCAATTGCGAAAGTCGCTCTTGGTTGGCAGCATTCTGGTCCTTGATGTTGGTGCTGAAAATGTGCAAGTCCAGCCCAGCATCAGAAACGAAGTAGAGCCACTCGCCTGGATCGGGACTCAAAGCCGCCATAATCGCGGCCTCCCCGGGATTGTTAATCGGCGTCGGCGGTAGACCGGGGTTGTCGTGAAGGTTGTAAGGACTCTTCACATTGGCCTCAGCTGTGGAAAGGTCGAGTTTCTTGACCCCTAGTGCGTAGTTCTTCGAAGAGTCGAACTCGAGGCGCTCGTTGATCCATTCGCCGTTGGCACAGTACGGCTTGCACTGCAAACGGTTGTAGATCACTCGCGAGACGCGCCCGAAATCCTTTGGCGCTGCTTCGGCCTGAATGAGGCTAGCGATCTTGAGGATTTCGTACGGCGTCTTGCCAACTGTGGCTGCCTGCGTATCGAGTTTCAATTCGACGGCAACCTTCTTGTACTGGTCAACCATCGCTTTAAGAATGGTGATCGCTGTTGAGTCAGGTTGGGCCGTGTAGGTCGCTGGGTAGAGGAAGCCCTCGACGTTGCCCTTTGCGTAGGCAGGTAGGTCGAGTGCCTTCGGGTTCTTCATCACCCCGACGAAATCGGCAACAGGGATCTTAGTTGCAGCAGAGGCGAGCTGGGCAATCTTGGCCGCATCGGCACCCTCGGGAACCGTGACACTCTTTTGCACCATGTTCGCTGGGTTGGCCAGAGTGTCTAATGCTGCAGCAGCACTCATCTGCTTGCGCATTTCATATGTACCCGGTTGGATGCCCTGGGCGCGATCATCCTTCTGTGCGACCTGCACGAAAGCAGTCACTGACTTGACGATGTCGCCGGACTTCAGACTGTTGCCAATCGCGGCTGCGGTCTGACCCTTCTCGACCTTGAACATCACAGGCGCCGTGCCATTACCTGTGTAGTCCGGTGCGTCCTCGGGAATCATCTTGTAGGCGACTAGTCCACCGGCAACGATGAGTCCAACAACGACGGCAATCGCGATGAAGACAGCGACTTTGGAGCGCTTGCGCTGTGGCGGAGGTGACTGGTCGTTTGAGGTACCAGTCATTGTGAGGCCTACCTGGCTCATAGGTTCCTTACTGTCGTGCCGAGAGGGATACCCGACATTCTCTCGGCGTCCAATGCGTGCTGAACGATGATGACAGCCGCTGCCTGATCAATCACGGACTTGCCGTGGCGAGTCGAAATTCCGGCCTTGGTCAGTCCACGCTGGGCTTGAACCGTGCTGAGTCGTTCGTCCACTGTGCGCACCTCGATTGGTGAAATTCGCGCTGCAATTGACTCAGCGTAGTCGAGTGCGCCTTTTGCGGCTACCCCCTGTCGACCATTCAATGACAGCGGTACACCAACTAAGACTTCAATCGCCTCATATTCGACCACTAACGCGGCAATGTGATCTATATCGCCTTTGCCACGTCGAAGCGTCACAACAGGCACGGCCAGAGTCCCGCTGGCATCGCTTCGGGCCACCCCGACGCGAACGGATCCTGGGTCAATTCCGATCCGTACCCCGGTTCGCACTAGTCGCCCAGGGCCGAGCGCATGACGTCTGTGACTGCTGAGAATCCGTCGTCAAGTCCGGCGACGTTGGTGCCACCACCTTGGGCGATGTCCTTCTTGCCACCACCTCGGCCCTCGACACTGGGTAGCACAGCTTTGAGCAAGTCCTGCGCACTCACTCCTCGCTCTTGCGCGAGCGGGTTCGCGGCAGCGACTAACGCGATCTTGCCGTCGCTTTCAGCTGCCCCCACCATGGCGACCGGAATATCCGGTCGAGTCAGTTTGATGCCCCGAGTGACCATCTCGCGCAAGTCACCGGAACTCGTGCCTACGGGAGCACGGAAGGTCCACAGCCGACCATCAGCGATATCGACATGGCTACCAAGGATTGAACTCAGGTTCGCCGACATGTTCGCCTGCTTGGCTTTAGCAATCTCCCGCTCGGCCTCTTTTAGACGGAACACGATGCCGTTGACCTTTTCGGGCAGTTGTTCCGACGAGGTTGCGTTGAGGATCTCGCTGAGTTGCGCTACGAGGTCACGCTCTCGTGCTAAGTATTCGAACGCTTGGAAGCCGACAGTTGCCTCAACGCGGCGAGTACCCGAACCGATAGACGACTCGGCAGTGACAGCCAACGGGCCGATCTGTGAGCTCGCCGATACGTGGGTGCCACCGCACAGCTCCCGAGACCATGGGCCGCCGATCTCAACTACGCGAACTTCCTCACCGTAGGCCTCGCCGAACAAAGCCAGCGCGCCGAACTCCTTGGCCTGCGGCAAGGTCATGTATTGCACCGACACAGCCAGGTCGTCGCGCACAGCGCGGTTGGAGGCAGCTTCGATGGCTTGGCGTTCACCCACAGACAGTGGCCCACTCCATGCGAAGTCAAGACGCAGGTAGCCAGGTCGATTGAAAGAGCCGGATTGCAGAGCTGTCGGGCCGAGAGTTTCACGCAGGGCAGCATGCACAACATGCGTCCCTGAGTGTGCCTGGCGAGCATCTCGGCGCCAGTCGGGATCAACTTTCGCTTCTAGTTTCTGCCCAGCTGCGAGTTGGCCTTCCAACACCCGAACTTGATGGGCGACAAGGCCCTTTACGGGTCGCTGAACGTCGAGGACCTCGATGCGAACTCCGTGCCCGACCAGGTGCCCGGCGTCTGCGTGCTGGCCGCCGGATTCGGCATAGAACGTGGTGCGATCAAGAATGACAGAAGCAATCTCGCCTTGATCGAGTACAGGTAGCGACTCTACGCCTCGCACGATGGCGACGACCTTGGCCTCACAGTCGAGACCGTCGTAGGCAAGCCAGTCGGTCGGCCCCGCCTGATCGAGGACCGTCCGGAACGCACTGAGATCGGCAAGGCCCGACTTGCGGTTTCGTGCATCCTCCTGCGCCCGACCGCGCTGATCGGCCATCAGGGCGCGGAAGCCGTCCTTGTCGACGTCAAGGCCGACCTCATTGGCCATCTCGAGCGTTAGGTCGATCGGAAACCCGTAAGTGTCGTGCAGCAGGAAGGCTCGGTCACCGGGGAGGGTAGTCGCACCCCCAGCTTTGACCTCGGCAACTGCACTCTCGAATATCGTCGTTCCTGCTCGCAAAGTTTCGAGGAAGGCTCGTTCCTCATTGGCACAGATATTGGCGATCCGCTCTTGATCGTCAATCAGTTCGGGGTATTGCGGGGCCATAGAAGAAACCACTGCATCGACCAAGTCACGCATGACCGGCTCTGTGGCACCGAGCAGTCTCATTTTGTTAATCACTCGGCGCATCAATCGGCGAAGGACGTAACCGCGACCCTCATTTCCTGGGAGCACACCATCGTTGACCATAAACGCACAGGTGCGTGCGTGATCGGCCACGACGCGCAGGGCCACATCGTCGTGCTCATCGTCGCCGTAGCGCTTGCCAGTTATCGCAGTCGCACGATCGAGAACAACCTTGGTCGTATCGATTTCGTAGATGTTGTCGACACCCTGTAGGAGTGCGGCCATCCGTTCCAGGCCTGCCCCCGTGTCGATGCTCTTGGCTGGCAACTCACCGAGGATCGGGTAGTCGTCCTTGCCTCGGCCCTCCCCGCGCTCGGACTGCATGAAGACGAGGTTCCAGATCTCCAGGTAGCGATCCTCATCTGCGACGGGGCCGCCCTCCTTGCCGTGCTCAGGGCCACGGTCGAAGTAGATTTCACTGCAGGGCCCGCATGGACCGGGGACCCCCATTGACCAGAAGTTGTCAGCCTTACCGCGGCGCTGAATGCGCTCTGTGGGCATGTCAGTGAGCTCGAGCCAAAGTCGCTCACTCTCGTCATCATCTTCGTAAATCGTGGCCCACAACTTATCCTTGGCAAACCCAAAGCCACCGTCTTCGATCGTGGAAGTCAGGAGTTCCCACGCCAGCGGGATGGCTGTGGATTTGAAATAGTCACCGAAGGAGAAGTTGCCGCACATCTGGAAGAACGAAGCGTGACGCGTGGTCTTGCCTACCTCGTCGATGTCCAGGGTCCGGACGCACTTTTGAACGCTGGTGGCGCGCGAATATGGCGGCACGGCTTCACCGAGAAAGTACGGCTTGAACGGCACCATCCCGGCGTTAACGAATAGCAGAGTCGGGTCGTCGAGCAGCAGTGAGGCGCTGGGGACCACTTCGTGGCCGCGCTCGGCAAAGAAGGCCAGGAACCGGCGCCTGATCTCGGCAGAATCCATAGGTAGGTAATCCCCTGCGCTACATGGGTGGAATGGGCAAGCCGTGTCGGCCTACCCAGATAAAACACACAGCGCTAACAAGACTATCGGGCTGAGGTTTTCGCCTGATCTCGTACATCCACCACAATGTCAGAATCGATCGCCGGAAAGTGCTGCGCGGACGAGGTGATTGTTAGTTCTTGACGCCGCGATGCTGTGCGACGCGCTGAACTAACACGCACGCGACCAGGCTCGGGCGATGGAGCTGGATTGAGCACGGGCAACTCATTGTCTGGGCTGGCAAGTGCCAGAAGTCTGCTCGCGCCACCGGCAAGCGCGGACGCGGTGCCAGCAGCGGCTTGCACATTGCCGACCAAGCCCCGCTCACGCGCAGTGTCCACGGCCCGGGTGCCACGACGGTAGGCATAGATTCCACCGGCGGCTCCGACAACAACCCAAAATCCGCGACTCACGTGTGACTCCCCCTCGACGACTTACTTGTGCTGACTTTCCGTTACTTGTGCTGACTTTCCGGCAACGCCCAACCCTGGGCACTGCGCTTTAGTGGGAACTGTACAGCTCAGGTATCGCTTCTCCCAAGGCTTTTCTGGACTCGATCGGCAATCTCACCCCATCGGGTTTCCGCCCCATGATCACTCGGGCGGTAGTAGTGGCTTCCGACGATCTGGTCGGGAGAGTATTGAAAAGCCACGATTCCTAAGGGTGAGTCGTGCGGGTATTGGTATCCCTGCCCTGCCCCTTCGGCCCGCGCGGCGGCAGCCGAGGAGTCGCGAAGTGCACCCGGAATAGGCCCGCCTAGTCCGGCTTCAACGTCAGCGATCGCCGCGTTGATCGCCAAGTACGCACGATTGGACTTCGGAGCCAACGCGAGGTGAATGACGGCCTGGGCTAGGTTGATCCGAGCTTCGGGCAATCCGATGAATGACACAGCCTGCATTGTGGCGACTGCTATTTGCAGTGCGCTCGGATCGGCCATGCCAATGTCTTCACTAGCTAGAATCACAAGCCGGCGAGCGATGAATCGGGGGTCCTCGCCTGCGTGAACCATCCGCGCCAAGTAGTGCAGCGCCGCGTCGACATCGCTGCCTCTAATGCTCTTGATCAGAGCGCTGGCAACGTCGTAGTGCTGATCGCCGTCGCGGTCGTAGCGAGCAACTGCATGAGCGATTGCGGCGGTTACCTGCTCACCCTCGATAGTCCCTCCGTCGGCCACGGAACCTGCTGCTGCCTCGAGAATCGTCAACGCGCGCCGAGCATCGCCACCAGACAAGCGCACTACGTCAGCATGCGCTTGCTCGGACAGTCCAACCCGACCAGAAAGTCCATGTTCATCGACCACTGCTCGCGATACCAGTTCCCCGATGTCCGCTTCTTTCAGGCTGCGTAGCGGTACGAGCAGACTGCGCGACAACAGCGGCGCGATAACCGAGAAAGACGGGTTTTCGGTGGTGGCGGCGATCAGAGTTACCCAGCCGTTTTCTACCGCTGGCAGGAGAGCATCTTGTTGGGTCTTGCTGAAGCGGTGAACCTCGTCGACGAACAACACAGTGCCCACCCCTGAGAACTCCAAGTTGCGCTTGGCGTTCTCGATGACGCTGCGCACATCCTTGACACCAGCGGTAACAGCCGACAATTCCACGAATTCGTCACCGGTGGCACTGGCCACCAGAGTCGCCAACGTGGTCTTTCCTGTGCCAGGTGGGCCCCACAACACCAGTGAGGTGCGGGTGCGACCGCCGCCCGGGGAGTCGCTGCCAGCGAGCATCCGCCCGAGCGGAGACTCCGGACCTAACACGTGCTTTTGCCCGACAACTTCGGCCAACGAACGAGGGCGCATGCGAACCGCGAGCGGCGCATCCGGCCTTCGCGAATCAGATCCTGAGTCGAACAAAGTGCTCAAGCGTTGGTCGCCTTCGGCGAGGCGTTGGCAGGATATGACCCTGGGGCTTCACCGTCCTGCTCGTCCTCTGCAACGAAATCAATGCCCGCCTCCTTGCGCTGCTCTGCAGTGATCGGCGCAGGTGCGGCCGTCAACGGATCGAACCCGCCACCTGTCTTGGGGAAGGCTATGACATCGCGTAGTGAGTCAGCGCCCGCAAGCAACATGCAAATGCGGTCCCACCCGAAGGCGACGCCGCCGTGCGGGGGCGGTCCAAAAGCGAAAGCGTCAAGCAGGAAGCCGAACTTCTCGTGCGCTTCTTCCTCTGAGATGCCCATGACTTTGAATACTCGCTCCTGCAGGTCAGCGCAGTGAATACGAATCGAACCACCGCCGATCTCATTGCCGTTGCAGACCAAGTCGTAGGCGTAGGCCAAGGCTTCTCCCGGCGACTGATCGAAGGAGTCGATCCAATCGGCATTGGGCGAGGTGAACGCATGGTGCAGTGCAGTCCAACCAGTCCTACCGTCGGGTGCTTCGGTCTCTTCGAACATTGGCGCATCGATAATCCACAAGAATGACCAAGAATCTTTATCGATCAAGCCGAGACGCTCTGCGATCTCATCTCGAGCGGCTCCCAACAGTGCTCGGGAGGTGGTCGCCTTGCCGGCCGCGAAGAAGATGCAATCCCCAGACGTAGCGCCGACAGCTTCGACGAGACCTTCGCGCTCAGCGTCTGAGAGGTTCTTGGCAACGGGACCCGACAATTCCCCCTCGTTGCCGACGATGACATAGGCCAAACCTCGGGCCCCGCGTTGCTTGGCCCACTCCTGCCACGCATCGAAAGTGCGGCGAGGCTGCGAACCACCACCGGGCATGACCACGGCGCCGACGTAGTCGGCCTGGAATACCCGGAAAGGGGTAGCCGAGAAGAATTCGGTGAGCTCGACGAGTTCGAGGTCGAAGCGGAGGTCGGGCTTATCGCTGCCATAGCGGCGCATTGCCTCGGCGTAGGTCATCCGCGGAATCGTTGGGATATCGAAACCAGCCACTGCGCTCCAGAGTGAGCGAATGACTGCCTCGCCCACCTCGATCACATCTTCTTGCTCAACGAAGCTCATCTCGATGTCGAGTTGGGTGAACTCCGGTTGCCGGTCAGCGCGGAAGTCCTCGTCGCGGTAGCAGCGGGCGATCTGGAAGTAGCGCTCGAGGCCAGCGACCATCAACAACTGCTTGAACAGCTGCGGTGATTGGGGCAACGCATACCAGGAGCCCGGGCGAAGTCTGGCCGGCACCACAAAATCACGAGCACCTTCTGGGGTGGAACGGGTCAACGTTGGAGTCTCGACCTCGACGAAAGCCCTCTCCAAAAGCACGTCCCGAGCAAGCCGGTTGACTTCTGACCGCATGCGCAGCGCGCGCGCCGGACCCGGCCGGCGCAGGTCGAGGTATCGCCACTTCAGACGGGCTTCCTCGCCGACTTCGGTGTGCTCGTCGACACTGAACGGTAGGGGCGCTGCTTCGCTGAAAACATGAATATCGTCAGCAACAACTTCGATCTCTCCCGTGGGCGAATCTGGGTTGGCATTACCCTCTGGACGCACCTGAACCTGGCCGACGATCTTGATGCTCGACTCGGGCCGCAATACCCGGGCAGCGTCTTCTTCCCGGATAACCACTTGAACCGTGCCCGAGGAATCGCGGATGTCGATGAACGCGACACCGCCGTGGTCACGTCGACGCGCGACCCAGCCAGCCAACGTCACCGTCGAGCCGGCATCCGAGGTTCGCAACGTACCGGCACCGTGTGAACGCATCATGCGAGCTTCTCCTGAATTGTTGAAATGAGGTCTGTCCAGTCCACCGTGGCTTGTGCCCCGGAAGTGAGGTCCTTCAGTTCTGCTGTGGCGTTCTCCAGATCACGATCGCCAAGTACGACAGCCAGGCGTGCACCGGAGCGATCAGCACCACGCATCGCGGCTTTGATTGCACGATCACCATAAGCCAGGTCGGTTCGCACACCTACCGAGCGCAGCTGGGCGGCAAGGCCGACGAGTCTGGACTTCGCTGCCAGCCCCAACGGGATGAGGAACACATCACACGTACTGGCTCGACCAAGCTCAATACCTTCGGCTTCGCAGGCGAGCAGCGTGCGATCGAGGCCGAGCCCGAATCCGATTCCCGAAAGATCCTGTCCGCCAAGGTCAGCCATCAGTCCGTCATAGCGACCGCCGCCACCGAGTGCAGACTGAGCGCCGAGCCCACCGTGAACGAACTCGAAGGTCGTGGAGGTGTAGTAGTCCAAGCCGCGCACTAGTCGCGGTTGATCGACCCACTCAATCCCCAACTCGCGCAGGTACCCAAGCATCTCAGCGTGATACTGCGCCGCCGCGGGGGTCATGGAATCACCGATGAGTGGCGCATCGGCCAACAGTTCCTGCATCTGCGGGCGCTTGTCGTCAAGGACGCGCAGTGGGTTGATCTTCGCGCGCTCACGGGTGGGCTCGTCGAGGTCTAAGCGTGAGAGGAATTCAGAGAGGGTCTCGCGGTAATTGGCGCGGGTCTTCGCGTCGCCCAGGGAGTTGATCAGAATCTGATAGCCGGTCAACCCGAGCCTCTTGAAACCCTCATCCGCAATCGCAATCACCTCGGCATCTAGCGCCGGATCGTAGACGCCGATCGCTTCCACACCGAGTTGGTAAAACTGCCGATAGCGACCTTGTTGCGGGCGTTCTGCACGGAAGAACGGACCCGTGTACCAGAGCTTCACGGGCAGCCCAGCACGGTCCAGGCTGTGCTCAATGACCGACCGAACGACCCCAGCAGTGCCCTCTGGACGCAACGTGAGAGACCGGTCGCCGCGGTCGGTGAAGGTGTACATCTCCTTACTCACAACATCGGTGGACTCTCCGACGCCACGAACGTAGAGCGCCGTGTCTTCAAATACCGGCAATTCGATGTAGCCAAAACCAGCGTTGGTCGCAGCCCGCGCTAGTGAGTTGCGGACCGCTAAGAATGCATCACTTCGGGGCGGGAAGTATTCGGAAACACCCTTGGGTGCGCGAAGCTGCGAGGCCATAGCTAGAGACCCCGCGATGGGCTGGCGAGGTCGGTCGGGTCGCCCTTGTCGATGGCGGCCGTGCCCGTATCGCCCACTTCAGTGGCGGCGAATTGCAAGAGATAGGGGTTGGTGGCCCGCTCCCGCTCAATCGTGGTGGTGCCGCCGTGGCCTGGCAGTACAACCGTTGCGTCATCCATAGGCAAGATCACCCGCTGAAGTGAGTTGATCATCGCCGTCATGTCGCCACCAGGTAAGTCCGTTCGCCCGATCGAACCCTCGAACAGGAGATCACCGGAGAACATGATCGGAGGGTGTTCTGCCCCCGACGGAGCCAAGAAAGCCACCGAGCCTGGGGTGTGGCCTGGGGCATGATCGACTCGCAAGGTGACGCCTGCCAAGTCGAGAACCGCTTGGTCAGCAAGTTCGAATACTTCATCGGGTTCACTGAATTCCATACTCCCGCCAGTCATAGCCAGGAATGCGGCCTTTGTCTCCCCCGAAATCCCAGCCATCGGATCGGCAAGGAGGTGACGGTCCGAAGTGTGGATGTACGCCGGGATGTCACGCGCTCCACAGACTGGGACCACTGACCACATGTGATCAAGGTGCCCGTGTGTCAGCACGACAGCTACAGGCTTGAGTTTCTGTTCGGCGATGACCTCATCAATCCCAGCGGCCGCGTCCTTGCCTGGATCGATCACGATGCACTCAGAGCCGGGCCCTGAAGCAACGACATAGCAGTTGGTCGCCCATGGTCCAGCCGGAAAACCCATAATCAGCACTAGACGAGGGTATCGGCCCGAAGAATTCGGCTTGCTGCCCACACCGTGCCCATGCCAGATCCACCGGTCCTCACCATGGTGACCGGATCGCGCTAGTAGTCGACGACACACTTAACTGCCGATCTTTGTGGCGGCCCCGCGCCGATGAGGGCCTATCGCATAGGCTCGTTGTGGGCCACCCGCCTGTCAGACCACCAAGGCCAGTTTCATCGTGAGGAATAGTCATGACCACGCCGCCATCAGTCACGCCGGAAAGTGAGCTACCCCCGGCCGCAGACCTCACTGCCGAACCTGGATCTGAGTCCAGCGATTCGCGCAGTGGCGACGTCACATCTGAGTCCGAGCACGCGCCGGATATAACAGCGTCCACTGGTGAACAAACGTCGGCGGCACCGGACACCACGTCCCCGAATCTCGCCCAGGCAGATCAGCCCAATGTGCCCCCGGCCCCTGTCGATGAGTCTCCATCAGAAGCAGCGACCAACCAAGCTGACCAAGTCACTTCAACTGACGAAGCCACTCCGGCCGACGAAGTAACTGCCGACGGCGTTGCGTCCACTCCCTCAACGCCATCACCGCCAATGCCTTCAACGCCAACGCCTGCCGGCGTCAAGGGCCCAACCCCAGGACGCATCACCCCAGCGGCGGTGCAGACGCCCGGCAAAGCCACACCCGTCGCGCCGACTGCCGCCGCTGTGGCCGCGCGCGCAGCGACCTTCGGAAGTGTTGATCCCAGTGGCGCTGTGTTCTTGCGGTTGCCCGATGGGTCTGAACACCAAGTCGGCGAGTGGGCAACTGGCGACCCAGAACAGGCCTTGTCATTCTTTGCGAACAAGTACGCAGACCTTGTCAGCGAGATCGACCTGTCGGCCAAGCGTCTGGCAGACGGCAAAACGTCACCGGCCGCGGCACAGCAGACGGTTGAGCGCGTGAACGCCGCAATCAAGGAGCCCGCCTTCATTGGCGACATGGCGGCGCTTGTGTCACGCGTTGGGCAACTTGAGGTCCTGATCAACGTCAAGAAGGCGTCACTTCAGGAAGCAAAAGCAGCCGCTCGTCAGAAAGCGCATACGGCACGCGTAGCACTGGTCGAAGAGGCCGAAGTCCTGGCCAAGTCCCAATCTTGGAAGGTCTCCACCGAGCGCTTCAAGACGATCGTTGATGAGTGGAAGGCGATCCCCCGCAATGATCGAGATCGCGCCACCGACAACGAACTGTGGAAGCGGCTGTCTGCTGCCCGGACCAATTTCGACAAGCATCGGCGCGCGCATTATGCCGAACTCGACTCCAAGCGCGATGAAGCTAAGGCCGCCAAAGAGAAGTTGGTCAAGCGCGCCCAGGAGATGTCGACCTCTCGGGATTGGGCGTCAACAACGCGCGGATACAAGGATTTGCTCGAGGAATGGAAGAAGGCTGGTCGCGCAGGTAAGAGCGACGATGCTTTGTGGGCCAAGTTCCGTGCTGCCCAGGACGGCTTCTTCGCCTCGCGTAATGAGATCTACTCAGCTCGCTCGGAAGACGAGACCAAAGCTCTAGCTACCAAAGAAGCGCTGCTCGTCGAGGCCGAGAAACTTGTGCCGGTTACCGACGCAAAGGCTGCCAAGCGAGCGCTGCGAGATATCTCTGATCGCTGGGAGAAGGCCGGCAAGGTTCCGCGCAATGACATCAAGCGGATCGAGGCTCGACTCAAGAAGGTCGAAGACACCGTTCGCGATACCGATGCGCAGAAGTGGCAGGCAACCAATCCCGAGCTCGCCGGTCGCGCGAGTGACACTGTGATTCGCTTCCGCGAGACGGTGGAGAAGCTTGAGCGCCAATTGCAACGGGCGAAGGACGCAAGCGACGAAAAGGCTGCAAGCGCAGCCGAGAACTCGCTGGTGGGCGCCCGCGCAATGCTCGCTGCCGCAGAGAGTTCTCAGGCGCGCATCCGCTAACCCTCATAGCAAGTGCTAACCCCAGACCGACCCTAGACCTCTGGGTGTGGGGCCTTTCGGTACTCCAGGGTGCCCGCAGGACCATGAATTCGAAGCAGGTCTCCAACCACGTGGTAGCGCACGGTTTGGTTTCCTCGAATGACCCTCAAAACTGCGGTCTCGACATCTGCCGTTGGGCCAATACACAACATTCGAGTGAGTCCCACGGGTCCGAATGTGATCTCGGTTGCAGTTAGTTCAGCTGCGCAATGGCCACGATTGCAGCCAGATCCGAAAGCAACGCCATCGCCGGTAAACTGAAGGTCCGCGACTACTCGAGGTGGCACTGCCATCGTGGCGCTGGGAGTGTCGTAGGTGCTCAACACCCAATACGTCCCCTGGACTCCTTGCTTAGCGATGGCCCCTCCTTAGTCCCAGTTACGTCAGTGGTGGTGATCATCCGGAAGGATTCGGCAAACACGCCATATATGGCCGACCTGCCGAATCCTGAGCGAAAGCCCAAAGGCGCAGCTCCGTCTGTCAACTCAGACTCGGTAGACGTCGTAGACTCCTTCAACTCCGCGCACGGTACGCAACAGTGAGCCGAGGTGCTTGGGATCACCCATCTCGAATGTGAACCGCGACAGTGCAATCCGATCGCGACTGGTAGCCACCGACGCAGACAAGATATTGACGTGCTGGTCAGAAAGCGCACGCGTGACATCGGACAACAGGCCGGCACGGTCAAGTGCCTCGACCTGGATGTTGACCAAGAAGATGCTGTTTCCGCTAGGCGCCCAGGCGACTTCAACCATGCGTGACACGTCAGTCGACAACGACGGCACATTGACGCACGATGCCCTGTGCACTGATACACCAGATCCTCGCGTTACGAATCCGACGATCTCATCGCCTGGAACAGGTGTACAACATCGAGCGAGCTTGACCCACACATCGTCAGCCCCGGCGACGACGACCCCAGGGTCTCCCCCGGGTCGACCGCGGCGGAGTTTGACAGTCGTGGGGCTGGTTTGCTCGGCGATATCGTCGACCGCACCAGCCTCGCCGCCGAGGCCCTTAACGAATCGCTGCACCACTGTGGCGGCACCGAGCCTGCCTTCCCCAATAGCTAGCAGGAGCGCTTCGATGTCGTTGTAGCGAAGTTCTTGCGCGAGTGGCAGTAACTCATTGGCGCTAAGCATGCGCTGAATCGGCAAGCCTTGCTTTCGCATTGCGCGAGTGAGCTGGTCCTTGCCGGACTCAATTGCCTCTTCGCGACGCTCCTTGGAGAACCACGACCGGATCTTGTTCCGAGCCCGAGGCGAAACCACGAATGTCAGCCAGTCCCGACTCGGCCCGGCCCCGTCAGCCTTTGAAGTGAAGATTTCAATCACGTCGCCGTTATCAAGCGGCGACTCCAACGACACGAGGTTGCCATTGACCCGCGCACCAACGCACTTATGGCCGACCTCTGTGTGGACGGCATAGGCGAAGTCGATCGGAGTAGATCCAACCGGCAGCGCAAGTACGTCGCCCTTTGGCGTGAAGACGTAGACCTCGCTCGTGCCCAGGTCGTAGCGCAGCGCGTCGAGGAATTCCCCAGGATCCTCAGTCTCACGCTGCCAGTCCATGAGTTGACGAAGCCAACCCATATCGTCGGGGCCACTCTTCCCAGCGACGTCGGGTTGCTTGTAGCGCCAGTGCGCAGCCACCCCGTACTCGGCCGAGCGATCCATATCGAAGCTGCGGATTTGTAGCTCGACAGGCTTGCCCTCGGGACCAATGACAGTCGTGTGTAACGACTGATACATAGTGAACTTGGGCATCGCTATGTAGTCCTTGAAACGCCCAGGGACTGGATTCCAGCGCGCGTGAACGACACCAAGTGCTGCGTAGCAGTCGCGAACGGAATCGACCAGGATACGTACCCCAACCAGGTCATAGATATCCGTGAAGTCGCGCCCGCGAACAATCATCTTCTGATAGATCGAGTAGTAATGCTTAGGTCGACCGACCACCCGGGCCTTCACTTTGGCCGCTCGTAGATCGTTTTCGACTGCGTCGATCACCCTGTCGAGATACTTGTCGCGACTCGGCTGCCTGGTCGTTACCAGACGGTCGATCTCTTCGTACATCTTCGGGTAGAGGTTTTCAAAGGACAGGTCTTCAAGTTCCCATTTGATCGCGTTCATACCTAGCCGGTGCGCGAGCGGGGCATAGATCTCCAACGTCTCGCGCGCTTTCTTTTCTTGCTTTTCCGGCGGCATCCACTTCAACGTGCGCATGTTGTGCAGTCGATCGCAGAGCTTGATTACCAGGACGCGAATATCACGCGCCATTGCCACGACCATCTTGCGAACTGTCTCAGCAGCAGATGAATCGCCGTATTTGACCTTGTCAAGCTTCGTCACGCCGTCGACTAGCGCTGCAATCTCCTCGCCGAATTCCTCGCGAAGATCAACAATTGTGTACGAGGTGTCCTCGACTGTGTCGTGTAGAAGCGCAGCAGCCAGAGTCGGTGGTGTCATTCCCAAGCTCGCGAGGATCTCCGTCACTGCCACGGGATGGGTAATGTAGGGATCACCACTGCGGCGCACTTGATCTTTGTGATAGTCGGCCGCCACCTCATATGCACGAATGACGACCTGCCGATCGGCCTTCGGGTGGTACTGCCGCAGAGTCCGCAAAACTGTCTCAAGTTCGGGATACGTAGGCCGCGATCCGGCTAGCCGGGCAAGCGCGCGTCTGCGCCGCGGAGGCTGCAACTGCAACTCCGCTGGAGACACTGGGCCTACCTCTGATGCCACCGATCACTCCCTGCGGGTCAGCAAGTGACCCCTACCTGAACCGTGATGGTTCATTGTAGGCGCAAGCGTAACGACTCACGAAACTCCTGCGCATCAATGCAGCTCTGACCTACTACTTACTCCGCTTGCTACGTGGCTGATTCTTGGGTTGACTTCGCCCTCCACTTTGTCGGTGGGGACGGTCGATTCGCGCCTTAGCCTCTTGGCTACCTGTGGAGCCGACAGCAACGGCCACCCCAGCTGCGACCGCGTCTACGCCAGCATCCTGGTCGTTGCCATCCGTGACGGCGGCTTTCTTCGCCGCACCAGAACGTCGTGCGGCGACCCGTGCAGCGAGGGCCTTCATAGCGGGCTCGCGCTCTTTAATCTGACACAGGAACGGTGTCGCAACGAAGATTGAGGAGTAGGCACCCGCCGCGGTTCCGACAAACAGAGCAAGCGCCAAGTCTTTCAGCGTTCCGCCACCAAGCAGTCCCGCCCCGACGAACAAGATCGCTGCAACGGGGAGCAAAGCCACAATCGAGGTATTGATCGACCGAATGATGGTCTGATCAACGGCAAGGTTGGCCGCCTCGCTGTAGGTCATCTTCGATTGTCCGACGATGCCGCGGGTATTCTCCTTGACCTTGTCGAACACCACGACCGTGTCATAGAGCGAGAAGCCCAAAATCGTCAGCAATCCGATCACAGTGGCCGGCGTGACTTCGAAGCCCACCAAAGCATAGATCCCGATCGTGATCACTAAGTCGTGGATTAGCGCGACGATGGCCGCAACTGCCATCTTCCATTCAAAGTAGATCGTCAAGAACAGCGTCACTGCGATGAGGAATACCAACAAACCGGTGAGAGCCTTCTTAGTGATCTCACCACCCCAAGTCGCCCCGACAATCTGAATGCGGATCTCACTGACTGGAACCTTGCAGGTCGTAGAAATGCCTGAGACGACCTTGACGCTGTCCTGATCAGTCAGCACGGGGGTCTGGACACGAATACGATTCTCGCCAAGCTGCGTGACAATCGCATCCGCAGCGCCGCCCGTCGCGGCTGCTGTGCGCACTTGCTCGATTGAACAGGCCGAAGACGGCGTGACGAACTCGGCACCACCCTTGAACTCAACGCCGAGATTTAGCCCACGGAATAGCAGCCCGCCGATGGCCAAGACGAGGATGATCGCCGATAGCATGTACCAACGTTTGCGCTTCCCAACTATGTCGTAGGTGACCTCGCCACGGTAGAGCCGAGAGGCCAGTCCATTCTTGCGGGCCATCAGACTTCACCGTCCTTTCGCTTGGAACGACTAGATCGTGCAGAGAATCCGGCAAGCTCGCCTTCGAGATCCTCAGCGGCCGCGGCCCGAACGTCAACGGGCTCCTCTTCGGGAACAACCACACCAAGTCGCTCAGGACTGACGCCAGTTAAGGCGCCACCCTTGGCGAACCAGGATGACTTCGCAAGGAGAGCCACCAGCGGCCGGGTGAAGATGAATGCGACGAACACGTCGATCAGTGTCGTAAGACCGAGCACGAAAGCGAATCCACGAACATTGCCGACTGAGATGAAGTACAAGATCGCGGCTGCAAGTAGCGACACGAAGTCGGCTGCAAGCAACGTATTACGGGCGCGAGACCAGCCAACCTCTGCACCAACGCGCAGTGATCTGCCATCGCGCACTTCGTCTCGAATACGCTCGAAGTAGACGATAAACGAGTCAGCTGTAATGCCGATCGCGACGATCGCTCCAGCCACACCAGCCAGAGTCAGGGCAAGACCAACCGTCCGACTCAGGATGACGAAGATCGAGTACGTCAGGGTCGCCGCCACCACCAGCGACAGCACAGCAACAACCCCAAGGGCGCGGTAATACGCGAGCAGATACAGCACCACCAGAAGCAATCCGATCCCACCGGCGAGCAATCCTGCCTGCAGTTGATCGGCGCCCAGGGTCGGCGAGACGGTGGTAATTTCGGCAACATCAAGGGTAACGGGCAGCGCACCGAACTTCAGGACGTTGGCAAGCGCGCGTGCCTCCTCACTGGTGAAGGTTCCGTTGATCGTGGCGTTGCCACCCAGAATCGGCTCCGAGAAGTACGGAGATGACTGCACGAGGCCATCGAGCACGATTCCGAATTGGTTGGTGGGTGTCGGCTGCTTGGACAGCTTTGTCGAGACGGTTGCCAGTTGCGTAGCGCCTTCACCATCGAAGGACAGGTTCACTTGCCAGCCGCCGGCACCATTTTGAGGTAGTTGGGCTTCGGCATTTGTTACCTGCGTGCCCTTGATGAAAGCCGGCTCGAGTAGGTATTTGGCCGCGCCATCCTTCGAGCAAGTGACGATCCATTTGGTTGGGTCATCGGGCACTCCACCCCCCTTGATATTGGCGGGCTTGGAGCAATCGAGGGTCGCAAAAATCGCTTGCAGCTTGGCATCGTTGGAATCGGACTGGAACGGTGGCACAGGGGCGGTCTTGGCTGTCGCGCTCGGAGCAGGAGTCGGAGTCGGAGCATAGGGAGCCGACGACCCCTTCTTGGAAGCACTCTTGCTCGGTGTGGCCTTAGGAGTTGGAGCTTGACCCGGCGTGGCAGTTGCAGTTGAGGGGGCGCCTGCTTCTTCCTGTACAACCGGGCGGAAGTTCAGCTGCGCTGTCTGGGAAATCTGCGAACGGATGTCTTGGTTGGTACCCGGCACCGACACCACGATCGTCGCACTCTGGCCCGAACCCTGGGTGGTGACCTCCGCTTCGGCAACGCCCAAGCCGTTGACACGTTGACGAATGATCTCGACGGCCTGTTTGAGCTGATCGTCGGCGACTGCTCCCCCACCCACGGCGGACTTCGGCACCAGGGTGACTTGCGTGCCTCCCTGAAGGTCGAGTCCCAGCTTGGGGGTATGGGAAGTGCCCGGCCACAGAGCCCAGGCCAGAAGTCCTACAAGCACGACAAACAGAAGCGCCAACGAGCGCCACGGTCTTACCTTTGCTGCTGCAGCCACTAGTGATATCCCTGAGGGTTAGTTGTTAGTCGGCGATCAGATGATCTTAGAGCTTGCTAGGGTTTTAGGATTGACCTGAGGGCATATCCTCTGCAGCGTCCACGGCCTTAGCGGCGGGAACGTCACCGGTGGAGTCGACTTGGGCAATCTGGCCGTCCGGCGATTCTGAAATATTGGAACCCTCCAGCGCCGACTCGGGCGCAACGGCTGGCTCGTCAATCTTCGCAATCGCTGGCTTCAACATCCAAATCACCACGCCGTCAGCAACCTCCAACGCGACCCGGTCATCTGCCATGTCCTGAATGAAGCCGAACATTCCAGCCGTCGTCATCACCTTCTGGCCAACACGCAGATCATTAACGAGCTGCCGCTGGGCATTTTGCCTGGCTTTTGCCGGGCGCAGCACTAAGAACCAAAAGCCCACAGCGAGCAGGGCGAACATGACTAAGGGAAGGGCATCCACGGCGCTGATCCTAACCTGAACCCGCGTCCCCTAGAGGCAGAACCGCCTGCGCGCCGCCACGGGTTGCCTGTTGCTGGGCTACGACGCCTCCCGGAATTGCTAGACCCACATGTTCCCAGGCTGCTGGGGTGGCAACCCGACCACGAGAGGTTCGCATGATCATGCCCTCTCGAACAAGGAACGGTTCCACCACGCTTTCGATGGTCTCTGGCTCTTCGCCCACCGCAACCGCCAACGTCGTAAGGCCCACGGGCCCACCTCCGAACGTCTTCACCAGCGCTGTCAAGACCGCCCCATCGAGGCGATCGAAGCCACGCTCATCCACCTCGAATAATTCAAGAGCCGCCTGTGCAGTCGACAAGTCGACAGTCCCATCACCGTTGACCTGCGCAAAGTCCCGGACTCGGCGCAGAAGGCGGTTGGCAATGCGCGGAGTGCCTCGGGATCGGCCAGCAACTTCGGCTGCGGCGTCGGGGGTCACGGATACGGAAAGCAGACCCGCCGAACGGGCAACGATAGAGGCGAGCTCGTCGGGCTCATAGAAATTCATGTGTGCTGTGAATCCGAATCGGTCGCGCAGTGGGCCGGGTAGTAAGCCGGCTCTCGTCGTAGCACCGACCAAGGTGAAATGAGGAAGCTCGAGCGGGATAGCAGTAGCGCCCGGGCCTTTACCCACGACTACATCGACCCGATAGTCCTCCATCGCCAGGTAGAGCATCTCCTCGGCAGGCCTAGCTAGGCGGTGAATCTCGTCGAGGAATAGCACTTCGCCGGGTTGCAAGCTTGTGAGAATGGAAGCGAGATCCCCGGCATGGGTGATTGCTGGACCACTAGAGATGCGCAGCGGAACACCAAGCTCAGCGGCCACAATCATTGCCAGGGTCGTCTTTCCAAGTCCGGGTGGCCCGGATAGCAGAACATGATCAGCTGTGCGCTGAGCCTGTTTAGCTGCCTGCAGGACCAGTCCAAGTTGTTCGCGTACTCGATGCTGCCCGACAAATTCATCAAGGGTACTCGGCCGCAGGGCCCCCTCGCTGGCAACGTCCTCCGAGGTGGCCAGGGACTCAACAAGACGTTCAGAACCCAGGTATTGCTCCTCGTTGTCATCGGACTCGTACTCGTAGTTCATGACCGACTCAAACCACGAAGCGCAATGCCCAACATCGTTGAAACTAGATTGGCATCGCTAAGGTCCGGGTCATCGGGCTTGAGTGCGAGGGACTCCTCCACCGCAATGTCGGCTTCCCGCTGACTCCAGCCAAGACTCACCAACGCTGCTTGCACTTGCGGTTGCCACGATTGTGGGTCCACCGATGTACTGCTAGCACGAACATCAGCCGGTGTACCAACTGCTGATGTCAACTTGTCGCCGAGTTCCAGGACAAGTCGTTGGGCACCCTTCTTGCCAATACCCGAGACCTTGGTGAGAGAAACCTCATCGCCAGCATGAACAGCACGCCGCAGATCGTCGGCACTCATAGCCGACAGCACTGCAACGGCAACTCGAGGGCCAACGCCGGAGACCGACTGCAACGTCTCAAAGACATCTCGGTCATCGGCACTGAGAAACCCGAAGAGAGTTAGGGAATCCTCTCTGACAACCAGTGAGGTTGAGAAGGTGACGTGCTGTGCCACCCGAGTGGCCAACAGGACTGGTGTCGGGCATTGCACCGCGATGCCGACACCTCCGACTTCCACGACTATGCCCGCTGAGCTGATATGCGCGACGGTTCCACTCAGCGATGCGATCACTGAAGCACTCCCTGTTCCGGAATCGTCCGCAAGGCCCTGCCATCGACGGGGTCAGGAGGAGTCCCATGGGGGATCCCGCCGCGACTTTGTGCCCGGCTCAGCGCATCGATTCGGCTCTTTGCGCCCGGCGCCCGCCAGCCGTGGCAAATCGCGAGCGCCACAGCATCCGTTGCATCAGCAGGTCCTGGGACTCGCTGACCCACGATGCGATTCACCATGGTCGCAACCTGATTCTTGTCGGCCCGCCCTGATCCCGTCACTGCAGCCTTAACCTCACTCGGTGTGTGAAGACCCAGCGGAATCGAGTACCGATGAGCAAGAAGTGCAGCTATTCCGGCAGCTTGGGCAGTCCCGACGACAGTCCGAACATTCAGTTGACTAAATACGCGCTCAACAGCAACGGCGTCTGGAGATAACTGCGTGATAAGCGTTGCAAGCGCATCTTCGATGCCGTGCAGGCGAACCCCGATCTCGGCGCTAGGCGCACTACGAACCACGCACACATGAACCAGGGTCACCTTGCGGGCTGGAGAGATATCAACAACGGCGATTCCACAGCGAGTAAGGCCCGGGTCAACACCTAACACCCTCATTGCCAACCTCCATCCCGATCGGCCATCGACCAATCACCTCAGGAACGTAATCGTGTGCATACCTATGGCTCTTGTGACGGCATCAATGTCGAACACGTGTTCGCATTTCCAAAGGTAGCGCCTGTTCGACGGTTCGTCGCGGCGGCACGCGGGTGTACAAGAAGACTGGGGCGGGAGGCACATTGCCTCCCGCCCCAGTCTTGTTCTTAGCTACTTCTTCGCTGGTGCAGCCTTCTTCGCTGGTGCAGCCTTCTTCGCTGGTGCAGCCTTCTTCGCTGGTGCAGCCTTCTTCGCTGGTGCAGCCTTCTTCGCTGGTGCAGCCTTCTTCGCTGGTGC
>Ga0105047_10001752_pt1 | contig 39094 bp, 30 predicted proteins | sample MAT04_FD_78384 | JGI IMG/M metagenome (GOLD analysis project Ga0105047, IMG submission 78384) | Freshwater microbial communities from Lake Fryxell liftoff mats and glacier meltwater in Antarctica - MAT-04 (megahit assembly) | ecosystem: Environmental > Aquatic > Freshwater > Ice > Liftoff...
CACCCTGTAGAGGGTAGCGCCCCGCACCCTGTAGAGGGTATAATTGTTAACAAAGAATCAAGGAGATCGCATGTCCCGAGATATTCAGATTGGAGACCGGAAGGTTGGGGACGAATTTCCAACCTATGTGGTGGCTGAAATCGGAATTAACCACAATGGCAGTGTAGAAATTGCGAAAAAAATGATCGATGCCGCCAACCACGCCGGGGTGGATGCCGTCAAATTTCAAAAGCGCACACCCGAATTGTGCGTTCCGCATGACCAGCGCGGGGTGATGCGCGAAACCCCCTGGGGCTATATTACCTACCTGGATTATCGTTATAAAGTCGAGTTCGATCAGGTGCAGTACGAAGAAATTGATCAATATTGCAAACAGATTGGCATTCAATGGTTTGCCTCGGTCTGGGATGAGCCCTCGGTAGACTTTATGGAACAGTACGATCCAATCTGCTACAAAGTGCCCTCGGCCTCGCTCACCGACCACGCCTTGCTGAGCCGGTTGCGGGCTACGGGACGCCCCATCATCCTTTCCACAGGTATGTCCACCATGGGCCAGATTGATGAATCCGTGAAAGTGGTGGGGACCGAACGTTTGATGATCACCCACACCACCAGCGCTTATCCGTGTGATCCCGAAGAATTGAACTTGAATATGATCGGCACCCTGCGCCAGAAATTCCCGGTTCCCATCGGCTATTCCGGGCATGAGGTCGGGCTGATCCCTTCTGTGGTGGCGGTAGGGTTGGGTGCCTGCCTGGTGGAACGCCATATCACGCTGGACCGCGCCATGTGGGGCAGCGATCAGGCAGCCTCGGTCGAAGGCGGCGGGTTTGAACGCCTGGTGCATTACATTCGGGTGACTGAAGCATCTCTGGGTGATGGAGTTAAGCGGGTGTACAACAGCGAATTGTCTTCGCTGAAGAAACTGCGCCGCGTGACTGGCTAGGAGCGGTATGCCAAAGCTTCGCACCCCGGCGAGGGTCCCAATTTTGGGTAAGCTATCTTGGGCGGTGCGCTGGCGCCTGCGGCAGTGGCAGCATTCCCGCCGCCTGCAGGCCCTGGCGGCGGAGGTGCAGCAGCGCGCGCCGGCGCCGCAAACTGCACCGGTGGTATTCTTCAATGCCTCTGCCCGGCTGCAGGGTATGAGCCAGAACGCGGCTTTTGCCCTGCTGGCTGGTTGGGCGCTGCGCATGGCTGGCACGCCGGTGGTTCATTTTACCTGCCGGGCCGGAATGACGCGCTGTGTGTTGGGCACCCAGCGCACCCAGATTGGCAAACCGCCGCCGTGTGCCGCCTGCATTCAGCAGTCACGCAAGGCCTTTGCCGGGGCCGATGTGCATTGGTTTCAAGATGAGCCCGACCCGGCATTGGAAAAGGCGATCGCCCATCTTTCGCTGAGCGAAATGATGCACTACCGCCGCGAAGGCATGCCGTTGGGCGAACTGGTGCTGCCGGCGCTGCGCTGGGTGCTGCGCCGCCACACCCTTGAAGGGGATAGCGCGACCTGTTTTTTGTTTCGCCGCTATATCGCCGCGGCCTGGCAGATTGCCCGGGATTTTGGCAAGCTGCTGGATGAGGTGAAGCCGCTAAAGGTGGTGGTTTTTAACGGCACATTTTACCCTGAGGCCGCCGCTCGTTGGGCGGCGCGCAAGCGCGGTATACCCGTGATCAGTCACGAAGTGGCGCTGCGCCCGTATACCGCCTATTTCACCCGCGGCGATGCCACCGCCTATCCCATCGATATCCCGGCGGAATTTGAACTGTCGACAGAGCAAAACCTGCGCCTGGACGCATACCTCGAGCAGCGTTTTCAGGGCAACTTCAGTATGGCGGGTGTGCGCTTTTGGCCGGAAATGAAGCCGTTGAGCCCCGAATTTTTGGAGCGCGTGGCGCAGTTCCGCCAGGTGGTGCCGGTATTTACCAATGTGGTGTTTGACACCAGCCAGGGGCACGCCAACGTGGTTTTTGCGCACATGTTCGCCTGGCTTGACGCCGTGTTGCAACTGGTGAAAGCCCATCCCGAGACGTTTTTTGTCATCCGGGCGCACCCCGATGAAACCCGACCGGGCAAAGAGAGTCTGGAAAGTGTGGCGATGTGGGTGAACCATAATGAAGTCGACCGGCTTTCCAATGTGCTGTTTGTCGATTCGCGCCAGTATTTCAGCTCGTATGAATTGATCCAACGCTCAAAATTTGTGATGGTCTATAATTCGACAATTGGCCTGGAGGCGGCACTGATGGGAGCCGTGGTGCTGTGCGCCGGCAAGGCGCGTTTCACCCAACTGCCCACGGTATTCTTTCCCCAGTCTCAGAATGAATTCCTCCGGCAGGCCGAACAATTCCTGGCAGCAGATGAAGTTGAGCCACTGCCTGAACACCGTCAAAACGCCAGGCGCTTCCTGTATTACCAGCTTTTTAAAACCTCACTGCCGTTTGATTGTTTTATTGAAGAGGATGAGATCCGTCAGGGATACGTCCAGTTTAAGGAATTTTCGTTGGATGCCTTGTCTCCTGAACGATCTCCTGTCTTTAAGATCCTGATCGAGGGACTGCTGGGTGCGGGTGATTTCTTGAAGGAGTAATTAATGCGACCCAATAAAGTAGTTGCCCTGGTGCCGATGCGGCATGTTTCGGTGCGGGTGCCCGGTAAAAATTACCGCCCGTTGGCCGGTCGGCCGCTTTACCAGCATATTCTCACCACCCTGCTGGCCTGTCCACAGATCAGCCAGGTGGTGGTCGATACCGATAGCCCGGTGGTGATGGCGGGCTGCCGCGAATTTTTTCCCAATGTGGTGCTGATTGAACGTCCCGAGCACCTGCGTGCCGATACCATCCCGATGAATGAAATTTTGATGTACGATACCGCGCAAGTACCCGCCGATCTTTACCTGCAGACGCACACCACCAACCCGCTGCTGCGCCCGGAGACCGTGTGCAAAGCCATCGACACACTGCTGGCGCAGTACCCGGCTTATGATTCGCTGTTCTCGGTAACGCGCCTGCAAACCCGCCTGTGGGACCCACTGGGGCGGGCGATCAACCACAACCCGGCTATCCTGCTGCGTACCCAGGATCTGCCGCCGGTGTACGAAGAAAATTCCTGTATGTATATTTTCACCCGTCAAACGCTGGAAGCCCGGCGCAACCGCCTGGGCGAGCGGCCGTATTTGTTTGAAATTGATGCGGCTGAAGCGCGCGATATCGATGAAGAACTCGATTTTCTGATCGCCGAGTTCCTGTATCAGCAAAGAAAGTAGGAATCCATGTTCCACGTCTTATTATCTGCCCCGTATATGAACCTGCTGGTCGAGCGTTTTCAGCCGGTTTTCAAGCATTATGGCATCGAGTTAATTGTGCCAGAGGTTCACGAGCGCATGTCAGAGGATGAAATTCTGGCGTATGCCGGAAAATTTGACGGTGCGATCTGCGGTGACGATCGGTATACCCTGCGCGCGCTCAAGGCCTGCCTGCCGCGCCTCAAAGTGATTTCCAAATGGGGCACGGGGATCGATTCGATCGACCGCAAAGCTGCCACCGAGTTAGGCATTCAGGTATGCAACACGCCCAACGCCTTCACGCTTCCGGTAGCAGACAGTGTTCTGGGCTACATGCTGGCCTTTGCCCGCCGCCTGCCCTGGATGGATCAGGCCGGAAAGGCCGGCATTTGGGAGAAAATCCCGGGGCGTTCTTTAAGCGAATGCACGTTGGGGGTGATCGGTGTGGGCAACGTGGGCAAGGCGGTCATTCGCCGGGCGCGCGGCTTTGGTATGAAGATGTATGGCAACGATATTGAGCCGATTGCGCCGGATTTCATTGTGGAAAACGGCCTGGAAATGACATCTCTGGAATCACTGATGGAACACTCCGATTTTGTCAGTGTCAATTGCGATCTCAACCCCACCAGTTTTCACTTGGTCAACACCGAATCACTGAGCTGGATGAAGCGTGATGCGGTGCTGATCAACACGGCGCGTGGGCCGCTGGTTGACGAATCGGCGTTGATCGCGGCGCTGCAGGATAAATGGATCGCCGGCGCGGCGCTGGATGTGTTTGAAATGGAACCGCTGCCCAAAGATTCGCCGCTGCGCAAAATGAATAATGTGATGATCGCAGCCCACAATGCCAATTCCAGCCCGGCGGCCTGGGAGCGGGTGCATTTCAACACCATTCGCAACCTGATCGAAGGGCTGGGGCTCGATTTGGCCGGCTTGAAAGCGGTCTATAAATAGCAAGGAGCTGCCTATGTCTGGCACAAAAGAGCGTTTTATGCTGATTACGGGCGCGGCGGGCGGCATTGGCCGTGCCACCGTGCATTATTTCACCGCGCAGGGCTGGCGGGTGATCGGCGTGGACCGCGCGGATTTTGGAGAGCCGTTCCCGGCCAGCGGACTGTTTATCCAGGCCGATATCTCTGAACCGGGCGATATCGAGAAAATTTACCATGCCGCGGCTGCTTTTACCCCCACGCTCGAAGCGGTGGTCAACAATGCCGCCGTCCAAATCGCCAAACCGATCCTGGAAACCTCTGTCGAGGAATGGGACCGCGTGATGGCTTCAAATCTGCGCTCGGTTTTTCTGGGCGCAAAACTGGCCCACCCACTGCTCAAAGCCGGCGGGGGCGGCGCGATAGTCAACGTTTCCTCGGTGCATGCCGTGGCCACCTCTACCAACATCGCGGTTTATGCCGCCAGCAAAGGCGGGCTTTTGGCGCTTACACGCGCCATGGCGATTGAATGGGCCATGGATAATATCCGCGCCAATGCCATTTTACCCGGCGCCATTGATACGCCTATGCTGCGGGCCGGTTTGAGCCGCGGGCATCTGGCGGGCGGAAATCTGCTCGACCGGCTCGAAAACCTGGCCCGCAAAACGGTCAATGGGCGCGTGGGGCAGCCCGAAGAAATTGCCCATGCTATTTATTTCCTGGCTGATTCAAATCAATCCTCTTTTATGACCGGTCAGGCCATGATTGTCGATGGAGGCGCCACCGCGCGTTTGAGCACAGAATGAGCACTCTGCGAGAAGCCATCAAGAAAGCATTGCCCGCGACCGTGGTTAAAACATTGGGCGAAACCCGCGATACCCTGACGCGCGCCGGTCAGTGGCCTGCGGCCACCTTCCATCCCTGGCGGCGCAGCACGGTGCACCGCCTGGCCGAATTAAAAAATCAATATCAAGGCCGGCGCTGTTTTATTTTAGGCAATGGCCCCAGCCTGAGGCAAACAGATCTCTCGCGTTTGAAGGGCGAATTTACCATCGGTCTGAACCGCATCTACCTGGCTTTTCCAGAAATGGGCTTTCCTACTTCTTTTTATCTCTCGGTGAACGACCTGGTGGTGGAGCAGTGTGCCGCTGATATTCAGGCCCTGCGAATGCCCAAATTTGTATCCTGGCGCGCGCGTAAGTGGCTGCAGCCGGCCGACGATTTGTATTTCCTGTATACGACCTACACCGGCCCCAAGTTCGCACGTGACGCCTCTGAGCGGCTGTGGGAGGGGGCGACCGTGACCTACGCGGCCCTGCAGGTGGCCTATCATCTTGGTTTCAGCCAGGTGATCCTGATCGGTGTCGACCATAACTTCACCACCAAGGGCAAACCGAACACCACCGTGGTTTCACAGGGTGACGATCCCAACCATTTTGACCCCAAATATTTTGGCAAAGGCTTCCGCTGGCAGCTGCCCGATCTGGATACTTCGGAAATTGCCTATGCAGCTGCCCGGCGTGCCTATGAACAAGATGGCCGCGAAGTGCTGGATGCCACCATCGGCGGGAAACTGCAGGTCTTTAAAAAAGTCACCTACGACAGTTTGTTTTAAGATGGACCTGCCCCGCGTTACGGTCATCACCCCCTCGTTTAACCAGGCTGATTTTCTGGAGCAGACCATTCAATCGGTGCTGTCGCAGAATTATCCGAATCTGGAATATATGATTGTAGACGGCGGATCGACCGACGGCAGCGTGGAAATCATCCGGAAATATGGCGACCGGCTGGCCTGGTGGGTTTCCGAAATGGACCGCGGCCAGGCGGAGGCGATTAATAAGGGCTTTGCCCGTGCCACCGGCGAACTGGTGGCCTGGCTGAACTCGGACGACCTGTTCCAACCCGGTTCCATCCTGGCGGCGGTTGAAGCCTTCCGCAGCCATCCGGAGGCGGGCATCGTCTATGGGGATGTGTTATCGATCAATGCGGCCGGGGAGCCGATTAACCTGATGAAATTTACTCCCTATACGCTGCAGGATTTGATGGCTTTTAAAATCATCAGCCAACCCGGGGCCATGATGCGCCGGGCTGTGCTGCAGCAGGCCGGCGATCTGGAGCTGCGCTTTCATTATATGCTCGACCACCACCTGTGGCTGCGCATGGTTCGCCTGGCGCCGATGGTCTACCTGCCGCGCCAGCAAGCCGCGGCGCGCTTTCACCCGGCGGCCAAAAACCTGGCCCAGGCGCCAAAATTTGGGGAAGAAGCGCTGCTGGTGGCGGCCTGGCTGGCAGCCCAGCCGGAATTTGGGCCGGATTATCACCCGCGCAAGGTGTGGGGCGGGGCCTACCGCGTCAATGGTTGGTACCAGGTGGAAGGCGATCATCCCGCGGCGGCGCTGCGCTCGTATGCGCGCAGCTTTGCCAATGACCCCGGCGCGGCGTTGGCCGATTGGCGCCGCATGCTATATGCGGGGCTGGCATTGTTGGGGTTGGCCCGTTTGAAAGGCGTCTATTACGCGGCGCGCGGTCAAATTCGCCGGCGCACCCGGCCGGAAATTTATGGCGAACGTCATGCCACCCGGCAGGACCCACCCAGGCATAGTTAGCCGCGGTTGTACCAAACAGGGTAAAGGTGTTAGCTTGAATAGCAGTCTTCTAAAACGTTGGTCCTGGCAAACCCTCAGCGGTTGGGTAATTTTGCTGCTGCTTCTGGCGGCCGGTTTTGGCGTGCGCATGGTGAATCTGAAGAGCCCGCCGCTTGATTTTCATCCGGTCCGGCAGCTGCGCTCGGCCTTGATCGCGCGTGGGGTGTATTACCAGCTGAACACCGCGGCGGACCCGGCCCTGCGCGCTGCTGCGCAGAGTTTAAGCCCGACGGATATTCACGAACCGCCCGTGGTGGAGCAAATGGTGGGTTTGACCTACCTCCTGCTGGGTTCGGAACAGCTGTGGGTCTCGCGCATTTTCTCCTCCCTGTTCTGGCTGATTGGGGGCGCGGCCCTGTTTGCCCTGGCGCGCCGGCGTACCTCGCTGCCGGCAGCCCTGGTGGGGTTGGCGTTTTATCTGTGCCTGCCGTTTGGCATTGTGGCCAGTCGTTCGTTTCAGCCGGACCCGTGGATGGTGATGTGGATTTTGCTGACCGTGTGGGCCGCGGACCACTGGTTGGAAACGCCCAGCTGGAAGTGGACGATCCTCACCGGGGTGTTGGGCGGCGTGGCGGTTTTGGTCAAGGTGATGGCCGGTTTATTTATCGGCGGCGTGCTGATGTTGGTGGTGCTGGCCCAGATAGGGGCACAGGGGCGCTTTTTTCCCAGGAGTGGACTGCTCAGCCTTAAACCGTGGGTGATGGCAGCGATGGTGCTGGTGCCGGCTACGGTTTATTATCTGGTTCTGCATACCGGGCGCTCGGAAGAATACTTCAGCTTTTGGACGCTCGGCTTTGTGGGCATGTTGGCGACTACCAAGTTTTATGTGCAGTGGTTGGCCATGATTAACAGCCTGACCGGTTTGACGATGCTCGTACTGGCCGGGCTGGGGATGGTGCTGGCACAGCCTAAATTCCGCTGGAGTTTGATCGGTTTGTGGATCGGTTATATCTTGTTTGGCCTGGCCTGGCCTTTTCAGTATACGACCCACGATTATTATCATTTGATGTTGGTGCCGGTGGTTGGTCTCTCCATTACGCCGGTGGCAGATCTCTTTTTTAAGAAATTACAGGAACAGGGTTGGTTCTGGCGATTGGCAGGGGTGGCGCTGATCGTTGCGGCGGCAGGGTTCCAGTGGTATGTAGGGCGTTCCACCCTGGTTGCCAGTGACGGGGCACTGGAACCGCGCAGCTGGCAGAAGGTGGGCGAATCGATCCCGGTTGGGGTCTCTTTTGCGGCTTTGACGGCCGATTATGGGCTGCGTCTGAATTATTATGGTTGGCGGCAGGCCGGGTATTATTGGCCGGCCCAGGCGGACCTGGATATGGAAGCAATCCGCAAGGTTGCCCCGGAAAAAACGACCGAATTGTTCAACTCGGTCACCGCCGGTTATTCTTATTTTCTGGTGACCGCGCTGACCGAGCTGGATGCGCAGCCGGAACTGAAAACCATCCTCACCGAAAAATACCCGGTATTCTTCCAGGGCAACGGCTGGACCCTCTATGATTTGGAGCACCCCATGGCGAAACCATGAACGATTCAACGGCGTTGAGGCCGGCTTTCCCCCTGGTCACGATCGTCACCCCCTCCTTCAATCAGGCGCCGTTCCTCGAAGCGACCATCCGCTCAGTGCTGGAGCAGGATTACCCGCGCATCGAGTATTTTGTGATGGACGGCGGCTCGTCGGACGGCAGCCGGGAGATCATTCAGCGCTATTCAAACCGCCTGGCGGGCTGGGTGTCGCAGAAAGACCGCGGGCAAACCGATGCCATCAATCAAGGATTTGCCCGCGCTTCCGGGCAGATCCTGGCATGGCTCAATTCGGACGATACCTATCAGCCCGGTGCCGTGCGCGCCGCGGTGGAATATCTACAGGTGCACCCCGAAACCGGAATGGTGTATGGGGATTGCAATTTTATCGATGCCGAGCACCGGGTGATTGGGCGCTTTCCGGCGGCGCAAACCGATTACCGGCGTTTGCGCCAGGGGTATGTGCATATTCCCCAGCAGGCCTCGTTCTGGCGGACGGAGTTGTGGCGGCAGGTGGGGCCGCTGGACCCCTCCTTCTATTTCGCGATGGATTATGACCTGTGGGTGCGGCTGGCGAAGATTGCGAAGCTAGACTATAATCCTTCCTACTGGGCAAATTTCCGCCTGCATGGGTCAGGTAAAACGGTGGTCTCTGATGACCGCTGCTGGCCTGAAATGTTGCGCGTACATTATCGAGACGGCGGTTCGCTTTTTTCGGTGCTGGTGGCGAAATATGCCCTGCGCAAAGTCGTTGCACCCATCATCCGGTGGCGCCGGCGGCGGCTGTTTGCCGAATAATCTGAAACTCTGTGAGGGTCCATGAGCTCGGTGATTGAACGCTTTATCCGTTACGTCCAAATTGACACGCAGTCCGCTCACAATTCCTTAACTCACCCTTCCACCCTGAAGCAGTTTGATTTTTCACGTCTGATGACGGCGGAGTTGGCTGCCCTGGGGTTGATCGAAATCGCCACGGATGCCTACGGCAATGTCACCGCCACCCTGCCGTCCAACTGCGCTCACCCCGCGCCTACGCTGGGCCTGCTGGCGCACCTGGATACCAGCCCGGATATGTCTGGGGCCAACGTGCACCCGCAGTTGGTGGAGGCTTATGACGGCGGCGATATTGTGCTCAACCGCGCGCAAAACATTGTGCTTTCCCCGCGCGAATTTCCCGATCTGAAGAGTTATGTGGGCAAAACGCTGATCACGACAGACGGCACCACCCTGTTGGGTGCGGATGATAAGGCCGGTGTGGCTGAAATTTTGGCGGCGCTGGAAATTCTGGTGGGGCAGCCCGAAATCAAACACGGCAAGCTGCGCATTGGCATTACCACCGATGAAGAGGTGGGCACTGGGATTGACCTGTTTGATGTGGCCGCTTTTGGCGCCGATTTTGCTTACACCGTGGATGGCGGCGAGGTGGGTGCGCTGGAGTATGAAAACTTCAATGCCGCACGGGCGCGCGTGCAAGTTCAGGGACGCAGCGTGCACCCGGGTGCTTCAAAAAACAAGATGATCAACGCCAGCCTGGTTGCGATGGAATTTAACGGCATGCTGGCGGCAGTTGAACGCCCAGAATTCACCGCCGACTACGAGGGCTTTTATCACCTCACCGCGATGCAGGGCGATGTGGAAACGGCTCATTTGGGTTACATCATTCGCGATCACAGCCGCGAGAAGTTTGAAGAGCGCAAGGCCTGGCTGCGGCGTGCTGCGGATTGGCTCAACCAGAAATACGGGTCCGGCACGGTGGTGGTGGAATTGGCGGACCAGTATGCCAATATGCGGGAAAAAATTGAACCGGTGATGCATGTGGTAGATCTAGCCAGAACCGCCATGGAAGCAGTCGGCGTCACTCCGCGCATCGCCCCGGTGCGTGGGGGCACGGATGGTGCGCGCCTTTCGTGGAAGGGCCTGCCCACGCCCAACCTGTTTACCGGTGGGCACAATGCCCACGGCCGCTATGAATACGTGCCTACCTTTGCACTGGAAAAAGCCGTGGAAACCCTGGTCAAGCTGGTTGAACTGGTGGCACGCTAAAAAAGTTTTGCTTAATGAAATTGACGGTGGGGATGATTACTAATTTTGGTTCGTTCCGAAAAATAATCATCCCCACTTTATTTTGATGGCGTCCAATCGCATTCTTTTAATCATGCTTAATGTCTTTTTTACCTTGCTCGAGTAGGGTTAAGCTAAATAACAATTAATGATCGGGATCACATGAAAATTAAGCCACTTTATGGGTATGCATGTCTCATGATAGTTACGATGATCGGGTTACTGGCCGGATGTGCCTCTGCCGTGGTCCCATCCCCTGCGCCGGTAACCCCATCCGCGACCACAATCCGCAATTTGGTGACAGCCACTCCCCAAAACCCGGTGCAGGCGGCCACTGCCTCAGCCACGCCTCGCCCCACCCAGATTCCCACTACCACAACAGATCCACAACCCGTTTGGAAAGAACTGATCCAAGGGTTGCAAAAACCAGTTGACCTGTCAGAAATTCCAGATGGCAGCGGCCGGCTGGCTGTCGTTGAACAGGCTGGCATAATCCGGATTTTGAGTAAAGCCGGCCAGGCGGCCGGCAGCCTCTTTTTAGATATTCGCAGCCGGGTAAGGTCGCAGGGCAGCGAGCAGGGCCTGTTAGGCCTGGCTTTTCACCCGAAATATGCCGAAAATGGCTTCTTCTTTGTAAATTACACTGGTTTAGATGGCAATACAGTCATCGCTCGCTTTAAGGGAGCCGCGCAAGCCGCACAGATCGATCCGGCGACAGAGAAAATCCTGCTCCAGGCGAATCAGCCGTACCCCAATCATAACGGCGGGGGGGTGGTATTTGGCCCGGATGGGTACCTGTATCTTTCTCTTGGAGATGGTGGTTCCAGCGGGGATCCGCAAAATCGTGCGCAATCGTTGCAAACAACCCTGGGCAAGATTTTACGGATCGACATCAACCAGGGAGAGGGTTATGCCATTCCAGCGGATAATCCATTTTCCAAGGGCGGCGGTCTGCCGGAAATCTGGGCGTATGGGTTGCGCAACCCCTGGCGGTTTAGCTTTGATTTACAGACCCATGACCTGTTTATCGCGGATGTGGGGCAAAACAGCTACGAAGAGGTGAATTTTATTCCGGCAGGAAGCGGGGCAGAGTATAATTACGGTTGGAACTATCGTGAAGGTCTGCATCCTTACAAGAATGAGCCGCCCGCCGGTTTGAAACTGGTGGATCCGGTTTGGGAATATGCGCATGATCAGGGCTGCTCCATCAGCGGTGGGTTTGTCTATCGCGGAAAGCTCGTGCCGAGTATGTTGGGCACCTACTTGGCCGGTGATTACTGCAACGGTAGAATTTGGGGCCTGAAACGCAACAGCGTAGGTGTCTGGCAGAGCCAGATATTATTCAACACAAATGCCGGCATCAGCAGCTTCGGTCAGGATCTCAACGGTGAGATATACCTGCTGGATATTCGCCAGGGGAGGGTGCTGCGGTTGGAGCTAAATTAAGTGCGTTTTATCCTGTGTGATATATGACGCTTGTCACTGGCAATTGATGTCATGGATGGGTATAGTACAAATATGATAGTTTGAGTATTATTTATAGTAAAGGAGAGTAATATGGCCGTAAAAACCTGGCAGCCCATTAAAATCCGCTATTGCAATCATGCCGGTTGTGAAGTCGCGTTAGAGGTATCGGCGGTTTATCCTGCCGAACATCTGCCCGATCAACTGCCGCGTGTCACCGCGCACCGTTGCTCTAAGGCGATGGACTGCATCATGTTCGAAAAAGCTACCTGCGTATGGGCCGGCAACAATCCCTCCTTTGACCCCTTTAAAGAAAAAGACGAGTAAAAGTTCGCTGATGGAAATAATTGCCGGGTGCGTTGCTGCACCCGGTTTTATGTTTTCCCACGGCCAGAAATTAGGCGATCACGCCAAGTTTTTTGCCGACTGATGAAAAAGCCTCCAGGCCGCGCTCCAGGTCTGTGGGGCTGTGTGCCGCCGAGATCATCACCCGAATGCGGGCCTTGCCTTTGGCAACCGTGGGGAAGCCGATGGCCATGGCAAACACACCCGCGTCAAACAGTTCGCGGCTGAACTGCTGCGCCAGCGGGGCCTCACCCAGCATGATGGGGGTGATGGGGGTCGCGCTGTGCCCGATATCAAAGCCCATTTTGGCCATTTCTCCCTGGAACAGGCGCGCGTTGGCCCACAGCCGGTCCACCAGTTCGGTGGATGATTCAAGCAGGTCCACCGCGGCCAGGCAGGCGGCTACATCCGGCGGGGTGGCTGCCGAAGAAAATAGGAAAGGCCGCCCTCGCTGGCGCAGCCATTCGATGATTACCGAACTGCCGGCGACCACACCACCGACCACCCCAAAGGCCTTGGAGAGCGTGCCGACTTCCACATCGACCTTGCCGTGCAGGTGGAAGTGATCCACAATCCCACGCCCGCCGTTTCCCAGCACACCTTCGCCATGGGCATCATCCACCATCAGCAAAATATCATGGCTATTGGCAATTTCGTAAATAGCATCCAGGGGGGCAATGTCGCCATCCATGCTGAATACACCGTCGGTCACAATCAGACCGCGGCGGTAGCTGCCTTCATTTTCATTAATCACGCGTTCCAGGTCCGTGGGTTGGGCATGGGCGTAACGCACAATGCGCGCGCTGGAAAGACGGCAGCCATCAATGATACTGGCATGATTCAGTTCGTCGGTGAAGATCACATCCTCTTTGCCCACCAGCGCTGGAATGGTGGCGAGGTTGGCGGTGAAGCCGGATTGAAAGGTGATGGCTGCTTCTACGCCTTTAAACGCGGCCAGGCGGCGCTCCAGCTCAAGGTGAATATCCATGGTGCCGGCGATACTGCGCACCGCGGCAGGCCCCACCCCGTAGCGCGTGACGATTTCCTGGGCAGCCTGCACCAGTTTGGGATGGTTGGCCAGTCCCAGGTAATTGTTGGAACAAAAATTAAGCACGTGCTTACCGTCCACATCCAGCCAGGCGCCTTGCGGTGAGCCCAGGGTGCGGATGCGGTTATATAAGCCGGCCTCTTTAAGATTGCTCAGTTCTTGCTGGATCCAATTAAGACGGTTTGCCATGAGTACCTCGATTCTGAGATCTGAAACTGGAGATGCGAGCGAACTTGCGGATTTAATTATACATTCTCTTCTGTCAGGTATCCCAGTTCTGCCAGGGCCTGGCGCACGGCTTCCTCTCCGTCGGCGCGGATAACCACCACATTGGGGCTAAGCGCCTCACCCAGGTGGCGGGCCGCGCGGGATTTGCGCAGGGCGGCCAGCATCTCCGGCGCAGCCAGGCGCAGCAGGGTCACCTGGTCCAGGGTGGCTTGCGTGCCCAATTTTTCCCAACGTTCCAGCGCCTGTTCCAGCGCAGGCGGGAGCGGAGAGGTCGCGCCGCGCCGCAGCAGGTTCAGCAGGTGCGCGGTGCGCAGCCCCTGTTGGCGGGCGCGCTCCAGCGTGGCCGGGGTCAGCCGGAAGCGATATTCCTCGGCGCTCTCGCTATCCCATTGGCAGAATCGGCTGATCTGATAGCGCAAGGTGCGCGGGGCGAGCACGGGTATCTTTAACCGGCCATCCGCGCTGACACGGATGGGGGCGTTCTCAAGCGGCAGGCCGTCTGGCGCGGCCCCCTGCCACAGCGCGGCAGCCCAGGCTGACGGCCGGAAGGCGGTGGGGGGCGCGCCAGGCGCGGGAGCGGACAGATCGTACCAGCCCAGCGCGTGCAGCGGGCCGGCAATTATAAATCGCAGCAGCGCACCGTCAACTTCATCCCAGCTTTGAAACCCGTGCAGCCAGTCTTTCTCGTTGCCGGCCCGGCGGATAAACCACGATTCGTAATCGCCGCCCGGACGCTGGAAATCGGGTAGTTTTTCATGCAGGGCTGAAACCAAAGCATTTAAGCTCCACCAGGTTTCTTGCGGCAACTGGCTGAGCAGGTCCAGCAACCTGTGGCGGGTTTCGCGCGGATGATTATCCCAGGTGCCTTCAAAGATCAATCCCGGCAGCAAGCGCAGCTCATTAAAAGAAGTGCTTTCCAGCCAGGCGCGCCCCAAAAAAGCCAGGGCGTCTCCCCGGCTCGATTCCAGAAATGCGCGCACCGCTTCCGGCTGCAACTGGAGATTGCCATCCATTAATCCGGCGGTTTGCAGCAGCCCCAACAAAACTGGCAGAGGAATGTTCCAGCGCCTCTGAAAGGGTTCCATTGACAGGCCGGCGCGCAGTGCCGCCAGCACGGTGCAGGCGTGATCCAAAATCCGATCGCTGGCGGGTAGTTCCACCGTCGATTCAGCCGGGGAAGCCGGGCGGCCAAATGGCGCCGGTGTGGCAGGCGCCAGGTGAGACAACAATTCGATCAGATCGTCGGGGATAAATGCAAATTCCTGCGGCTCGGGCGGCAGGTTAAAAAAAGCCTTACCGATCAGGGCGCGGTACCACAGCACTTCGGTGATGGTCGCGGGCTGCAAATCGGGGCGTTCGCGGTCGCGTTTGGCGGGTCCCATCGGGCGCACTTCGCCAAAGCGCCGGCAAAAGGCGGCCCAACCCATGCGCCCCTCATTTTCAAGCAGCAGTTGCAGTGCTTCCAGCGCTTTCTGCGGCAGCACATCCAGCACTTCTTGCAGCAGTTCGCCATTTTTCAGGGCAGCCGCCAGTACTGGTAGCGCTGTAGCGGCATCGGGCTGGTCCAATTCCAGCCCCCATGCGTTGGCCAGCATGCGGTAAAAGCCCAGGTCGTTTCCTTGCAGGGTGTGGATGAGGTCAGGCATTCGCGTTTCCTTCGAGCATGCAAGCTGATTATACCGGATACACGCCCGCATACTCCACATTTTTGTTAGGTTTCAACTCCGGCAATCATTTCATTTGACGGAGGTTTCTCATACAGGTATAATCTTTTAGGAAGCCCGATCATTTCATTAAGATTCGAGGGCGTGTAATGGCATTAAAGGGAAATTTACGCGATTTTACAATTACCCAGTTGCTCAACCTGGTGAATCTGGCTAAAAAATCCGGTACTTTGATTGTTGAGGGACCGGGTGAAATAGCGCATGTTTCATTTCGGGATGGCAAGCTGGCTTACGCCATGATCGGTCAGGAAGATAACAGTCTGGCGTCTGTGCTGCAGCGCAACAACAAGATCTCCGTGCCGCAGTATCGCATACTTAAAGAACGGACCAGTCGCATGAGCGATAAAGAGCTGGGTCTATTGTTGATTAATGCGGGGTATGTCAGCCAGACCGATATTTTGACCAGTCTGCAGGGCTATTTCACAGGGGTTGTGCGCCGCCTTTTCACCTGGGTGGAGGGTTTTTTCCGTTTTGAGATCGATGTGACCCCGCCGGTTGACCGGATTTGCGTGCGAGTGGACCTGGAAAACCTGATTATTGAAGGCGCGCGCCAACTACGCGAATGGGAGCAGCTCCAGGAAGAAATCCCCAGCCTGGATATGGCTTTAAAATTCACAGACCGCCCGGGAGCCAACTTGCGGAATATTAACCTGAGCGTGGAAGAATGGCGCGTGGTATCTTATGTGAACCCCAAAAATTCCATGCGCCAGATTGCCCGTACCACCAAAATGAATGATCTGGAAATTCGCCGGGTGGTTTATGGTTTGCTTCAGGCTGGATTGGTGGGAATTGTGCGCCCCGGCGGTGCTCCGCTGCCCACTCGCACGTTTCCGAACAATAACCGCGATGAGCAAAAATCGCTGGTGATGCGCCTGATTGACCGAATTCGCTCGATCTAACCCCACTTTCCAAGGAATCTGAATTATGCAGACCGTAAAAATCGTGGTAACCGGACCTTTTTCTTCTGGAAAGACGGAGTTTATTCGTTCGGTCAGTGAAATCGATGTAGTCTCAACCGAACGCAAGATCAGCGCAGATGCGGAAAAAATTAAAGAAACGACCACCGTGGCGATGGATTTTGGCCGAATTACTGTGGATGAAGACCTGGTGCTGTACCTGTTTGGTACCCCGGGGCAGCGTCGTTTTGACTTTATGTGGGAGATTCTCTCCGAAGGCATGCTGGGTTTTATTGTGATGGTGGATAGCACCCGCCCCGAAACGTTCCGCGAGGCGCGCAGTATTTTGGAAACCTTCCGCGCTTATGCCCCCACCCCGTATGTGGTGGCAGCCAACAAACAGGACCGCCCGGACGCCTGGGATGTGGATGATATGCGCGTGGCGCTGCGCCTGGATCCGAAGATCAAATTGCTGCCCTGCACTGCCCGCAAAAAAGATTCGGTGAAAACGGTGCTGTTGGAACTGCTCTTCAGCATTATGGCCGAAATGGACCAGAGCGGATCCGAACCTTCAGGAAGGTGAGGAAGGAAAACCTTGTCATCGATCACGACAGATCAGGGGATGGTACATTACGAAGTATACGGTCGCGGTCGCCCCGTTATCTTGCTGCATGGCTGGCTGGGTTCGTGGGGATTGTGGCAAGAGACGATGACTTTTTTGGGGCAGTATTACCGCACCTATGCGCTGGACTTTTGGGGGTTTGGTGAATCGGGCGGTAAGGTCAGCACTTACAAGGTCGAAGACTTTATTTTGATGGTAGACCAGTTCATGGAGCAGATGGGCATCATCTCGGCGCCTCTGGTGGGGCATTCCATGGGGGGCACGGTCAGCCTCTCGGTGGCCATTCGTTTTCCAGAACGTGTGCAGAAAGTGGTGGTAATCGGTTCTCCCATTCATGGTTCTTCGCTGGCTTTTTTGTTGAAAATGGCCGGATACCGCCCCAATGCCTGGATGCTGTTTAACCTCTTCCCTGCTTTTCGGCTGATCATGCGTGTAGCTTCGCGCTTCATTTGTTCTGATCCGCGTTTTCCGGCGATGATGGATTCCGACCTGACCAAGCTGAGCCTGGAATCCTTCCTGACCAGTATAGCTACCTTGCGCCGCACCGATCTGCGACCGGCGCTGCCGGCCATTCAAGTGCCGGTGATGGGGATGTACGGTGACCGCGATATTATTGTGCACCCGCGCCAATGGCAGCCCTTGTGCGCCGGTGTGCCGCACGCGCGCATAGAGCGCTTTGCCAATGCCGGTCATTTTATTATGATGGATGAACCGCAAAGTTTCAGAGAAAAACTCAAAGATTTTCTGGATACGCAACCGACAAAAGGATCCTGACCATCGATACGCCACTGCAAGGAAAGAGTCAGATTGGTGATTTTTTACTCTTAGGGGTCGAAGAGATCATTGGCCGTTCCGGGCTGAATGCCGTGATTAACCTGAAAAAGCGCGCGCCTGGCACCAAACAACCCCCAGGCGAACCCGCTGGCTGGATGGATTACACTGAAATAACCGCGCTGGCGGTCGGGTTAGAAAAAATGTACGGGCCGCGGGGAGGGCGTGGTGTGGCTTTGCGCGCTGGTCGGGCCGGGTTTAAATACATTTTGCGCCAGAGCGGTGTGGCCATGGGCATCACCGATTTGCAATTCCGTTTGCTGCCGGTGCCTGTGCGCGTTAAAACTGGGCTAAATGCCATGGCGGTGTTAATGGCGCAACAGGGCGACGAACAGGTGAGTGTGACAGAAAACGAGCGCTGCTGGTACTGGCGTTCGCAGCACTGCCCCTACTGCTGGCAGCGCGCGCTGAACGAACCTGCCTGTTACTTTACGGTGGGGCTGCTGCAGGAATATTTTTCCTGGGCGAGCAGCGGGCGGGAGTACAGTGTGAGCGAACTGGAATGCCAGGCAGCCGGCGCCGCGGCCTGTCTCTTCCAGATTGATAAGAAGGCGATTGACTGAACCCAAACCTATGCTCAAAATTATTCTGCAGAATAAACGCTCGCTTATGCCTTTCAACGAACCGGCGCGCGATTTACGCATTCAGAACAAACCGCTCTGGCTGAATCAGCGCGATCTGCTGGCGCCCTATTTCGACCATGAGCTCGAACTGCCCCCGGGGGCGCGCCTACCGCAAACCCACGAACCCTGCCTGGTTTATCGTGATAATTTATGGTTTAATCAGCCGTACCTGACAGCTTTTTTGGCGGAAGCCATGAGACGCAAAACCCCATCCCGGGCGGCCTTTTCACTTTCCGATCCGGCTTTTCGTGAGCACTGCCTGCCGCTTTCCTCGTCTTATACACCCGCGGGGGATCTATACCTGGTGGACCTGTGGTATTACCCCAACGGGCCAGAACCAGGAGCAGATGCGCTGGTGATCGACCTGCTGGCGCGCGAAATTGGTTATTATCACGTGCCCACTTATATGGCGGCCGAAAGCGGTGACCTGGTGTACCAGGTACCGCTGCGCGCTTTAATCGCGATCGATTCCTGGGTGCACATCTTCATCGCCGATATGGTATTTGGCCTGTTTGGGCGCGGCGCCCGTTTTGAAGACCGGCTGAACCGCGACCCTATCTTTAAACTGGGCGTGATGTGTCACGCAATTTATGAGGGCCGCCAGGTGCTGGAGTCTTCGGCGGTGGTGCAGGTGGGCCACAACTGCGTCATCGATCCTTCTGCGGTGATACACGGACCAACCACGATTGGCGATAACGTGACCATTGGCGCCAATGCGGTGGTTGAAAACTGCATCATTGGCAATAATGTCAACATCTCGCAGGGCTGCCAGCTCATGCTCTCGGTAGTGGGTGATGGCACCTTCTTGCCGTTTCGCGCCTCACTGTTTATGACCACCGTGATGGAAAACAGCATGGTGGCGCAAAACACCTGCCTGCAAATGTGTGTGGTGGGGCGCAACAGCTTCATCGGGGCCGGCAGCACCTTTACCGATTTCAACCTGGTATCAGCGCCTATCAAGGCGCGCGATGGCAACGGAGAACTCAAGTTTTCCAATCGGCCGGTGCTGGGTGGGTGTGTGGGGCATAACTGCCGTATTGGCGCGGGTATGATCATTTATCCGGCACGTATCATCGAATCGGATGTGGTGCTGGTGGCTTCAAAAGAACGGCGGGTGATCGATCGGGATGTGTTTTTGGAAGATAGCGATCATTTTCGCTTTGCCGCGGCCAACCTGCACCGCCGTTTGTACCCCCGTCCGGGGGAAAAATCGGAAGAAACCTGGTAGGGGCGAGAGGGGGATATTTATGCCAGAATTATTGCCAGTTTGATTGGAATGTCGTAAGATTAATAATTGAAAAAATGGTGAGAAAGTGGGGCCAGTCCTTCACTTTCATTCGGTTAATTCGCTCTTATCCTGTTCTTTTTGGGAGGCGTCGATGGCAAAAGCCCGCCTGTTGATTGTTGAAGATGATGTCGATATTTCTAATATGCTGCGCATCTTTTTCAGCGCAGTGGGTTATGATGTTGAAACCGCTTACCGCGGCAGCGAAGCCCTGGAAAAAACGCGGCTGGGCATGCCGCACCTGATCATCCTGGATATTATGCTGCCGGATATTGATGGCTATGAAGTCTGCCGAACGCTGCGTACCAACGCCCGTACCAGCCATATTCCGGTGATTTTTCTGACCCAACGCGATGAACGCAGTGACAAGCTCAAAGGCTTGGAGTTGGGGGTCGACAACTATATCACCAAGCCATTTGATATCGAAGAACTCAAGCTGTATGTGCAGAATGCCTTTGCGCGCTCTGAGCGTGAGAGCCTCACCGATCCGCAGTCGGGCCTGCCCTCGGGTCGTTTGATCGAAGACCAATTGCGCCGCATGATCCGCCAGAAAGATTGGGCTTTCACAGATGTGCGCCTGAATTACTTTGACGCATTCAAAGATGTTTACGGATTTATTGCCGCCAACGATGTGCTGCGCTTTGTGGGTATGCTGCTGGGTGAAGTGGTAGACCAGCGCGGCACGCCTAACGATTTTATTGGGCATGCCGGCGGTGATAATTTTGTGATCATCACCGCCTCCGATTCAGCAGCGGCGATCAAACAAATGCTCAAAGCACGTTTTATCGAGGAAATTCAGGCGCATTACAACTTTATGGACCGTCAGCAGGGCTTTATTCTGGCCGCGGATGCCAGCGGACAGATGCAGCAGGTGCCATTGATGAATATGGCGGTAGGCATTGTTTCGCCGCGCACACATTTCTTCTCTGATATCCGTCAGATTACGGAACTGGCCGCCGAAGAACGCCGCCGCGATCTTCTTGCTCCAGGCAACTAACTGATTTCGCATGAGTCAGGGCGATATTCTTATCATCGGAAGTATCCTGGTTGCATTGGGGGTTATATTTTGGCTGGCGACCCGATTTCTACTGCGGGCTGTGTCCGGGGTGGCAACCGCGGGCGCACTGCCGGTGATGCCGCAGTTCTCAGCGCGCGCTGGTCAGACCGAAGCCTTGATTATGGTGCAGACGGGGGGGCGGGTGCTGCAGCTGAATGCCCCGGCTCAGGCATTATTTCATCTGAATGAGACCGATTTGCCGAACCTGGATCGGATGGTTCGCCACATCCGGCCAGGAGAAAAGTTTCTCGAACTATGCGCTGTTGAGGGTCAGGCACAACTGGTGATAGAAGGCGGGCTGTTCGCGGCTTCGTCCTATTGGGTGGGTCTGGCAGCTCAGCCGGTGATGCTGCTGGCGCTGCGACGATCTGAGCAGGCCAACGAAATGACTCAGGCCATGGCTCCGGCAGGTGAGAAAAACCTTCAACTCATTGCGCACATTACACAAGAAATCGGCCATAGTTTGGATCTGGTTACCACCCTGCGGGTCATTCAGCGCAGCATCGAACAGGTTTTTCAAGCGGATTTGATCGAAGTCTGCCTGTGGGAGCCTGAAATTGAGCAGTTGGTGGCCTACCGCTTTGTTGGCTCCGAAGGCGCAGAGCGCACGCTGGAGGCAGAGAAAATTCGCTACCGCCTGGGAGAAAGTTATGCGGGTGTGATGGCCCAGGAACAACAGCCCATGCTGGTGATTGACCTGGCACGCCGGGTGGAACTGCGCTTGAGTGGGGGGCGCGGGGCTGAAACATTGCAAACCCTGGTTGCTACCCCCTTGTTGGTTCAGGACAAGTTGGTGGGCACGCTCGCGGTCGGCTCTTTGACCGAGAAGGCATTTTCTGCGGCAGATTTGAAAATACTGCAACTGCTGGCCAAACCCGCCGAGGTGGCTCTGAGTAATGCCCGCAGTTTTCGTGACGAACAGCGCCGAGCGGCAGAACTGGCCGGGCTGGCGCAACTGGCCCAGGGGTTCAGTTCGGCGCGCGATCCAAAAAATCTTTTTTCAAAGCTGATCGAAAGCATTGCGCCATTAATCCAGGTGGAAATCCTCGGTTTTTTGATCTATAACGAAAGTACGCGCACCCTGGAAGGCCAGGAACCGATCCGTGGGCTGCCGGCGCAATTTGTGGAGGTGTACCGTGTGCCGGTACTTCCCAATAGTGCCGCTGAACAAATGCTGCTGAACCAGGACCTGATTTTTTCGGAAAATGCTGCCGATGCGCCGGAATGGAAAACCCTTGGGCTTGGTTATTTGGCGCAGGCGGCCAGCCTGAAAGATACGGTGCTGGTGCCGCTGGCCTCTGGTGGGCGCATGTTGGGTTACCTGCAGGCCTCCAACCACCAGGACGGCAGTTCTGTGTTCACCCAAGATGAAATTCACCTGCTCACCATTGTGGCCAATCAGGCGGCTCCGGTAATCGAGAATGTGACCCTGGTGATGCAGGCCCGCCAGCGGGTGCTGCGCGCCGAAACACTGCGCCGGATTGCCAGCCTGGCTTCTTCTTCTGCCACGCTGGATGAAATTCTGAAGTATGCACTGCAAGAGCTTTGTCATTTACTCCAGGCGGATCTGGCGTTTATTTTCCTGTTAGACCAGGACCGCACGGTGCTGCGCCTGCATCAGAGGTCAATGTACGGCCGCCCGCAGACCTTTCCCGGCCTCAATACCACCCTGGCGGCTGATGATCCGCAATATCATTTCACCGTTACCGGCTCGTCGCATTCGGTATTTACCGGAAATATCAACGAAGACAAAGCTACCATTCCGTTCTACCAGCAGATCACACAGGCCTGGCAGGTGGTTTCGGCTGTGGCTGCCCCGTTGGTAGTGCGCGATGCTGGTATTGGCGAAATCTGGCTGTGCAGCCGGCGTTCAGTGGCTTTTGACCAGGGCGATCTGCAGGTGGTGGCCACGGCAGCCGGACAGTTAGCCGCGGTGGTGGAGCAGAGCGTTTTAAGCGCGCAAACCGACGAAAGCCTTCGCCGCCGTGTGGATCAGTTAACTGCCCTGATGCGCGTCAGCCGTGAACTGAATACTTCGCGCGATCTCAAGTCGCTTCTGAACATTGTGTATGACGAAGCCATCAGTATCACGGGGGTGGCATGCGGCACCATTCTCTTGTTTGACCAATCTCAACCCGCCGATGCAGACCCGGTGCTGCTGTATTCGACCGGCGATGCCCCGCCTGAACCCCTGGGCGAAACGGAGCGGTCTGCGCTGAACAGCGGCGAACCGCTTGTAATTCCGGTATTGGGGCAAACGGGGATTGTTCCACCGCATACCGGGGTGACCGCGCTGCTGGTGGTGCCCATCCGTTACCAGGCACGCGCAGTCGGGCTGATCATTCTGCACGGTAGTGCGCCGGATAGCTTCCCTGCTGATAGTGTGGCGGTGATCCAATCTCTGGCGGCACAGACAGCCCTGGCGTTGGAAGATGCCTACCTGTTCCGCGGTAAACAAATGCGTGATGAATGGATGCAGCGTCAGGAAAACCTGTTTGAGCGCCTGCGCCTGCTTTCCGATATTTTGCGCTCCGACCGCTCTCTGCCGGAGGTGCTGGCAGAAGTTGCTCTCAGCATCCGCGCGGTCACGGTATTTCAGGTGGTGGTGATCAGCGTTTATGAACCGCTTCAGGAGATATTGCGGCGGGTGGTTGGGGCCGGGTTGGGGCCGGATGCCTGGGAAGAGCTAAAATCGCACACTCAGCCCTGGAACAGCCTGCATGCGCTCTTTCAGCCTGAATTCAAAATTGGCAGTTGCTACTACATTCCAGCCGATCAGGCGCCTTTGGTGCCCGCGGATGTGCATTTTGTCACGGTTCTGACCCTTGATCAAGAGGAAGCGCGCCCGGCAAAAGGCGCTTGGCACCGGGATGATTTGCTGTTGGTCCCTCTTTTTACCCAGCACGGGCAGCCCCTGGGGCTGATCAGCCTGGATGCCCCGATCGATGGCAGCCGTCCGGACCGGGTCACCCTCAATACACTCGAAATTCTGGCCGGACACACCGCTCTGGCCATCGAATCGTGGGCGCAGATCTCCGAGCGCGACAGCCGCCTGGCGGTACTGGGGGTAGAGCAGCACCGCTTGATTCAATCGGCTGAACAAGCGCAGGTGCAAATTCCGCTGTTCTTGCGCCACGACCTGGAACAAACCATCACCATTCATACATTGAACCGCCAGATGGAACGGGTGCGCGCGGGTCTGGAAATGGCTGAGACCGCCAACCGCCAGCCCGATGCGCTGGCTGTGCTGCGTTCGCTGGCGCGTGAAATGCTGACCCGCTTCGACATGCAAACCGCCATGGTAGCCGAAAGCACCCCGGCCGGCATCCGCTTGTTGGATGTGCTGGGTGCGGTGCCGGTGGGGGCCAACCCTGAGACCCTGTTTGGCCAGCGTAACCCGCTGCGCCAGATGCTGCAAGACGGGCGCCTGGAGATGGTGGCTGAAATAGAGGAGAAAAACGAATGGCGCGGCAACCCGCTGCTGATAGCGCTGGGGGCGCGCTCGTTTATCGTGCTCCCGCTCGAAATTGAGGCAGATCATCGCGGTGGTGTGCTGATCATGGGCACGCACTCCCTGGCGCCTTTTACGGAAGAAGACCGCCAGATCTACGCGCAGCTTTCGCGCCAGGTGAGCCTGGGCACCCAAAACCTGAACCTGCTGGCTGAAACACGCCGCCGCCTGCGCGAAATGGACTTGCTGCTGGAATTTTCGCGCAAACTGGGCCTGCTAGACCCGCGGGAAATTTTGGCGGCGCTCATCGAAACCGTTCTGGCGGTACTGCCCACCGGCGATGCCGGTTGGGTGGCGATCTGGGAAGAAAACCGCGGCCTGACGCCCCAGGTTGCTCGCGGGTATAGCGACAATGGGGTGATGCTTTCCATTCGCTACCAGGGCGGTGAAGGCAAAGGCAGCCTGCCTTTGCCAATGCGCGTGTTAAACTCCGGGCTGCCGCTGCGGGTGGATGTGGCCTTTGCGCAGGATTACAGCCTGCCCACAGATGACCTGCTGCGCTACCGCAAAGCCACGGGTGGCCGTCTGCCGGTTTCTACGCTGATCGTTCCGATTGGGCGTGGCAGCCGGGTTTTAGGCGTGCTGGTGATCGATCATTTCAGCCTGTCCAATGCTTTTAACCTGGAAGACGAAACGCTGGCAGCTTCGCTGGCACAGCAATGTGCCCTGGCGTTGGAAAATGCCCGCCTCTTTGTCTCGTCGGCGCAGCGCGCGGCGCAGTTGCAGGCGCTCAATCAGGTTTCTGGCGCGCTCACCTCCAGCCTGCAGCATGGTGAATTGATTGCTGTGCTGCTCGAACAACTGCGCCTGGTATTGCCCTATCAAACCGCCACGCTGTGGCTGCGCAACGAGAATACGCTCTCGGTGGCGGCTGCCAGCGGCTTTGACGATAATGAGAGCCGTCAGGGGATCTCGGTGGCGGTGCAAGACAGCGCTCTGTTCCAGGAGATGGCGCAAACTGGCCAACCGCTTTCCGTGCCCGATGTTCGTTTGGATGTGCGCTTCCCCAGCCTGATGGAGCCCGACCATCTTTCCTGGCTGGGTATTCCGCTGGTGGCAAAAGCCGAACTGATCGGCGTGATTGCCATGGAAAAGCATGAGCCGGGTTTTTACACGGCAGACCAGTTGCAATCGGCCTCCACCTTTGCCAGCCAGGCCGGGGTGGCGTTGGAAAATGCCCGCTTGTTTGAAGAATCGACGCGCCGCGCCGCCGAATTGGACCAGCGCACGCAGCGCCTGATGTTATTGAACCGACTTTCCAGCGAGTTGAGTTCCACGCTCAACGAGCAGACGATGCTGCACCTCACCTGCCAGCAACTGCACAGCGCACTCAGCGCAAGCCGGGTGGCGGCGCTGTTAATTGGAGAGGGCGATGTACTGCATATTTCCACTGAGGTGCCGTCCGGTCCCGAGGGGTTGCCCATTGAACTGCCCAACGCGCCGGTGCTGGACCGTTTGCGTGAAACGCAGGGCATATTCAGCTCCTTCGATATTGCCAAAGAAGCTGATTTACTCCCCCTGGCGCGGGCTTATTTCAACACGCGCGCGGTGCAATCCGTGGTCTTTGTGCCGCTGGTGACTGCTGTGCAGTTGCATGGTTGGCTGCTGATTCAAACCGACACCCCCTACCGATTTAATTCCTCCGAAATTGAGCTGGCGCGCACCATGAGCAACCAGGCCGCGGTAGCTTTGCAAAATGCCCGGCTTTATAATGAAACCCGCCGCCTGACGCAGGACCTGGAACGGCGCGTGGAAGAACGCACACACGATGTGCTGCGCGAACATAACAATACCCAGGCGCTGCTGCGCATCATCACCGAGCTTTCCAGCAGCCTGGATTTGAACCTGGTAATGAACCGCACTCTGCTGGTATTGACAGAGACCCTGGCCGCGGAGCAGAGTGTGATCTTGATGAACGACGGCAAAACCTACCAGGCCGGCGCGGATCTGATTGTGCGCGACCCGGCTGGTGCCCCGCGCAAGGGTTCGTTGGAGCGTGAAATAGCGCGCTGGGTGGTGCGCCGCCGCGTATCGGCCCTGGTGGATAATATTCTGGAAGATGCGCGCTGGAGTACCGCCCTTCAGGACGGCGAAGCGCCGGCCTATCATAGTGTGATCGCCGTGCCTTTGATTTTAGGCGAAGAGGTTTTGGGAGCGCTGCTGCTGATTCACCGCCGCCCCGCGGCCTTTATGATCGAACAGGTCAGCATGGTCGAAGCTACAGCGCGCCAGTTTGGGGTGGCGCTGAATAATGCTGAACTGTTCACGCTCATTCGGGATCAGGCCGAGAACCTGGGCGGGCTGCTGCGCGAACAACAAATTGAGGCCAGCCGTTCACGCGCCATTCTGGAATCTGTGGCAGATGGGGTGGTAGTCACCGATGCCGCGATGCACATCACCCTGTTTAACGCCTCGGCCGAACGCATTCTGGATCTGATGGCGACTGAAGCGCTGGGAAAATCTTTGGAGGCCTTCGCGGGTCTCTTGGGCAGTGCCGGGCAGGCATGGCATCAAACCATTCAACGCTGGTCCGCGAGTGGTGTAGACCACCCGGCGGGTGAGACCTATGCCGAACAGATTAACCTGGATAACGGCCGGGTGGTGGCGGTGAACCTGGCTCCTGTTTTCTTCCGCAGCCGGTTTCTGGCCACCGTTTCGATCATCCGCGATATTACGCATGAGGTGCAGGTGGACCGCTTGAAATCGGAGTTTGTGGCGAATGTCAGTCATGAATTGCGCACCCCCATGACTTCGATTAAAGGCTATGTGGAGATTATGTTGATGGGCGCGGCAGGCGATTTGAACCCGCAGCAGCGTCATTTCCTCGAAATTGTAAAAGACAACACCGACCGCCTCAAAACTCTGGTCAATGACCTGCTGGATGTCTCTAAAATTGAGGCGGGTGGAATTGTGCTTTCGATTCAGGCAATTAACCTGGCCGAAACGGTCGCGGAGGTGATCAGTGATATTCAGCGCCGCAGCCGCCAGGAAAATAAAGCCATGAACTTCCAGGTGGAACTGGCGCCGGAACTGCCCAGGGTGATGGGCGATGTGGTTCGGGTGCGCCAGGTGTTGGCCAACCTGGTGACCAATGGCTATAACTATACGCCGGAAGCAGGGAGAGTGACGGTGCGGTTGAGCAACCTGGGCGAACACGTGCAGGTGGAAGTGATCGATAACGGGATTGGTATCCGCAATAAAGATCAGTCCCGCATTTTTGAACGTTTTTACCGCGGCGAAGACCCGCTGATTTTGGCCACCGCCGGAACCGGCCTGGGATTGGCGATATCCAAAATAATGGTTGAAATGCACCACGGGAAGATTGGGTTTTCCAGCAGCGGGGTGCGGGGCGAAGGCAGCACATTCTACTTTACGCTGCCGGTCGCCCATAGCGAGGAGTGATTATGGCAAAAATATTAATCGCCGAGGACGAACGCGACATTCGAGATCTGGTTGCTTTTACGCTGCGTTTTGCCGGGTTCGATGTAGTGGCAGTAGAAAATGGCGCCCTGGCGGTGGAAGCAGCCCCCCTGGAAATGCCCGATTTAATCTTGATGGATGTGCGTATGCCGCGCATGACCGGCTACGAAGCCTGCCAGCATATCAAGGCCGACGAACGGGTGCGGCATATTCCGGTGGTTTTTCTTTCGGCCAAAGGTCAGGATAACGAAATTCAGGCGGGTCTGGATGCGGGGGCTTCGGAATATCTGCTTAAACCTTTCGCTCCAATGGAATTGGCCGAAAAAGTCCGCGAGTTGTTAGTAAAGTACGGGATTTAGGCCCACCTATGAGTGCCATTTTACTGGAACGGGACATTGTTCATTACGAGGTATTGGGACGCGGGCGCCCTATTCTTTTTCTGCACGGCTGGGTGGGCTCCTGGCGCTATTGGATCCCGGTGATGCAGGCGGCTTCGGTCTCTTTTCGCACCTATGCTATCGATTTATGGGGCTTCGGCGACTCCGCGAAAAACCCGGCGCATTACGGCCTGGCTGACCAAATGCGCCTGCTGGATGGTTTTATAGAAGAAATGGGCATATTACGGTTTGCGGTGGTGGGGCATGGCCTGGGTGCGGTTTTGGGGTTGATGTATGCGCGCCAGAACCCCGCCGTGGTGGACCGGGTGATGGCGGTAGGGCTGCCCTTGGAAGAAGCCATGATCCATCCCCGCCTGCGCAGCGATTCTCCGGCGGCACTGGCCGATTGGGCGCTGGGCCGCCTGCCGGCCGCCGAAGCGGCGCGCAGCGACGCCCCCAAGGCCGACCCCGCGGCGCTGCAAACCTCGCTCACTGCGCTGGCCGGCGCCGACCTGGGCCGAATGTGGCGTACCGCCAATCTATCGTGTCTGCTGGTCAATGGTCTGAATGATCCGGTGGTGCAGGCGCCGCGCCTGGAGCAGTTGGCCGATATGCCCGAACTGATGCATGCCGTGGCTTTTGAACAAAGCGGGCATTTTCCGATGCTGGATGAAACCAGCAAATTTAACCGCCTGCTCAGTGATTTTTTAGCCCTGGCCTCGGGAGAAAGCCCGCGCGACTTGCAGTTGAAGGAAGAGTGGAAACGACGGGTGCGCTGAAAGAAATGCGCGCGAAAATTTGACTTTTCGGATAATTTCGCATATACTACGATAGATTGATGTCCTCTGGATCTGTAATATTTTGCCGTGCAGAGTTGCCAGGATAGAACCAACAATTCAGAACAACGGGGAGCCCGGATTGGACGGGCTGAGAGGAGGACCACAGGTCCTCGACCCGCATTACCTGATCCGGGTTATGCCGGCGGAGGGAACATTATGGGCGCATTGCGTTTAAATCACCCTCCCCCGGCGGAGGGTGTTTTGTTTAATGAACACTGCATACCAACGTATCTGGATATTTGCCAACGGCTGCCTGCCCCAACCGGAACGGCTGCGCCCTTACCTGCGGCCGGGAGACGGCCTGATTGCCGCCGACGGCGGGCAGCGTTACCTGGCACAATTGGGGCTGCAGCCTGAGCGGGTGATCGGCGATCTCGATTCGCTCTCGCCCGCCGAAGTGGCTGCGTTGCAGGTGGCGGGGATTATTTTGGAGCGCCATCCTGTGGATAAGAACGAGACCGATCTGGAACTGGCGCTGAACCGCGCCCTGGATCTCGGGGGCCGCTCGGTAGAAATTCGCATCGCGGCTGCCCTGGGCGGCCGCCTGGATCAGACCCTGGGCAACCTTTATCTGCTGTCCCGACCGGACCTGGCCGATGTGGATGTGCGCCTGGAGGATGGCAGTGAAGAGGTCTTTCTCATTCGTTCCACGGCGCTCATCACCGGCGAGGTGGGCGATGTCGTGTCGCTGCTGCCTTTGGCAGCGCCGGTATTTGGCATCACCACCACCGGACTAAAGTACCCGCTGCGCGGCGAGACACTCTACCCGGATCACACGCGCGGCATCAGCAATGTGCTCAACGCGCCGCAAGCCAAAGTGCGGCTGCAGCGCGGCGTGTTGATTTGTATTCATACTCACCAGTAAAAGCCTGCTGGAACCATTTAGCATCCTGGCAACGTTTTGCGGGATGCAGGAGACTGTCATGAAAAAGATTGGCTTTCTGTTCATTCTCGTCGCGCTGTTGGCATCCGCCTGCGCGCCGGCGATTTCTCCCACCGCCACACCCGCAGCGCCCTCCGCTACCCTGGCCCCCACCAGCGCTGCCCCGGTAACCCTGAATGTCATGGTGCACGATTCGTTTGCCATCAGCGAAGATCTGGCGCGCCAGTTTGAGCAGCAGAACAATGTGAAGTTGAACTTCCTAAAATCCGGCGATGCCGGCACGATGCTTAACCGCGCCATCCTGACTCGCAATGCGCCGCAGGCCGATGTGATGTACGGGGTCGACAATACCTTCCTCTCGCGCGCGTTGGAGGCAGGTCTGTTTGATGTGTATGCCTCGCCGCTGCTCAAAGAGATTCCCGCCGCGCTGAAGCTGGACCCGGAAAACCGCGCCCTGCCGGTCGACAGCGGCGATGTGTGCATCAATTACGATAAAGCCTACTTCGCTGAAAAAAAGCTGGGGGTGCCGCAGGTGTTGGAAGACCTGGCTAAACCCGAATATAAGGGTCTGTTGGTGATGGAGAACCCCGCCACCTCTTCGCCCGGTTTGGCGTTTGTGATGGCGACCATCGCCCATTTTGGCCCTGACGGATACCTGAATTACTGGAAAAGCCTGCGCGCCAATGGGCTGGTGGTCGTCAATGATTGGGAAACCGCCTACTACACCAATTTCAGCGGTTCCTCGGGCAAGGGTGCCCAGCCCATGGTAGTTTCGTACAATTCCAGCCCGGCAGCCGAGGTAGTGTTTGCCAAAGAAACGCCCAAAGATGCTCCTACTGCCTCGTTGGTAGGGCCGGAGATGTGTTTCCGCCAGGTGGAATTTGTGGGGATTCTGAAAGGCGCCAGGAATCGCGCCCTGGCCGAGAAATGGGTCGATTTTATGCTGGGTAAAACCTTCCAGGAGGATATGCCGCTGCAAATGTTCGTCTATCCGGTCAATGGGCAGGCGGTTCTGCCGCAAGAGTTCCAAAAATATGCCCAGGTGCCGGCCAAACCCGCCACCCTGGCCCCCGCGCAGATTGCCGCGGGCCGCGAAAAATGGATCGAGGATTGGAAGAAAACTGTTCTGGAATAGTGGGTGAAGTGATTTGAAACGACCGACGTTGCTGCTGCTGGCTCTATGGCTGCTGCCCGGGCTGTTTTTGGGTTTCTTTTTCTATTACCCACTGCTCACGGTGTTCAGCCTGGCCGGAGATTCGTCTGGGGTGGGGGGCGGGGCGGCTAACTGGAGCCGGGTTTGGGGGCCGTTGGGGTTCACGCTGTGGCAGGCGGCCCTTTCCACCGCGCTGACGCTGGTAGTGGGGCTGCCTGCCGCTTTTCTTTTTGCCCGATTTTCTTTTCCGGGCAAACGGCTGCTGCGGATTTTAACCACGCTACCCTTCATCCTGCCGACGGTGGTAGTGGCGGCCGGGTTCAACGCGCTCATCGGGCCGCGCGGCTGGGTAAATTTGGGGTTGATGGAACTGCTTCATTTGGCGACCCCGCCGGTGAACCTGCTCAATTCGCTGGCGGCCATTCTGCTGGCGCATGTTTTTTATAACACCTCGATCATCATTCGCATGGTGGGCACGGCCTGGGCCCGCCTGGACCCGCGCCTGGAACAGGCCGCCCGCACTCTGGGTGCGCCGCCGCTGCGCGCTTTCGGCGAGGTGACGCTGCCGCTGCTGCGTCCGGCGCTGCTGGCGGCAGCGCTGCTGGTCTTTTTGTTTGATTTCACCAGCTTTGGGGTCATATTGCTGCTGGGCGGGCCGCGCTATGCCACCCTGGAAGTGGAAATATCCATTCAGGCGCTCCAGATGCTTAACTTACCGCAGGCCGCACTGCTTTCGGCGGTGCAATTGGCGTGCACCCTGGCGCTGACGGTGCTGTACCAGCGCGCCGCCCGTGGGCAGGATGTGCCGCTGGTGCCGCGTTTGATGGGCGAAGGCATGGCCCCGGCGCGCACCTGGCCGCGGCGGGTCTTTGTGGCGGGCATGGCGCTGGTTTTGGTGCTGCTGCTGGTGCTGCCGCTGGCGGCGCTGGCGGCGCGCTCGGTCACCCGCCTGGATGCCGAGCGCGGTGAGCGCGGCACGCTGGTTACCGGCCTGACCCTGGATTATTACCGCGCCCTGTGGGTTAACCAACGCGGTTCACTGTTTTATGTACCGCCGGTAGAGGCGATGAAAAATTCTTTTCTATACGCCATCGCCGCGATGCTGATCTCGGTGGGGTTGGGGACACTGGCTGCCTACGCGCTGCAGGTTCGCAGCCGCGTCAATGCGCTATTGGATCCGCTGCTGATGCTGCCGCTGGGCGCTTCGGCGGTCACCCTGGGACTGGGGTTTGTGATTGTATTCAGCACCCCCCCGCTAGACCCGCAGTCATTCCCGCTGCTCATCCCCATCGCGCACAGCCTGGTGGCGCTGCCGTTTGTCATCCGCACCCTGCAGCCGGCCCTGGCCTCCATTCCGCTCAACCTGCGCCAGGCGGCGTCTGTGTTGGGGGCTTCACCCTGGCGCGTGTGGTGGGAAGTCGACCGCCCCATTTTGACGCGGGCCGCGCTGGTGGGGGCGATATTTGCCTTTACCATCTCGCTGGGCGAGTTTGGCGCCACCACTTTTTTAGTGAGACCCGATGCGCCCACCCTGCCGGTGGCGATTTACCGCTTTTTATCGCAGCCGGGTGCGTTAAACTACGGCCAGGCGCTGGCCATGGCCACTCTGTTAATGGCGGTGTGTGCGCTGGCAATTGCCGGGATGGAATACTTGAACGGAGATTAGCCTGTGTGCTATGATGGGGGTATGCAGCCCACCCATTTTATCGATGAACCGATCGCGGTGATATTTGAGCATCCGCCGCTGTTGGAGAAAAAGCCGGAGTGCCCTAACAGCTTTATCTGGCAGGGGCAGACTTTTGAGATTACCCAATTGCTGTCGGAATGGTTTGATTTTGAGCGGCGCGGGCGCAACGCCCGCAATATGCAACCTCAGCATGCCAGCCGGGCATCCGTCAAAGGTTCATGGGGCGTAGGCCGGTTCTTTTTTCGGGTGCAGGTGGCGCAGGGGCGCACTTTTGAGATCTATTACGACCGGGCCCCGCTGGATGCGCTGCACGGCAAGGGCGGCTGGTTTTTATTCCTGGAACGCGCTTAAAATAGAGCCAATTGCAGCGGTGCCCGGCGGCCATTCATCAGAATGAACGGCGCGGCGCGCTGGGTGCGCACACCCAATGCTTTCAGGTCCTCAATTTGGCGCAGCGCGTTGCGCCCCCGGGCGGCTACTATGGCGCGCGCGCCGACCGGCCCGATACCGGGGATACGCAGCAGTTCGTGCAGGTCTGCCCGGTTAATTTCCACCGGTTGGCCGCTGAGGTTGGCGCGCGCCCAGGCCAGCTTGGGGTCGGTATCCAGCGGCAGGTCGCCGCTGGCAGAAAACGGCAGATCTTCCACTGAAAACCCGTAGTCACGCAGCAAAAAATCGGCCTGATACAGGCGGTGTGTGCGCCAGGGGTTGATGGCTTTTTCACCTTCCAGCGGGGTGCCGGGTACCGGCGCAAAGCCGGAAAAATAAACGCGCGCCAGGCGCAGCTTGCGGTGCAGATATTCGCTGGTTTGCAGCAGTTCCAGGTCGTTTTCACCCGCGCCACCGGCCACGAATTGGGTCACCGACGAGGGCCAGTGGCCGTTCCAGCCCTGGCTGGCGGGCTGGCTGCGCCGGATTTCTTCGATCCAGCGCAGTGGGGTGAGCAGTTCCTCGAGAAATACTTTCTGGGGAGCCAGGCGCGCCAGGCGGGCCGTGGTGGGCGCTTCGAGGTTGATGGAGACACGGTTGGCCAACTGCATGGCGCGCTCCACCTGCGCGCGTTCAGCGCCGGGCATAATTTTGAGGTGCAGATAACCGCTATAGCCGTGCTTGTGGCGCAATACCTCGGCGGAGTCGAGCAGGCGGTCTTGCGTGCGCATGCCCCCACCGGCTACCCCTGAACTGAGGAAAATGCCCTGAGCGGCGCCGCTGCGGAAGACCTGCATGAAGGTCTTGCCCATCTCATCTGGGGTGAAACTGGTGCGCCGAAAATCGCGCCCGGCGCGGAAGGCGCAGTAATAGCAGTTACGCTCGCAGGCCGAGGTGAGCAGGGTCTTGAGCAGCGGCATGGTTTTGCCGTTGGGCAGATGCACGTTAGAGATTGGCAGATCTTCCGGGCGGCAGGGTCCGCCTGGGGCAGCAGGAACCGGCTTTACGGCGGGCGCACCGTCTTTCATGGGGCAATCGGCAGGGGTGGCCGGGGCGTTGCCCACCTCTTCGGCGGGCTCGTAGTGCATATATTGTCCTAAAAGTGCCAGCTTGGCGAGACTATCCATAGCCTTATTATAGAACATTTATTCAAATTGTCAAAGAGGAAAGGGTGTCCGTCAATTTTTCGGGAAAGTTTCCTTCAGCCCTTTCACAAAGTGAAAATGGTTCCCCACGGGTCATTCAAAATGCTTTTCCATCCAAAATGACTGCCCTCATGGTGGGCAAATGCTTTCACCCCACCCCCCGGCCCTCCCTTTCCCGCAGGGAGGGAGAAAACATAATGGTTCTTTTTGCCAGCTTTTGCTGGCAAAAAGAACCAAAAAAAATAGAATCTCCCCTTCTCTCCCTGGTTTTTGGGGAGAGAAGGGGGCAGGGGGATGAGAGGGGTGGGCGGATGATCTTAGGTTACCGCTAATGCCCCCCGGCCCCCGCCCCACACCCCTACGGGTGGCCGAAGCGGCGGGCGGGGGAGTTATTTTTTTTGCCCATTTTGGGCGGTACCGCCCAAAATGGGCAAAAATCTTGCTCCCGCCCCTTTGAGGGGCGGGGCCGGGGGTGGGGTGAAATCTCCGAAAATTTGACGGAAACCCAAGCGGAAAGGGCGAAATCGGGCGGCGAATCGAAATGGACCGGCGTTGGCCGGCCCGTTTCGATTCATCTACATTCCCTGGAGGTCGCGATGTTACCCGATGAGCACGAATGGGACGGGGATGAAGGTCAGGATAAACACAACCAGCGCCAGCACCGCCAGGGCCTTACGCCGGTTATCCAGCGGCGTGATCTGATCCAGCGGCTCGGCGTAGGCCCGCCCCAACAGAAAGATCAACCCGGCCCACAGCCACCAGCCGGCCCACAAAAAGCCGAGCAACAGCAGCGCCACCAGAATGAAGGGCAAAATGCGTTTAGCGCGTTCACGCCCGAGCAGCACATACAGCACATGCCCGCCATCCAACTGGCCGGCCGGGATTAAATTCAGCGTGGTTACCAGCAGCCCGGCCCAACCCGCCCAGGCCACCGGGTGCAGCATCACATCCATTCCACCTACCGGCAGCGGCGTGCTGGTAAAAAAGTAACGCAGCCAGTAGAGAAGTGGGCTGACATCGCCATAACCGGCGGGTGCCGGCAGCAACTGGCCAAAAACGGCTAACTTGGCCAGTAGGTAGAGAATGGAGTTGCCTTCGAGCTGGATCATCTGTCCCGGAGCGGTTTGCAGCGGCCCCAGCGAAGAGAGCGATAAGCCCAACACCAGCACCGGCACCGCCACCCCCAGCCCCGCCAGCGGTCCGGCAATGCCAATATCTAGCAGCACCTTGCGATTTTTAGGCGGTTCTTTCATGTTGATGAAGGCGCCCATCGTGCCAAATTGGCTGAATGGGAAGGGGATGAAATAGGGCAGCGAGACGTGCACGCCGTGGTAGCGGCCCATCAGGTAATGCCCGAACTCGTGGCAGGCCAAAATGCCCAGCATAGAGACGGCAAACGGCCAGCCGTTGGTGATGATCGCCACCACCGCTGGCAACGGGTCGGCCGGTAGGCCTTCAGGTCCCAGGCCGTACAGGCCGCCGGTCAACAAAACGCTGAAGAAGGTCAGCACAGCCAGCAGCAGGTTAATCCGTGGATTAGACGGGCCGGGCTTTGGCAGGCCGGGTATCAGTTGAATGCTGTGCTGGCCATCGTCCCAACGGAAAAGCGGCGTGATCTGGTAGGTCTTCAGCCAGCCGGCCAACTGCTCGTAGGCGGCTTCAGATTCGCCGCGCAACTGGCCGCGGTAACGCACCAGGTAGGGTGATTTGGCCGTGCCCAGGGTGATATCTTGAATTTGGAGCACTTTGCCCACCAGGGCATCGAGCGTTTCATACGGATAAGGCGTCTCCACGGAACCTCCAGCACGGGCGTCATGGTTAAATTCAGGCGGGAATGGATGGGGGTCGAACCCACCGCGGCCCGCAAAGCGACCCGCCACCGGTTTTGAAGACCGGGAAGCCCACCGGGACCTATCCACTCCCACGGGCAAGCATACTCCCAAAGATAGGGCTTGTCAAATGAAATGGATGCTGCGCACCCTGATGACAATATTCTTAAATTATTGTCGCAGGTATTGCTTTTTAATGAAAATGTTTATATACTACAAGGCTGATTGCATATTGTTTGCATTTCACATTAAAGACTTGAAAGGGTAGTAATGAAAGATAAAGAGTTGATTCAGGTATTTGAAGAGGAACCTCCCTCTGAAGCTGATAAGCCTCCCAGTATGTTGCCGCGGCCGGCAAGGCCCTGGCGGGTGGCAGTCATTGCCAATGTGAAGGGGGAAACGGCGATGCCGATGGATGCCCCCGCCGATGCCGGCGCGGAATTTGACCGTAAAGAAACGATCCTGGCCATCCAGGCCGCGATCGAATCGGACGGTCATTCGACGATGTTCCTTCCCGCGGATGCCACATTACCATTTACCCTGCATGACTATCGGCCAGATATTTGCTTTAACATCGCCGAAGGAATTATCGGTGATTCACGTGAAGCGCATATCCCGGCTTTGTTAGAACTGCTGCGCATCCCGTATACGGCTTCGCGTGTGCTGGCGAATGCGGTTGGCCTGGACAAGACCATGACCAAGCGCGTGTGGCGCGAGATGGGCCTGCCCACCGCCAATTACCAGGAGTTTACCAGCGCGGACGACCCGTTATGCACTAATATGAGCTTCCCCATGTTTGTTAAACCGGCGCGCGAGGGCACGGGCATGGGCATGGACTCCGGTTCGATTGTAAACAGCGAAACCGAACTGCGCCGCCGGGTGAATTGGGTGGTGCGCCAGTATAGCCAGCCCGCCCTGGTGGAAGAATACCTGCCGGGCCGTGAATTTACCGTAGCAGTGATGGGACGTAAGGACGCCCGGGATTATAGCCAGCGCCCCGAATTGTACGCCGCGGATGGGTTCCATCGCTTCCCGCTGCTGGAAGTGGAAAGCTCGCGCTCTGTAACCCCCGGGGTGTACGGCAACCAGGCCAAGACCCTGCACAACGGCGATGACGGCGTGCCTGCCTTCATTTGCCCGGCTACGGTGGATGACGGTCTGGCGGTTCAACTGCAGTCGCTGGCCATCGCGGCGCACAACGCCCTCGGTGCAGAAGACGTTTCCCGCGTGGATATCCGCCTGGACGGTGAGGGTCAGCCGCGCCTGATCGAAATCAATACGCTGCCCGGCCTGACGCCGGAATTCAGCGATTTGTGTGTCATCGCGGGCGCCGAAGGGCTGACCTACCGCGATATCATCCTCGAAATCCTCTACCTGGGCGCTTCCCGCTGGAACCTGCTTCCGGCGCGCTCCTATGCCATGGAGGCCGTGCAGGTTTCGGAGATGGTGTCAGTTGAGATGCATCTAAACGAATAACCCGAAGTGCCGGCCCACAGCCGGCAGTGCGGCCCAAAACCTGGATTTACAGGCTCCCCGCCATCAAGGTGGGGAGCTTTTGAATTTAGTGTATAGCCACGGGCAGCCGGCGCAGGTGCGGACGACGATCTAATCGAGAATATGGTCGATTGCATTAATTTTAAATTGTCGAATAATTTATTATATCGTTACAATTTTCATGACAATGATGACAATTAGCACGTATGATTTCATTCGCTCAGCCAGTAGACTGGACGTAACATTCTAAATCACAGCTGGGGGGCTTACCATGAAGCAGCTATTGAATGCTTTGATTGCTCTGGTTTTCATTTTCAATCAGGTCGTTTCCTTTCCGTCTGCGCCGGCAAGTGCCGGCACTCAACCACAGTCTCCTTCAAATCAAAAGATTTCACCGGCTTTCGCGGCAGGCTATAACGCATACCCGCCTCCGGTCACACCCACACCCATTCCAACGGCTGTTCCCACGCGTGCTGCCCCTATTCCCACGGCAACACCGACCGCTGTCCCCATGGCGATACCAACAGCCACTCCCACACCCACCATCACACCGCCTGTGCCGGCCAACCGGCTTACCCTTTCGTCATCGCCCAATTACGGGGTAGTTGACCAGGATCTCAATCTCAATTGGGATTTCCAGCCCAGTCCCGAATGGGTGGGGAAAGAGAAATCGCTTGAGATGATCCTTTCTTTCCCTACCTCCTTTACTCCCAGCGCAGACTTACTTTCGCGTTTTAACGCGAAGACCGGCGAGCTGCGCCTGCCATTGGCAAAAATTGGACAACTCCAAGGAAAGATTGCCAAGGAGGTCTCCGGCTCGTTGAGTGTCATTGCCAAAGTCGTCAGTGGAGAGCAGGTGGTTGCCGAAATGACGCTGACCCTCTTGAAAGGTGGCATCTCAAACCTACCAGCCTCAGGGGGTGAAGCCATCAGCCCGAATGGAAAGATAAAAGTGGTGATTCCACAAGATGCGCTCGATGAAGATATTTTTCTTTGCATTGGCGAGACCGCAAACCACTTGGGTTCCACATCCTATTTAGGCAGCCATCCCTTTGAAATCAATGCAGAAGGAAAGACTTCCTTTTCTTCCGTCCATCAATTCCGACGGCCCATTTCCATCATTTATCAATATGATCCCAAAGAAATAGCAGTTGATGAAAATTACTTAACGCTTGAGTTTTATAACGAGACCACACGCAATTGGGTCAAAATTCCGACACAGGTGGATACGAAGAGACATGTATTGATAGGTACCAGCGACCACCTTTCTCCATGGGATATTGGCTCAGAATCGATTGACAAATATAAATTAAATGACCTGTCAGCCTATAATGTTTCAGACTATCAGGGTGTAGGCACTTACTCCGTTCCGATTAATCTTCCAGCAGGGCCGGCCGGTTTTACCCCCTCATTAGCAATGACATACAACAGCGCTCTTCCTGATGCTGCCGGATTATTTACCCAGGCTTCATGGGTAGGCATGGGATGGGATTTAAATGTTGGAACGATCGATCGAAACACACGCGGTACAGCCACAACAACCGATGATTATTTTTCCATTTCATTGAATGGCATCAGTGATGAATTAATTCCCGCTTCCAAAGGGGCGGATTATGTGGATTCGTGGGGCGGAACGTTTCCCAGCTATATCGAATATCATACCAAGGAAGTCAGTTATTTGAGGATTCATAAATACGTTTCAAGATATAAGCTCGGTCGTAATAATCAATACGATTTTGATTTCTTTTCAGACACATCTTACTG
>Ga0105047_10001753_pt1 | contig 39085 bp, 22 predicted proteins | sample MAT04_FD_78384 | JGI IMG/M metagenome (GOLD analysis project Ga0105047, IMG submission 78384) | Freshwater microbial communities from Lake Fryxell liftoff mats and glacier meltwater in Antarctica - MAT-04 (megahit assembly) | ecosystem: Environmental > Aquatic > Freshwater > Ice > Liftoff...
CGTCTTTCTCGCTCTGCTGCTTTGCGCCCTGACGGCCGAGTGGATCGGCATTCACGCCATCTTCGGCGCGTTTCTGCTGGGCGTCATCATCCCGCACGACAGCCGCATCGCCCGCTCGTTCACTATGAAACTCGAAGACCTCGTGACGGTCGTCTTTCTGCCGGCCTTCTTCGCCTTCACGGGAATGCGGACGCAGATCGGGGCGTTGCACACGGTCAACGACTGGCTCTTTTGCGGCCTGATCATTGTCGTCGCGACGGTGGGCAAAGTGGCAGGTACGGCGCTGGCCGCGCGGGCGACCGGGATGCCCGGTCGCGAGGCAGGTCGACTGGGAGCCTTGATGAATACCCGGGGCCTGATGGAACTGATCATCTTGAACATCGGGCTTGATCTGAAGATCATCTCGCCGACATTCTTCGCCATGATGGTGATCATGGCGGTGGCCACGACGATGATGACGGGGCCACTGTTGAACTTGCTCGCAAGGAAGAGGCGTGTGGACGTGGCTGACGCTCCCTGCTTGGATGCAGCTACGGGAACAGACCCCGCGTTGCCTTTTCGTTCGCGACTTTCTGAACGCCCAGCGTCAGGGCTGCCAACCGGGTCGGCAGGTTCTTGCGAATCGCCAGGTGACGCACTTTCTGGTATGCCTTCTGCATCAGTTCCTTCAGCTTCGCGTTAACCTGCTCTTCATCCCAGAAGTATTGCTGAAGGTCCTGAACCCATTCGAAGTAGCTCACCGTCACGCCGCCTGCATTGCACAGCACGTCGGGAATCACGAAGATGCCGTGGTCCTGCAGAATCAAGTCAGCCTCGGGAGTGGTCGGGCCGTTGGCCCCCTCGGCGATGATCTTGCATTTCAACTTGCCGGCATTCTCGGCGGTGATGACGCGTTCCATCGCACACGGAGCGAGGATCGTGCAGGGGATGGTCAACACCGAGTCTGGTGCGATCGCCTCAGCATCCTTGAAGCCTTTTACGGTGCGGTGCTGGTGAACATGTTTGATCAATGCGTTGATGTCGAGTCCGCGTTTGTTGTGGATCGCCCCGTCGCGGTCGCCGATGGCAATGACCTTGATGCCACGCTGAACCATTTCCTGGCAGACCACGGAGCCGACATTGCCGAAGCCCTGCACGACCGCAGTCGAATCGCCGGGCGTCAGGCCGAGTTCGGACAGCGCTTCGATCACACAGAAAACAATGCCCCGGCCGGTCGCTTCTCGCCGGCCGACGCAGCCGCCCAGTTCGATCGGCTTGCCGGTGACGATCTCGGGGCAGGCGTAGCCGACCTTCATGCTGTACGTGTCCATGATCCAGGCCATGGTTTGCTCGTCGGTGCCGAGGTCGGGGGCCATGACGTCGATGCGCGGGCCGATGATCGGCAGAACTTCCTCTGTATAGCGGCGGGTCAGGCGTTCGAGTTCGCCTCTGCTCATCTTCGTGGGGTCGCAGGCGATGCCGCCCTTCGCGCCTGAGAACGGCAGGTTCATAATGCCGCATTTCCAGGACATCCACATCGACAGAGCAGCGACTTCACCAAGGTCAACCGACGGGGCATAGCGAAGCCCGCCTTTCGAGGCCCCGCTGGTCAGCGAGTGTTGCACGCGGTAGCCGGGAAAACAGTGCGTCTCGCCGTTGTCCATGCGGATGGGGATGCTGACGACCAGCGAACGCTTGGGCACGCTGAGCCGTTCAATGATGCCGGGGTCGCAGTCCATTACGCCGGCAACGGTTTGCAACTGCTTGCAGGCCATCTGATAGACTGGCGAAGAAGAAAAGACCGGGGCGGGAGCCTGCGCGACGGCCTTGGAAGTCGGGGGTGCGGAAGACATCGGTACTACTCCTGGCCGACGGGGAGAGAGAGCGTTATCCAATTATACGAAGCGGCCCGACAGGTCAGCAGCGACGTGTAGGGTTTCCGGGTCGGTATTTGCCCGTATTTCGAGTGAACAACATGAACCTTGTTATCGGTTGCGGGTATGTCGGTCGGCGGGTAGCCCAGCACTGGCGCGTTCAGGGCAAACGCGTGGCCGCCCTGACTCGCGGGCGCTCGGCGGAGTTGTCGGCCGCGGGCATCGAACCGGTCAACGGTGATGTGCTCGATCCGGCCAGCTTAAAGCAACTGCCGGTCGGTGAGACGGTGCTTTACGCTGTTGGTATGGATCGCTCGACAGGCCGGTCGTTTCGGGATGTGTATGTCGAAGGGTTGCGCAACGTCCTCGATGCGCTGCCGCCTCCGGGACGGTTGATCTACGTCAGCAGCACCAGCGTCTATGGACAGGCGAACGGCGAGGAGGTCGATGAAGAGTCGCCCACGGAACCGCGTGAAGCGAACGGCCAGGTGGTTCTGGAAGCGGAGCGGCTGCTGCGATCACGTGTTCCGGAAGCGATTATCCTGCGCTTTGCCGGCATCTATGGCCCGGGCAGGATCATGCGGCGTGCGGCGATCGAAAAAGGCGAGCCGCTTGTCGGCGACGCCGAAAAATGGCTGAATCTGATCCATGTCGACGATGGTGTTCAGGCGGTGCTTGCCGCGGAAGATCGCGGGAAGAAAGGCGAAACGTACCTGATCTCGGATGACGAGCCAGTTCGCCGGCGGGACTTCTACACGGAACTCGCAGCGCTGTTGAAAGCACCACCTGCACTGTTTGAGGCGTTACCACCCGGCAGCCCGCCGCCGCCCCACGAAGGCGGCAACCGCAGGGCGGTCAACCAACGGATGCGAACAGCCTTGGGCGTTACCCTTAAGCACCCGAGTTATCGGGTAGGGCTAAGCAAAACGGTGTAGAACAATACGGTGAACACGACGGCAATCGCGAACATTGCTTCATTAAGCACATCGCCAGCGCGGCACTACCAATCGTTGCCGGTCGTTTCGTTGCCCCGGGCAGTGCACAACGCGCCGAAGGTACGTGGTGAAATACTCTGTCGCATGAACACGACTGCTCCATCACCCATGGTGACGTTGATGCCGCCCGTGTGGAAGCTGAAAGGTTCGCTGTCGTTGGTGCAGTTCATCATGCATGGGCCACCGTTTGCATTTGAACCGTCCACCGGGCTGCCCACGACGCTGAATCCGCAATCCGGGTCGGCCCAACCCCACCCGTCCACAGTATTGCTGCCCGTATCCTTGCGCAACTGAAATATGTTCGGTCGTCCTGCGTCTTCGCAAAGCATGATGGTGTTCGACAGACCATCAGTGATGGAGGTCAATGATGTGTCCACAGTTTTCGCCAGAATTCCGGTGGCTTCCGCTTCCGTCAACGCCGGCGTAACCTTGTTGCTGGAATAGAACGCCGGTTTCAGGCCGTTCATCGACCCGTAATCACCAATGCCGTATGCCGGGCCGCTACCGTTTGCATTGCGTCGTCCGTTCGGTGCGGAAGGGCACGAGAACAGCTTCATGTTCGTCTGCGATAACGTTGCGTTGTTCCCCGTGTTCCAACTCGAATTCAGGTCCCATTTGTCACCCAGATTCCCCTGTTCGACATACGCCAGTGCAATCGGCGTCCACGATCGCCTGGCGGGTGACGAAACACGGCTGGCCGGGAATTTGTCGTTATTCGTAGTAGCGTAGTTATGCAGAGCAAGCCCGAACTGCTTCATGTTGTTCAGGCAACTCGCCCGCGCGGCCGACTCGCGCACCTTCTGCACGGCGGGCAGCAGGAGCCCGATCAGCACCGCGATGATCGCGATGACAACGAGCAGTTCGATCAGGGTGAATGCCGTGCGGGAGGGCCGGGTACGCAGCATGATTATTTCCGTGGAGAGTGGTCAGTGAGAATCCTGTATTTTGTAAAGGGTATTGTCCCGTTTCATGTGTTGATTCAATGAAGAAAATGGGATCAATCGAAGAAGATCATCAAATGCTCGCCAAAGTTGCAAAGTGCACAGCTGGCAGGGTTCGCATAGTCACGCTTCGCCGCACACGTTAGAATCCCCGTCACCCTCATCGAGTGGAAGGCACGCGCTTCTCTCCGCCGTGTGCGGAAGGAGCGTCGGGTTCATGGATGGTATGGTGACTTGGATTCTTCAGATTGACACCGCCTGGCTGCTGCCGATCATCGCGATCGTTTCATTCACGCTGAGTTTCATCGGTGCCGCTGTCGGCTTGATCCTCGGCCACCTGCGCCTGCCGCTGATGGTCGTCTACCTGGGTTCACCGGTCGCAGGGTCGGCGACCAACCTGGTGATCTCCGGCAGCGGGGCGTTCGCGGGGGCGTACCGTCACCTGCGTGCGGGCCGGGTGTCGTGGGTCGGGCTGGCGATGATGGGGATCCCGTCCGCTGTGGGGGCCGTGGCGGCCGTGTTGATCTTCGTGCGCATCAACCCGCTCTGGTCGTACCTGGTCATCGGCGTGATGCTGGTTGTATCAGGCATCAACCTGATCCGCAAGAAGGCAACAGACGCGCCGGCAGGCGACATCTCGATGACCCGGCGGATCGTCGTCGAGATCGTCATCGGCTTGGTGCTCGGTGCCCTGGCGGCCATCACGGGGCTGATGCTCGGCAGCCTGCGCCTGCCGATGATGATCAGGTACCTGCGCATGGACCCGAAGCAGGCGGTAGGCACTAACATGGCCGTCGGGTGCCTGACCGGCCTCGTCGGGGCGGCGACCGCGTTCGCGATCGGCAGTGCGCATTTGAACTGGCTAGTACTAGCTGCGGTGATCCCGCCGACGCTGGTGGGTGGCTACCTCGGCGGTTGGATGACCGGCAAACTGAGCAAGGAAGGCGTGCAGAAACTCGCCGGATGGATCATCGTATTTTCGGGCGTGCTGCTGCTGGGGCAGGGTGCCCGCAGCGTCTACCGCAAGAAACCGAGCGAAGTGCCGCCGCTGATTGTTCACCAGAACGAAGAGGAATTCGACATCGAGACGGAATGGTCGGACGACTACGATTTCGACCCGGATGCCGATCTTCCCGAGGAAGAGTTGTAACGACAAAGGACTGTCATGCAGATCGCCGGCAATGAAACTCTCGGCCCTTCGACTATCGTGCCCGGTGCCCGCGCGGCCCTGTGGCTGCTGCTGGGCATCAATCTGTTCAACTACATCGACCGGCAGATCCTTTCCGCGGTGCTGCCGAAGCTGGCGCTTGATGCCACGATCTTCGAGCCGGCCGACCCGAACTTGCAATTCAAACTGGGACTGCTGACAACGGCGTTCATGGTCAGCTACATGCTACTGTCACCGTTGTTCGGCTACCTGGGCGACCGCTACTCACGCTGGCGGCTGGTGGGCGTCGGGGTGATCCTCTGGAGCCTGGCCACGGGCGGGTCGGGCCTGGCTGTATCGTTCATGATGCTGCTGGCGATGCGCAGCCTCGTCGGCATCGGCGAAGCGGCGTACGGCCCGGTTGCGCCATCGATGCTGTCGGACATGTACCCGGTGCGCGACCGCGGCAAGATTCTTGCCCGCTTCTACATCGCGATCCCCGTCGGCAGCGCGCTTGGCTTCGTCATTGGCGGTGCCGTGGCCGCGACATCGCTCGGCTGGCGCGGGGCGTTTCTCGTGGCAGTGGTGCCGGGGATCGTGCTTGGCGTCATCTGCCTGTTCATGCGAGAAGTGCCGCGGCCCGATGCCGGTTCAACATCGCCTCATCATGAAGGCTATACGGCGGTGTTTTTCCGCATCTGGAAGGTGAAGTCGTTCCGCTGCAACACGATCGCGATGACGGCTTCCACGTTCATCCTCGGCGGGGTCGCGGCGTTTGCTCCGCAGTACATTTTCGAGCGTGAGGCTCGCTTTCAAGTCAGCGGCGAATCGCTGTTGAATGTCGAACAACTGCTGGCCAGCGATCAGTCGCGAGTGGTACCGGAAGCGATCGTCGACAAACTGCGGCCGCTGACGGCCGAGAAGATCTATCCGGTTGATGAGTTCAAGAAACTGCTACGGCAGACACTGAATCCGGCCGAGTACGCGCAGTACAGCGAACGGCTGTTCGACATGCTGACCGCCCCCGATTCGATCACGCTGGCAACCATCAATCTGACGTTCGGCGTGATCGTTGTCCTTTCCGGCCTGTTCGCGACTCTCCTGGGCGGCATGCTAGGCGATGCACTGCGCGAGCGTTACCGCGGGGCGTACTTCCTTGTGGCCGGGTGGGGCTGCATCGTGGCGTTCCCGTTCTTCCTGGGGATGCTGTTTCTGCCGTTCCCGTACGCGTGGCTTTGCATGTTCGTGGCCGTGTTCGGGCTGTTCTTCAACACCGGGCCTGCCAACACGATTCTGGCGAACGTTGTGCCGTCGTCGGTGCGCGCGACGGCCTTCGCGATCAACATTCTGATCATCCACGCGCTGGGCGATGCGATCTCGCCGCCGATCATCGGGTTGATTGCCGACTACTCGAACCTTCAAACAGCGTTTATTATTACGTCGTTCTTTATTCTGATCGCGGGATTGGTCTGGCGGTTCGGGGCACGCTACCTGGAGGCTGATACGGCCGCGGTCACGACGCCGCCTTTGCCGCTACAGTGAAGTTGAGATCAACGTCCGAGGCAGGGATTTCGACTTCCTGTGTGAAGTCGTCAAAGATCACTTTCCCGTTCGGTTTGTCGGTGCTGATGAATTTGCCATCGAGCCCCTTGATGCGAACGATGTAGGCACCCTTCATCACAGCCCTGCCACCATCGCTTCGCGTGGTGAACGAGCCGTCCTTGATGAAGGCCATTCCCTGAGCCGCTTCCGTGTTGCTGGGGGCGGGATTGAAAGAGATCGTCCCGGCCGGAAGCGGATTGCCGTCGTACGTGACTGTGCCCGTCACATGACTGAGGGAGGGTGCCCCGCAGCCCGTCAGGCAGATGGCGGGAATACTCGCCAGCGACAACATGAAGCTACGTCGATTCATGGTTCTTACTCGTTGATGGTTTCGCCGCCGTTGCGGCTGGCCAGTGCCTTGTAGGTGGCCAAGTTGATGCTCTGCCGGATGAAGCGGACCGAGCCATCGCCCATAACGAAGTTCGTGCCCTGGGGATGGCTGCTGCCGAATGCCTGATCCGAAAAAGTATCGATATCGTAAGTATTGATGGCGTTCATCACGTTTCGCGCACCGGCGCAGACGCTGCTGTCGCAACCTCGAACCCATGCACGGTAGCGGGTGCCAGTACTGCTGAACCACGACTGCTCCCCGACCATCAGCGTGTTGGAAGACCCATCTGCGATCAACTGATGCGAGTTGCCGGGATCGGGGCCGGGAAGCGTAGTTGTAGAGTCCTTGTCGACCAGAATGATCCCCTGCATCGAGTAGCCGCCCTGACCACCCGATAAAAAGACCTCGTAGGTCGGTGAACCACCTGGTGTCGTCTTCGGCCCCATCACTGCGTAGTAGTGCGATGTGTACGGCGGCTGGCCACCGACAAACTGGTCCGGGAGATAGTAATGAGGGGGCGTCGTCAGCGTCTTCTCGACTGTGCTGGACGGACACATGTAGAGGTTAACTTTGGTGTACGAAAACTCGTTCTTCAGTGGACCCTTTTTGTCGCCCCCGCCAACGAACGAGCCCTTCGCCAGGCTGAACTGATTGAAAAGGTTGCCCTGCTCGATGAACGGCAGCAGAAAGACGTGCCAACTCAGTTCACTGGAGCGTTTGCCAGCCTTGGGAAAGCCGCCGTACTGATCGTGAAACAGACTCAGCGCAATGCCGATCTGCTTCAGGTTGTTCTGGCACTTCGCCCGCGCCGCCGATTCACGTACTTTCTGAACCGCCGGGAGCAACAGGCCAATCAGGATCGCAATGATGGCGATCACGACGAGCAACTCGATGAGCGTGAAGGCACGCCGACGTGATGAACGATACGACATGGGAAAGACCTTCGCCAGGGAGAGCAACGATGGGATGCCTGAAGTATAGCGTCCCGTTCGGGATAGCAAATAGCATTCCGAAAATTCGGGATGCCCAGAGCGTCTAGTGCATGCATTTGATGATGGATCTGAGCATAAAACGATCACTTTCGACGCTCCCCAAGTACATCGGAAATTCGTCGCACCTTGTTTAAGCCGATCGTTGCTCGCGTCGGGGCCGCTTATCTGCAGCACTCGGCTACCGGCAGCAGTGACGTGCCTTGGCACGGGCAGATGGCTGGCACAACCATCGGTGCTGCACGATCTATTCGATGTTGGTCTCGCCGCCGTTACGACTTGCCAGTGCCTTGTAGGCTGCAAGATTAATGTTCTCCCGGATGAAGCGGACCGAGCCATCGCCCATGACGAAGTTCGTCCCCTGTCCATGGCCGCTGCCGAATGCCTGGTCCGAGAAGGTGTTGATGTCGTACGTGTTGATGCCGTTCATCACGTTGCGCGATCCGGCGCAGACTCCGCTGTCGCAGCCGCGAACCCATGATCGATATCGTGTGCCCGTGTTTCTAAACCACGATTGCTCGCCAACCAGCAGAGTGTTCGATGACCCGTCGGAAATGGACTGGTGGCCATTTCCCGCGTCGGGACCAAGCAGCGTGCTTGCACTATCCTCGTCCGGCATAAAGATGCCCTGTCTGGCGAAGCCGCCATGTCCACCAGTGTTGAGCAAGTCGTAAACAGGGGTGGCTCCGGGAGTCGTCTTCGGGCCCATGACGCCATAGTAATGCGTCAAGTACGGTGGTTTGCCGCCGACATATTCGGACGTGACGAACTGATTCGGCGAAGTGGTCAACATTCTTTCAACTGTACTGCTCGGGCACTGATAAATGGCCACTTTGTTTGCAACGGCGTGCTCGTTCTTCAACGGTCCTCTGCCGCTGCTGCCCGCGTACGGCCCCTTAACCAGGCTGAATTGGGAGTACAGATTCCCCTGCTCGATGAAGGGAAGCAGGTAGACATGCCAGCTCAGTTCGCTGGACCGCTTGCCTGCCTTCGGGAAGCCCCCGTACTGATCGTGAAACATGTTGAGCGCGATGCCGATCTGCTTCAGATTGTTCTGGCACTTGGCCCTTGCAGCCGACTCCCGCACCTTCTGAACCGCGGGTAGCAAGAGCCCGATCAGGATCGCAATGATGGCGATGACCACCAGCAGTTCGATGAGCGTGAACGCGCGACGATGCTTTGAGGTGACGGACATAGTGAACCCTTCATCCACGAGGAGAGCGATGACAGGTCGTTTCACAGTCTGCAACGCAACTTACATCGCAAATGTCATTCCGACTGGATTTCAAGATGGGCGATCGCGCTGTGTGCAAAGTTTTGCGGACGTGTTCGGAAGTTGATAGATTCCGGCTGAAATCGAGGCAATTTCGACAGCAGCGCTCGACATTCAAATGCAATTGTCGCTAATGTTGAGTTGAAGGTGTCAATTGATCGCGGCCGCCCGCGATCGAGCTTCGCGCGACTGTATCGAATCCGGTCAGAAGTATTTCGTAATATATCCTGATGCCGCCACCAGCTTCCCCCTGGATCTATCAGCCTCGGCCTTTGACCGACGCGAGTTTGCGGCTTTTTTGCTTTCCCTTCGCCGGCGGCGGGCCAGTACTGTTCAGGAATTGGCCTTCACAGCTTCCGGACAGAATCGACATTTGCGGCATCCGCCTTCCCGGGCGGGAGAGCCGCTGGCGCGAGCCGCCTTTCACACGGCTGCCTGCGCTGATCGCGGCGCTGGTGCCGGGACTGCGGTCGTGGTTCGATCGGCCGTTCGCGTTCTTCGGATACAGCTTGGGGGCGTTGATCGCCTATGAACTGACGCGAGCGCTGCAGGCGGCCGGCGGGCCGATGCCGAAGCACCTGTTCGTCTCGGCCGCGCAGGCTCCGTTCCATCCGCTGCCGCGCGAACCGCTGCACGATCTGCCTGAAGACAAGTTCCGCGATGCCCTGCAATCCCTCGGCGGCACGCCTCGCGAAATCCTCGACAACCGCGAACTGATGGATCTGCTGACGCCGATGCTCCGCGGCGACTTCGCTCTGTTGGAAACCCACACCCATCAGCCCGGCCCGCCGCTCGCCTGCCCGATCACCGCCATTGGTGCCTGGGACGATGCCCGTGTCGCCCCCGACCGCATCGACGGCTGGCAGACGCTGACACGCGACACTTTTCAGAAGAAGATGATCGCGGGCGATCACTTCTTTCTGGTTTCACGCGAACGGGAGTTGCTGAAGCTCGTCAACGACGACCTCGGCCCGCTCGTCGCCCGCCTTCGGCCAAGTCTCAATTGGCCACCGACCGGTGCGCTCACGATCCCCGAACCCCATCAGGCACGCGTGCTCGCCTTCGCGCTCGAGCAGTCGCCCGCGCGGTTCGCACTTCTCGAACAGACGCTGAGTGCCGATGAACGCGAACGCGCCCGGCGGCTGGTCTTCGACCGTGACCGCCGCTCCTTCATGGCTGCCCGTGGCTTCGTGCGCACGGCGCTCGGTCAGTGCCTGAACCGCGACCCGGCGTCGCTGACGTTCGGCTACAGCGCCAAGGGTAAGCCGTTCCTGCGTGATGCACCGGACGGACTGCACTTCAACCTGGCTCATTCGCATGGCGTGGTTCTGCTGGCGATCACCCATGGGCACGAAGTCGGCATTGATGTCGAGTTCATCCGCGATGACGTGGAGGCCGAATCGCTGGCCGGTAGTTTCTTCTCCGCTGCCGAATTGCAAGCATTGCGCCTGCTTGCACCGGACCAGTTCCGGGATGCCTTTTTCCGCGTCTGGGCCCGCAAGGAAGCCTACCTGAAAGCCATCGGCAAAGGTCTGTCACTGTCGCTGAAGGATTTTGATGTGTCGATTGATGCGGACAGTGCGACGCTGCTGGCGACACGGCACGATGAAGCGGAAGCAGGTCGCTGGAAGCTGCTTCCACTGAGCCCGGCGGAGGGATATGCCGCAGCGCTGGCGGTCGGCGCGACGGTAAGCGAATGCCGTTGTGAAGTGTTCGCGTTGACATGAATCAGGACGTGGAGCACGCGTCTCGCGTGCTCGATTGTTCGAGCACGCGAGACGCGTACTCCACGATTACTCCTGCCGATCGCACTCTTCCTCCGAATCATACAGTTGAAAGATTTCGTTCGCCAGTTCCTCAAGCGCGGTACCGGGTACATTCCACCAAGGGGATTCGTCGTATCGCCTTTGAACGCGTTTGCTATGGCTCGCACCCCTCAATCAACTGTACCTCATCCAACCTCAATAACTCAACTTATCCTTGCTCAGCATCACTAATCGCCCGTTCTGCACGGCGATCGACACTCGGCCGTGCGTACCGAACGAGGCCACGCCCTGTTTGCGAAGTGTGGCAACCAGCTTGCCGGTCTTGCGGTCGAAGGCGCGCAGTTCGAACGTCTGCCGGTCGGCGATCTGCACCAGCAGATGGTCGGGGTCCTGCACGGGCCAGAGGGTTACTTCGGGTTTGCCCTGAAAGCCGACGACTTCCTCGCGGAACACCTGCTGCCCCTTCTGAGCATCGCGGGCGACCAGGTAGAACCCCTGGCCGGCGTGCGGTTGGATGCCGTAGGCCGTGCCATCGGCGATCCGCATCGAGTGCAGCGGCTGGACAGTCGTCTTTTTCGGGTCGGTCTGCCAGAGGATTTCACCCGTCTCGGCCGAGAGCATGTAAAACGCCTTGCTGTCGTAGTCTTCCTTCAGCACCGCCAGGTGTTTGTCGCCCAGGTAGAAGCGCATAGCCGGGTCGCGCGTGACGTCACTCTGGTCGACCAGCCGTTTCCAGATGATGCCGGGGCGTTCGACATCGATCAGGATGTAGTACCAGGCATCGGTCACCAGCAACTGCCGGCCGTGGTGAACGATCGGCAGTTCCTCGGGTCCGCCGTCGATCAGCGGATGCCGGCGGTTCATGCTGAGATCGGGAAGGTCCAACCGGCCGATCAGTTGTCCCGTCGCGTTCGAGCGTACCGTCACGCTGAACGGAAACTTGCGTACGCTGACGAGCCGGTTGCCGTGGTGGAACGGTTCGGAATACAGGTCGCCGCGTTCCTTGACCTGCCAGGCGACTTCGCCCGTCGGCTGATCGCTGTCGGCGACCAGCGCCATCGTTTCCGACTTGCCGGCCAGCACCAGCAGATCATCCTGCATCAGGGCATGTTTGATTTCGAAATCGAACGGAACCTGGAAGCGCCAGCGCAGTTGGCCGTCTTTCCAGTTGAACGCCAGCACGTCGTACAGCCCATGCACGATGACCAGGTCGCCGCGGACGAACGCTTCGAAGAACCCCGGCTCCTGCCCTTTACCTTTCAGGCGCAGTTCCCCGGTCTCCCATGCGGGCTTGCCGGCGTTCAGGTCCCAGGCGGTCAGCACGAATTTGTTGTCGAGCCGCTTGCGAAGCTGGGCACCGATGAACAGCAGGTTCGGGGCGACCGTACCTTCTCCCTTGCGTTGCAGCACAAGCCGGCTTGCTCCTTCATCGTCCGCGAAGTCGTGTTCCCGCGGCGTCTGCGGCAATGCCGCCGCTACCACTCCGCTGCTCGCGGCGTCGCCTTCCCTCTTCAATCCACCCGCGCGTGCCATATCGTCCAAGAGCGCCCGCTGTCGGCGGTCGGCCTTCGGCATCAATTCGTCGTGCCGGCGCTTCGCGGCCGGGGTGCCCGGGTACTCCGCCAGGCGCTGCAGCAACTCCGCCGGCTGCAGGTGGGCCAACTCCTTGTCGGCCTGTTCCTGATCAAGCTTCGCGAAATCCGGGTTCTGTTGTTGAAGCTGCAGCAGCCGGTAGCCGGCGAATTCGCCCGCGCGCACGGTTAGCGACTTGGGCAACGGCGACAGCGTGCTGAGGTACAACGACAGCCCCTTCTTGTTCAGCGCCAGGCTGTTGCCGAACTCCTTCGCCAGCATGGTTGATTGCACTCTCGCCTGATAGCGGTCGAGCACGTCATGGGCCTGCTTCAGCACTTCTTTCCCATCGGCGACGGACAGAGGCGCGATCGGGTACTCGCGATCGCCGTAGGTGGCGATGATCGAACGCAGCGTGCGTGCGGCCGCGGGCAGGTCGCCGCGGCGCTGATGGCTTTCCGCAACGGCAAACAGCGTTTCCATCTCTTCCGCGAGTGTACTGGCCGTCCGGCTCATGCCCAGCGCGTTGTCGCGGTCGGCATCGTTCTCGCCGGCGCGGATGGCCCGGCGGGTCAACTGCTGGTGAACGCGGAACAACTGCTGATTGACCGCCGCCCGGAAATCGAGATCTTCCGATGAACTCTGCTTCAGGCATTGATTGAGCAGGGCGGATGCTTCATCCAGTCCGCTCTCGGCCATCGCCAACTCGGCCTTAGCCAGATTGGTTTCCTGATCGCCGCGCGCTGCCAGATTCTTCCGCACCGCATCCCTATCGTAGATCATCTCGACCTGCCGCGGGCCGAAGCGAAGCTCGAACGGCACGCCGTGTCGCTCGAACGTCAGGCGGGCGAACGGCAGGAACGGGCCATGGTCGTTTTCCGGATCCTGGTCGACGACCACTTCCTTCAGCATTGCGATAGTCGCCTTCATCTTGTCATCCTTGATCGGCGACTTTTCGAGAACATCGAGTTCGTTCGGCCCATTCTCATGGATGTCCGTGCTGGCACGCGCGAGGATCTCGCCGCTGTAGTAGCGGCGGCGGGCGACGATCTCTTTCTTCTCGATGTCGATGCAGCCGATGTTGCTCACATAGCCGTAGATTGGGTAGCCGACGTAGCGGAAAGTACCAATCGTCACCCGGCCGTCGCTGGTCATGCTGGGCCGGGCGGGCATCTCGAACCATTGCTGGTTCATCTGCCAGTGCAGCGTCGGCGATGCGAAAACGTAGTTTTTCATCGTCGGCGAATCGTCGGGCAGCACGAGATCGGGTGCTTTCCAGACGGCATTGCCGGTGGCCGGGTCGAGCAGATGCAATGGCGATGTGGTCAACTCGGCGTCGATCTGCTTGTCGCGACCCGAGTAGGCAACCGCGAGTTGGTTCTGCTTCGTCATTCCCAGCAGGTAGGCGGATGACTGGCCGCCGCGCTGGCTGGTCCAGTTCACCTTGCCCGTCCGGCGATCGATGGCGTAGATGCTGTTGCTGTCGACCGGCAGCACGTACAGGTTCTCGCCGGAGAGAAGCGGCCGCTGGTTGTACCAGAACATCGGCCGATGCGGCCGGAAGAAGATGCGTGTGTACTGCACCGGTTCGCCGCCCCGGCCGAAGGCCCGGGTGGCATCGTGAATCTCGGGGTAGTAGGGGTAACGCATCAACCACTTCACGCGACCGCTGAGGCAATCGAGCGCGGCCATCGCCCCGGAGTTCGTGCTGTAGTACAGCGTGCCCTGGTGATAGAGCGGCGGGCTGGTGAAGCTGCGGATCTTGTTGCGACGTCCTTCCGCATGCCCGGCCGCGAACTTGCCCGGCGCGAGCCGGCACAGCGGCGTCCGCCACAACTGGCGGCCGGTGCGGCTGTCGAAGGCGATCACGCCGTACTCGCTGTCGGTGTGTGATTCGCCTTCGATGTTATCGAGTACATAGCCGCTGTAGACGGCCTTCGGTCCGCCGGCGGGTGCCGTCTCGAACCGCATGCGGGCTTCATCTTCGTTCGACGCAACCATCGGCCCGAAGGCCCACTTCAACTGGCCCGTCACCTCATCCAGAGCGACCAGCGACGGGCCGCTCTTGTTGATCGACGTGAACACCAGGCCATCCTGCACCAGCACGTCTTCCTGCGGGTACTGGCGTTCCGCCCAGTCCTGTGCATTCGAGCGGCCGCCGATATCGCTGGTCCAGCGTGCCTCGCCGTTGAGGATCGACTTGCAGTAAACGACGTTCTTGTGACGGTAGATCACGCTGTCGCGCGTGACGGCCGGCTGCGTGGTCACGAAGAAATCGAGCCGGGTGCCGGGCAGTGCATTGCGCCAGACCGGTTCCTTCAACCCGAGCACGTCGGTCGATGGCGGGAACAACGTGTAGTCATCGGTGGCACTCATCGCATTGTTGGCCAGCTGCGACTGAAACGGCGGGCGCTCCATCTTTGCGGACTTCACCAGGGCATCAAGCTGCTGCAACTGCTCGGGCGAAATGCCACTCTTGCCCTTCGCTGCGGGCGCGGCGGCCTTGTCGTTGCCGAGCATCTTGTCGCAAAGGGCGATCTTGAGAGCGAGATCGGGCGTGCGCAGGTTGGCATCGGGAAACGAGTCGCGGACGCTGGTGAAATGTTCCAGCGCCGCCAGGTAGTGTCCGGCATCGAGGGCGGCGTTGCCCAGTTCCAGCACGGCGAGAGGGCCGTAGCTGGTGGCGAGCATCTTCTCGGCCACGTCGGCCATGCCGAGGGTCGAGAACTGCCGGCGGGCGTTGTCGAACGCTTCCTTCGCGGCAGCGTCATACAGCGAGCGGTAGAAGGCGAGGTCCGACGCGGGAAACTGCAGGATGCGCCGCTGGCAGTACTGGCCGACCGGCACGAACACGCCGTGATTCGATACCCGGTACATCGATGTCGGGTACTTCTCGATTACCTGCTGATAGATCTTCAGGGCCTCGCGGTGCTGGTTCTGCTCTTCCCTCTTGAGTCCCGCTTCCACCAAGGCATTGGCCCGGCTGTCTTCTTCGAGGATATTCAACGTGAAGAAGCTCGATTCGGACGAGAGCTTCATATGCTCGGCATCCTGCCGCCAACCGAGATACATGCTGCGGCTGTTCTGAAACTCCTTCTCGATCTTCTGCACGAAATCAGGGACGTACTTCGTGTAAGTGTCCTTGTACGGATCCTTCGGTGCTTGCGCATGGGCCGACAGCGCCAGCATCAGCAAACCGAGAACGGTTACTGACGGTAAGGATGCAGAAGCCAGCGGCCCTCTTGTCCCCTCTCCCCCGGCTTTGCGGGGGAGAGGGTGAGGGGGTCTAGCGCTTGCCAGTTGGCGAGGTTTCGCCCCCTCACCCCGGCCCTCTCCCCCGAAGCGGGGGAGAGGGGGGAAGAGTGGCATTCGGAACCTGACAGTCTGCAGCGGAGCGCGTTCATCATTGATCTTCATCACTCACCCCCTCTTCCGTCGCGCGGCACGGTAGGACAGCAGCTTTGTCAATACGCTCTCGATGGGCGAATCGGTCGGCATGTCATCGACGTCGAACCCGGAACGCATACCGAGTTCGCGAAGCCCCGCCCGGTGCCGGTCGCGTGCGGCCAGGTAGGCGTGCCGCAGATCGCGCGGGTCGCAACGCAGCCGGCCTTCGCCTTCGGGGCCGATGAAAACGGTCTGTCCGGTCATGGTGAAGTCACGTTCCAGCGGGTCTTCGACATGGAACAGCAGCAGGTCGTGTTCGCCGAAGCTCACTTGTCCCAGGCCGAGCGCGAGTTCCGAAGTGTCGGTCAGAAAATCGCTGAAAACCACGAGTAAACTGCGTCGTTTCAACTGCGGCACGACGGTCATCAATGCCCTGGCGAGATCGGTCTCACCGCCGGGGCCGGCCTTGTCGAGCATCTCCGTCATGTTGCGGTAGTGCGACTGCGACCCGCGCGCGGGCAGGAAGCTGCGCACCTGCGAATCAAACAGCACCAGGCTGAACGCGTCTTTCTGCTGCATCAGCAGATAGCTCAGGGCCGAGAGTGTGGTCGCGGCATAGTCGACCTTGCTGAATGCCCCGCCGCCGTTGAAGAACATCGACTTGCTGACATCGAGCATGAAGACGACCTGCATGCTCGTTTCGGCCTCGTACTCGCGCAGGTAGAAGCGATCGGTCTTGGCGTAGACCTTCCAGTCGAGATGCTTCGTGTCATCCCCCGGCGAGTACGGCCGATGCTGGGCAAACTCCGTGGAGATGCCCAGCAGCTTGCTCTTGTGCATGCCGGCCATGAAACTCTCGACCAGGCGCAACGAGCGCAGTTCGTAGCCCTTGATGCGTGCAAGTACATGTGGATCGATTTGGGGCATGGTTACGCTAGCGCCTCTCCAAGTGTGAAGAGATGGGGCGAAATGGAGACAGGGCGAAGGGGGGAGTAGGCGGCATCATTTCTGCTTTCTCGCCGTTTGTTGGAATACCCATTTATCGGGATGACTGATCATGTTGACGATCATCCCGAGTACCTGATCAAGTTCCGCATAAAAATCTTTCGCAATCTCGCGATCGACATAGTTGCATTTCACGCAGTACTGCAACCACACCTGCGTCTCGGCCGCCTCTGCTTCGGAGTCGGACAACTTTGAGATAAACGCAGCTTCGTAGCGACGCTTCCACCATGCTTCAGCAATGTTCGCGCAGACAGATCGTGAAGATCGGCGAATCTGATCTGTTAACGAATATCGCTCTTCCATGGGGAAATCGTGGCTCAGCTTAAGGATCTTCATCGACACATCAAACGCCTTCTTGAACACACGCAGTTCCGTATGCCTGATGATCTTCTGGTTGTCGCTCATGACTTTCTTCTCCTCCTTTCACCCCTTCACCCCTTCACCCCTTCACCCCTTCACCCCTTCACCCCTTCACCCCTTCACCCCTTCACCTCTTCAATCACGCCACATCCTTCAACAGCCGTTCAACGATGTCCCTGGACGTAATCCGTTCCGCTTCCGCTGCGAAGTTCGGCAGGATCCGATGCCCCAACACGGCATGGGCCACCTGGCGCACATCGCTTTCCTGAACGGTGTTCCGACCGTCGAGGATCGCGGCCACCTTTGCGCCGATGACGAGATTCTGGCTCGCGCGCGGGCTGGCACCCCAGCCGACGTAGCGTTTCACGAAGTCGCTGGCCTTTGCTTCGCTGCTGCGCGTCGAGCGTACCAGTCGCAGGATGAATGTGACGACATCCTCGGGAATGATCACTTTGCGCACCAGTTGCTGCAGTTCGAGAATTTCCTGCTGCGACAGCACCGGCTGCACATCGGGGACGTAGCCGGCGGTCGTCATCGCCAGAATCTGGCGTTCTTCGTCTTCGGTCGGGTAGCCGACCTGGATGAGGAACATGAACCGATCCATCTGTGCTTCGGGCAGCGGGTAGGTGCCTTCCTGTTCAATCGGGTTCTGCGTGGCGAGCACGAAGAACGGGGCGACAAGGTCGCGACGCACGCCGCCGATGGTGACCTGCCGTTCCTGCATCGCTTCGAGCAGGGCCGCCTGCGTCTTCGGCGGGGTGCGGTTGATTTCGTCCGCGAGCAGGATATTCGTGAAGATCGGCCCTTCGAGGAAGCGGAACTTGCGCTCGCCGGTGGCCTTGTCTTCCTGGATCACTTCCGTGCCGGTGATGTCGGAGGGCATCAAGTCGGGCGTGAACTGTACCCGGCGGAAGTTCAGCGAAAGACTGCTGGCGATGGTGCGTACCAGGAGCGTCTTGCCCAGGCCCGGCACGCCCATCAGCAGGCAGTGGCCAAGGCCGAACAGCCCGATCATCGTCAGGCGGACGACTTCGTCCTGCCCGACGACGGCCTTGCGGATCTGCACGTTGATGCGTTCGCACGCATCTTTCAACTTGCCGATCTTCGCCAGATCGGTGTCGGTCCAGGGCTCGGCGGCGGGCACGGTGAAGACGGCGCTCATGCGGGAATTCCGATGGGTAAGGTGTCAAACGCGGTTGGGGAGCAGGTCGCGGGTCCAGTACGTGGTTTGCGGTTGCGTGCGGGCGTGGGCGATGCGGATCAGGTCGTCGAGGACGTGCAGACTGGTGAGTCCTTCGCTTTGTGCCCGTACATCGAGCAGGATGCGGTGGGCCAGCACCGGCCGGGCGATCTCGATGATGTCCTGCTTGATGACAAAGGTTCGCCCCCGGGCGAGGGCCAGTACCTTGCCACCGAGCAAAAGCGCCTGCGATGCCCGCGGCGAGGCGCCGAGGCGGATCATCCGAGTAGCCTTGTTCTGTTTTCCCTGCACGACGTCGAGGTCAGGCCGGCTCGCCCGCACCAGCGCCAGCGCGAAGTCGCGCACCGACGGCACAACGGGCACCTCACGCGCCAATGTCTGCATCTCGACGACGACTTCCGGCGATGCAACCGCGTCCAATCCGCTTGACGCGGTTCCCGTGGTGCGGTGGATGACCTGGCGCTCGGCCTCTTCCTCGGGGTACGTTTGTTCGATCGCCATCATGAAGCGATCGACCTGGGCTTCGCCCAACCGCCAGACGCCTTCGCTGTCGAGCGAGTTTTCGGTCGCGATCAGGGTGAACGGTTTGGGAAGGAAGAAGGTTTGCCCGCTCGACGTGACCTGGCGCTCCTGCATGACTTCCAACAGGGCCGACTGGGTTCGCGTCGGGGCACGGTTGATCTCGTCGACCAGCACCAGGTTCGCGAAGACCGGTCCCTTGAAGAAACGGAAGTTGCGCGTACCGGTGGCATGGTCGTGTTCGAGGACTTCTGTGCCGAGGATGTCGGTCGGCAGCAGGTCGGGCGTGAACTGCATCCGGCGATACTCGAGGCCCAGCGCCTGCGCCAACGACTTGACGAGCAACGTGCGCCCCAGGCCGGGCACGCCCGTCAGCAGCACATGCCCGCCGGCGAAGACGGCCACCAGCAGTTGCTCGATGGCGGATTCCTGCCCGACGATCACGCGGGCGATCTGCTCGCGGATGCGCTGGAAGTTCGTTGCGAACTGTTCGGGGGTCATTTCTTCGGCTCCTTCGCGGGAACCTTGGGCGTCCAGCCGACTTCCTCGAACTTCGCGGGGCGGATGTTCTTGCCGGTCGATTGCCAACGGTCGAAGTCGAGCATCTTGCCGGCCATGTGCTTGTCGAACAGTTCTTTCGACGGCTTGAAGGCGATCTCGTCGCTTTGCCGCCAGGGGGAGTACGCGGAACCCCAGACCATCACCAGCGGAACGGTGTTGTTGTCCTGAAACTGCTTGACCGCCTCGGCAATGTTGGGCGAGCCGAAGCGGCCGCGAAGCAGGTCGAGCATGATCTCCTCGTTCTCGAAAATGCTGACGCCATGCTGGTCGAGGTCATGTTCGGTCAGATGGATCAGGTCGACAATCGGCGTGCCGGTACGGCGGTCACGCCAGCCGAACCCAGTGGCCGTGACGGGGGAATACGATTCAAACGTCAGCCGGAGTTTGAAGCCCTTCAGGAGGTCCGCGAACACCGGCTGCAACTGCCGCAGCACCTGCACATCCTTCGGTGCGGGACCTTTCTCGGGCGGGGCGTCGCGCAGTCGCACTTCGGATTTGGGCGGCTGCAACGGCCGGAACGAGATGATCATGTCGCCCGCCATGCCCGCGTAGTTGCGGCTCTTCAGCAGGGGGGACATCTCGATCTTCAGCCCGTTGTTCCGGTCGAAGTCGGTATAGGCCACGAACGGCGATACGTATTGAAAATCGTTGATGTAAGGAACCTCATACACCGCGATCGATTCCTTCGAGCCCTTGTCGGCATCGGTGACGGTGTGGCTGATCAGCTTGACGTTCTTACCCATGCGCTTCATGCGTTCTTCGATCGCCTCGCGCTTGAGCAGGTCGGCGACGTTCAGGCCGCCTGTATCCTTCGCACTCAGGTCAAGCAGTTGCTGCGAGAAGCGGATGCGCTCGGTGATGCGCGCACTGCCGTCCGGGTTCAGCTTGATGCCCGTCTCGATCTCGACGCAGCCGTTGAGTGCGAATGTGAACGCCGCCAGAATGATTGATCGCATTACAGCATCTCCGTCAGGTTCATCGCAACACGCGGGCCGCGCACCAGTTGGCGGCGTCACCCAGGTCCAACTGGTCGAAGTGGTTCACTTGCAGGGTCAGGAGTTTGACGCCCGCGATCGCGACCTTGAGTTCCAGTGGTTCCTTGCGGCTGCCGGTCACCGGTTCGCTTTTGAACAGTTCCTTGCCGTCACCGAGGATGGAGAAGACAACACTGCCGCGGCCGTCGTCGCGCGGTGCCAGGCCGACGTCGGCCCGGAACTCGTTGAAGCGGCCGTCCACGGCGAACGTCAGTTCCGAATCGGCATGCACGCCGATGCCCCACGGGTAACGCCGGTTGCCGATGCGAAGAGCGTCCCCCTGGCTGCCGGCATCCATGCGGTACGGTTGCGGCGGGGCGAGGATCGTCTTCTCTTTCACGGTGATCGGTTCCAACTGGGACAGATACTGTACGCGCCCGCCGATCACCTGCACGCGGGCAATTTCGTTGACATCAAGGATGAGCGTGATGCCCGGCTCCCAACTGGGGGCGATATGATACTGGCCCAGATGAATCTTCTTCAGTGTCCCCTGGATCATGCTGTCGTCGCGCCCGGTGATGCGCACCTGCACCTGTCCGGGCATCCGCGGCGGCGACACGCGGCCGGCATCGGCCAGGCGCACACCCGCTATGTAAGGCACCTTCACCGGCACCACCTGCAGCAACTCTTCATGGTCGAGCAGCAGTTCCGTACGCGACACTCGCCGCACGACGCCGGGGTAGACCGAACCCCGCCGATCAAGCACCTGATCGACGGAGGCCGACGCTCGGCCGGTGTCACCATCAACAAGTTCTTCCGCCTTGCGGCCCGAGAAGCCGACCAGTGGCAGCGACACGAACCCGCGCAGGTGCGCCAGATCAACGTCGATCGCGCCTGCCAGGGCGGTTTCCAGCTTGAGCCGATCGCCCGACGTACCGACGATCAACCCGCGCAAGCGGCCACCGTCGAGGAACCGCATCTCCTGCGTGCCGGTCTGGATCAACAGCGGCGTTCGCCCCAGATAGCCGATCGCGACGATCGATTCCAGCGGCACCACCTGGTCCTTGCCATCAGGCAGCGCGATCACCAGTTGCCCGTCGGCCCCGACTGCTTTGACCTTCCCGTACAGCCGTGTGTTGTCATGCAGCCAGACTTCCTCCGCGCGCACCGCGGACGTCAGCAACAGGATGAACACAATCCCCGACGTGAGTCTTCGAACGTCGGGGATTACGAGCGCACACATCATCTCATCATTCCTTCTTCATCGGTGTAATCAGCGATCCGTAGTACGCCTGCAAAAGATCGCGGTACTTGGCGGGGAACTCCTTCTCCAGTGCCTTGACAATCCGCTCGCGTACCTCGGGCGGCAGGCTCGCTTCGTTCTTCAGCATCTCGGCCAGGTGCTCCCGGCTTTGCAGTTTCTCGGCCTGTTCGAGTGTCAGGCGCGGCGGTTCTTTCACGGCCACTTTCGGTTCTTCCTTCACTCGCTCCTCGAGCAGATCGCGAAGCAACTGCACACCCTCGGCCAGCGAGCGCTGCGTCAGCCGTAACTGACCGCCGACCTCGGCATCGCGTCCGCTTTGTTGGATGACGGCAACCAGCATGGCCGGCGACTGACCCGCCAGCGTGGTCAGCACGCTGTCGTGCAATCGCGCCTGTGCCCCTTTCGAGAACACGGCCTGCTTTGCCGGAAGACTGGTTACTGATGCGGCAACACGTTGAATCGCGGCGACCGCTCGTTCGCGGTTGGCCTTCTCAATCTCGGGCCAGGGGGCTTTGCCGTCGGCATGCTTCTGGAAGCGGTCGATTGCCCGAACGGCACCACTCAGCGCCTGTCGGGCCTGATCGAGGTCCGCGAGCAGGGTTACCGTTGTTTCAAGGTCGTTGCCGCGCAGCAGGTACTTGCGGCCGAAGCCATCGACGCCGTTCTGCCGGCGGTTCTCGGCCACGGCGTCTTCCACGGTTTTCCGCAGGGCCAGGTGCTGCATCAGCCCCTTGAGTTGTTCGATGAAATCAACGTCAAGCTGTTGCGGACCTGCGGAGGTATCGTTCGCGTCGAGTAACTGCCGGGCCTGTTTCATCGAAGTGGCCACGTCGTCGAGGATCGATTTCGCGGCGACGTCTTTCGCCTTATCCGCCTCCTGAATCGCTGCTGTCAGGGCCTTCAGGGCGGCGTCCTGCCGCTCGAGCAACCGTGACTGTTTCAATTTGATGAAGCGCGGCATCTCGCCTTCGCCGCGGTTCTCCTGCAGGTAGCGCATGCGCGCCAGCACATTGTCCTGCAGTTCGATGCACAGCCGCACCGCGGCCGAGAGCGGGTCGGCCCCTTCGGGCAGCGTCGGGATTTCGCTGATCGGTTCAACGGGGTCCATCGACTTGGGTTCATCGACATTCCCCGTGTCTTTCTTCGCCACTTCGACCTTGATCTGGTCGGGGTCGAACTGGCTTTCGTCAATCGGGTTCTGCGCGAGCGTGATCGGCTGTTCGGGGTCAACCTTCTGCCCAGCCAGCACCAGCCCCGCTTGCGCGACCTGCAACGCCCGCAGAGCCGCCTTCTGGTTGTCGATGATCTGGGCCGGCTGATTGTTCTCAATCAACTCGGCCGCGCGCTTCAGGTGGAAGTTCACGCGATTGGTGCGCAGGTTGCCGAAGGCTGCCTGCAGCGGGTCGAGAATCGTTTTGCGACCCTGTTTCTCGGCCTTGTACATGAGGTAGGTCAACTGCGTTTCAAGACCGGTCTCAGTGTCGAAGATGGCACGCTGCTGCTTGCCGAGCGTCAGCACTTTTTCCTGATCGCCGTCCTTCAAATCTTCAATCTCTTTCGCGATCGTCTTTGGCGCGATCACCTGCGTGCGGCCCAGCACTTCCTCCTGTTGCTCGTAGAGCAACCGTGTGGAGACGGTGCAAGTCTGCAAGTCGCGCCAATCGTACAGCCGGCGCAGCATCTGTTCCAGCAGCAGCGTTGCCAGCTTCTGATGGTCCTTGCCGGCCGACAATGCGGCTGTGCGCAGCGTCTTCAGCCTTTCGGGGGCGGCATCGGCTGCGCTGCGCGGCCGGGCACCGGCCAGGTAGACCGCCAGCGGTGCATGTTCCTGTTCCAGCAGGCGGGTCAGCAATTGAGCGATGACTGACAGCCGGCCGGCCATGAAGTCATCGCTCATGTGGTTGCGTTCGTACTTCGCGGTCAGATTGCGGAAGTGAAACTGAATCTGTTTGGCGGCCGCGAACGCCTTCTGCTGGGCGTCGAGCATTTCGCTCCAGGCCGGATCGCCTTCCGCGCCGGTGCCAGTCTGCAGGAACTGGCTGCCGCGCTTCCAGGCCAGCAGTTGGTTTCGCCACGCGATGCGGGCCTCTTCTTCCAACTGCTTTGTCTGCTCCAGTGTTTCCAGGTGGAAGTCGCTGGGTTTGATCAGCTTGATCAAGCCCGGCGGCGACACGACGTTGCCGCGACCGGTCGGGTTGTTGTCGCGAACGCGGACGAAGTACCGCAGATTGCCGGCGTCGGGCAGGTCCATCTTGCGCAGATCCCAGTTGAACCGAACCGTGTTGTCGGTCCCCGTTTGCGGCAATGGCCCGGTGATCCGGTCGGTCAGCGGTTGCGGCGGCTGGTCATCAATCTGAATCATGAACTCGATGCCGGCGAGACCGAGCTTGTCCTGTGCCCGGAAGGCGACTTCGAGCGACGCGTTGCGCGTCTCGGCAAGGTCGCGCCCGGGGGCGAGCATCTCGATCTCAGGCGGGTCATCGGGCGTGACACGGACGTCGTACACTTCGGGCCGGGCTTCGCGGAAACCGTTCGACTCGTAAAGTTCGATGCGGTACCGGCCGCTGCGTTCGAGCATCAGCGTCTTTTCGAAGCGCGTGGGTGAGCGCTGGTCGATGACGCTGACGACGTCGCTGATCCCGGCAACTTCGGGTGTGAAGATGAACACGGCCTTGTCGAGTGGCATCGATGCTTCGAGTTCCAGCCGCACTTGCGTGCCTTCAAGGCCGGCCAGTTGACCGTTGGCTGTCGCTTTGTTCGGCAGCCCGGCGTAGCTCGGGTACTCGTAGTAAGCGGCGATCGACTTGATGAAAGGCCTTTGGATGACCTGAATTGTCTGCGGGTCAGTCAGGTAGTCGCCGCCTTCGAGTGTGAATTCGATCGGCTCGCGGACTTCGGGAAAGGTGTGGCTGATGGCGAAGCCGCCCTCGGCCTCCTTCACCACGATGTTCTCTTTCGTCCACGTGTCGCCGGTGCCGATGCGGTAGGCGAGTTGCACTTTCTTGGGCACTTCCCCCGTCACGGTCGCATTGATGGCGATCGCTTCCAACTGCGGCACGGCCCAGCCGTTGGCGGGCGGTTGCACGGCAATGGTCGTGCGGTGCGGCCAGCGCGTGCGCGAGAACGGGTTGGCGAAGCGCTCGGCCCCGATGGCCAGGTAGTTCGGCAGCAGCACGCCGACGACGCCAATCACCAGCACGCACAGCGACGCACGCATCAGCCAGCGGCGTGCGGGCCGGCCGTCGACGGCGGCACGAAACGCATTCGCATCGGTGGATGGGTCGCGTTCGAGGGCGGCGGCAGCAAAGGCTTTGCCCTGTTCCGATTTCAGTTCCTGAATACCCGCGGATTGATGCAGCAGTTCGTACAGTTCGAGGTGCTGCCCGCCGCCGGCCGAGTCAAGCCGTGCGAGTACCGCCTGATCGCTCCAGCGTTCGCGCAACGGCCTAATGATCGAGAACCAGCCGAGCAAGCCCGCGGTGGTGACAACAAGACCGAGCGTGACGACGCGGGCGGATGTCGGCAGGTGCAGCCGCCAATCGATAATGAGCAACAGTGCGAAGGCAACTGTCACCAGCGCGAACAACCGCCCCAGGCCGACGGCCAGCAGCGCGAAGCGCAGCCGACGGCGGAACGCGCTGCAGCGCGAAGCGATCGACCGGGATAGCGGGGTGTCGCTCACTTCTTCAGTCCTACTCGTTCGCTGGTATGGTAATCGAGTTTCACGCTGACGATCCGGCCGTTGCCGACATCGGAGATGAACAGTCGGCGATCGGTATGCGTGCCGACGTAACACGCATGCATCAGGCCGACTTCATCGCCGCCAAGGGGCACCTTGCTGTCGGGCCCGGCGCTGTCGACATTGCCGTAGCGGCCGACGCGGGTGATGACGTTGCCGGCTGAATCGAGGATGGCCACGCTGTAGTGCGACGGTTCCGGCGCGATCGAGCGGGCGAAGTCGTCCAGCGTGAACCGGGAGAACCAGCAGGCACAGCCGCCACCCGCCTGTGCCGCGTTGAAGCCCGCGAAGCCGACGCCGCCCATCAACCAATCCGCCCCCTGCACCCAACCGCGGCCCAGGCCGCCGCTTTGCAGCATCAACGGTCTGTCGGGTCGTTCGCTGGCCGGCAGCGGCACCGGGGCGCGGTCGCTCGAGGAGATGAACTTGCTCTTCCTGGGCGGGACCTTCAGCAGCGTTTCGCTCATGTGGTCGAAGTAGCGTTCGCCATCCACGAAGCGTGTCGGCGTGGCCATCATGTAGATGTTGTCATCGCGATCCATGCCGATGCCGTCGATCTGCGGGCAACCGGGCACGGCATCCTCGTAGATCATCCGACCGTGCTTGTCGAAGACATGGATGCAGGCCCCCGTGGAAGAGAACGTCCTTCCGGGGTAAACCTTGGGCGAGTACAGCTTGCCGAACAGTTGCTCGGTCGCGCCGCCGACGCCGGGGTGGAACTTCTTCTCCTTGCTGCGATCCTCGCCGGAAAAGCGATACGCGCACGACACCACGACATGCCCGCGCGGTGACACGTGGAAGCCGCCCTGATGGTAGCAGACCGGCGAAGCCGACGGGATCACCAGCCCGGCCGCGGCCTTGCTGAACCGGCCGAACATGCCGCAGCCGACTTGCGGCAACTCTTCGCCGTAGTCGTAGGCGACTTCGCGGAAGTCGGGGAAGGTGTACCGCACAATGACGTTGGTCGTGCGCAGGTAGAGATGACCATCGAGATCGAAGGCCCCTTCGAGCGCGTTGAACGGCGTGTCGATCAGTTTAATCGTGCCGGTGTCGGGGTCGATCTCGAGCAGTTGCTTGAACGCCTTGGTAGTCGCGCTGCTGTCAGCCTCGCCGACGTACAGTTTGCCGGTGACCGGGTTGACGATCAGTTGTTGAATGGCATTCGATGGCGGCCGGGCACGCTGAACCTGCTTGACGGTCTCCTCGCCGAAGTCGCGTATGACCTTCAGTTCCTTGCCCTGAGGCTGCAGCAGTTGGATGCCGCACTTCTCCCAGGGGGAGGTGCGACCACCGTCGCCGGGATGCACGCCGCGTTCGAGATTCTGGGTACTGTCGCGCCCCAGCCAGATCGTCGGCGGCTCGGTCCACGAATCGATTTCCGCGCTGTAGAGTGCGGCATGCTCAATGCCGGTGTAGGTGCCGTAACGGCCCTTGAATTCGGGAATCGGCAGCAGGTATTCGGCCTTCAGTTTCGGATCATCGAACGACGTATAGATGCGCAGCTTGTTCTCGAACCCGTTCGATGGCACTTCCTTGCCACCGCGCTTGTGCAGCAAGCCGTTACACAACAGCCAGGTGAAGGCATAGATCTCACCCGTCTTGCGATGAATGCGGACGAGGGCGGGCTTCTCGGTCGCGATCGACTTGAGCAGTTTGCCGTCGGCATCGAAGACCTGGATGCGGTCGTTCATGTAGTCGGAGATGTAGACCCGGCCCTTGTCATCGCAGTCGACCGATGTCGGCACGGCCAGTTGATCGGGTCCGTTGCCATTGGCCTTCGGGTCGATGCTGCCCTTAAAAAGGACCGGTTCCTTGTCGCCATCGAGTTCCATGCGCAGGACGCAATGTGTCGCATCGAAGTTGTGCGGGTAACGCCAGGCATAGCCCGAGAGATAGACGTACTTGCCATCGGTACTGATCGCGGCATGCGTCGGCTGGATCTCGGCCGTCTTGCTCTTGTACTGGAACGTGATCTTATCGAAGGCGACGACGGTCTTCGGGCCCGTGAGGTTTCGTCCGCCGGTCGTGCCATCCGTGTTCAGGCGGTTGAGTTGCCGGCCGACAAGGGCGATTCGGCCGTCGCGTACCGACATCGCAGTGGCCCCCGCTCCGGACATGCCCAGCACGTCGTAAATGCTGGCGTTGTCGCCGGAGGTCAACAGCGTCTGCTGGTAGACGCTGTTCTTGAGCGGCCATTTCTTGTTGTCCTGCGGAAACTCCTGCCAGTTCAAACCTTTCACCTGGTCGAGCTTGTCGGCCGGGAACGGGTAGACGGTGCGTTCGTAGGCACCGGTGTGGCTGAACTTCTTGAGCGTATCAACCCCGCGCCCTTCAAAGACGTAGACACCGTCTTCGGCGGCCTGAATCAGCGGGACTGCCTCGGCAATGCGCTTGGTAGGCGACCAGTACAGGTTGCGTTCAAACGAAGGCTTCAACCCCAGCGACACTCGAACAGTGTGGGCATCGCGATTCTCGACGTAGCGCCCCTGGTCGTTCTTCCCATCCCAGATGAGAGACTGTTCGAGCGTGTTCTTCTGAAACGGTGCCGGGGCCGCGGTTCCGAGCACGCCGCTGGCAAGGTGCCGGACAATCCGGCCCTTCTCATCCTCAATGGCGACGGTCGCATCGCAATAGGCCTTCGACGTAAAGCGGATTTCGACACGATCGCCATTCGGCGTGACGGTCGGCTTTACGTTGAACGCGAAGACCTCCCGCCGCTTCACGGTGAATTCATCCTTGTCCGCCGCGCGCAGGGAGAGTGCGGTGAGAAGGAGAGCGGGGATACAGGACAGTCGAAACCACTTCATGGTCGACTCCGGGAATATTCGTGCATCCCTTTGGAATGCACGCTAAGCGTGCCGTTCGTTACTTCAACCCGATCGTTTCACTGGTGTGGTAGCCCAGTTTGACGTTGACCACCCGGCCGTTGCCGGGGTCGGCGATGTAGAGGCGTTTGTCGGTTTGGGTGGCGACGTAGGGGGCGTAGAACAGGCCGACGCCGTCGCCGGGCAGGGGGACTTTGCTGTTGGGACCGGCACTGTCGAGGTTGCCGTACCGGCCGATGCGCAGGATCAAATTGCCGGCCGAATCGAGGACGGCCACGCTGCAACGGTCGAGTTCCGGTGCGAAGCTGCGGTTGAGGTAGTCGAATGCGAAGCGTGCGTTGTAGCAGTCGCAGCCGCCGCCCGAGCGTTCTGCATTCTTGCCGCTGAAGCCGACGCCGCCGTAGAACCACTCGGCCCCGTCGACCCACGCCTGCTTGACGATGCCGTTGTACAGTTCCGGCGGGCGCGTCGGCTGGATGTCCTTCGTCAGCGGTACCGGTGCGGTGGTTGTGTCGCTGAGGACTTTCGCCTTGCGCGCGGCCACTTTGATGATGGTGCCCGTCATATCGTTGAAGTACCTCTGCCCGTCGAGAATGCGCGTCGTGGTCGACATGATGTAAAGATTGTCGTCGCGATCGATCCCCAGGCCATCCGACTTGGCGATGCCGGGGAGCGCATCTTCGTAGAGCAACTTGCCATGCTTGTCCCAGACGTGGACTTCGCCCCAGCGAGCCCGGCCCGGGAACGCGGGCGGCTGGTACGGTTTGCCCGACAGTTCCGGCGGGGCGTCGTAGATGTCCTTGCGGGAGACGGTGGCGTTGTCCGTATTGTTGACGGCAATGAACAGGTTTCCCTTCAGCGAAATCGCCATGCCGCCGTGATGATGCAGCCCGGCATGTTTGACAGGCAACCGCAGCACTGAAGCGGCCTTGGTCGGCTTCGCCAGTCGGCTGCTGCTTGTGCGGATGTCGGCCACTTCCTCCCCGTAGTCCCACGGGACTTCACGCCAGTCACGCGGGTGGTAGCGGGCCACTTCGTAGAAGGTGCGCAGATAGGCCAGCCCGTCGGCATCGAAACACATGTCCTCGGCATCGAACGGCAGCGGGACAATTTCAACCTTCTTCGTTTCCGGGTCGATGCGCACGACATCCTTGTACGACTTGCCGGAGGCGGCCTGACCTTCGCTCAGGTACAGCAGCCCCGTGGCCGGATCGACATGCAGGCGTTGGCGAGCGTATTCGGCCGCTTCGGTGCGGACGACGGATTTGGCGGCATCGTCATTGAAGTCGCGTTTCTTGATGAACTTGCCGTCTTCCAGCAAATAGATGCTGACGTTGGTATGGCGAACGCGGTCTCGCGAAATGAAGTCGGCCCGGCCCCATTCGGCACAGAACCAGATCGTCGGTGGATTGGTGTAACCATCCAGTTCCGCCCGCAGCGGGATGCCCTGCGAGCGATCGAGTACCGCGTTCATCGGCAGCGGGACCGTCCGCACCACGGAAGAATCGGCGAACGATTTTACGATGGTCAGCGTGCCGGGCGGGGCATCTTCACCTTTCTTCAGCGGGTTGTTGGTCGGCATCAGCCACGAGAAGATGTAGATCTCCTGCGACTTCGGATGGATGCAGACCTGCGCGGGGGCCGGCGCTGCAATCGACTTGAGCAACTTCCCGGCGGGACTTAGCACCTGCACGCGGTTGTTGGCATAGTCGCTGACGTACAGCCGGCCTTCGCTGTCAACGGCGACGGATGTCGGCATCTTCATCTGTTCCGGCCCGGTACCGGCATCGGCCAACTTTGGACTGCCGGCCAGCACTTCGACTTCCTTGCCAGCGGCATAGTCGATCTTCATGACGACCGGCAGCCAGTCGTAGCCTTTGATCAGCACGATGTCGCGTGTGGCGGCCTGGCCGTGGGCCATAACGTAGCCGGTGAGGTACAGCGTCTTGCCGTCGGGGCTCAGGGCGCTCGAACGCGGGACGACCAGCGTCTCCTCGCGCGGGCTCAGCTTGAACGGGATGCCGACGGCCGGGCCATGCAGGTCGAGCCCGCCGGAGGAACCATCAGTGGCCAGGCGGTTCAGGCGCAGCCGGCTGACGGCAATGCGGGCATCGCGCACGGCCATGGTGGAGACCGCGTTGCCCCAGACCGAGCCGTGATAGTTGTTGTGAACGTCGATGCCGAGGCTCAGCTTTTCGCTGAAGCCGGCGTTGCTGCCGGACGAGAGCAGCGTTGCCTGGTGGAAGCCTTCCTTCATCGCGCACTCGCTGCCGTCCTGCGGCATCGTGTGCCAGTGCAGGCCTTTCACGTCCTTCAGCTTGTCGGCAGGGAACGGGTAGATGGTGCGCAGATAGTTGCCGTCGTGATCGAATAGCCGCAGATGGTCGAGCACGCGCCCGTCGTAGACGTAGACACCTTCGGGGGCGGCAGCCATCAGGCAGGCTTCCTGCTGGCTGCGTTTCTTCGGTTCGCTGTACAGATCGCCGTCGTACTGTGCCTGCAGGCCAAGCGAGACGCGCACGCGCAGCTTCGACATATCGTCAACGTAGTTGCCCTTGTCGTCCTTGCCGTCCCAGGTGATTTTCTGTTCCAGCGATTTGGGCGTCAGCGGCGGCGGGGCCTTGTCGCCTGGAATGCCGCTGACGAGGTGACGGATGATCTTCCCCTGCGCATCTTCGACAACGATGGTGATATCGCAGATTGCTTTGAGCGCGAACGCGATCTCGACCTTGTCCCCGGAGCGTGAAAGGGTCGGCTTGCGGGTGAACTCGAAGACGTCCTGCCGCTTGATCTTGAACTCATCGGCGTCCACCGCGCGCAGGGCGGAAGCGGCGACGGTGAATGCGAGAAGAGTAGTGAAGAACCGGTTCATCGCAATCCTCGATCTTGTGCATCCCGTGGGTACAGGGCTTCCAAGGTCAGCAAGACCTTGGTTTTGATCCCGGAGGGATCACAGCTATTAGCCCCGGGTCGCCGCTTCGGCGCACCCGGGGTTACGCCGAACGTTGGCATCGACCCCGGAGGGGTCGCAGCGCGAGTCAACAGCCGATCGCTGCGACCCCTCCGGGGTCGATTGCGAGGGGAGGAGAGCTACCGGTGGTGTCGCTGCGCTCAACCACCGGCTAATCGCTGCGACCCCTGTCGGGGTCAAAACAACCACTTCGCCGAGCGAAAGCCACGTTCTCCTCAGCCGATTCATATTGGAAGCCTTGCCCTAGCGGGATGCACGCTCAACGCTTATCGATTATCGCTCATACAGGGGAAGATAACCCAACGGTGCTTGCAGCGTGATTGCCGCCATCGCGGTTGTGTACGTTGTGTTGCCGGTCTGGTCGGGGTATTCGCCGTCTTTGCGTTGCAGGGCCTTGAGTACCTGCACGGCCTTGGTGAACCAGGGGACGAAGAACGCATCGCCGCAGGAGTACATCGCCAGGCTGGCGTAGAAGCAGCCGAAGACGATGTAGCGCTGTTCGCACAGGTCGGCCACGGTGTAGCGCTGGTACTCGTAGGCGATCTTGTCGCGCGCGGGGGTGATCAGCGGATGGTTCAAGTCGCCGTTGTTCGACAGGGCGATGATGCCGGTGCCGCCCAGGCTGGGGGCTGCCTGGAGGCCGAATGTGCGGTAGCGGAAATGGCCGTCGGGCATCGCGCACTGTTCGACGAACTTCACCCCTTTGTCGATCGCTTCCCGCGGCACCGTGAAGCCCGCTTTCTTCGCGAAGCGCAGCACCCAGAGCACGTTCGCGGTGACGGACATATCGCTCAGGCCTTCGCGGCTCATCTGATAGCGCCAGCCGCCGTCGAGATGCTGGCTGCGCAGGAGGATCTGCACCGCGCGGGACAGAACGTCTTTCGTTTCAGGCCGCCACGGCATGTCTCCATAAGCGAGCAGGAGTGCGAGCGTGGAAAGGGCATGTTCGTAGCCGGGGCCGTAAGGGTTCGCCCCTTTGCCGACGATGACGCCGCTGGTCTGGGCGTTCTTCAGCAGGAATTCCAGGCCGCGGTCGATCTGCCGGCCGTACCTGCCCATGCGCGGGCGGCTGCCCTCGGCCATGAAGGCCAGCACGCATAGCGCGGTCACGCCGGTGTTCGAGTTGAACTGCGAATCCGACCAGCCACCATCCGACTCCTGGGCCTTGGCGAGATATTCGAGCGCCTGGGCGGTCATGCCGCGCACTTCATCCGTCAGCAGTTGCTTCGCCACTGTGCTGCGTTCGGCCGGGCGTGGCAGTACCAGGAACGCGGGGTCGAGCCCAGGTGAGGTCGGCCCGGCCTTGCGTTCCCGCTCGGCCAGTAACTTCTGCGCATCGTCGGTGATTGGCGCGGCCTTCTTCGGATCCTTCTTCGATTGACTGAAGGAAACGAACGGCAGGGCAACGCCGACCACGGCGGCGGCCACGAGCATGCGCAGTGTGAATGCTCTCATAGCAGCCCCCACCATTTCCGCAGCGACAACTCGATCGACACCAGCAGCAGGAACAGGGCGATGATCGGCCAGCCGTCCCAGATCTCTTCAAGGATGGACTCTGTACGAATCTGCGGATCGGTCGGGATCGATGCCAGCAGCGCGTCGAGTTCATCGATCGTGCGATAGTCGAGCGCCCGGCCACCGGTGCGCTGGGCGATTGCGTCCATCCCCTTCAGGTCGGCGCTGGTGTCAGCCTCTTCCAGCGACTGCATTCGCACTTGGAACGGGTGCTTCACGTCGAACAGCGGCTTGGCGTCGGACGGGGCATCGGGGGCGGTCTGCCGGGCATGGGCGATCATGCTGCCGACCCGGCGGGCCCGGTAGTTGCCGCGGTAAAACGGTTCGCCCTGCGAGTCGAGCGTGAGCGGCACCATGTAGGTGTCTTTGGCCTCACTGGATACCGCGGTATAGAGCGGCTGTCCCGCCAACTGCGCGAGCAACGCCGGGTCGAGGACGCGCAGGCTCAGTTCCACATTCTCGCCGGGGTTGTAGCTGCGCTTGTCCGTGGTCAATGCCACCTGCTGCTGCGTGCCGAGCAGGCGGGCCTCGCCGAGGTAGCGGATGATGCGCGTCCACAATCGGTCGTAGTCGAAGCTCTCGGCCGGGTAACGCCACTGCCAGAGGCTGTCGAGAGCGGAGAGGAAGACGACGCCGTCCTCATAGCGATGGATCGCCATCAGGCTGCTGTCTTCACCTTGCGTCTTGCCGGGGCGTTCGAGCAGGCTGATCGCCTTCGGCTTCAGGCTTTGCACGGAATGGTACCACCAGAACGGCAGTTTCTCGAACGATTCCCAAATCTGTTCATTGGTGGCCGTGTCGGTGGACGCGAGAAACACCGGGTGCAACTTGCCGCGCGGCGTGCGCGTTGCCTGGAACGATTTGTCGTACACCCGGTCGTGATCGAGATGCAGATTTTTGTCGACTTCCACGGGAAGCATGCCGCGGATGCGGGCGGCGTGTACCTGCACCAGCTTCGCCAACCCGTGATTGCGGCCGGTCAGCACCATCAGCCCGCCACCCGTGCGGACCATGTTTTCGAGGCCGCCGAGTTGCTGCGTGGTGATACCGTTCGGATCGACGTCGAACATGATGCAGACGTCGAACGCCTGCCAGTCCTTCAGCGTTGCGGGCAACCGTTCGATGACAGTGTTGCCCTGCTGCACATAGTCCACGTCGGCGGATTGAAGGTAGGTGGATAGATCGATGATCGGGTCGCGGAGCAGGGCGGGCACCATGTAGTAGTACTCGCGCGATGGCTGTCCCGCGATCAACAGCACTTTCAGCGTGCGCTTGACCACTTTGACGGAAACCTCGGCCGTGTTGTTGTCCGCGTTCGCTTCATCGGGCTGTTTGGGCAGGGTGAAGCGGTACTGGCGCAGGCCTTCGGTCATCGGGATCGTGGCGATCGGCACCGTTTGCGGACCGCGGTTGAGCGTCAACGGCCGACGGGCGAGTTCCTTGAACGGCGCGGCCCGGTCGGCCCCGTCGCGCTCTTCGATCAGCATCCCGGTGCTGAGCGGGTTGCTGATCTGATTGGTGATCTTCACCTGAAAGGTCAGTACATCGCCCAGGCTTGCTTCCGCCCCGGCAATCACTTCGTCGATGCGCAGATCGCGCAGCGGGAACTCGCTGCCCAGCGTGATCGCGTGCACCGGCACCCGGGCGCTGGATGCCTGCTCAGCGCTTGCGATCATGTCGATGCCGCCGGTCTGTCGGCCATCGCTGACCACCAGAATCCCGGCCACTTTCTCCCCGGCCAGATCGCGCAACGATTCGACAACGGCGTCGCCCACGTTCGAGTGATCGCCCGTCGGCTTCGGGTGTTCGGCAAACAGATCATCCTTGGTCAGGGCGTCGCTGCCCGCTTCGCGTCTCGGGATTTCCTTCAGCAGGTTCAGTCCATCGGAGAAGGAGTACAGCCGTACGCGGTGCGTCTGCCCCAGCTTTGCCTGGGCACGCTGGGCGACGGTCTGCGCAGTGTGGTAGCGCGTACGGTGATCGGGCGCCTCGGCCTGTGCGAGCGGGCTTTCGCGCGCGTCGGGCAGGTTCATGCTCTGCGATTCATCGACCAGAATGGCGACGACCGGCAGCCGTTCTTCTGTGCGCATGCGCTGCACTGCGGGGCGGGCGAGTGTCATCAGCACCAGGGCCGCGATGCCGCAACGCAGCAGCCACAAGATGGCCGATTGGCCGCGAGACAGGCGATAGATGCCACGCGATTCGCGAACGACGACCAATGTGTAGAAGGCCAGCAGCACGAGGCCGATGGTGCCGAGAATCACCAGTTCGCCGGAAGAAGTCAGGCTGGTCATGCCGGCGACCCTCCTGAGCGGCGTCGGCCGAAGCGAAACGCCTGCCACGACTCAATGGCCAGGATGAGCATGAGCAAACCGATAACGTAGGGGAACAGTTCCGTGACCGTGTGCAGCCGACCAGCCAACTCCTCAATCGACACGGATGGCGGCACCCATGTCAGGTTCGTGCCTCCCAGCAGATCGCGAAGCTCGGCCTCATTGACGCGGTTCAGTTCGCTTTCCTCGGGGTTCATGTTCACCACGAACTTGCGGCGGGCCAGCACTTCCTCGATCGCATCAATCTGGTACAGGCCCTGTTGCGATGTTTCATCGAAGGTCACGCGGAAGCTGTCATCGGAACCGGGTTGCTTGGCAGGGGTAAGGCGTTGCTTGCCGCCGTCGGGCAGGCGCAGCAGCAGATGCTGATTCGACATCAGCACCGGTTGATCGAAGCGATCGCCGACGCTGAGGTTCACCCCGGCATCCTGATTCCCCGCGAGGTAACGCAGCAACTCCTGAAGCAGGATCGGGTACTCCGGCAACACCGGCAGTACGCTCCAGCCGAGGTTCGGCGTGAAGTTGGCCAACAGCACACGCCCCCGGCCGAACGACTTTTCGACCAGCGCGGGCACGCCGTTGGACAGCGACAGCACGATCCCGGACCCAACCGCGGGGGCGAGCTTCACCCACTTTAGAAATGCAGCCTCGTTGCTGCCGGCCAGACGCGTGAACTGTCCCATGGCCGGGTGTTGCGTCTCGCCGTAGCGCGGGAAGACGGCGTCTTTGGCATCGGGCGACGCGGACGCTTTGTCCAGCAACTGAGCGGGCAGCAGGCCTTTGCCTTCCTTGAACAGGTGCTTGTTGTAGTCGTAGAGGTTAACATCATCGTTGAGGAACGCCAGCAGGGCGCCGCCGTCGCTCACGTAGCGTTCCAACTGTGCAGCCATCGTCTCGTTGATGAGCGGTGTGCCGGTCAGAACGACAGCGGCATAGCTCGACAGGTTCTCGAACGACAACTGTCCGGGCCGGATCGACTTCACATCAAAATGCGATGGTTTCTCGATGCCGGGCTGAGCGGGCGGGCGGATCGCCTTGACGAGAAACGCTGTCTCGCACGCAGGCGAATCGGCACTGTCGTCAATGATCAGCACGCGTACATCGTCGGCCACGCGGCACAGGTACTGCCGGCGGTTGTCGAGCCGATAGTCATCGCCATCGACGACTACTTCAACGAGATACTCGCCTGCTTTCGGGAAGCGGTAGTCGAACTCGAGCACCGCCGGATCGGCCCCGAGCGAAACGTCACGCACCGCTTTCTTGTCGCCATCGACGAGGAACATCACCTGCGCCCGGGCATCCGCGGGCGGCTTGCCGCGCGATTGCAGTTCCACCTGGAACGGGATGCTCTTGCCGGCGGACAGCACGAACTCGGCGGGCCGCAGCATGGTGACCAGATAATTGAAGGCCGACTGCCCGCCGACATCGACGAGGAACGTTTCACATCCGGTCCCCAGCTCGGCGAACGCCTGCGATAGCCCGACCGATTCACCTGCGCGCTGCCAGGTGTGCGATTGCATGTCACTGAAGAGGTAGAGTTCAACGGCATCGAGTCCCTGCCTCGCGATCTGTTCTTTCACTGAACGCAACGCGGCCGTCGTCTGTACGGCTCCGACGGTCGGCCGCAGTGATTCGATCCTGGCCGCAGCCGTGGTCAGGTCGGTCTCGTTGTCGACGACCGGTACTGCCCGGTCGGTCAGCATCGTGACGCTCACCCGACTGCCCGCAGGTAGAGAACGCACCACGCCGGCCGCCTTCTTCTGTGCGAGTCCGAAGGCAGTGGTCACGTCGACCTGTTGCTGCATGGAGGCCGTGGCATCAAGGATGATGAAGACGTGGCGTTCGCGCTGGTTGCCGACCCAGCTTTGCTTCAACAGCGGTCGGGCGATGGCGAAGACAAGAAGGATGATGGCGACGGTCCGCAACAACAGAAGGAGGAGGTCCTGGCGTTTGACCTTTTTCTGTTCCTGATTGTCGAGCAGGAAACGGATCGTTGGGAGTTCGATCTGGCGCTTGCGGCGGCGAAACAGCCACTCGATGACCCACGGAAGCGCGAGGGCAGCGAGGCCGACCAGAAGAGCAGGGTGCGTGAACAGGGATGCCATCGTTCAGCAACGTTCCAAGTAGCGGAGCGTGGTGGGATGTAGGGATTATCTCCGGCGGCAACACGATGTCAACAATCGAAGTGGATTCCCTGACGAGTTGTTATTCGACAACCTGAATTTGACCCGGGAGGCGGAGCAAGTTTGCAAAGTTGAGAAGTCACAATTACATCTTGCGGGGATGCGGTTGTAAAAAATGCCATGACGACGCGGGGAGCAGGATCACTTTCAGGAACAACTACGCCACAAGAGGCTATTAAGTAAGGGTTTGCGTGAAGTGTGTGATCTGATGCGCAAGTTGGCACGGTCGTTGCATTAGAGGTTTGTACCAACCACGACGGGCGGAAACGCTCCTCGAATCATCGGGGCTGGGACAGAAGAGGCTTTCGGGGCCGGAACCCTCGAAGAGCAATCCGCCGAACGGGCGATTTAAGGCCTGGGGCGGTCCGATCGGTTTGATTAGTGACCTTTGCCAATCGGCGTCGTGGCCCCGCAAGGCCCGACCCGTTACGACCATCGGCCTGCGTGACCCCGCGGCCGATATATGCTTCACCGTGTCGAACGACCCCCTCGTCCGGCACGTGCTGACCTTCTTCCAACCCGCCCCGGTTTACCGGGGCGGGTTTTTCTGTTTACACCGTTCGCAATTGCCGATATGGCCTTGCCGCTCTGTCGTGGCGACGGACGTCCTCGCCTGTCGCAAACCCTTGAAAGACGAGGACGTCCGTCGCCAAGAGAAGACGGGCCAATGAGGAATATCGATGCGCTTTCTCTGGATCTGCGTACTGGTGTTGTGGACGATTCTTTCGGGTCCGGTGTTGGCATGGCGATGAACGGCTAGTCATCCTGTATAATCCATATCATGGCGCGTGTTGTCCTGGCAATGAGTGGCGGTGTCGACAGTTCCGTTTCGGCAGTGCTGCTGAAGCGTGCGGGGTACGACGTCATCGGCCTGTTCATGCGAACTGGCAACCACAGTTCGCATGCCGACACCCGGCCTGACAACAAAAAGGGCTGTTGCAGTGCCTTAGATGCCGGCGACGCCCGCTGTATTGCCGACCGGTTGGACATCCCCTTCTACGCGCTCGATTTCGAGCGCGAATTCGACCAGATCATCGACTATTTCGCGGACGAGTACCTGAAGGGGCGTACGCCGAATCCGTGCGTCGTCTGCAACAACTGGCTGAAGTTCGGCAAGCTGTGGGCGTTCGGCAAACAGCTGAATGCCGACTTCATTGCCACCGGCCACTATGCGCGGATCATCGCGGGAACCGATGGGCCGGAACTGCATCGCGGCGTCGATCCGGACAAGGACCAGTCGTACGTCCTGCATGGGATCAAGCGCGAAGTGCTGCCGCACCTGCTGTTCCCGATTGGCGGTTACCGCAAGCCGGAGATCCGGGCCATCGCCCGCGAAGCGGGGCTGCCGGTGTCCGACAAGCCGGACAGCGTCGAAATCTGCTTCGTGCCCGACGGCGATCATGCCCGGCTGATCCGCGAGCGTCGACCGGAACTGGCCACGGCCGGCAGCGTCGTCGACACGGCCGGGGCGATCCTCGGGGAGCATGACGGTTTCGAGCGCTTCACCATTGGCCAGCGCAAGGGGCTGGGCATTGCCACCGACCGCAAGCGCTATGTGCTCGACATCATCCCCGAATCGCGAACAGTAGTGCTGGGGGACAAGGAAGAATTGCTGGCGGAAGGCTTGATCGCATCGCGCGTGAACTGGCTGATCGACCCGCCAACCACCGGCCTGCGCTGCACGGCGAAGATCCGCTACCGGCACTCCGGCAGCCCGGCCGCGGTCACTGCGACTGACGATGGCGGCGCAACGGCCACCTTCGATGAAGCGCAAAGCGC
>Ga0105047_10001755_pt1 | contig 39082 bp, 28 predicted proteins | sample MAT04_FD_78384 | JGI IMG/M metagenome (GOLD analysis project Ga0105047, IMG submission 78384) | Freshwater microbial communities from Lake Fryxell liftoff mats and glacier meltwater in Antarctica - MAT-04 (megahit assembly) | ecosystem: Environmental > Aquatic > Freshwater > Ice > Liftoff...
CCGACCCCGAGTAGTCGTAGTAGGTCGCGATCCCTTGCTTCTGCTCGCTAGAGAAGGTGGTGCCGGAGGCCCCGGACGACCCGGAGGACCCGGAGGACCCGGAGGACCCGGAGGACCCGGAGGACCCGGAGGACCCGGAGGACCCGGACGACCCGGAGGAGCCCGGGTCGGTGCTGCTGCTGCTGCTGCAGGCGGCCACGAGAGCGAGGAGAGCGAGGGGGAAGAGGAGGGACAGCGAGCGCTTCACTCCTCGAGTGTGAACAACGGCGAGGCACCTGGCAACCGACAACCGAGGTCGAGGCGCCGTGCCTCTCCGGTCACTTGCCCGTCTTCAGCTGCTTTTCGAAGAAAGCGAGCGTGTGCCCGATCTCCATCACCTTGTTCTCCCTCTTCTGCGTCCCGTGCCCTTCGTCCGCGAAAACCATCAGCTTGGTGGGGACGCCGCGCTTCTCGAGCGCGTCGTGCATCTGGATCGCCTCGCCGACGGGAACGCGTGGGTCACTCGCACCCTGGATGAGGAGGAGCGGCGCACTCAGCTTGTCGATGTGCGTGATCGGTGAGAGCTCGATGAGCGCGGCGCGATCCTTCTCCGGGTCGCCGTACTCGCTCGCCCGGAGGGCGCGTCGATACGGCGCCGTGTTCAGGAGGAACGTGAGCAGGTTCGACATGCCCACGTTCGCGACGCCGGCGTCGTAGGCGCCCGCGAACATCGTCATGCCCACGAGCGTCGAGTAGCCGCCGTAGCTGCCCCCCATGATGCCGACCTTCGGCGCCTTGCCCTCGTGGGCCCACGCGCTGCGCACGTACTTCGACGCGTCCTCGATGTCGCTCACCACCTGGAGGCGCTTCGGGCCGTCGTCCGCGTGGAGCCACGCCTTGCCGTAGCCGTCGCTGCCGCGCACGTTCGGCTCCACGAACACGAAGCCCGCATCGACGAAGATCTGCGCGTACGCGCTGAAGCCCGGGTGGGACTGCCCCTCGGGTCCGCCGTGGAAGTGCACCAGCACCGGGCACCTCGCCGCGGGCTTCTCGCAGCCCGCCGGACGCCGCACGAACATCGGGATCTTCGTGCCGTCCCGCGCCGGATAGGTCTCGAGCGAGGCCACCGCGAACTTCGACGTGTCGACCTCGGGAGTGCTCGGCATCACCCACTGCACGAGCTTCTGCGTCTGCCAGTCGAAGACGTACGAAGTGGTCGGCGCCTTCGCCGTGGTCACGTTCACCGTCACCCAGCGGCCGTTCCAGGTCGGCGTGCCGAACGACGTATGCACCGCGCCGGGCACCTCGGGGAGCTTCTGCTCGGCGAACGTTCGAGCGTCGAGCGCGTGGGCGTGCGTGAAGCCGGCCTCGTTCGTCGTGTAGTAGACGTGCGTGCGTGTTCGATCGAGAAAGAAGCTCGCCACGTCGTGCTTCACGTCCGCCGTCACCGCGGTGACGTCGGCCGCCTCGAGCGGCTTGCCGGAGCGCGCGCTCGGCTTCGTCCGGTAGAGGCGTCGGAAGTCGCCGAACTTCGGCGTCTGCACGAGCAGCTCGCCGGCGTTCGCGGAGTACGCGACCTCGTACTCCTCCTTCTCGCTCTGACCGAAGAGCGGCGTCGTCTTCTTCGTGGCCTCGTCGTACTCCCACAGCTCGCTGGTCAGCGCGCCGGTCGCCTTCGCGAGCAGGAGCCGGGTGCCGTCGTGGTCGGCGACGCTCCAGAGGCCGTCCTCACCGAAGACGACCTCGCGCTTCCCCGTGGCGAGCTCCCACTTGTAGATGGCATACGAGTCGGGCTTCACGTCGTTGGCGCGGAAGTAGAGGCGCTTGCCGTCGTCGCTCACGAACTGGAGCTGGGTCTGCACCTTCGACTTGTGCTGCACCTCGCGGAGCGCGCCGCCGTCCGCCGCGAGCAGGTAGAGGCCGGGGTTCTCCTCACCCTTGCGGTCGCGCGAGACGACGAGCGACTTCCCGTCGGGGAGGATGCCCACCACGCGCGTGACGTCCTCGCCTCCGGTGAGCTGCAGCGGAAAGCGACGCGGGCCGTCGGCCTTCCAGACCTGCGCGGTGCCGGTGACGGTCCATGCAAAATACACGGAGCTGCCGTCGGGCGCGATTCGCGCGCCGACCGGGGCCCTCACGTCGAGCATCGCCTGGATGCGGCGGCTCGTGTCGCCTGCCAGCGGCGTCGGCGCGTAGCGGGCGAGCACCTCGGGCGGCAGGCTCTCCGCGCCGTGGCCCGCGTATCCGGCGCCACCGGGGGCCGCCGCCTTCGGTGCGATGGCGCCGGCGGGGGCAGCGGGCGTCGTCGAGGTCGTGAGGGGCGGCACACGCGGCGGCTCACCGCCAGGACCGCACGCCACGAGAGAGCCGAGAACCACAGCCTTCGCCGCCAAACGCATGTGCGGAGGCTAGCTCAGTTCGAGCTCACTCGAACCACCACCAGGCGCGGCCGACCCCGCAGTGTAGCGAGAAGGAAGTCGTCATGTCCTCGTTCGTCATTGTGGACCCGAGGAACGTCTGACGTCACGAACCTCGCGTCACATGCACTCCAGCTTGTATTTCTTCCGGCCGTTCGAGTCGATCGTGTAGGGCGGGTCGCAGTTCTTGCGTACCGGAGCCGGAGCCGGTGTTGCCGTTCGCGGCGGAGGCGCCGCCGTCACCGGAGGACGAAACGTCGCGTGCGAGGCCGTGGCCGCATGCGTCGTCGTTGCCGGCTTGATGTCGACGCCCGGCTGAGCGCTGTCGACCGCGGCCACCGAGCTCGACGGCGACGGGTCCGAAGAGGCGGACGAGGCCGTCAGAACCGCGCTCGCGCCAGACGTGCCAGACCCCGCCGCGCTGGCGGGAGCAGCGCTCCCCGAGGCCGACGCGCTCGGCGAGAGGCCGGTGACCGGGTCCGGCCCTCGGCCGAGCAGCACCACGCCCATGATCGTGAGGAGCACGAGGAGGCCGAGCGCGCTCGCGACGATCGGTAGCCGCCGGTTCACCGGCAGCGACATCGTGCCCGTGTAGCGGGAGCCCGTGACCTTCGAGCCGGTCGTCTCGTCCGTCGCGGGCGAGCGGACCGAGCTCGCGCTCGTCTCGGTCATCGTCTGCGAGCCGATGCGCTTGGCCTGCGCCATGGGCATCGTGCCGCTCGGAGGGCCGATGCCGACCATCGTGCCCGCGTGGTGCGCATGCTGGACGGCGACGCCGTTGGAGTCGCTGTCGGACTCCACGTCTTGCTTGACCCGGAGGCTCGCCGAGTTGCTCTCGATCTCCGCGATCGTGTCCTCGCGCGCGTTGAGGATCGAGCCGACCATGTTCTCGACCCACTCGCCGACCTCGCTCGCGCTCGCCACACCGACGCACTTCTCGAGCTCGAAGGCGAGCTCACGTGCCGTCGCGTGGCGCTTGCTCGCGTCACGCGAGAGCGCCTTCAGGAGCGGCGCATCGAAGGAACGCGGGAGCCCTGCGACGACCGCGCTCGGCGGGATGACCGGGTCGCGGAGGATCTTCGCGAGCGTCTCGCCCTCGGTCTCGCCCTTGAAGAGGCGCTCGCCCGTGAGCGTCTCCCACATGACGACCGCCGACGCGTAGATGTCGACCGCGCGCGTGACCTCGCGCCCCGAGAGCTGCTCGGGCGGCATGTACGCGAGCTTGCCCTTGATCTGACCGTCGCGCGTGACCTGGATTCGACCCGCGGCCTTCGCGATTCCGAAGTCGAGCACGCGCGGGATGCCGTCCGCGCCGACGAGCACGTTCTGCGGGGACACGTCGCGATGCACGAGGTCGATGCGGTCGCCGCGCTCGTTCTTCGCCTCGTGAGCCGCGTGGAGCCCGTGGAGGAAGCCGCAGATGATGGACGCCGCGATGCGCGGCGGCACGGTCGTGCCCTGCTTGCGCGCCGTGCGAATGAGCTTCGAGAGCGACTCGCCGCGCACGTAGTCCATGATGAGGAACAGCTCGCCGTCGGTCGCGACGACGTCGATCGTGGCGACCACGTTCGGGTGCTGCACGCGCGCGGCGAGGCGCGCCTCGTCGAGGAACATCGAGACGAACTCGGGATCCTTGGCGAACTGCGGATGAAGCCGCTTCACCGCGACCGTGCGCGCGAAGCCGACCGGGCCGAGGAGGCGCCCGATGTGGACCGTCGCCATACCGCCCGCGGCGATCTCGTTGTAGAGCGCATAACGCCCTACGACGCGAAGCGGTCCGCCGCGTTCAGCCGCCATCATCCCCCGGAAGCATATCCGCTCTAGCGCTCATCCCACAGCCGGATGCCACCGAGGAGCCCAGCGACGTTGTCGGTCACGCGGACGTGCGGCGGGAGATCCACCCGGAGGTGCTTGGCGTTTCCGCCGCCGATGTAGAGTCGCCGGGGGTTCCAGATCGGGAGAATCTGGGCGAGCACCTCGGCGACGTGCTTGTTCCACTTCTTCTTGCCGAGCTTGGCCAGGGCCTTGCCGCCGACGTAATCCTCGTACGTCTTCTTCCCCTTGAACGGGTGGTGGGCGAGCTCGAGGTTGGGGACGTACCTCCCGTCGAGGTAGAGGGCGCAGCCCATGCCGGTGCCGAGCGTGAGGACCATCTCGACGCCGCGGCCCTCGATGACGCCATAGCCCTGCACGCCGGCGTCGTTGAGGACGCGCGTCGGGCGCTTGAGGCGGCGCTCGATCGAGCTCTGCAGCTGGAACCTCTGCCAGCGTTTGTCGAGGTTCGGGGCGGTGATCGTCGACCCGCCGGCGACGACGCCGGGGAAGCCGACGCTGATGCGGTCGAACGGAGCGAGGGGCTTCACGAGCGCCACGAGCGCTGAAAGCACCGCCTCGGGCGTCGCAGGTCGGGGCGTCTCCACGCGGACGCGCTCGGTGAGCTTGTCGCCGCGCTCGTCGAGGACGAGCGCCTTCAAGCCGGTGCCGCCGATGTCGATCGCGAGCGTCCGTTTCCCGCTGTCACGCGCAGGCTTCGCGCTCCCGCTCGACTTTGCGCCCGTCTTCTTCGCTCCCGCCATGCCGGGAGATTATCTCACTGGTTCGCGCCGTCCTCGCATTTCGCCTTGTTCACGGCGCCGGAGATCCACGTGATGAGGCAGTCGAAGCCCGAGTCGGTGGAGCGGAGGACGGGGCCGCCTTTGTGTCGCACTCCGCCGCCCTCGATCGAGAGCGGCTTCTTGAGCAGCAGGAAATCGTCATAGGCGCCCTCGCTGACGCGCGACACGCTGATCTGCTCCGGCTCGAGTCCGACGACCGAGTAGTAGTTCGCGAGCTTCTCCTCGGGCTGGGTCTCGCGCGTGTCGCGAGCGCCGTTCGGGCCGTCCTTCATGCGCAGGCCGTTGCTGCTGTAGATGCGGAGCGGCCGGCCGATCTGCCCGTGACAGTCGAGGGCGCCGCAGCGCTTCTCCATGAACGCGTCGACGCCCTGGTTGATGAACTGGTCCTTGTCGGGGAGGGCCAGGGGGGACTGCGCGCCCGAGTCGACGGAGGTGATGCAGGCGTTGCAGAAGACGACGGTGAGGGCCACGAGCCAGGTCGTGAGCGCGGCGCCGGTGGTGATTCGTCGGCGGTTCATGGCTTGGCTCCCGCGGCCGCATTGGCGACGAAGATCTGCCCAATCGAGGAGCGCGGGTCGTCACCGCGGATGGCGTACGGGCTGCCCGGGTTCGGCCGGTGGCAGAAATTGCACGAGCCCTCGCGGTTGACGACGGAGGTCATCGGGATCGGGTTGTTGTTGTTCGCCCCTTCCTTGAGGATGCCGACCCTGAACGGGAAGGTCAGGTCCGACCACTCGGCCTCGGGGATGAAGAAGTTGCCGGCGGCGTTCGTCTCGTAGGTCCGTTTCGCGCTCGCCGCGTCGATGAAGAAGACCTTCACGCCCTCGGCGCCGTTCGAGTCCGGTGACGACGTCTCGAAGATCGTACCGGCGATGGCGAACTTGAAATCGCTCGCCGGGCCGCCGTCGGAATGACAGAGGACGCACGGCTGCCCGGGGCGGTGCTCGGGCCCCGTCGGGACGCGCGGGTCCTCGCCGCCCAGGCGCTCGATCTGCTGGTCTCTCACGGGATCCGTGCAGGAGACGAACAGGGCGGCGAGGCCCAGCACGACCAGCCTCTCTCCGAGCTTGCCCATCCTAGAACTCCGCCTCGAACCCGAGGGTGCCGTACACCGCGGTGCGCGCGGTGATGTAGAGCGCCTTGAAGTACTTCGAGTACATGACCTCGCCGGAGAGGATGATCGCGTACTGAACCGCCGATTTTTCCGTGGTCAGCGCGATGCGAGAGCCGCCGCCGACGGTGAACGTCACGAGCGGAGAGAGCTCGCGGTCGCCCGTGCGATACGTGAAGAGCTGGAGCGGCGTCCCGTCCTGCTCGATCAGCGCGGGGTAGGCGAGCTTGTAGAAGCTCGCGCCCGACTGCGCGTGGATGCGGAGGTGCGGCCAGACGCGGAGGTGGTCGCCGAGGTCGTGCAGGTAGCGCCCGTCCGTCGTGCTGGCCTTGATGCCCCAGGAGTCGGTGTAGACGCGCTCCTCGACGCGGAGCGTCCCGTTGCCCATGCGATGGTTGATGCGCGCTCCGACCGAGAAGCGATCGCGTGAGCCCGGCAACAGCTCGCGCGCGCGCACCGGGAGCCGCGCCGCGTTGACGTTGTCGATCGGCTCACCGGGGGACACCTTCGCGGCATCGCTCGGCGAGAACATGGGGACGTAGCGATAGAGCTTGGACTCCTCGCCGCGCTCGATCTGGACGGTCACGCCCGTGACGAGCAGCGTCGTCGGGGACATGACGAACGTGATGCCGCCCTCGAACTGGTGCGTCGTGAGGTTCCGCTCGAACTGCTTGAACGGCGTGTTCCGGATACCGATGCGGTCGCGCGAGAAGTTGTAGCCGATGCGCGGCGTGACGAGCTTGTCGTCGAGCTCGAGCGAGGTCGCGCCGCCGATCGTCTGCGAGAGGTAGTCGGGCTCGCTCGACACGTTGCCGTTCAAGTTGAGGCCGACGGGGCCGACCTTGTAGCCACCTCCGGCCGCGACGGCGTGCCGCGCCTCCTTGTAGCTTCGCGAGGCCATCGACACGATGTCGGGCGAGGCCGCGGTGACGAAGTCGATGAGGTACGAGGCGCCGACGTTCCAGCCCGCGGTCGGGGAGACGACCGACGCGTTCACGGCGGGCGAGAAGACGTGGACGTTCGTGGAGTCGGTGTAGCCCGACCCCTCGAGGCCGACGTGCACGTTCGGCTTGCTCGACTTGCGCTCGACGCACGCGAGCTTCTCGTCGTACGACGTCGCGCTCTGGAGGCAGTCGATCTCGCTCTGCGTGGCGTTCGTGGGCTTGAGGACGATCTCGACCGTCTTCTCCTCGCCCTCGGCGAGCGTGATGCGCTCCTTGAAGAGCTGACGGTCGCCCTTCTCCATGCGCTCGGCATCGATGACGTGATCGCCCGGGTCTACGGCGATGCGCTGCTTGAAGAGCGCCTGCCGCACCGGCACGCCGTCGAACGTGACCTTCACGCCCGAGGACGCCTTCGGCAGCAGCAGCTTCAGGTGCGCGATGCGCGGCAGGAGCTCGGTGACGCGCGCCTGCGCAGAGCGCTGGAGGTCCTCGTCGCCGCTGCGGATGCCCGCGCCGAGCGCGTCCTTCGCCTTGGTGAGGGCGTCGACGAGCTTGCCCGTGCCCGTCAGACACGAAGCGAGATGGAGCTTCACGTACGGGTGATCTTCGAGGGCGAGCGAGGCCTGATCCTTCTCGACGCAGAGCTGCGTGTTGCCCGCCTTCTTCGCCTCGATCGCTTCCTTCGCGAGCTCGAGCGCGCGCGGGTTCGACCAGCCGCGGCTGTCCGCGGCCGGGCGTGGAGGCGCCGCGAACGCGAGCGTGGGTACGAGGAGGCACACGAGCGCCACGAGGCACGTCGAGACGAGCGAAACGAGCCGGAGGAAGCGCGCGCGGTCGCCTTCCGTCATCCTCTCCTCGTCATCCTCGAGCCGCAGCCAAGCATCAAGCGGTCCAGCACTATACGACAACGATCTTGCGCAACGCGTGCGCCTCTTGGGGGCAAGCGCCTGCAGCTGGTGGATCGATGGTCCAGAGGCGATGCCTCGGGCCCTCGAAATGCGGCCTCTGTAGGGCGATCGGCGCATTCTCACGGATCCCGACGACTCTCGTGATCGCCCGCGGGCCAGAGCCGCTCGGCCCGGCTTCGCGAAAGGGCACGGGCCGTGCTCCAATCCTTTGCGATGCGTGCGAGTCGGCTCACGGTCCTGCTTCTCTTGCTCTCCGGAGGAAGCGTGGGCGCCTTGGCGACCGCCTGCTCCGACACGGACCCGCGCTACGGGCCACCCGAGGCGATCCGGGGCAACAAGATCGACTACGGGCAGGCGACGACCACGACGACGCAGGACGCCGGCGGTACGACCGGTACGCCGAAGACGGCTCCCGCGGCGTTCGCCGATCTCTACGCGACGTTCGCCGGGGCCGGCGACGGCTCGAAGTGCACGCCGTGCCACGCGACTGGTGGAACGGGCGGGAAGCTCTTCGTCGCGACCGACGCGACGACCAGCCGGGCGTTCTTCCTCGCCGAGGGCTATCAGGACCTCGCGAAGGCGAACTCGTTCGCGGCGAAGGGGGCGCACTCTGGCCCGGCGCTCACCGCGGACCAGAAGACGCTCGCGAAGACCTGGTCCGACGCCGAGAAGGCCGGCGGCGCCACGACGCCCCAGGACGCGGGCACCGGCGACTGAACGGAGCTACGTCGACCGCGACGCGCGTGCCTCGACCACGTCGTCGAAGTGGCTGTCAGTACCCAGTGGGGCATCCGCGATAGCCTGAGTGAGGGGCAGTGCCTCCGGGCGCGATGCGGTACCCTGCTCCTCGGCAAGCAGTGACGACGCAAGGCTCACCGATCTTCGCGTATCTCGCGCACCACCACGCGCGACAGTACGACGTCCTGCGCTTCGGCAACGCCGTGCAGCGACAAAACGTGGAGCTTGTGCCGCAGCATCCGAGCGATGAGCCCGCTGACCTGAACCTCGCTCGCGCCTCCGCGCGTTTCGGCTCGCCCACGGCGATGGCGCCGAAGGCCGCGCGCCGTCGCGGTTGCGTGGTAGAGGACGCGTCCGGTGGCTGAGGATTCGTTCCCCCAAGCGAAGTCGCTTGCGAAGATCCGGCGCTTCATCGACGAAGCGGCCGGAGGCGTCGAGGTCGACGTCGCCGGGAAAGCAATCGGCCTCGCGCCTCGCGAGATCGACTATCACGCAGCGGCGGCGGAGGCCCTGCGTCTCGCGGCACGCGCCGCAGGTTCGCTCGAGTTACTCCCGCTCGGTCGCAAGTTGCTCGCCACGGAGCCTGGAAGCACCGAAGAGGCGCTGATCTGGCGCACGGCAATAGAAGAGAGTCCCACCCTGCGTGCGGTCGCTCCTCTCGCGTTCGGGCGTGGCGCGCCGACAAAGCCGCAGCTCGTCGAGCGCATCATCTCGCGAGGGCTCGCCGCCTCGACGGCCGACCACCGTGCTGGCACGTTGCTCCGATGGCGGCGCGAGCTATTGGGCCAGGAGAGCCGTCAGCTCGCGCTCCCGCTCGGTAGGTCGACCGGTCGCACCATGCGATACTTCGGCCGCGCCATGCTCCGCTCGCTCAGCATCGAGAGCTTCAAGGCCTTCGGCAGCGGGAGGCCGCGGCTCGCACGCGAGGCCGCCGTCACCTTCGCTCCGCTCACCGTGTTCGTCGGTCCGAACGGTGCGGGTAAGACTACCGTTCTCCAGGCGCTCGATATTCTGGGCTGTCTCGTCCGCATGACGATCAGCGAGATGCTCGCCGCGCACGAGTGGGACTACGCGGATCTCCCGCACCTTCGCTCGAAGACGCCGACGATCAATCTCCAGGTCGAGGTCGAGATCGGCGGTGCGATTCTGGAGTGGACGCTCACGCTCGGCACGAGGTTGCACCCCGGCATCGCCGGGGAAAAGGTTCGCGCGCGCGGCATCGACGACGCCAACTGGCGCACGCTACTCGATCGAAGAGGTCGGCACGTCACCATCACGCACGAGCCCACCGGGGACGTCGTCGATGCTCCGCTCGTCACGCTTCCTCAATCTTGGCTCGCCACGCTCGATGCAAACGCGAAGGAGGACACCAAGAACTTCCCCGGTCTGCTCGCGCTGAAGGATTGGGCGGAGCGCATCCACGCGTTCTGGGCGCTCAATCCTTCGACGCTCCGTTCTCCTTCGCGGGGTGCCTCGGGGCGCGTCGGCCCTCGCGGTGCAGACCTTGCCAGCTTCCTCTTCCGCCTGAAGAAGCGCAGCCCGAAGCGCTTCGCCGCCTTCGTGAGGCGAGTCGCCAATCACTATCCGCGCCTCGTGCAGATCGAGCCGAAGAGCGCGCAGTATGGCTGGAAGTTCCTCGAGATCACCGAGCGCTGGAACGGTGAGAAGGCGACGTTCAACGCACGACAAGTGAGCGATGGATTGCTCCGATTGATGGCCGTCGCGTCCCTCCCGGAGTGGGAGACCCCTCCGAGCATGGTGCTGCTCGACGAGATCGAGAATGGGCTCCATCCGCGACTGATCGGCGGGATCGCCGAGCTCCTCGCCGAGGTCGCGACGAAGACACAGGTCGCAGTGACGACGCACAGTCCGATCACGCTGAACTACGTTCCGGCGGAGTCGAGCCGCCTGGTCACACGCGGCAAGGGCGGCACCGTCGTCGTGACGCCGCTGACGAGCACGAAGGACTACGCCAAGCTTCGCGAGCACTTCGAGCCAGGCGAGCTCTGGTACAACGCCGGCGAAGAGCGCCTCGTCCGGCGAGGTCGGTGATGGCGAAGCTCAAGGTGTTCGTCGTCGCCGAAGGGCCGTCGGAGATCGGAACGCTCGATGCGCTCACGGGCGGAGGTCGACGAGGTTCGGGCCGGCGCGCGGAAGGGTTCATCCCTCCGCTCCTTCGCAAGCTGCTCGCTCGCCCGCTCGCCATCGAAGCCCAGCGCGTGATGAATCTCGGACGCTGGGAGTTGCGTCCCTCGGTAACGGGCCACGGCAACCGCGCCGCGAAGGCTTTGGCGCTCGCCGCGAGCGACGGCTGCGCTCTCCTCGTCTTCGTGAAGGACGTCGACCGCGAGCCCGGAACCAAGAAGTCCGCGCACGAACGAAAGAAGAAGCTGGCGAAGATGCACGCCGAGATCGAAGCTGGGTTCGCAGCAGTGCGAGACGCCAACGACGTGCACTGTGTGACGGCGACGCCCTGTCGAATGATCGAGGCGTGGGCGCTGGGCGACCCGGCAGCGCTTCGCGCTGCAAGCGGAAGCAAGCGGGGCAAGGAATCTGTACCGCCTCGGCCGGAGGATCTTTGGGGTAGAGAAAGCGACCCCGCATCCGGCCATCCGAAGTGCGTCCTCGAACGATTGCTCGGCGAGACCGCGACAGCCGAGATCTTCGAAGCACTCGCGGAGGCCTGCTCCCCGGCGACCCTTCGCCGGACGTGCCCGGAGAGCTTCGCGACGTTCGAACGCGACCTCGATGCCGTCGCTCGCCGCCTTCCGCGCATCAGCGCGTAAGCGCCTCCGGACGTCCGTACGGCGGCCTCCGGACGTCCGGAGGCCACGTAGAATGCTTCCTGGACGTCGGCGAGCGCGCCTTGCAGGCGCGTTCAACTTCCCGGACCAGAGTAGCGAGCTAGAGCGCTTTCGGCGTCACGCGTGAGGATCCAGCGCTTGACCTCCGGACAGACGCGGCCCGGCTGGGTCGGGGTCGCCGCCGGGATCGGGGTCGGGGTCAGCCGATCACGAGGTACGCGTTCTCGCTTCGAACCGGGAGCGTGCCCACGCGGATCGAGTCGAAGAGCGGGACCGACGTGTTCACGCCGTCGGCGCCCATGCGAAGGAGCTCGCCGAGGCGGTTCAGCGGAAAGCAGGCGAACGCGCGATCGTCGGGGACGAGCGCGTACGACGCGAAGCCGTTCGGATACGAGAGGTGCACCCAGCGCCAGCCGACCTGCGCCCGGACCTGCTCGCCCCAGAGAACGCCGAGGCCGAGGCGCACGTCCTGGTTGCTCGGCTCGGGGAGCTTGCCTGCGCGGATCTCGTCGATGAAGCGACCGATGCGCGTGACGATGACCTCGGGGACGCCGTCGGCCTCGAGCGCCGCGAGGGCGGTGTGGGCGCACTTCTGCATCGCCTCCCGCTCCTCGTCGGTGAGCGGGCGCTCGGCCGGCGGCTGAACGACGACCTCGAGAGCCACGGCGGCGGCGCGGGGCCGCGAGGCAGCGGCCTTCTTCTTCGGCGCGGCAGCGGCCTTCTTCTTCGGGGCAGCGGCGGCGGCCTTCTTCTTCGGCGCGGCGGCCTTCTTCTTGGAGGCGGCAGCCTTTGGCTTCGCCTTGGCCGTGGCGCGCGCCTTCGTCGGGCTCGCCTTCTTCGTCTTCTTGACGCTCGCGCTCTTCGTTGGAGTCATTTTCGAGCCTGAGGCTGTAAGCCCCGAGAGTAGGCGATAGACTCGTGGACGACCATGCCCATCGCGCCCTCGAGGGGGGTCCGCATCCATTACACCGAGCACGGCCAGCATGGCCGAGGCCCCACCGTGGTCCTCGTCCAGGGCCTCGGTTTGTCCTCGCGGTTCTGGTTCGACGTTCCGGAGCTCCTGGCGCAGGATCCGCACGGGCCTCGCCACGTCCTGACCGTCGACAATCGAGGCACCGGCCGTAGCGACAAGCCACGCCGCCTGTGGACGATGGGGACCATGGCGGACGACGTCGTCGCGGTCCTCGATCACGCGGGCGTCGAGTCCGCCTTCGTGGTCGGCATCTCGATGGGCGGCATGATCGCCCAGCATGTCGCCTTGCGGCATCCCTCGCGCGTGCGTGGCCTCGTCCTGCTCGCCACCACCGCCGGCTTCTTGCTCGGTGCTCTGCCCGAGGCGACGGCGCTGAAGCGCCTGCTGTCGCTTCCGTTCGGCGGTCCGCGCGCCGCCAAGAACCTCACGCGTCTCCTCCTCCCGGAGTCGAAGTGGGATCAGGCCAAGGAGATCTTCCGTGACTGGCCGAACGCGATGCGTGACGACCCCACCGCCCCGGGGACGTTTGCAGCCCACCTCTTCGCGGCCTCGACCCATCTCGTCACCCGGAGGCTCCGCGACATCCGATGCCCGGCGGTCGTGGTCGCCGGGGCGCACGACGCGCTGATCCCCCTCCGCAACGCCCAGGTCCTCGCACGAGGCATCCCGAACGCCGAGCTGGAGGTCGTTGCCGACAGCGGCCACGCGGTTTTTGCCGACGATCGTGACCTCGTCCGTCGCATGGTCGTTCGCCTGGAAAAATCGATCGAAAAGGGCCTGGAAGCGACGGGAGCACCCAGCTCCTACGACCGTTCGCCCTAGCGCGGGGCGGCCCTCCCTCTCTACTCTCGATATCGTGACAGGCACTCAGGTCATTGCGGACCGCTTCGAACTCGAGGCGCTCGTCGGTTCCGGCGGAATGGGCGAGGTCTTCCGCGCGAAGGATCGCCTGACCGGCGGGGCGGTGGCCGTGAAGGTGCTGCACGCCTCGTCGCGCGACACGGAGCGCTTCCGCCGTGAGGCCCAGATCCTCGCGGAGATCAGCCATCCTCGCATCGTGAAGTACGTCGCCCACGGCATCGCCGAGGCCAGCCGTCCGTACATCGCGATGGAATGGCTCGAGGGCGAGGACCTCGCCGTGCGCCTCTCGCGCTCCGGCCTCACCCTCCACGAGACCCTCGCGCTCTCGAACCGCGTAGCCGAGGGCCTCGCGGTGCTCCACGAGCGCGGGGTCGTCCACCGCGACATCAAGCCTTCGAACATCTTCCTCCCGGGCGGCAAGTTCGATCAGGTGAAGCTGCTCGACCTCGGCGTCGCGCGCCTCCTTCATGCGTCCAGGCCGTCGACGCGCAGCGGCGTCATGGTCGGCACGCCCGGCTACATGGCGCCCGAGCAAGCGCGCGGCAACAAGGAGATCGACGCGCGCGCCGACATCTTCTCGATGGGCGCCGTGATCTACGAGTGCCTTGCCGGCACGCCGGTGTTCGCCGGCGACAACATCGCGGCGCTGCTCGCGAAGATCCTGCTCGAGACCCCGGTGACGCTCCGCGACGCCGGCTTCGACGTCCCGCCCGCTCTCGACGACCTCGTCACGCGCATGCTCTCGAAGCACGCCACGGCGCGGCCGACCAACGGCGCCGCGCTCCTTCGCGAGCTCGATCAGTTCAAGGCCGTCAAGGACAGCCCCGCGCAGCGCGCGAGCATCCCGGCGATGCGCGCGCTCACGGGCAGCGAGCGCCGTCTCGTCAGCGTCGTGATGGCGTCGCTCCCTCCCGACCAGGTGAGCGAAGCGAACGAGAGCATCGAGGAGTCGGGGCCGGCGAGCTCGTTCGAGACGATGGCTGCCTCGTTCGACCCGCGGAGCATCGTGGCGAGCTTCGGTGCGGTCGCCGAGATCCTCGCCGACGGCTCGATCGTGGTGACCGTCTCGGGCAAGGGCGCGGCGGGCGATCAGGCCGCTCACGCGGCCCGCTGCGCGCTCTCCCTTCGCTCGCATCTCATCGGCGCACACGTCGCGCTCGCCACGGGGCTCGCCACCGTGACGGGGCGCAGCTGCGTCGGTGACGTCATCGAGCGAGCCGCCGCGATCCTCGCGAGCGCACGCGCGCGCGGCCCGACGCCCAGCAACGAGACGGCGCACGGCGAGAGCCCCGTCTTCCTCGACGACACCACCGCGGGCTTGCTCGACATGCGCTTCGACGTCGGCGGCGACGATCGCGGCCTCTTCATCCGCGGGCTGCGTGAGCGCGAGGCCAAGGCACGCACGTTGCTCGGCAAGCCGACGCCGTTCGTCGGACGCGAGCGCGAGCTCTCGACGCTCGTCGGCACGTTCGAGGAGTGCGTCGACGAGCCGGTCGCCCGCGCGGTCCTCGTGACCGGGCAAGCCGGCGCCGGCAAGTCGCGCGTCGCGAGCGAGTTCCTCCGTCGCATCGGCGACCTCGACGGCGTCGAGGCGTGGCTCGCGCGCGGCGACGCGATGAGCGAGGGGTCGCCCTTCAGCCTGCTCGCGCGGCTCCTGCGTCGCGCGGCCGGCATCAGCGGCGCCGAGCCGCTCGTGGTCCGGCAGCAGAAGCTCCGCGCCCGCGTCGGTCGTCACATCCCCGAGGCCGACGTCGCGCGCGTGTCCGAGTTCATCGGCGAGATCGCGAGCGTGCACTTCAACGACGGCAACAGCGTGCAGCTGCGCGCCGCCCGTCACGACGCGATGCTCATGGGCGACCAGATGCGTCGTGCCTTCTCCGAGCTCGTGCTCGCTGAATCGGCAGCGGGGCCGCTCGTCCTCGTCCTCGAGGACCTGCACTGGGGCGACCTCCCGAGCGTCACCTTCATCGACTCTGCGCTGCGTACGGCGAGCGAGCGCCCGTTCATGGTGCTCGCGATCGCCCGCGGCGAGGTCCACGAGACCTTCCCGAACCTCTGGGAGCAGCGGAGCCTCCAGGAGATCCGCCTCGGGCCGCTCGTACGCCGCGCCGGTGAACGCCTCGTGCACGAGGTGCTCGGTGACGACGTCGACCCCGCCCAGTGCGCGCGCCTGCTCGATCGCGCCGCCGGCAACGTCTTCTATCTCGAGGAGCTGATCCGCGCGTTCGCCGAGGGCTCGGGCCTCGCGCCGGCGCGCACCGGCACGACGATGGCGCCCCCTTCGGTCGGCGGCGAGACGAGCGGGCTGCCCGAGATCGACGCGTGGTCGCTCCCGGGTACCGTGCTCGCGATGGTCGAGGCACGCCTCGGTCGTCTCGACCCGATGGCTCGTCGCGTGCTCCGTGCCGCGAGCGTGTTCGGCGAGGTCTTCTGGCGGGGAGGGCTGCTGGCGCTCACCGGCGGTGACTACGAGGCGAGTGAGGTCGACGACTGGCTCTCGGAGCTCGCGCGTCAGGAGATCGTCCAGCGCCGCGACGTCTCGCGGTTCCCGGCGGAGTCCGAATATCAGTTCCGTCACGCGCTCGTTCGCGATGCCGCCTACCAGATGCTCACCGCCGAGGACCGCGCGCTCGGTCACAAGCTCGCGGGCGAATGGCTCGGCGACGCCGGCGAGCACGAGGCCATGGTCCTCGCCGAGCACTACGAGCGCGGCCTCGCGCTCGACAAGGCCGCGATCTTCTACGGTCGCGCAGCGGCGCAGGCGATGGAGGGCAACGACTTCACCGCGGCGCGCATGCGCGCCGAGCGCGCCATTCGCTCCGGCGCGAAGGGCGAGGCGCTCGGGAAATTGCAGGTCCTCCTCGCGGAGGCGTCACGCTGGGCCGGCGAGCACGAGGCCGCGCTCCACCACGGTCGCGTCGCGATGAGCGAGCTCGTGCACGGGAGCGACGACTGGTACGTCGCCGTCGCGGAGTCCGTGGACGCCGCGATGACCCTCGGACTGCTCGCCGAGGCCGAGCTCCTCGCGCGCCGCGTCCGCGAGCTCGAGCCCGAGGACGGCGGCGCGCTGAAGATGACGGCGGACCGCGTGGTCGCGATGTCTCGCATCGCCGTGCGCTTCGTCGTCTCGGGCGGCTTCGAGATCGCCGACGCGCTGATCTCGCGCGTGGAGCGCGACGCGACGACAGTGACGGCCCGCGAGCCCGCCGCGCGCGCATTCATGATGTCCGCGCTGGTCGCGCGTGCGATGTGGCTCGGCGACATCGAGGCCGCAGCGACGTTCGCGAAGGACGCGATCACATGCTTCGACGTCGTGGGTGACGTCCGAAACGCCGCCGTGCAGCGCGACAACGCGGGGTTTGCGCTCATCCAGCTCGGCGCTTTCGCGGCGTCCGAGAGCATGCTCGTCGAGGCGATCGCCTCGGCGGAGCGGCTCGGCCTTGCGACCGTCGTGAACCGCGCCAAGCTCCACCTCGGCCAGTTCTACAGCCGCTCGCTGCGGGCAGAGGAGTCGATCCGCACGCTCACCGAGGCCGCCGAGGGCTTCGCGGCGCAGCGAGACCCGGTGGGCGAGGGGCTCGCGCGCGTGTATCGCTCGGGCGTGTTGCACATCAATCGCGAGCACGCGGCGGCCGCACGCGAGGCGGAGGCCGCGCTCCCGTTCCTCGACGGCGCGCCGCCGTATCGAGCGAGCGCGCTCGGGTTCATCGCGCTCATGCGCATCGACGCCGGCGACGCCGAGGGCGCGTACGAGGCGGGCGCCGAGGCGATGAAGATCCTCGAGACCTACGGTGGCACGATCGAGGGCGAGCCCTTGATCTACATCGGGTACGCCGAGGGCTTGCGCGGGAAGGGCGACATCGAAGGGTCGAAGAAGGCGATCGGAGTGGCGCGCGACCGGCTGCTCGCACGCGCCGCGAAGATCAAGACGCCCGAGCTCCGTCGCGATTTCATGGAGCGGCTCCGCGAGCACGGGCGCATCCTGATGCGTGCCGGCGAGTGGCTCGCCTGAGAGCGAAGCGTCTGTGCGTGCCGCGCTACCGCTGAGTGTCACGCTCGTGCTCGGCCTCTCGATGGCCGTCGCGAGCTGCGGGCCAGCGGCGCCGAAGGGGGCTTCGGCGCCTGGCCCGTCGTCGCCGACGAGCGGCGCCGGACGCGCGCGCGAGGTCTCGAGCAACGTTGTGTTCGCCGACTACGCTGGCACGCAGGCATGTGCGAAGTGCCATGCGGGTCACGTGAAGACGTGGCTCGCGTCGCCGATGCACAACATGACTCGCGAGCCGTCGCTCGCCGACGTGAAGGGGCCGTTCGACGGAACGACGTTCCGCTTCAAGGGCGACACGGCGCGCCTCGAGAAGGTCGGCAGCGCGCGGTTCATCACCATCCAGTCGACGCGGTTCGGGGCGGGCATCTACCGGCTCACGCGCGTCATCGGCGGGCACCATCGCGAGGACTACGCGGGCGTGCTGGTGCCGGCGGCGCGCGAGGACGCAGCGCCGGTCATGCAGCCCCCCGAGGAGCTGGTGCTGCCCGTGAGCTTCGTGTTCGCGCCGGGGAGCGGGGGAAAGGGGGAAGGCACGAAGGGCTCCCTTCGCTACAAGGGCTACTCGGTGATGGTGAAGGAGCGTCCCGGGCTCCATGCCGGGCCGGTGTGGAACCAGACCTGCATCTTCTGTCACAACACCGAGCCGTTCCTCTCGACGGTGCTGGGTGCGCTCGCCGGGCCGGCGGCGAAGCCCTATCAGGGGGAGGTCGTCGACCCGCTCCTGCCGCGTGAGCGCCGCGCCGAATGGCTCGTGACCGACCCCGCGGGGCTGTCCTCGGCGCTCGCGACCGAGCTCTCGCGCATCGGGGTGAAGCGCTCGCATCCGACGCCGTTGCAGGCGCTCGCGGCGACGCGAGGCGCGTTCCGCCGCGAGCATCTCGTGGAGCTCGGGATCGGCTGCGAGTCGTGCCATCTCGGCGCGGCCGAGCACGTGCGCGACCCGAGCAAGCTTCCGTCGTTCGAGCCGCGGAGCTCCTTCTTCGCGGTGAAATGGCCGGCAGCGTCCACCGTGGGGCCAGCGGAGCTCCGCGCGACGCGCATCAATCGCGCGTGCGCGCGTTGCCATCAGGTCGTGTTCTCCGGGTACGAGCCGACCTGGGAGGGCGGCACCCGTCACGGCAACGCCGGCGGAAGCCACATCAACAGCGGCGAGGCGCGCGACATGATCCTCGGCGCGTGCGCCACCAAGCTCTCGTGCGCCGAATGCCACGAGCCGCATGCCGCGGACGCGACGGCGAGGCTGCGCGCCCTCGTGGGTGCGCAACAAGATGCGTTGTGCACACAATGCCACGACAGGTACTCGTCACCGGAGGCTCTCCGGGCTCACTCGCATCACGAGCCGGCAGGGGATGGCGCGCGGTGTCTGTCGTGCCACATGCCGAAGAAGAACCTCGCGCTCGACGGGTCGACCTCTCGCTACCACCGCATCGGCTCGCCCAACGACCCGCAGCGCGTGCTGCTCGATCGGCCGATGGAGTGCGCGCTGTGTCATGCCGACAAGAGCGTCGAGTCGCTCGTGAAGACGACCGAGACGTGGTGGAAGCGGCCGTACGATCGCGAGGCGCTACGGAAGCTCTACGGCAGTCTCGACGCGAACGTCCTCCTCGCGACGGCGGAGCGGGGCAAGCCGCACGAGCAGGCCCTGGCGTTCTACGTGCTCGGCGAGGCCCGGTCGAAGGCGGCGGTGCCGGTGCTCGCGTCGCAGCTCACCCATCCGTATCCGCTGGTTCGCGGCTACGCGAAGCGAGCGCTCGACGCTGTCGTGGGCAGCCCGATCCCGATCGACATCGACGCCGACGAGACGGAGATCGAGACGAAGGCGAAGGCCTGGCTCACGACGGTGAAGTAGAGGAGTAGACTGCCTGCCGTGGACGAAAACCTGTTCGCGGACATGCCCAAGGGCGACATCGACGGCGGCTTCGAGGACCTGGAGGAGGCCGACGATCGCGCCGTCCTCTACGCGATCTGGTCCGGCAAGGAGGCCGGCGATCTGCCGGTCCAGGACGGGTGGCGCATCCTGTGCGAGCGGTATCCGGGGGACATGCGCCTCCTCGTGGCGCTCGTGAGCGAGGAGATCCACGAGAGCGACGCGGGCTCGCCCGAGCAGGTCTGCGGCAAGCTGGAGAAGGTGCTCGACGCGGCGAAGGGGCGGCTCAACGACGAGGTCCGCGATCTCCTCGCGTTCGCGCGCCTCGACTTCGAGGACGACTCGAAGACGGGCGTGCGTCGGAAGAAGCCGCTGTCCGCGGCGACTCAGAAGCGCGTGGCGGCGATGCGCGCGCGCGTGGGCGAGCCGAAGGAGGACGTCTGGGACGAGGGCGGCCCGGTCGCGCGCCTCGCGGGGTTCCGTCGCAAGTTGATCCGCACGCTCCACGACGCGACGGCCGGCAACAAGCCGATCGGAACCGGCGCCGTACGCACCCCGGACTCGTGGCGCGAGATGGTGGCGGCCGCGAAGGCGACGGTGCCGTACTCGGCGAGCGCGGCGTTCACCGCGGGTGACGCCGTCGATCACCCGAAGTTCGGCATCGGCGTGGTCACCTTCGTCGAGAAGGGCCGCATCACCATCCTGTTCGAGAGCGGCGAGCGAAAGCTCGCCGTGAGCTGAATCAGCGTTCGCCTCAGGGCGACAGGCGGTCGGCGGCCTCCCGCAGCGCGACCGCCATCTCCTTCGCGGTCGGCCGTGCGCGCGGGTCGTGGCTCATCGAGCGGTCGAGCAGCGTCGCGACCTCGAGGGGGAGGTTCGGGCACATCACGCGGAAGGGGACCGTCGCCGGAAGCGCTCGGCCGTTCAGCTTCGCGCTCACCGGCGCCTCGGGGAACGGGCGCTTCCCCGTCAGCACCTCGAACGCGATGATGCCGAGGCTGAACACGTCCGACGAGCGCGTCGCGTTCTTCGTGCCGGTCGTCAGCTCCTGCGCCATGTACTGAGGCGTCCCGAAGATCAGGCCTGTCTCGGTGAGCGGCGTGCTCGGTGTCGCCGGCGTACGAGGCGCCGGCGCCGAGATCGGCGCGCCTTCCGGCCCCTCGACCACCTGCTTCGGGAGCTCCACCGTCACGCCTTCGGCCTCCTGCGAGAGCTCCGACGACGTCGCCGTCGCCGGCTTGTACTCGAGGTCGAGGAGCAGCTCCGGGCGCGCGCTCGTCACGAGCCCGGAGTCCGGCTGCGGCCTCGGCGTCCGCTCCGGCTTCCGGCCCGCCTCGAGCTCGGAGATCCGGACGGCGGGGATCCCCTCCGGCCTTCCCGACAGGCTCACGCTCTTCGCGCCGCTGCCACCGCTCGATGCCGCGAACGGGTCGCGCACCTCCTGCGGGTCGGGCAGCGACGACGACGATGCGACCATGGCGGCGCGATCCATCGCCGAGATGCGCGTGCCGTCGGGCGCGAGGCTCGAGATCCCGAAGTCCGTGATCTTCACGAGCGGCCTTCGCCCGTCGCCCTCGCGCGACAGCAGGATGTTCCCGGGCTTGAGATCGCGATGAATGATCCCTGCCTCGTGGATCGCGTCGATCCCCTCCGCGACCTGCGCGAGCACGCCGAGCGTCCACGGAACGTCGCGATGCCGGCGTCGCACGTCGTGGAGCGTCGTACCGGAGGGAACGAGCTCCATCACGAGGAAGATGAAGCCGCTCTTCGCCACGTCGACGTCGACGATCGACACGACGTTCGGATGATTCACGTTTGCGACGATCTGCGCTTCGCGAGCGAAGCGCGCGCGAGCCTGGGCATCACCGCCGCCGGCGAGGGCCTTCAGCGCGAGGTGCTTGCCGTCGGTGACGCGCTCCACCTCGTACACGGTGCCCATGCCGCCCGAGCCGAGCTCCTTGATCACGCGATAGCGGTTCTCGACGACCTCGCCCTTCACGAGCGGCTGGAGCGGCTGGAGCAGCTCCTCGTCCTCCATGCGCGAGAGCTTCTCCGCGAGGTCGCGCGAGCGCGCGGCGATCTGGCGTCGGAGCTCGTCGTTCAGGAGCTCGACCTCCCGATGCTTTGCCTGGATGAGCCTCACGCGCTCGCCCAGCTCGACGTTGAGCTCGTCGGCGCGCTTCAGGGAGAGCAGGTGCTCCCGCGACAGGGCCACCGCTTGATAGAGCGAGATTCCCATGATGCCGAGGCATGCCGTGCGGATGCCGCCGGTCGGCTCACCCTGACCGAGCCACGCCATCATGTCGGGGAGCCCGAGCAGCACCGTCGCCGGCCACGCGAACGCGATGAGGTAGATCATCGTCGGCGGCTTCGGGTTCTCGCGGCGGAGCCGCACGATGAAGGCGAGCTGCGCGATCGAGCTCGCGAACGTCACCACCACCACGAGGGGGCCCATCACCAGGATCGAGAGGAACGGGTTCCTCGCGACGACCGACGCGAGCACCGCGGCCATGAACACGCCGAACCACGCCCGGCTCGGCGGAGGCGCACCGACGTACGCGCGCGAGAAGCCCATCGCGGCGATGGATCCCAGGATGAGCGCCACCGTCATGAACGGAAACTCGTACACGCCGAGGATCGGCTGCGTGAGCCCGAGGATGAACGCCGGGTAGGGAAGCCCGCAGATCGCGCCGAGCGCGAACCATCCGTAGGAGGCCCGCCGCGTGTCGCGCAGGGACACGAAGAGCACGGCGTAGAAGAACGTGACGAACAGCGCCGCGGCGAGCGCGCCGATCGCCGACACGCTGTTGAAGCTGTGCACCGCGGCGAGACCAGCCCCACCGAGCGGATGGACGGTGAGCTCCGGCACCGAGTCGATCCATGCACTCCGCATGAATCGGTGGCTCACGTGCAGCTCGAGGTCGAGCTTGTCCTGGCGGCTCGCGTCCTCCGGGATGCGCCAGCGAAGGGGGCCGGTCGCCCGGTACGAGTCGAGCATGCTCGCGCCGACCGGCACCGCCTGGTTGCCGTTCACGCGGAGCGTCGCCACCGCGGGCATGTGGGCGATCGCGAGGGTGAGGGGAAGACCCCGCATTCGCGCGGGCACCTCGACGGTCGTTCGCAGGATGTACTCGGCCGGGCCGTGCGGTAGGGACCGATCGAGGTGCGTCGGGAGCGTGACCGGGGTGGCTTCGTGGCTTCCCGGTAGCTCCGCGGCCCACTGGGGAAGGCGCAGCGTCTCTTCGGGCGCCCCCGCGCACCCGGTCATCCCGAGCACGAGGACGAGCAGGAGCCCGGCCACGGTACGGGAGAAGCGCGCGCACGCCTGCCAAAGCGCGGCCGACGCCTTCATACCGATAGGACGATGGTCGGGTCCCGCACGCACGGCTGAGCCATGATATCGTAGCCGAACGATGCGCTTCCTCTATGGAGACTCGGCGCCGTTCCCGCTGGGATACAATTTCCTCGCGACGCTCGAGGTCTTCATGACCTCGGCGACACGGATCGTGCAGCTGGAGAGCGAGGCTCGCGAGCTGACCCGTCAGTCCGACGAGGTGGCGAACGGCCGTATGAAGGGGCTCGAGGCCCTCGACCAGTTCCACACCGTCGTCATGCGGGCCGTCCGTGACACCGCGCAAAAGGTGCAGCACGCACACGCGCTCGAGTACGCGCAGAAGGTCGCCGACTTCGCGTCCCACTACGTCGACGAGCATCGCCGCGCCACGATGGGCGCGAGCGAACGCGAGGCCGCGCAGTGCCGGACCGACAACGACCGACGCATCGCCGAGCAGCGCACGCAGCTCGAGAGCTTCCTCAAGCAGGCCAAGCTGCCGATCCTCGCGACGAAGGTGTCGATGCGCCTCGTCACCGAGGGCAAGGACTCGCGCCACCAGATGTCCGCGGTGTTCGACAACCCGGACGGCATCCAGACCGCCTTCACCCTCGGCACCGGGAAGGTCGCCGCGTGGGCGATGCCGCGCAAGGTCTCGGAGTTCGCGCAGGGCGTCGATCTCCTCGTCGGCGTCGACAAGAGCTGGCTCCGCGGCACCGTCACGCCGAAGCAGGTGAACGTCGACGACTGGATCCTCACGCAGTTCGATCTCGCCGACGACTCGTTCGCCTTGATGCTCCGCCGCAAGCTGACCGAGAAGGAGACGCTGAGCTTCCAGCTGCGTCGTACCGAGGCGGGCCTCAGCGGCGTGGTCGAGCATCCCGGCCACCCCAATGCCGAGGCGCTGAACGGCCAGCTCGGCGGCGCCGATCTCGCCGCGCTCGAGCGGGTCTGGGAGGCGCTCCGGACGGCGAGCCGCGAAGTCCTCGAGCACAAGGAGCAGCTGCTCACGGTGAGCCTCGACGGCACCCCCGTCTTCGAGGGCGGCCTCGTGATCCCGTTCGTGGTGCGCCTCGTGACGATGTTCGCGCCCACGGTGCGCGAGATCGCCAAGCGCAGCCCGAACGAGTTCGAGCTCTCGCTCAAGCAGGAGAACGAGGGCGGTCGTCGCGAGGAGGTCTATCTCCGGAAGGACCAGCTCGTCAGCCAGCTGCACCCGCTCTCGTCCACCGGACGCGAGGTCTTCGCGCCGCTCGGTCTCGATACGTGGGTTCCGGGGCTCACCACGGCTCCTCCGCCGGTCGTCGCGGTCGCTCCCGCTTCGCAGCAGGTCCCCCAGTCCCGGGCGCCGCAGGCGCAGCTCCCGACGGTGCCCCTCTCGCAGCCGCCGCATTCGGCTCACCCGCACGTGCCGCCGGTGTCCGTGTCCGCGCCGTCGCCCTCCGTGCCCGTGCCGTCGTCCGTGCCCTCTTCCGTGCCCGTGGCGGCCCCCTCGGGCTCGCAGCTACCGCCGGGCTCGAACCGCGTTCTCCCCGAAAGCTGACTCCACCCGCGCCTTTCTTGTAGCCTCGTGAGGCGTTGGCGCGCGGGGGCGTAAGGCGCGGCCTTGGCCCGCGTTGAACAGGATCGAGGCGAGAACATCGCCGCGCGAGATCCTTCGAGATCGATCCCGCCGCGAGCACGTAGCTTCGAGGCCGAACATGACCGATTCAAGCGCTCCGCCGGGAAACTCCACGCCCTCCACGAAGCCCACAACGGCACCGGCGGAGGAGGTCGTCTTCGACGATTCCGGTCCGGCGACCGGGAAGATGCCTGGTTTGCCGCCGCCGCTGCCTGCCACCAACGTGACCGCGCGCCCGCCGGGCCTGCCGGCGCCGCCGCTCCCTGGGACCGCGGTGAAGCTCCCGCAACAGGCGCCGCAGCAGGCGCAGCAGCCACAGGCCCAGCCGCAACCCGCGCCACCCGCGCCGGGCGAAGCGCCGCCCCCGCAGGGTGGCCCCTTTCACGTGCACCAGCAGCAGCCCGCGAACATGCCTCCGGCCGCGCCGCCGATGCGCATCCCGCTCCGGACGTTCTTCTTCGTGGCCGCGGCCCTCGTCGCCGTCGTCTCGATCGTCCTCGTCATCGCGTTTCGACCGACCGCTCCGCGCAAGGCGCGCAGCATCGGCGCGCGCCTCGATCTCGCGGCCGGTGACGTCACCGTCAATGACGCGAGCGGCGACGTCAAAGCGCTCTCCGGGACGCCGCTCGGCGCAGGGGCCAGCGTCTCGACCGCGAAGGGCGCCCGCGCGCTCGTTCGCACGGGCGAGGGCGCAGCCATCTTCCTGCGCGGCGAAACGAGCCTGAAGCTCCTCGGGCGTGGCGTCGACGTCGCGTCCGGTGAGGTCTTCCTCGAGGCCCCGCGCGTCGACGGCGATGCGCTCGAGTGCACGGTCGGCGCGTATCGCGTCTCCGCGTCCGACGCGGGCGTCAGCATCAAGCGCGACGGCAAGGACCTGACGGTCTATGTCGCGCGCGGCCTCGCGATCCTCACGTCGCCCGGTGGGCGCGTCGAGATCACCGCGGGCGAGCAGGGCGTCGCAAAAGGCGAGGGCAAGCCCTCCGTCACTCCGGTCGCCTTCTGGCAGGACTGGACGGGCGGCATGGGCGATCAGCGCAGCGCGCGCTCCGTCAGCAGCGGCACGGGCCGTCTCTACGGTCTCGATCCGCAGGCTCCTGTCGGCGCTCCCGCGCGCAAGCTCGGCATCGCGAAGCAGGTCGTGAAGGCCGTGCTTCGCGACGGCGTCGCCGAGACCGAGATCGATCAGACGTTCTCGAACCCCGGCAGCCAGCCCATCGAGGGCTGGTACTGGTTCACCGTCCCGACGACAGCGATGGTCACGGGCTTCGCGCTCGAGACGAACGGCCAGCTCGTCGAGGGCGAGGTCATCGAGAAGCGCGAGGCCGCCGCGCAGTACGGCAACGCGATGCGCCAGGGCAACGACCCAGCGCTCCTCGAGTGGGTCGACGGTCGCACGTATCGCGCGCGCGTCTTTCCGATCCCCGCGAGCGGCACGCGCCGCGTCGTCCTCCGCTACATCGAGATGCTCCCGATGGTCGAGGGCAAGACGCGATACGTGTATCCTCTCCGTTCCGACGACCCGGTTCGCTTCGACGAATTCGCGCTCTCCGTCGACGTCGGCGGCACCGAGCAAGACGTCGAGGTCGCCTCCTCGCTCGACGCGCGCGTCGAGCCGGGCGGTCGCACGGTCTCGATGCGCCGTAGCGGGTACATCCCGCGCGCCGACTTCCAGCTCGAGATCGCCTCGAAGAAGAAGCGCGCCCCGGTCTCGGCCTGGCGCTTCCAGGCCGGCGCCGACCAGGCCGACTACGTGATGCTCCGCTACGTCCCCGAGAAGGACTTCGCGAAGGAGCCGCAGGCGAACGCCGACGTCGTCCTCGTCGTCGACACGTCTGCCGGCGGCGACGAGACGTCACGTCAGCTCCGCGTCGCGGCCGCGGAGAGCACTCTCCGCGCGCTGAGCGATCAGGATCATTTCGCGCTCGTCACGCTCGACGTCTCGCCCACCGTCGTCTACCCGAAGGAAGGCCTCGCGCCGGCCACCGAGTCGGACATCGCAAAGGCGCTCGAGAAGCTGAGCGACCACCCGATCAGCGGCGCGACCGACCTCGGCGCGATGTTCGAGCCCGCGCTGGCTCGCCTGCACGGCAAGGAGCAGGCAGCCGTCATCTACGTCGGTGACGGCGCACCGACCTCCGGCGAGACGGGCGCCGAGGCGCTCCTCGATCGCCTCCGTCGCTCGCTCACCGGCTCGCGCGCGCGGTTCTTCGCGATCGGCGCCGGTGCCGACGCGCATCACGACCTCCTCACGCAGCTCACGCGCGCCGGTGGCGGCCAGTACGTCCGCATCGACGAGTCCGGGCAGACCACGAGCCAGGCGCTCCGCCTCACGAGCGCGATCAAGACGGCCGCGATCACCGACATCGCGCTCGACCTCGGCGCCGGCCTCGATCAGCCGCTCTACTCGGCGACCGGCAAGCTCTCGCGCGGCGAGGAGCTCGTCCTCCTCGCGCGCACGCACCATCCGCTTCCCGACAAGGTCACCGTGCACGGCCGCATCGCCGGCAAGGACTTCGACGAGAAGTACGACGTGAAGGTCGACACGACGTCGGTCACCGCCTCGCTCGTCCCGCGCCTCTGGGCCGCGGAGTACGCGCGTCGTCTCATGGGCTCGGGCACCGCTCAGGACGACAACCGCGGTCAGATCCTCCAGCTCGGCGTCGAGTACGGGCTCATCACGCCGTACACGAGCTCGCTCGCGCTCGACAGCGAGTCGTCCTACGCGCGCCAGGGCATCCAGCGCAAGCGCTCGCGCGTCCGCGGCGTGCGCCTCACGGCGATCGAGCGGCCGTCCGACGAGGAGCGTCTCCTCCAGGGCATCCTCCCCGCGGCGCCTCCGACGATGATGGGCTGCGACAAGCGGAGCGCGTTCTCGGACAGCGAGAAGACCAGCGCTGCGGCGCCCGCCGCAGAGGCGCCCATGCAGACCACCGAATCGACGACGATGGGCGGCGGTAACGCGCCGGTCGCGCAGCAGGCTCCGGTCGCGATGCCCGTGATGCCCTCGATCGCCGCGACGGCCGCGAGCCCCCCTCCTCCCGTCATGCTCGGCGCGGGCGGGGCCGGCGCCAAAGGCCTCGACGAGTCCGACGGCGTTCCCTCCGGCGCCGACCCGTTGGGTCACGCGAGAGCGGCCGGTGGCGCCGCGATGAAGTCCGCGCCTCGCGCGATGCGGCCCTCGGCGCCGCCTCCCCAGGCGCTCGCTGTCCCCGCGCCGGCCGCCAAGCCCGAGGTCAACGGTGTCGTTGCTCGACGCGAGGACGCCGACAGGAGCAAGAACGTCGAGGACAAGCGCGCCGCGAAGGAAGGCAAGGACGCGATCCCGAAGGTCGCTGCCAACAATGCCTTCGCAGCCGCGTACCGCATCGCGCTGGTGCGTGCCGTGTCGCGCTGCAGCGACGTCGCCGCGCGTCCGCTCTCCGAGCGTCTCGTCATCTGGCAGAAGCGCGCGAAGAAGGCGCAGAGCGCCCAGGAGGTCGCGACGATCTACGACACTGCCTACGCCTCGTGCGAGCTGCCCGACTGGCGTGACGAGGCCGCGCTCCTCGACATCGTCCAGCAGCGCATCGACACCGAGCAGTCCGCCGAGGTCATCCTCGGTCACTTCGCGTCCTTCCGCGAGGGTCAGCACTTCGTCGCGCGCAACCTGCTCCGTCGCACGGTCGACGTGCGCATCGCCGCGGCGGTCTCGCGCGCGATCTACGGCGGCGTCGACTGGCCGCGGCTCGATCGCGAGATCACCGACCTCGACAAGGCAGACAAGCAGCTCGCTCGCCTGAAGCAAGCGATGCTCGTCGCGCCCGGCGACCCGCAGGGCGACGTGCGCCTCGTGAAGCTCCTCGCGCGCAACGGCCAGAAGGTCGAGGCGGTCGCGCACGGTCGTCGTCTCCGCGACCGCGGCTTCCTCACGCCGACGCTCGCGCAGCAGCTCGGCGACGTCCTCGCCGAGTCCGGCGACCAGGAGGAGGCGCTCCGCACCTACTCCGAGATCGTCGAGTTCGACGGGCAGAGCGCGCTCTCGCGGCGCGTGCTCGGCGACATCTTCCTCCGTCAGGGTTGGTACCCGGCGGCGTACCGCCAGTACAAGACGCTCACCGACCTCGACGGCAAGAACCCGCTCGCGTGGCTTCGTCTCGCGAACGCCGCGGCCGGCGCAGGGCGCGTCGACGAGGCGCTCCGCATCGATCGCGAGGTCGCGGGTGGCGAGGGCACTCCAGGCCCCAATGATCCGCGCATGTTCGCGCGCCTCCTCTCGGCGTCGCGGCTCGGCGTGCTGCTCGACAAGCCCGACCCGGCGGCGGGCGTCACGGTCGAGGCCGTGTCGCGCAAGATCAAGGAGCTGTCGCTCTTCAGCGGTCCGGGCACGCTCTCGATCCTCACGTGGGAGGACCTCGACGCTCAGCTCGTCGTCGGCACTGCCGACGAGAAGAAGGAGCAGCTCATCGGCGAGGCGATGGACGCCGGTGCCGTCGGCCTCTACTCGGTGCTCAGCTCGCCCGACTCGTGGGAGCGCGGCTCGCACGCGGCTCGCTACAAGAGCGAGATCCTCCAGCGCAAGGTGCCCTTCCGCCTCGTGACGCTCCTGTGGAGCGGCAAGGAGTTCAAGGTCACCACGAAGAAGGGCGAGATGAAGCCCGGAGCGAAGCAAGAGCTGCTCTGATCCGGCCGCCGCATCAATACAGAAACTTCACACATGCGTGAAGTTTCTGTATTGATAATGGATGGCGCTCTCCGCCCGCCAGGCCGTCGAGCTCTTCCACCTCGTGTTCCTGCGCGCGCTCGTCGCGAAGGGTGAAGACAAGGCGCTCATCGCGCTGAAGGGCGGCTGCAACCTGCGCTTCTACTTCGGGAGCGTTCGCTACTCGGAGGACGTCGACCTCGACGTCACCGTGATCTCGAAGGGCACGCTGAAGAACAAGGTGGACCGTCTTCTCCTGTCGCCTCTCATCGTGGCGCCGCTCGCGGCGAAGGGAGTGCGCGTCGTCGAGACCTCGACACCGAAACAGACGGAGACGACACAGCGGTGGAAGGCGGGCCTTCGCGTGGAGGGGCTCGACGTCCCCATCCGCACGAAGATCGAGTTCTCGCGGCGTGGCGAGATCATCGGCGCGCGATTCGAGGCACTGGACCGCGCCGCCCTCCGACCCTACGGCCTCACGCCGTTCCTCGCGACACACTACGCGACGCAGGCGGCGATCGTGCAGAAGGTCCACGCTCTGGCGGGTCGCACCGAGCCGCAGGCACGCGACGTCTTCGACTTGAATCTCCTCCTGGCGCGAACCGAAGCCGATGCCGTTCCGCTGACGGACGCGCAGCGGGCGTGGGTCCCCGACGCGATCGAGCGCGCCATGAGCATCTCGTTCGACGACTACACGTCCAAGGTCGTGTCGTATCTCGAGCCGGCGCAAGCCGAGCTCTTCGAAGGCCGCTCGGCGTGGGACGCCATGCAAGATGCCGTGGTCTCGCGCCTCGAGGCGCTGCGATGAACGCGCGAGATGCGTACGCACGGCTGCGTCGTCTCGGCGTGCCGGTCATCCACACGGCGGACGCCGCTACGGCACTCCGCCTCTCGAGCACCGCGGCGAGCATGACGCTCTCGCGGCTCGTGGCTGCGGGGCTCGTCTCGTCGGTGCGCCACGGAATGTGGTGGATCGACGGAGCGGTCGACCCGTATCGACTGCCTGAGCACCTCAGCGCTCCGCTCGACAGCTATCTCTCACTCCAGACGGCGCTCCACCTGCGCGGGCTCATCGAGCAGGTCCCCGAGGTGCTCTACGCCGTGACGCTCGGACGCACGCAACGCGTGACGACGCGCGCGGGGACGTTCTCGTTCCACCACGTCGCGCCCGAGGTGTTCGGTGGCTTCGAGGAGACCGAGAAGGGGATCAAGCTCGCGACCGCGGAGAAGGCGCTCTTCGACTTCGCCTATCTCTCCGCCGGACGTTCGCGTCTGTTCGCGACGCTGCCGGAGCTCGAGCTCCCTCGCGGGTTCCGCAAGAGCGAGCTGCGCCGCTGGGTCGAGCGGATCCCGTCGGCACGCAGCCGCACGCTGACCGAGTCGCGATTGGCCGCGTTCCTCGGTCAGGCGCTGAAGTAGGCGGCCGGCGGGCTGCTACGATCGACTCATGCGTCGGGCGTCATACGTGCTCGGGCTCGTCGTCGCGCTTCTACCGGCTTGCGCGCTGGTGAAGCGCGCGGCGCCGACCGCGCAGGGCACGTCGGGCAGTGACGCGGGCGTGATCTCGGCAGCGCCGGTCGCTTCTCCATCCTCGTCGCCCGCAGCGCCCGAAGAGGAGCTCGAGCTCCCGCGGCCGACCGGCATCGCGCCGCTCGTGCCGTGGATGCCCGCCTCGGCGTGGAGCGGCAAGGGCGTTCCCCCGAAGCAGTTCTCGCTCTTCGCGGTGCCCGAGGGCTCACCGGTGCTCGGCTACGCCTCGCTCGAGCGCGACGCCTGCGAAGGCGAGCTGGGCAAGCGCGGGATCGGCTTCACGCGCGCGGAGGACACGCCCGGCGTGCGGGCGCCCGTGCGCATCACGTCGCCGCTGCACGGCGTCGCCGTTCATTCGCCGCTACCCGCCGCACAGCGCGCCCGTTCACGAGCAGACCTCGTCGACTGCCGGCTCGCGATCGCCCTCGACGACTTCGCCGCGAGCCTCGCACCACGTGGGATCGTCGAGGTGATCCATCTCTCGGCCTACCGCTCGAAGGCCGAGGGAGGCTGCACGGTGAAGTATCCGGGCGAACAGCACTGCGCCGCGCTCGCGGTCGACGTCGCGAGCTTCGGCAGGAAGGACGGCACGAAGCTCGTCGTCGAGCGCGACTTCAAGGGCAAGGTGGGCTCGCTCACGTGCGCGACGGGGGCGCCGTCACCGAACGAGCTCTGGGACATCGCGTGCTCCGCGGCGGGCAAGCAGTTCCAGGTGGTCCTCACGCCGAACTGGAACGCGGAGCACCGCAATCACTTCCACCTCGAGCTCACCGTGCACGATTGGGTCCTCGCGCGCTGAGCCGACCTTCGGGAGTGTCAGCTCGCGGGCAGGGTGAAGCGGAACGTCGTGCCCTTGCCGAGCTCGCTCTCGACCCAGATCTTGCCACCATGCGCCCCGACGATCTGCTCGCAGATGTAGAGGCCGAGGCCGAGCCCGCGGCGCTCGTGGTTGTCGATCTGCCAGAACCGCTCGAAAACGTGGGGCAGTGCATCGGCGGGGATACCGGGGCCGCTGTCGTGGAGGACGAACTCGATCTGGTCGGTCGTCTTCTCCACGTGAAGCTCGACGTTTCCCTCGGGAGGGGTGAACTTCATCGCGTTGCCGAGAAGGTTCGATAGCACCTGAACGATGCGATCGTGGTCGAAGGACGCCACGACGGGGCTCGCCGGGCCTTCTGCGGCGAAGGTCACCCTTCGTTCGACGAAGAGCGGCTGATACGCGCGAACGACCTCGGCCACCAGCTCGCGCGCGTCGTGCAGTCGCCTGACGATCCGAAATGTTCCCGCTTCGACGCGCACGACGTCGAGCAGATCGGCCAGGAGCCTCTCCATTCGCGCCGCGGCAAGCGATACGTCCTGGATGAGCGTGAGGGTCTCGGCTTCCTTGCTCACGTCGGCGATGAGCTCGGCGTTGACGGAGATCACACTGAGCGGGCTTCGGAGGTCGTGGGCCACGATTGCGAGCACGTCACCGCGCCGTGCATCATCGGACGCTCCGTGAAGGGGAGCCGTTTCCGTCTCGACGAGTGAGGCGACGACGACGTCTGTCTCCGTTCGCTCCGTGGAGAGCTGGTCGTCCGTGTCCTTTCGACGCGCTTCAAGTCGGGCGTCGTCTTCCGCGCGCTCACGCACTTGCGAGTCGACGATCGCGTCGGTTCTTCGGCGTTCCAGATCGAGATGGGCATCCGTTGCCAGGCGTTCGGTCTCCTTGCCCTCGTCGGCCCGGAGACGTTCGTCCCTCACGGTACTGGTCGGCGCTGGCGCCTCCGAACGTTCGCGTGCGACTGCACGGTCCAGCCGTTCACGGAACTTCAGCAGCCCTTCGTCCGCACGGAGCCGGTCGCGGTCGAGCCGATCGTCGACCGAGCGCTGCCTGCTCGCCGCTGTCCGCTCGGCGGCGGTATCCGTACTGGCTCGCTCCGCGCCGAGACTTGCGTCGGTGGATGCACGCCGCTCGCCGAGCTTCCCTCGCTGATCCATGCTCCCCTCAAACGCACCCCGCGAACCCAATGTCTGCAGAACTGCGCTCGACTCTATCCGCATGCCCGGCTGAGCGACATCGGTAGTTACGCGAGTCTCGCGCGACAGCTGGTCCGCGTTGTCCAGTTGTGTGGCTCGCCACGGAGCGCCCAACGACCGGAGAAGGCCGCGGCCCTGGCGCAGTGGTGCGTGACTATTGCCCTTTCTCGCTCATGGCACGCATTGCTCGTGCTCGGACTGATCGTCGCGCGGCGCGGGCCACGCAGACGACCTCGACCGCGCGCGCGGTCCTGATCAGGGCAACGGCCGTTGCTCCCATCTCGGGTAGACTGCACCAATGCGCTCGCTGACAGCTTCTTCGCTGCTCGTTCTCCTCCTCGTGGCCTGCGGTGGTGGCGGCGCTCCTCCGCTCCAGCCCGACACCGCGCATGACTCCGGGGCCGGGTCCGAGGCGTTCGCGGAGGTGAACCCCGCCGATCTCGCCGAGCTCGATGCGGGCGCAGCGCCGTCGTCGTCGCCGTCGCCTGCGACGCCGCCGCCTTCGACCGGCGCCATCACCTCCACACCCGAGCCGAAGGACGAGTGCACGCCCATCGGCGTCGACTTCGAGAAGCGCGCGCGCCCCAAGATGAAGGAGTGCTACGCGACCGCGAAGAAGAAGGAGCCGGACCTGAAGGGCACCGTACGCATCACGATCGACATCGACACCCTCGGCAAGGTGAAGTCGTACAAGATCGTCGAGAAGACGCTCCCTGACTCGGTCGCGCAGTGCATGCTCAAGGTCGTGAAGAGCATGCCGCTCGCCGAGGCCTCGAAATGCCCCGGAAAATCCATCACGATTCCGATGACGTTCCCGACTCCACACTGAGCCGGCGCCGTTGCAGAACGCCACGTTGGCGGCATGCGCGCGCATGAAGTAAGAGAGCGCCCCGACCCTCTCGAGGTGCTCATGCTCCGCTCCGCGTCCCCGCTCGCCATCGCCCTCTCCGCGTCCTTCGTCGTCGCCACCTCCGTCGCGGGCGTCGCCTGCGGAAGTGACGGCTCGCCCTCGGATCCGGAGCCGGCGCCCGCGCCCACCACGGCCGCCACGACCTCCGGCGGCACGAGCGGCACGAGCGGCACGAGCGGCACGAGCGGCGGGACCGACAGCGGCACCTCCGGCACGGTCCCCGCATCGAAGGCCGTGCGCTTCGTCGCCATGGGCGACACCGGCACCGGCAGCCCCGGCCAGAAGACGATCGCCGACGCCGTCGCCGCCAAGTGCAAGAAGGACGGCTGCGACTTCGTCCAGCTCCTCGGCGACAACCTCTACGACAGCGGCGCGAGCTCGGTGGACGACCCGATCTGGGCCGAGCGCTTCGAGACTCCCTACGCCGCGATCGACCTCGACTTCTACGCGGTGCTCGGCAACCACGACTACGGCGCCAACGGCGCGGGCACCGACTTCCCGAAGGGCAAGAACGAGGTCGACTACACGGCCAAGTCGAAGAAGTGGAAGATGCCCTCGGCCTACTTCCACTTCACGAAGGGGAACGTCGAGCTCTTCGAGCTCGACACGAACATGGCGCTGTTCTCCCAGGCCTCCGCGCAGAAGACGGACGTGAACGCCTGGCTCGCCGCGTCGACGGCGGAGTGGAAGATCGCGCTCGGCCACCACCCCTACAAGTCGAACGGGCCGCACGGCAACGCGGGCAAGTACGACGGCATTCCGATCCCGCCGGTCGACGGCAGCGCGGTGAAGTCCTTCCTCGAGGGCACCGTCTGCGGGAAGGTCGACGTCTACCTCTCGGGGCACGACCACAGCCAGCAGTGGCTCAACGAGAGCTGCATGGGGACCGAGCTCGCGGTCTCCGGCGCCGGCGCGAAGACGACAGAGCTGAAGGGCTCGAACCCCTCGCTCTTCCAGTCGATCGAGCTCGGCTTCCTCTACATCGTGATCGACGGCAAGAAGCTCACCGCCGAGTTCATCGACGGCGCGGGCGCGGTCGAGTTCACGCACGTCATCACGAAGCCGTAGGGCCAGGCCCGCTCACTTCTTCAGCGCGCCGTCGCCCCAGATGGCGAGCGCCGTACGCACCACGTCTCGTCGCGCGACGCCGACCTCGTCGCCGAGGCGCGGGTCGTGGGCATGCGTGTAGATGAGGTCGAGCAGCGCGAAGGCGGCCCCTGGAATGAGCCCCGGCTTCAGGTGTGGCCGGAGGAGGGCGGCGCCCTTCGCCTTTCGCTGCTCGAGATCGCGCTGGAGCCGCGCCGACTGCTCGGGGTAGTCGCGCTGGAGGTCGGCGAAGAACGCGGGTGAGTACTGGATGATGCGGACCGACCACGCGTCGCCCCAGACCTTGAAGCGTTCCGCGATCGGGGCGCGGTCGTCCTCCACCAGCGCGTCGTGGGTCGCCAGCTCGGCGCACCACACGTCGACCATCGCTGCCACGAGGTGCTCCTTCGACGGAAAGTGTCCGTACAGCGTGGAGATGCTCATCCCGAGCTCGGTGGCGAGCTCGCCCATCACGACCGAGCGCAGCCCGCCGCGCTTCGCGCGCTCGGAGAAGGCGCTCAGGATGCGCGATGCGGCCGGGGCGAGCGCCGGGGCGCGCTTTTCGCGGCTCGTCCTCTTCTTCGCGGCGCGTTTCACCACGCGGCGACGTACACGGCAGGTCGCTGCGGCGTCAAGCGCGGCACGGTGCCTAGAGTAATTGAAGGCATTGACTAATTACTGATCTTACCGTAGAGCTTCGCCATGAAATCGTCCCTCGTCGTGCTCTCCGGCGCGCTGGCCCTCGTCGTGACCGTCGCGTGCAGCGGGAGCGGCAGCAGCGTCGCCGGCGGGGCGACGAGCGACGGCACGCCGACGTCGGGCGACGGGGCCGCGAGCGATCCGACCGACCCGAGCAGCGGCGACGGCGCTGCGCCCCCGGCGGACTCCGGAGCGCCGCCGGCCCCCGTCCCCACGGCGGGCTGCGGCAGCGCGAACGTGGCGAAGGGCATGCAGCAGAGGACCACGACGGTCCTCGGCGTGAGCCGGCACTATCAGCTCCTCGTTCCCGCGTCGTACGACGCGAACCTTCCCACGCGGCTCGTGTTCGTCTTCCACGGGCTCGGGGGCGACGGAAACCAGATCCGCGCCTACTTCGGCTTCGAGGCCGAGGCGAAGGGCCAGGCGCTGTTCGTCTACCCCGACGGCGTCGCGCAGGCAGTGGCGGGCGGCGGCTCGGGCTGGGCCGAGAGCGATCTCTCGTTCTTCGACGCGATGGTGTCGGAGATCTCGGCGTCCCACTGCGTGGACGCCAAGCGCGTGTTCGCGGCGGGCCATAGCTTCGGCGGCTACATGTCGAACCTGGTCGGCTGCGAACGTGGCGACGTGGTCCGCGCCATCGCGCCGGTCTCCGGCGGCCTCGTCGCCGCCGGTGCGTGCAAGGGCGCTGTCGCGGCGTGGGTGGCGCACGGCGACAAGGACGGAACCGTCGCGCAGAGCGAGGGAGTCTCGGCGCGCGATCACTGGCTCACCGCCAATGGATGCTCGTCGACGTCGAAGGCCACCACGCCGTCGCCGTGCGTCGCGTACGACGGCTGCACGCCGGATCATCCGGTGACCTGGTGCTCGTTCGCGGGTGGCCACTACCCGCTCCCGGCGTTCACGCAGAAGGCGATCTGGGATTTCTTCGCCGCGCTCTGACCGCCCAGGCGGCGGAGCTACTGCTGACGCTTCACGTCGCCCGGCATGTTCGGGTGCTGGAGAAGGAGCTTCTTCAGCGGCGCGCTCTTGCGCACGAACGGCTGCTTCATCAGGTGCGCGAGCAGCGCCGGCGGCGTCGCCGAGAACTTCGCGAGGTTCTGGATGAACAGCACCGAGTTGTACGGCTTGCCGCACAGGATCTGGGTCATCTTCGCGTCGAACGCGCAGCCCGTCATGTAGATGAGGCAGCGCCCTTCGGTGCGGAGCACGAGGTCGGCGCGCTCCTCCGGCGGAGCGCTCTGGTACTTCTTGCGCAGATATCCGCGTGCCTTCGTGCGCGTGAGCTCGGGCACGTCGCGATCGATCGCGATCTTGTACGTCTGGAAGAGACGCTTCGACGCCATGACGCGACCGATGACGGTGTCGCCGGCCATCGGGTTGCGAAGCAGGCGCCGCTCGACGAGCAGATCGCGCAGGAACTCCTGGCGGCGCGTGACCATCTCGAGACCGACGCCCGTCCGGTGCCAGAACGCGATGAGGCGCACGTGCGCGAGGCCGGTGCTCGGGTTCTCGAGGATCGCCGCGATGACGCGCGCGTCCGCGTCGAGGCAGAGCGCGAGAAGATCGGGGCCATGCGCGATCTTCGCGTGGCCGACGCGTGCGTCGACGGGCAGGGGATGAAACTGCGCCTCGTAGAGCTTGCGGTAGTCCTGCTCCTTGAGGACGACCGCCTCCTCGTCCTCCTCCGCGTCGGCGGCGGCCTCCTCCTCGTTCGAGACCTCGTCGGCGGGCCCGAGCTCGATGAGCTCGTCGGTCGGGGCCTCGTCTCCGGGTCCGAGCTCGATGAGCTCGTCCGCCGCGGACACCTTGGCGAGCACGGACGGGACGTCCTCGGGCATGGCCTCGGGGAACTCGCTGGTCGCCGGCGGCGGATAGTTCGAGCGCGACTCGACGCGCGCCTCGTGGACGGGCGCCTCGACGGCGGCTCGCTTCTTCGACTCTCCCGCGGCGAAGGCGCTCGGATCCATCCCGAGCGCCGCGGCGAAGTCGGCGAGCGACGTCGTCTCGCCGTCGTCGGGCAGCGACGGCCCCGAGCCGACCTCGGGCAGATACCCGGACGGAGCGTCGTAGCCTTCGAGCGTCACCGCGCCCTCGGACGCGAGCTTCGAGACGATCTGCTCCACGCGCGGCTCGGCGATCCCCGTCAGCGCGACGAGGTCACGCACCGTCAGGTTCCCGTCGATGCGCGCCAGGACGAAGTCCTCCTCGGCGGTGAGGTGGAGCCTCTCGGTCCCGGCTCCGAGCGGCTTCGGCCGGACGGTCTTCATCGTGACGAGCGTATCGCAGCCCGCTTGCGTTCGCCCTCTTTGCGAGCGCGTGGCTCTGCTGGTGACGCCTCCTCGAAGGGGGCGAGATACCTCCGCAGCAGGATCTTCGTCTCGCTCATGAGGTGTTTCGCCTCGGCCGGCCGGCGTGCCGACACGATGAGCATGGTGGTCAGTATCTCGACCATCATGGTGGCGACGACCGGGCGCTGCTTGGCGGGTAGCCCCGGCAGCTTCGCCGCGAGCACCGTCTCGATGCGCTTCGCGAAGTCTCGGTTGATCGCCTCGCCCTCGGCAACCACCTCCGGCGTGACCTGCAGGCCCACCCACACGGCGCGGAAGCCGACCTCGTGCTCGTGGAAGAGCGTCAGCGCATCGATGCTGGCGTCGAGGACCTCCGTCCACGGTCGCTCGAGGAGCGGGCCGCCGACGAGCAGGTCGAAGAACGCGCGCACTTTGTCGTGGTAGCTGCGCGCCAGCGCGTTGAAGAGCGCCATCTTGTTCGGGAAAAATTGGTAGATCGACCCGATCGACGTCTCCGCTCGCTCGGCGATCCCCTCCATCGTCGCGGCCTCGAAGCCCACCTCCGCGAACACGTGCGATGCGGCGTCGATGATGCGCTGCGCGCGCTCCTTGGCCCGCGCCTGGGTCGGAATGCGCCTGCCGCTCGTCTGGTTCTCGGGATTCGACGCGCGCGGTTTCATTGTGGGTTGACAAACATGAGGGTGGTCTCAGATTCTGGAGCCGAACATGAGGACTGTCTCACATCTTGCACCGGGGCCCAAGGGGCTGCCGTTTCTCGGCAGCGTGCTGCCGGCGTGGCGTGATCCGCTCGGCCTCTTCCTCGGCGCGCGTGCCGAGTACGGCGACGTCGTGCGGTTCAAGTTCGGGCCGTTCGACTACTACCTGGTGAACGACCCGAACGTGGTGAAGCACGTGCTCGTCGACAACCCGAAGGCCTACACGAAGAGCCGCAACTACCTGGGGCTCAAGGTGGTGCTCGGCGAGGGGTTGCTCATCAGCGAGGGCGACCACTGGCGTCGCCAGCGCAAGCTCGTGCAGCCGGCGTTTCATCGCGACAAGCTCGCCGGGTTCGCGAACCAGATGGCGACGGCCACGCGCGACATGCTCACGCGCTGGAGCCGTGAGGACGGCGAGCGGACCGGGCCGCCGGGCGCCTTCTGCATCCACGCGGAGATGATGCGCCTCACGTTCCGCATCGTCGGCCTCACGCTCTTCTCCTCCGACGTCGACGGCGACGCGAAGGAGGTCGGGCAGGCGCTCGAGGTGGCCATGCACTGGGCGAACGACTACGCGGAGTCGTTCGTCCGCATTCCTCCGTCGATCCCCACGCCCGCGAATCTCCGCTTCAAGCGCGCGAAGCGCACGCTCGACGACGTCGTGTTCCGTCTCATCGGCGAGCGCCGCGAGAGCGCACGGCGCACGGGTGACTTCGGGAGCGATCTCCTCGGCATCCTCATGGCCGCGACCGAGGAGGGCGGCGGCGTGGGGAGCGGCATGGACGACCAGCAGCTGCGCGACGAGATCATCACGATGATCCTCGCCGGCCACGAGACCACCGCGAACCTCCTCTCGTGGACGTTCCACCTGCTCAGCAAGCATCCGGAGGTCGAGCGTCGCGTCCGCGAGGAGGCCGAGCGCGTGCTCGGCGACCGCGAGCC
>Ga0105047_10001757_pt1 | contig 39049 bp, 31 predicted proteins | sample MAT04_FD_78384 | JGI IMG/M metagenome (GOLD analysis project Ga0105047, IMG submission 78384) | Freshwater microbial communities from Lake Fryxell liftoff mats and glacier meltwater in Antarctica - MAT-04 (megahit assembly) | ecosystem: Environmental > Aquatic > Freshwater > Ice > Liftoff...
GAAAAATCCACCATTGAAAGGCGATTCGGTCAGCCCTCAAACGGGACAACAACCACTCTCATCCAAGGAGCGCACCAATGATTCGGCAGGTGACGTGCGGGTTTATCGCACTGGCGGGGATCACGCTTCTCATTGAGTCGGCGGTCGGGCAAGCGCCACAGCCCGATCCCAAGGAACTCGCCAAGGTCAACGAGATCAAGGAACTCGCCAAGGCCTACGAAATGCAGGCCGCGGCACTGACTAACCCTAAGGAAGCCAACGCCGAATGGAGCAAGGCTCTCAAGGAGCGGACGACGCTGTTCGTGTTTGCACAGGCCAAACTCAAGAACTTGCCCGCGAATGCCGCTCCGGCGGACGTGAAGGCGGCCAAGAGCAACCTCTACGATGCGTACTTTGAAATCCAGCGAGTCATCGCAACGGCCAATGTCCAGCTCATCCAGAACCCCATGCAGGCGGCGGCGAAAGCGGAGACCATCGGCAAGAAGATCTGCGACCTGGAAAACTACCAGAAGTTCAACGAGGTCAAGATGGTTCCCGGTGCTGATGGGAAACCCATGCCGATCAAGCTCGGTACCGAATTGATTAACGTCGAGGTGTGGACGCGATATTGCGACTTCCTCGACCAGTTCCCAGCGGTCAAGAAAGGCTACAAGGACGCGGGCGGGGAGTTCTTCCTCGAACGACCGAAGCCCGAGTGACCGAACGAAACGATGTGGGGCGTCTCTTGGTTTTCACCCCGAATGGGGTGGGACACCATAGCCCGGGGCAAGACAGCGAAGCTGTCGCAGCCCCGGGTCGCAACCGCAGATGATTTGCACTCTGAAAGAGTGCGACAACAACCACTCGCCCCATTGTCGCACCCTTTCAGGGTGCATGTGCCTACCACGCATTACCCGGGGCTGCGCCTTCGGCTTGCCCCGGGCTATGTTGTCCCACCCCATTCGGGGTGAAAACCAGGAGTCCCCTTCACCGGTGAGGGGTAACCACCGTTCCTTCGCGATTTCAGGTGAGTCGGACCGGGTACACCCAATTGTTTTGCAGCCGCGGATGCGGCGACCGAGTGTAGCCAGGGGTGCAGTGCCGGCATTGCGGCACAACCCCTGGAAGCGTGATCCTACCAAACGCCCCAGCCCTGGAAGGGCGACAGAATATCTCGCATGGCCTCAGGACCAGGGGTTTGCTCGCAAAGCGAGCCGCACCCCTGGCTGCACACGGTCGCCCCATCCGCGGCTGCAAAACAAACCGCGATCGTGCGGACCCGACTTCAACCACAGATTTCAGCCTTTCCAGCGGACAGCCTTTCCGGAGGGTAGACACTGTGGCCTATGGGGAATGTTGTCCGTGTTCGTCTCGGGAATTGGTGGAGCAATTCGGGTGCGTTGGGACTTACGCCCTGGGGCCGTTGCGTGGCTCTCTGTGGGTCGGTGAGGTGGAAATATGTTCATGTGGCGCATGATTCTGACGCGTACACGGGGCTGAATGGCCGATCGGGACCACATCGCGAGTGCATATCGGATTGCTGGCATGTCACTTAATCGGTTTCTGCGGGACATGAAATTGCTCTGATGAGCTTTCTTCCGGACGAATCGATCGGTTCCAGGTCTGGAACGATTGGTTCCGGACGTGGGGTGGGTATCTCGCCCGGAATCAAATTCCAGCGGGGCATGAGGGCATCTTCGCCCCGTCGCCCTTGTAAATCTTGCACTCCGGATGGTTTGTTCCGGGCAACTGTAACTTCTACACCACTCGTTCGGCCTGTCGGCGCGATCGGTAATCCCGGCGAGATTCCGAACACCTGTCCCACTCGCACGTTAAGCGAGCAGAATTTCGCGCCGAAGTGGGCAGTTCCATTCCTGGCACACTCCTTGCGGTTAGACTCCTGACGCCCCCTTGTTTTGCACCACGGCCGGTCACTCGGCTAGGCGTCGTCTCCAACGGAGGTCAAGGGAATGACACTTCGTAGGTATTATCCTGCGTTGGTTCTCGCGGTCCTGGTATCGCCGGGCGTTGCCACAGCCGCGAACTATGAAACGGCAAACTTTGTCGTCGAAGCACCATCACCGGAACTTGCACGCAAGTTCGGCGAAATGGCTGAGTTCTACCGGAAGGAAAAGGCTCTCGAATGGCTCGGCCAGGAGATGCCCCAGTGGCCACGTAAGTGCCCCCTTCAGGTTCAAGTGTCGATGGGCTCGGCCGGCGGTGCCACCACGTTCACTTTCGGGTCGGACCAGAGTGGTCGGCCCATCGTGTCGTCGCAACGGATGGAAATCCGCGGCGACGCCAAGCAACTGCTCAATAGCGTGCTGCCTCACGAGGTCACGCACACCGTCCTGGCTCAGCACTTCGGCCGACCAGTGCCACGCTGGGCCGACGAAGGCGGGAGCGTCCTCAGCGAGAACGACGAGGAACGCTTCAGCCATGATGTACGGTGCCGCGAGATCCTGAACGCCGGGCGTGCTTTCGTGCTCCGAACGCTGTTCCGGATGACGGAATACCCACGCGACATGACCGTGCTGTATGCCCAGGGGTATTCGGTTACGGCCTACCTGGTGGAGAAAGGCGGCAACGGTCGCGAGGGTCGCGGCAAGCTGTTGCAGTTCCTCGGCAACGGCATGAGTGGCAACTCTGCCGAGAGCTGGAACGAAGCCGCCCGCCGCGTGTACGGGTTCGAGTCGGTGGATGCGTTGGAACGGGCCTGGCTCGACGCGCTTCGTACGCCGCCAGCTCGTACCGTGGCTCGTGGCACGACTCCGGGAGCCGGTGCAGCAGCAGTGAAGCCGTCGCCGGGGTTCGCGAGTGCCGCGACAACCGGTGGTGCCCGAACGGAACTTCGCACGTCGGCTGCTCCCGCGATGCCGCTGCTGGAACCACCAGTGCGAGCGGTTCGCGGCTCGGCTCCGGATGCGGAACCGACTCGCCCCGCCGTTCGCCCGCAAGCCCCGGACTACCCGCCGCCGGTGCTCGGGCCACCCGAGTTGCCGCGAACCGGCCGCCAGTGAGAACGATTCGAGTAATCAACGCCTGGGGAAACCCGGGCGTTGTTCATTTCCCAGATCGAGGCAAAACTGCTACATCAAGGTGATACCTCACGTCGCGGAGTTCTCCCATGCCGACGCCAAATGTGCAAGAGTTCGATCTCGTCGTGATCGGTGCCGGACCAGCCGGGTGTGCGGCCGCCAACACCGCCGCACTTCTGTGCAAGAAAGTCGCGGTCGTGGAGCGGAACGCGACTGTAGGCGGCGCGGCCATCAACACGGGCACCATCCCCAGTAAAACCCTCCGCGAAACGGCTCTCGCCTTCTCGGGGCTGAAAGCACGCGCACTCTATGGCGTCGATCTGTCGTTGCGACGTGAAGCCACGGTCGATGACTTCCTTCGACACGAACGACAGGTTCGCACGGTCGAGGCGGCACAGTCGCGGCACTTGCTCGATCGCTTCGGCGTGGCGGTCATTCAGGGGAGCGGCAGCTTCGTCGATGCACACACGGTGAAGGTGGATCATCCGTCGTCCCCGGGGGGAAGCTCGCTGCTGCGAGCCGAGAAGGTCATCATCGCCATCGGTTCCGCCCCCGCACGCCCGGCACTGTTTCCATTCGAGCACAGCCGCGTTCACGATTCGGACGAGCTACTGTATCTCACAGCGATGCCGCGATCCCTGGCCGTGATCGGTGCCGGCGTGATCGGCAGCGAATATGCCTGCATGTTCGCCACGCTCGGTACTCGCGTTCACCTCATCGACGGCCGCGACACATTGCTGCCGTTCCTCGACCACGATCTCTCGAAAGCACTCGCCGACGCGATGACCCGACAGGGCGTGGTGTTCCACTGGAAAGAGAACGTGGTGAAATGCACCGCACCGCGGATCGGAGCCATTAACCTGACGTTAACTTCAGGTGAGGAACTGGCGGTCGATCACCTGCTGGTATGCGCGGGGCGAACCAGCCCAACGGCCGAGTTGAACCCAAGTGCCGCCGGGGTCGGGTTGTCGAGCCGCGGACTGATTCCCGTGGACGAACACTACCGCACGACCATCCCGCACATTTACGCGGTTGGTGACGTGATCGGCTTCCCCGCACTGGCTTCGACGAGCGCCGAGCAAGGCCGGGTTGCGGCGTGCCATGCGCTGGGTTCGGACTTCAAGAAGCACCTGGCACCGGTACTCCCCGCGGGTATCTACACCATTCCCGAAGTGAGCACGGCTGGGCTAACCGAATCGCAAGTCAAGGAAAAGGGAATCGACTATGTGGTCGGCCGTGGAGATTACGCCCACAACCCACGGGGCCAGATCATCGGCGACAAGACCGGGTTCCTGAAGCTGATCTTCCAGAATTCGGACATGAAGTTGCTGGGCGTTCACGTCATCGGTGAACTGGCAACGGAGATCGTTCATATCGGGCTGATTGCGCTGATGACGGGAGCGGGTGCGGATCTGTTCATGAACACGTGCTTCAACTACCCGACGCTGGGCGACCTGTACAAACTGGCCACGACAGACGCATTGCTGAAGCGGAACAAACTTGGCCGCGACCCCGCCATCCTGGAAGAGGGCGGCTGGTGAAAGTCCAAGGCGAGCCACGGGGTTTACCCCCGTGGTCTTCAAAGCACCACGGGGATGAACCCGTGGCTCGCCAGGGATTACTTCTTCGGTGGGGGCACCTTCTTGTCGAGTTCCGCGAGGAGTGCCTCGGCGTCCTTGCGATACACGAACCCGTCCTTGCTCTCGGTTGCGGCCTTCACGATCTTCTGTGCGTCTTCTGTAGCTCCACGATCCGCCAGGATCTTCGCCAGGAAATAGGCCGCGTCCGGGGTCAGCGAGCCAACGCCAATCGCAGTTCGCGCCATCTTCTCGGCATCGGCAACACGCCCGGCCTTGAACAGGCAATAGGCCAGCACGGCACGAGGTTCAGGAGCACGCGGGTTCTGCTTCGCGTAACCCTCGGCCAGTTCGGTTGCCCGGCGTTTGTTGATCAAGTCGTCGGATTCAGTCAGCGATAACGCGAGGTTCACTACGCCGAAACCGAACGACGGATGATCCTTCACCAGTTCCTCGAAGATGGTCGTTGCAGCCGCGTAATCCTTCGCATATCGAGCGACGAGGCCCGTGAGCGCCTTGGTATCCCGGGCGGTCGGCTCGATCTTCTGCGCTGCTGTGAGGTGGGCCTTCGCCGTGTCGATCCGTCCGCGATCGAGCAGATAACCGGCCAGTGCGCGATGGACCTTCGCCGAGTTAGGGTGCGTCGCGACCGCCTTCGCGTACCATTCATCGGCCTTTGGGAAGTCCTGCTTCGCAGTCCAGAGTTGAGCCATCGAAAGCTGTGGTGGGTCGAGCGTCGGGTCTTCCTTCACAGCGGCTTGCAACTCGGAAAACGCGTCTTCCGGGCGGCCAACCAGGAAGTTGGTGCGAGCCAGCCGCTGCCGAAGCCCCGCGTTCTTGGGATCCGCTTCGAGCAGGGCAGCCACGTGCGTTTTCACCGAGGCGTGATCGCCGCGCATCTCGTAGGCAGCCGCGAGGCCGAGCCGTGATTCGCGCTGATATCGCTTCTTCGTCTCGGCATCCCAGCGCGGGGATTCAGTCAGAGCGAGTGCTGCAGAACAACCCAGGATCGCATCGGTCACGCGACCCTCGGCGAGAGCGAAGCTCGCATTCGTGAGGAAGACATCCGGGTGCGTCGCATCCTCGGCGGCGGCCTGTTCGATGAGCAGGCGTGCTTGCTGGCCGTTGCCCGTTTCCACGCACCATCGAGCGGCGACAACCTTCGGGGGGGGGAACGCGGGGTTGGCCTTCGCTGCGGTTTGCAGCAACTTCAAGGCATCGTCGAGCTTTCCGGCGAGGAACGCTTCTTTCGCCTTCTGCTCATCCGCGGCACCGGGCGAGTCTTTGGCGGGATCCTTGGGCGGATCTTTTGGTGGTTGTGCCGACGCCGTGGCACAAAGGGTGAACAGGACGAAGGCAAACAGCCGCAGCCCCGATGGGGCTGCGGCAAAACGTCGGAGGGTCGATTCACGCATCACGGCGACTCTTTCTGGAGCAGGAACTTGGCAACGACAAGCTCGGCCTGTTCACGATCTGTTCGGTTTGGGACGTTCTCGGCGCGGGCCAGCGTGGCTTTCGCGTCAATCGGCTGGTGATTGTTCTGGTAAGCCACGGCCAATGCGGCCAGACCACTGGCCGAGGTCCGTGACGATCCCGCTGCCCGTTCCAGGAATCGAACTGCTTCGGCTGTGCGATTGTTCGCGAGCAACACCGTGCCGAGGACTTCAAGCTGTGCCGGCGTCGCGCTTGCTTCGATGGCGAGAAGCGGGGTGATGGTGCGAAGCGCCGCGGATGCGTTTCGTTCGCCTTTGAGTTGGAGAGTGGCGACGGCCGCGATCATGTCAGGATCGGATCGCTGATCGATTGTCAACTGTGCGATCGCTCGCAACGCGGCGCTGACCCGGGCTGGATTCCACACGGGCGGTCGCGACCGATCCTCGGGGTGAGGCGTGGCGGAGAGATCTGCCAGACGGTACAACGCTTCGGCTTTCGCCAGTGCCGCTGCCGTATCGCCGGGGTTGGCCGCAAGGATGAGTTCGGCCTTCGCCGCGACCCATGCCGCACGCTCGTTCTCGGGCGGCGCGTCGAGCACGCCCATCAGGAACGCGATGGCCGGAAGTGTCGTCTTCGGTTTTCGACTTGCCTGTGCGTCGGTCACTTTCTTGTATTCTTCGTCTCGCAGGATCCACAGACCACAGCCGACCAGAATGCGTGCGTGTAAGCGGGTGAGCGTCGGATTCAGCAGAATTGCAGATTCCCCGAGCGGCGTGAGTGCCTCGCGGGCTTCGAGGAACTTACCGGTACGAACAAGAATGCGCGCCTGTGTCACGCAGGCCCAGGGGTGATCGGCCTGGATGGCGCGGGCATTGCGGCATGCCAGGAACGCGGCATCGGGTCGATTGACGACGAGCGCTACCTCGGCCGCGAGGCACCACTTCATGGGATTGGTTTTCGCGATCTCGGCCGCTTTCCACATCCGGTCGGCCAGATTTCGGATGCTCGCGTCGGTCCCGAATCGGCCCGCGAGTGCCACAAGTTGCTCAAGGAATTCCGGGCGGTCGCCACAGGCCGCGAGTCCGTCGAGGTATGCCTGGATCGCGCCAGCGGGGTCGTTGGATTGCATGGCATGAATTGCGAGGCCACGGTAGGATTCCGGTCGCTTCGGGTCTTCATGACGCACGGCTTGCCAGATGCGGTGAGTGCGGTCGTCGAGCGACTTCTGCAACATCTGGAAGCGTTCGGGTGGCAAGCGAGTCGGATCGTTATCGCGAATCATGGTCAGGGCGACACGCAATCGCGGCCCCAGTTCTCCCAGCCGAATCATCGTGGCGATTTCCCCCTCGGCGATAGCCTCGGTCGATGCATCCTCGGCGAGCTTATCGACGACGGCCCAGTACCCGCCAAGTTCGGCGATGGCGGTCGGGTCCGCGAACGGTTCCAGATAGCACGCGATGAGCTGGATTTTTGCTTCGGGCGGAGCGTTGGCGGCAGCGGCCGTTCGCGTCAGCGGAACGAGTTTACGTAGCACGACCGAACGCAGGGCAGTGGAGTCGTGCCCGATGGCGTCGAACAGCCGCAGCGCGTAGAGTACCCCGTTCAGGCGAACATTCGCTTCGGGGTCTTCCGGGTCGGGAAGTTGATTGAGGATCTGTTCCGCTCGTGCGGTATCGTGGAGCACTTGCAGGGCGTGATGCGAGAGATAGCAGCGAGCCAGCCAGTGTTTCGGGTATTTCGCAAGCACTTTCTCGGCTTCGCGTGCCGCCTCGGGCAAGTGCTCCTGTCGCCGGTGGTACGTCATCAGAATGAGTGCCATGTCTGGCGTATCGGGGTCGGCCTCGCCACGGTCGATCATCGAGCGATAGCGCTCCGCCGTGGGATCGTTTGGGTTCACGGCACAGACGGCGTCGAGCGCGGCACGCATACCATCAAGGTCGGTTTTCTGGGCTGCGTCGCTGTAGGCCTGCCATGCTGCGACTGTTGCGTGGGCGGCATCGCGCTTCTTCAAGTAGATCTGGGCATACAGAACCACGGCGACCAGACCCACAATCGTCACAGCAATGAAGCCGAGGCGGACAGGGCGCGGCTGGTGGGTGAACCAGGATCCAATCAGACGAAACGGCACGCCGACCCGGCGAAGCCAGACGAGACGGTGACGTTCGTTTGCTTCGGGGGCGGCAGCTTCGAGGGGCTTGGGAGAAGGTGTCGTCGGTATCATCGCGGGGTTTCGCACTCAGCGTTTGTTCTTGTCGATGGGAACTGTCGCGATGTCGGTAAATCCCGCTTGTTTGGTTGCATCGAAGACTTGCATGACCGATGCCTGAAGGAGTTTGTCACCGATCTCAAGCGTCATCTTTGGCGGGGGAATCTGGATGCCCTTCTTCGCGGCAGCTTCGCGGCGTTTCTCCTCGGCAGCGTGAAGCACTTTCAGTTCCTTCAGCAACACTTTCGCGTCGCTACCGAGTTCACTGTCGCCTGCCGCGAGATGCTCGCGAACCGTGATCTTCGCAATCGTTCCTTGTTCTGTGGCCTGCACCTGCACGATGTATTGCGCGGGCTTCTCCAACTCATTGAAAAAAATCGCCGCATCGGGATTCCCTTCCGCCGGGGGTAACACGACGGAGAACTGAACCTCGGTGGGTGAGGGGCGGAAGGTGATGATGAAGAACGCGAGGAGCTGGAACGACATATCCAGCATTGGGGTGATCGGGAGATCAGCTTCAACAAGGTCGGTTGCCGTACGGTGTGCCATGATGGGCGGCTCCGGAATGGCGATGTGTTCAGGCAACGATTCTGATTTGATCGTCGTTGCCCGCCAACTCCGGTATATCGTAACACCAACAATCCACCAAATACAATCAATTCCCAGAATGTGATTCGTGAGCTTTTTCGTAGGCAGCGACTTTTTCGATGCGCCGCGCGTGGCGTCCGCCCTCGAAATCGGTGGCGAGCCAGGCCTGCACCATCTTCTCGATTTGCTCTTCGCCGATCAGGTCTGCCGATAGACACATCACGTTTGCGTCGTTGTGGCGACGGCTCAGTTCCGCGTCCACGATATCGCGGCAGTTGGCGGCGCGAATGCCTGTGACTTTGTTCGCGGCGATGCACATGCCGTGGCCGGTGCCGCAGATCAGAATGCCGCGGTCGACTTGCCCGGCGCTCACGGCTTCGGCCACGGTAATGGCGTAGTCCGGGTAATCGACGCTCGATTGCGCGCTTGCTCCGAGATCCGCGACCTCATGGCCGAGATCCTTGAGCAACCCGAGCAATCGGTGCTTGATCGCAACCCCGCGGTGGTCGTTGCCCACGGCGATCTTCATTGGCCTGTCCATTCCGGGAGAAAGCGTTCCAGGTGCGTAACAATTGTGCGGGCACATGCCCGGTAAACGCCGAGTCCGGCCCCGATGGGGTCGTCCAGATCGGTGTCGCCACACAACAATCTCGGCGCTGGGCCAACGCCAGGATATCGAGTCATGAGAGCTTGCGCGTGCGCTCGGGTCATTGTGATGACATCGTCGGCAGCGCCGAGAAGCTGCGGGTTTATCGCCCTGCTCTCGTGACCTTCGAGGGTCGCACCGAACTCCATCGCCACGGTGACCGAGTCTTCGGATGCCGGATCACCGCCCTGAGTCGCGACACCCGCCGAGAGCATCCACAAACCCCGGCGGGGAAGATCATCTTCCCCGCAACCGAGGCGATCCGCGAGCATCTTCTTCGCGAGGCTCTCGGCCAGAGGGCTTCGGCACGTGTTTCCGGTGCAAACGAACAGCACAATTCGGGCCGCGAACTTCTCCAATTCGTCGGTCGGGAATAAGCCCGATTCTGTTACTTCGTATCCGGCGCCGCGAAGGGTGACCACGGTTGGCTTCCCTTCCACCGGCAATTCGCCCACGGCCACGGCCAGCGCATCTGGATCGTCCGCGAGATCCAGCGCGGCCTCCGCAGTCGGGAGGAAGGTATCCACCACCAGCATGGGCACGCTCAACGCTGGGACGATCGCTTCGCACACGGGATGCTCGGGGCATCGGAACCGAACGGGACCACTGGTTGTCAGCGCTGTTCGCACGGCCTTGGGCCATTCCGACGGCCAGTCTGGTTCACCCTCGACAGCCATCACGATCGGCCCGGGCCACGCCCGGAACATCAGCCGGCGGCCAATTGCCGACACGGGCAACCCGAGTCCCGCGGGGTCATCGGCACCCCACGCAAGCACGGCCGGCGCAGCTCCACCAGCCGCCAGGGCAGCGAGTCGTCGGGGTGCATCGGGACTGGCAGGGTTGACGAGGGCGACGTAACCACAATCACCGGGTAGCACGACGACCGAACCCGTGGAGACTGCTTCTTGAGTCACACGTACGAGTTCGGACGGATCGACGGTTGGGTTCCAGTCCAGGACCGTCGCCATAACGATAGGTCTCCGGTTCAGCACGCAGGGCAATTTTCACTTTATTGATGATCGAGCGATTTGCCAGGCAAGCGGAGCAGTGCAGGCAAGAATGCCTGCATCAGGAACAAGGTTTTCCATCCCTGGGAACAGTCAGGCCGCACATCACTCATCGTCCTTGGCCTTGTACTTGATGCGGCAGCCATTCGCGGCTGCGGTTTCGGTGGTGTCGGGCTTCTTCCCCGCTAGCACCGCTGTCACGGCGAGTTCGAGGTGGAACGACTTCGGTTCAACAGGCGGCGACTTGTCGTCCATTGCGCCGCTGTACATCAGGGTGCGATTCTTATCCAGCACGAAGAACTCGGGGGTGAACATGGCCCCGTACTTGCGGGCGATTTCCTGCGTCGGATCATACAGGTACGTGAACCCGAACTTCTTCTTCTCGGCGCGGACCTTCATGGCGGGCAAGGCGTCTTCCTTCCCCGTGTTCACGTTGATAGCCACAAACGCGACTTTCGAGTCGGGTGCGGCGTATTTGGACGCGAACGCGATGATGCGGTCTTCGTAGTCCTTCGCCACGGGGCAACCGTTGCAGGTGAAAACCACCACGATAACCTCTTTATCTTTGAGGTCGGCGAGGGAGTGTTTCTTGCCGTCGGTTCCTTCGAGGTTCTCCCACGCAGGAGCCTTGTCCCCGGGCGCGAGCACCTTGTTGTACTTCCCCGGCCCCGCAACCGCGGAGGACGACAGCGCGAGCAATGGAAGTGCGAGAAGCGAAAATAGTCGGATCATGTGAACCTTTCTGCGTGGGTGGCGAGTGCTCAACTCTCATCGGTCAATTACTTCGAGCCACCACCGGAACTCAGTGCGGCACCATCAGCGTAAACGGCCACACGAATGCCTGCAACGCTGTGAGCAGCCCAACCAGGCTTGCCAGGAATATGCTGTGCCAGATCACCGCCTTGAAAATGTCCGCTTCCTTGCCGATCTGATTCGTGCCTGCGGTTGCCACGCAGATGCTTTGCGCGTCGATCATCTTTCCCATCACACCGCCGGTGCTGTTCGCGGTGCATATCAGCGTTTGGGCCTGCTCCAGAGTCAGGTTGCTCATCGCCCCGGTATGGTGGCCGTTCCACACTTCCGTTGCCGTGATCTTCTGCAAGCTACCGAAGAGCGCGTTGCTGCCCGCGTCGGTGCCAGTGAGGAACACGCCCAGCCAGCCCAGCATCGCCGCAAAGAATGGGTACAGCACCCCCGTTTCGGCGAACGCCACGCCTAGCGTCGCGTCCATCCCGGCATACTTCGTGACGTAACTCAGTCCAAGCATGCACCCGATTGTCGGGATGGGAATCTTCATCTGGTGCGCGGTCTTGCGGCAGATGCGACTGATTTGTGCCGGCGAGGGTCGCAGGATCAGCACGGATACGATTGCGGCGAGCAGCACCGGCGTTCCTGGTGCCGTCAGCCACGTGAACTTGAATTCGGCCGATTCCTTCTCTTGCAACCGTGTGCCGCGAGGGCCTTCGCGAATATCCAGTCCCTTCGCGGCCGCATCGTCCGGGGCCAGCTTCTGAATCTCGTACGCTCGCTCAACCTGATTGTGCAGCGTTGGCACTTCCTTGACGTAGAACGATTGCACGATGCCGAGGTCGATGGGGCCTTTCTTCTCGATGTCTTTCACGAATCCCGACACGATCAGGAACACGGCCATGATCACCCACGGCGACCACGCGAGAAGCACACTGCCGACGGTCAGCGGTTTCTCTGCAATCTCGGATTGCGGATTGCGGAGTGCGGAATCCATCAGGTCGGCCACTTCTTCCCTGGCTGCTTCGGCCTGGGGATCGTGCGGGATGGCAGAGGCTGGCACCACGGTCGTCGGTTCCGGGGGGAACTTCCACTCTTCCTTCGGCTTCCACACGAACTTCAGGAACAGCGCCAGGCTGATCATCGAGAAGATCGCGGCACCGATGTCGGTGAGCGGCCAGATCGGAGGCAAGCCATAGGCGTGACCGGTCGCAAAGATGAACTGGAACACGGCGAACGAGCCGCCGCCGACCACCAGTGCTGGCCAGATGGCGAACGTCTGTCGCCAGGTACACATGCACTTCACCATGTAGAACGGGATGACGCACGACATGAGCGGTAATTGATGGCCCGCCATGATGCTGAGCTTATCGCCTGAGATGCCCGATGAACTGGCCAGCGTGAGGATCGGCACGCCGATGCCGCCATACGCCACCGGCGACGTGTTCGCGATCAAGCAGATGACCGCGGCCCGGAACGGCGGCACCCCGAGACCCACGAGCATCGCCCCGCAGATGGCGACCGGCGACCCGGCACCCGCCGCACCTTCCATGAACGCCCCGAAGCAGAACCCGATCAGCACAGCCTGAACGCGGGCATCGCCACTGAGCGCCCCGATCGATCGGCGGATGATCGCGAACTGTCCGGTTTCCACGGTGATGTTGTAAAGCAGCATCGCGGCGAACACGGTCCAGCCGATGGGAAGCAGTCCGAAGACCATGCCGTGCACGAACGACCAGCCCGCCATCTCGATCGGCATCTTGTAAATGAGCGACGCGATGAGAATGGCGACGATCGCACCCGTGGCACCCGCCCAGCTTGCCAGCCAGCGCCGACCGACGAGCAGGTAGAAGAGGACAAGGACGGGCAGGGCAGCAACCATGGTCGACAGGACCCGAACCCCGAGCGGGTTCAGATCCTGGACAAATACAGCAAGCAGCATTGGAAGAGACCTTTTGGCGGGGAGTCAGTCCGAAATGCTATCCGGTAGGTGGGGTCGAGGCCAGAAGTATTGGCGAACGGCGGGCGAACCAGGCTCCGAAATGGTTCCAGACGGGTGGTACACCCCTCTCCAGAGACTCCAGAATCAACGCCAACTCCTCAGAATCAACGCCAACTCCTCAGAATCAACGCCAACTCCTCAGAACCAACCGATTCATGCCAGACAAATAATGGCCCTCGGCCATTTTTGCGGCAGTCCCTTCCTTGGACCGAGCGGGCTTGCCGGCTGCTAATTCCCCGGGCATTGCCACTGGAAATGCGTCCACCAGAATTACGGCTTGACAACTAGCCCGTTGGGGAAACCTGCGTCGTCGATATCAACGATATCGTCGCCCGGACCGCCCACGATGCGTGTGCGTCCGCCCACGTTGACGTTCTCGGCACGTAAGAGATCGTCCCCCTTATCCAGATTGATACTCAAACTGCTCGAGAACGTGAGCGGCACGGTTCCCCCCAGATGCAGCACATCGTTACCGTGTCCTAGCTTCATCACGACTGGGCCGGTGACGCCATACAACGTGACGCTCAACTGGCCGTTGATCGTGGTTGTGCCCAGACCGGTCACCACGATGGAATGGGGCGTCGGTCCCGCCTCGATGCGCACACCGTTGGCGACCTTGTCGCCGGTCAGCGTCAACTTGCCTCTGGCGTTCACGACGATTTTGACATTGCCCGTGGTGGGGAGGGACTGAGCCACCACGGTGGCACTGCGGGATTGGGTGGTGGTCAGGCTGTCTCCTTCTCGGTCGGCGTCGGCGTCTGTCGCCGTCACGAGAAGCTCGAAAACACCCGTGCCGAGCTCGTTAAAGTCAAAGCTGCCATTGGCAGCGCGGGACGTAAAGACCGTGACCCCATCGCGAGTAACCGCCACCTGGACGGAACTCAACTCGCTGGCATCGCTCACGTCCCAGGTGAACACCTGGTCTAGTGCTTCGGCCTCCACGCCCTGCGAGCCACCCAGGACAATCGTGGGGGGAGTGATATCGTCGTCGTTCACGGACACCACGGTCTGATAGTCTGTGTAGCCGCCATCCTGATCGAGAACCCGGCCATAAACGGTGTGGTCACCCTCTGCGGCAAAGTCCCACGCCCGACTCGCCGGCGATTGGCCCATGCTGGCCCGGACCTCGGCAGCCGTGAGTGCGCGGTCGTAGATGGCGACTTCGTCGAGTACTCCGGTGAAGTCGTTGAGCCTGAAGGCCCCGACTGTGTGGCGCCGCCCGATCCGCAGCGGGTCGCTGCTGAACGTGAACGCCGGTGCGGCGCCCAGGCTGACGAGCACGCCATCGAAGTAGAGGCTAAACTGGTTCCCCGCCTCGAAGGACAACGCCACGTGGTGCCATGCCCCGTCGTTCACCGGGACGAGCGGGGCGAAGAATCCGACGACCGGGACGCCCGCCACGTTCAGGTTGAGTCGGCCAAGTTCGTCGGACAACGGCGTGACCCAGATGTTGATTCCGTCGTTGAACGAGCCAGCGGTGCTCTTACCCATCACGGCCAGGCTCCCACTGCCACCAGACATCTGTAGCCAGGTACTCCAGGTCGCGCTGGTATCGTTGAGGCTCGGCGCGTCCCCGACCGTGAAGGGACTGGCATTGAACGCCTGGCCGGACTTGCCAGTGGTGAAACCTGGTCCGGCTTGCTGCGTCCCGTCGAGACCGCCAACGCTGTCGGTGAAGTCGCCCTCGCCGCGCCACCAGTGGGCCAACCCCGCGACCTGGTCGGTACCCACCGTGGTGATTGTGTCCACGTAGCGGGTCGCCAGGTCCGCGGGATCGAGGGCGAAACTGTAGGCTGCCGAATCGGTCAGCCCCGCATCGCTGACGGTGGAGAACGTGGTTTGCACCGGCACTCCCGACACGACCGGGCCGTCATTCGACAGCACGGCCGTCGGCGCGCTGTTCTCGATCGTGACCCAACTCAAAGCGACCTCCACCCCGCCGTCCTTGTCCGTGGTGGTGGCCGTCACCCGGTACACCCCGTTGTCGGCGGGCGTGAACGAAAAGGTGTTGCCGCTGCCCGTGGTCACGGGGACAAACTGAGTACCGAACTGACGCTCGGCGGTCCAGTCGATGGTGAACCCGGCCGCCTCGTCGATGGGGCTGAAATCGGTTGGCACGCTGGTCGCCACGTAGGGCGAACCCTCGACGCCACCGTTCGGGAATTGCGTGTTGCCGTGCGGCGCCCAGTTGTCCGCAACAACGGTTTGTTGCGTGGTCACGACCACGCCCCCACGGCCCGTCGCACTCACCGCAATGACATAAACGGCGTTGTCGTCCGGGGTGAACGTGTAGGCCGCTCCCGTGGCACTGTCGTAGGGGTCGCCGTTCTTCGTGACGGTCCAGGCAAAGGTGTAACCCGCCGCCTGGTCGATGCTGCCCGGGTCGCTGGCGCTGGCGGTCAGGTTGTTGGGCAAGCCCTCCGTGACGGAACTGGAGGCGCCGTTGATGGCAGCCGTCGGCAGGACGTCGAAGGCGGTGACGGTCGTGGCCGGCTCACTCGCGGCCCCGTCGTTGTCGGTCACGGTCAGCGTGACGACGTATTCGCCTTCGTCGTCCGGGGTGAAACTGAACGTGCCGTTGTTGCCCGTGGTGAAGGGGTTGCCGTCCTTGGTGACGGACCACGCGTAGGTGAGGGTGTCGTTGACGCCCGGATCGACGACAGTACTGCCGAGGTTGATGGCGGTGCCCTCGGGACCGCTGGCAGGCGCTCCGGTGATGCTGGCAACGGGCGCCACGTTCTGGACGACAATCGCTTGACTGCCCGCCACGAGGGAATCGGTGAAGTAGACGGTGATGGTGCGTGGCGTTCCGGAGGCGGTGCCGTTGGCGTAGACGTGCGTGTAGTCGCCCGCCCCCGTGTAGGTGCTGGTCTGCCCGTCGCCCCAGTCGATCCGTGCGTTCACCAGGGCGGGCGTCCCGGGGGTCGGCGAGACGGTGAGCGTGTAGACACTCCCCTCGGTCGTGGTGGCGGCGCCGCTGGCGAGGTTGATGGCTGGTGCCTCGACCGCGCCCAGGTCCACGATACCATTTGCTGGCCGGACGAAGCCGCGCTGATCGATGGCGATTGAGACGGCGTTGTCTCCCGCATCCACCGCCGGGCTGTTCACGAAGGGGAGCATCGTTGGCGTCGGCCCGCCGTGATCGCCCAGCGGCCCCAACTGGGGATCGCTCGTCAGCGGCGTGCCGGTGAACGAGCCGCCGGAGATGACGCGTTGCTCGATCAGGTTGGGAGCCGTGGCCGTGACGCTAGCCGTGTTGGTGCCGGCACCATCAACGACCTGGCTGAAGAGATCGCTGTCGCCGTTGCTGTCGGCCAGGATGGAGTTGACGAGCGTGACCTGCGCAGATGTCGGATCGCCGGAAACGATGTCGTTGCCGTAGGCCAGGTTGTAGATGCCGCCGCCGTGGGCCTCGCCGTTCAGAGACGCGATGAAGTTGAACTGTCCGCGTGTCCCGCCCTGACCGCCGTAAACGAGGTTGCCGGCCAGGGTGCTGTGGATGACGGTTACGGTGCCGTTGAGGTTGAAAAACGCGCCGCCGAGGCCGGACCCGCCGTCGCCCCCACCCCCGGTGTTGAAGGTCCCGTCGCCGCCGCGACCGCCCTGAGCACGGTTGGCGACAAGAGTGCTGTTGAGGATGGTGACCGGTCCGCCAAAGTTGAAGACGGCTGCGCCCATGCCGGCGCCGCCGCCTCCTCCGCCGCTGCCTTGGTAACCCACGGTGGTGTTGACGCCTCTTGTACCATTTCCACCGCCGAACCCGCCGAGGCCGGAGTTTGCCCCGAAGGAGGTGCCGCCGCCTCCTCCGCCGAAGCCGCCGCCGCCCCCCCCGCCTTCGGGGTTTGCGACAATGCCACCGGCACCCCCGCCGCCGCCGCCGCCGAAGCCGCCGCCGCCCCCGCCGCTGATATAGCCTCCGCCGCCTCCGCCGCCGACCCCGCCGCCGCCTGCGCCGGATACGCCGAGTGACCCAGTGCCGCCGTTCCCAAACGCACCTCCCTGACCATCGGGCGACGAATCCCGATAGGGATCGGAGGCGCCGCCGCCGCCGCCGTCGCCGCCGGGACCACCTCCCCAACGGTCAATGTGGTTGCCGCCGCTGCCTCCGTAACCCCCAAGCCCGCCGCCGGCGCCGCCACTGGGGATCGTGCCGTCGTTTCCGTTGGCACTCGAAATGAACCCGCCACCGCCGCCGCCGCCGGCCCGAACAACCGTAGCGTGGCCTCCCGCGCCGCCGAAACTGCCGCCGAGCGGGCCGCCGAAACCGCCGCCCTGGCCGATGCCCCCGTCGCCGCCCATGCCGCCGCCGCCGCCCGTGTTGACACTTCCCCCCCCCGCGCCTCCGTTGCCGCCGACCGCCGCGTTCTCCGTCAACGTGACGGCGTCCAGAGTCAGCGCTCCCTGGTTGAAGATGCCCCCGCCCATCCCCGCGCCGGCGCCGCCGTTCGGGCCACCGTTGCCGCCTTGAGCCAGGCCGCCCCGCAACACCAGGTTCTTGAGCGTCAGGTCGCCCGCCGGCAGTTGGCCCGGCAAGCCACCGGAGACGTAGAAGAACCGGAACGCGGGAGCGCTCGCGTCCCGCTCGATCACCGCCCCGTTCCCGTCGATCGTGACCGTGCTGGCGATGTAGCTCAGCCCGTTCGGCCCGTACCAGTAGTTGTCGATCGTGGTGAGCGTGTAGGTTGCGGCGGCCAACACAACCGTATCGTTCGTGCCGGGAGTGCCGCCCGTGATTTGGCCCTGTTCCGCCGCGGTGAGGCTAGCGAACGGGATGGTGCCGTTGATCACTCGGAGAGATTCGGTGAGGCTGAGGAAGTTGTCCCGCTGATCGGTAGGGTCCGTGGTGTTCACGGCCAACACCGCGGGGGAGAGACGGTCCTCAACCAATTCCAGTCGGGGTTGGAACCGGGAACGCGGGATGCGGGGGGTCGCCGGCTTGCCGACGGCCACACGACCGAACAACTTTTGAAGCCATGGGGCACGGGACATCTGCCGTCTCCTCTCACGGGGCTGAGAAGCCAAAATCGATCAGGATCGATGCGCCAGGGCATCTGGTCGCCCGACCCTGATCAACGGATTGCTCAGACCACTCCGGATAAGGTTCTGACGAGTCTCGCAAACCTAATAGGGGATTTCAAAGTTTTTTTGAGGTGGAAGTCCGACAGGTGGGGGACGTGGGCACCGGACCTTGAGCGGATGATTCCGGCTTCCCAAACCGTTATTGTGCGATAGAAATTCGGTCGTAAGTGACGAATATGAAAATTCTTAACCGCGATTTGATATCCAATATTCTGGTCGAGTGTGGTTGATTCCGGGCTTCGAAAAGATCTCGGAAACGGGGTATCCTTCTCACCCGGAATCAACTTGGCGTGACTGAACCACCTCAACCACGTAGCCCGGCATTTTCGCTCAAGTTCTCTTGCAGGAAATGCGACACGGGGTATAAGCCCTGCCGCAAACTAGCCCTGGGAGGGGACCGCTCATGACGCTCAAAGCGCTTTTCGGTCGGCGGTGGGTGCGAGCTCTCGGATTGGCCGGGGCCGCCGCTGCCGGGTACGTGTTCGGAATCACATCCGATCGTCTGACAGCACAGCAGCCGGGCAATCTTCCGGCCTCGATCGCAGACAAACGAGTTGTCGCGTACATCTACGGCAACATTCCCGTGACCCGCGAAGACCTCGGTGAGTTCCTCATCGCTCGCGGTGGCCACGAGAAGCTCGAACTCCTCGTGAACAAGAAGATCATCGAGGTCGAAGCCCAAAAGCGGAACGCGACCGTCACGTGGAACGAGGTCGAATCCGGTCTGAACGAAGACCTTCGCGGGATGGGGATTAGCCTTCAGGATTTCCAGAAGCACGTGCTGCCGCGTTACAGCAAGTCGCTGTATGAGTGGACCGAGGATGTCATCAAGCCGCGTATTCTGCTTGGAAAGATGTGCCGCGATCGCATCAAGGTGACCGACGAGGAATTGCAGCGAGCCTTCGAGAATCGCTACGGCGAACGCCGACAAGCCAAGGTGATTTGCTGGAACAAGGACGACCTGAAGATCGCGCAGAAGCAGTGGGACGAGGCACGCCAGGGCGACGTGGAATTCGATCGCATCGCCCGCACCCAGGCTGATTCGTCGATCGCGTCGTCGGCCGGGTTGATTGCTCCCATTGGGAAGTTCCCGGACGTCAAAGATGATGTCTGCACCAAGGTGCTGTACAGCTTGAAGCAGGGTGAGATCAGCCAGTTGTTCCAGACGCCGGCCGGGATCATGTGCATGAAGTGCGTCGTGATCATCCCGCCCGATGAGAAGATGAAGCTCGAAGGCGATGTTCGCAAGGCGTTCGAGAAGGAAGTGTTCGACAAGCTGCTGACGGCGGAGATCCCGAAGTTCTTCAACGAATGCAAGGTGATCGCCAAGCCCGATCTACTGCTGAAGGGGCCACCCAACCCGCAGGACATCCGCGAGCGGGTGAACACCATCATGCAGACAGGCGGAACCACACAGCCGATGCCCACCCCCATGACGCCGATGACGCCGCCGATGCTTCCTCCGACAGCGCCAAAGCAGTGACAAACGTTTCCTGACGCGGGGGGACATTCGTCCCCCCGGTTGCAATTCGATTGCTTACTTCAGTTCGCCAGTTGAATGAGAACGCGGCAGGCCGCGTTCTCACTCACTCAACTGATTTTGCTCACATCACTGGGAGTTGAGCTCCAGTTTGATCGCTCCACCATCCGGCGGGACTTCAACTCGAAGTGGCGTCGTCTCCACCTTGGTGTACCGAGCAGGAATCGGCACCTGCTTTTGCCTTGGCCTGGAGCTGGGGATCCCGATGGCGGGTGCCGGGTCCGAGCCGGTGGCCTGGGGAATTGGATCATCGACCGGGATCAGTGGTTCGGTAATGACAACTCTGTAAGGTCCGGATGGAACACCTGGGGCGTCCTGGATCGCACCGGGACGAACCGCGAGCAGAATGTACTCCCCATTCGCGTAGGTGTCCCCCCCAGCTCCAGTCCCAAGCGTCCCGGGTTCTGGGATGAACCGAATGTTCTTGTGGGCCAGTGGCTTGCCGTCCAGGGTCATCACCCCGGTCACGGGGACGAGTGACGGGGCGTCACTGCACCCGCTGGCGCACGAGGCGAGGGCGAGCGCCACAACCAAGCGTCGCGCGAGAAATCGTCGCATGAGCGGTCCTCCTCGTTGGTGTGTGCGAATCATGGGAGGTTAATGACTTCGCCGCCCGCCATCGTACAGAGCGCGTTGAGTGTGGTTGCATCCGTCGTTTCTCGCATGAACCGAACGGACCCGTCCCCGAAGGCAAAGTTGGCTCCTCCTGTGTGAAGGCTGCCGGCGGCGGCCCACCACGTCCGGATGCGTCCGATGACGGGGGTATACGGTGGATTCTGCCAGGTTGCGTGAACGCTCGGGAGGTGCCACAGGTTGATGCCAGCGTCACTCGTCCCGGGGTCGATGCCCGACATCACCCAGGTTCGGTATCCCCAAGCGAACGCCGCCCCGTTCACGTGGTACATCGTTGTCTCACCGACCGCCAGAGTATTGCTTAACCCATCAGTCACCGCGCTCAGTTTGGTCGTGCTGTTCTCCCCGAACATACGGCGTGCGGCCCCTGCGGTTTTCCAGTTGTTGCAGATGCTAAAGTCCGTGTCGCTGGTGATGAAATCGTAGTCCGTGGCCGCACCCTGAAGGGAACCGCCCGGTCCGTAGTGGACTCCGGCGAGCCGACCCTTTGGCGAGTTGGTATCGGAAGGGCAGAGAAACGTTGGCACAATGGTCCCGGCAGCAGCTCCGTTGCCGTTCGTGGTCGGATCACCGACGACCGACGCGGAAGTCGCATTGCTGTTTTGCCAGGGTGAACCCGCAGTGGTCCCGGTCGCGGCGCTCGCTTCGTTGAGGTTGAATTTGTTGAATAGCGCTGCCTGTTCCAGGTATGGCAGCAGCAGGACGAGTCCGTTCGAGTTGTAGATCTTGGCGTCGCCCGGACCACCTGCGGCCGACGCACACCACGAATACCCCTTTCCGGCGGAAGGGAGCAAGCCGTGGGAGCTTTCGTGGTTGTGGAGAGCAATCGCGATTTGCTTGATCTTGTTGGAGCACGACATTCGGGCCGCGGCATCGCGGACCTTCTGAACGGCCGGTAGCAGTAGCCCGATGAGAATTGCAATGATGGCGATGACGACCAACAACTCGATTAACGTGAAACCAATGCGTCTACGGATTGTCTGAGTCGCGAACATGAATGGATCTCCCAAATATCGGTATGCATAGACGTGATCTTTGGGGAGAAAGACCGGGCGAGGAATATGAGTCTAGCTTGCTTCAGGATGATAGCAAGACAAAATTCAGAATGACATCGACCCGATGATGTGACAATTCACGCATCGATTATGACGCTGAGATAGTTGCGCTGCGCTTCAGAGCAATTCAGTTTGCGGTAAGTTTTGGTGTCGGCGGTGGGTCGAGATCACTGAACAACTCGGCCATCGGGAGCCGGAATCCGACCAGCACTGTTCCGCCATCAAACGCATCGGCTTCACGCAACAACGACATTTCATTGGGTCGCGTTGCGTCGGCGTACACTTCCGCCGTGCGAGCTTTCGGGTCGATGACCCACACAAGCTGGGTGCCAGCCGCCAGCAATTCACGTCGCTTCTGGTCGATCTCGGCCCGCGTGTTTCCCTCGGACAACACCTCGACTGCCAGGTTCGGTGCGAGTGGTGCGACCTTCTTCGTGTGAGCACCGGTGGCCAGCAACCGATCCCACGAGATGAAACTGACATCGGGCAATCGAACAAGCCCCGGACTCAGCCGCATGATCGCATCCGGCGCACTAACAAGCCCGAGCTTGCGGGGGAGGACAAAATTCGTGAGGTGGTGAATCAACAAACTGGCGAGGAGCGATTCGCGGAATCCCATCGCTTTCTCCACCAGAAAGCCATCAATGAGTTCAACCGGTCGGCGTGCTTCGCAGAAGCGAACGACGTCGTCCTCGGTGGCGGGCCGCGGCAACCAGATGATCCGGTTTAACGGAATGTCGCCGAGCCGTTCCGCGATGTCGGCGAAGGTCTCGGGGAGATCGAATTGCGTTTCGACTTTGGATTCAGCAATCGCAGTGGTCATGCGGCCTCTCCTGTCAATCCGAATTCGCGCTTAGGCGTTCAGTTCATCCTGAGCCGCGAGAAGCCGACCTTCTGAGGATGTGGCTGCGGAAGGTTGCTCGATCATTGTTGGAACGAGTTCCAATCTCTGCTCATCGGGTGTGTTGGCAAAGTCCGCACGGAAGCGGGTAATCGTTGGGGCTTCGACCACAAACTCGCCCTGGCCGCCATATGGCGACACGGAACGGGAGCGGTGCCGATTACACAGCGCCGCAACGCGGGCGATAACCGCGCGGTGGACGGACGGCGGAAACGCGACTGCCACGCTCTCGCCATTGTCGGTGGCGATCTGCCCGCCCTGCCACGACAGCCGGCAGCCGTGGTCGCAGCAGTACGCGAGCAACTCATCGACGAGACCAAGGACACCCATCTCCCGCCAGTTGCGGTCGGGGTGGACGACCTGGGCGAGGGTCCGCACGGCGTTCATACATCCTCCACGTCGCGGATGTGTTTGGATAGTGAAGGCCAGACGGCCAACAACTCTTCCAATCCGGCACCAAGATCAAACTGAACGAGGCCATGTTCGAGCGGAAAGAAGCCATCCGGGTTCGCCGCAGTGAGCACGTCGTCTGGCACGCCATCGATTACCAGAATAACCGCTCCGCCTTCGCTTGGGAACTGTGCGGCCTTCCCGGCGGGCGTATACCTCTGGCGGTTCGAACTCGAACGGGCCGGCTTCAAGGTAGGTCGAGAACCCTTCGTTGGTTTTGAGGCCTCCGGGTTCAACGAACCGCGGGTCCGGGCCACCACGCACGATCAACTCTGCACGTTGTCGCGTTGTCCCGTGGATGAGAGTCGTCATCGCCGCTTTCCAGTTTCCTTAGGCGGCCTGTTCTGGCCGAAAGAAACATGTCCATCACTCCTCGTCGCCGCCGGCGTCGAAGACGGCCTTGCACGGCAGCTTGAAGCCGGGGAGGAGTTTCGTCTCGCAGGTATCCGTCGGGCTGAGGGTCTTCTCCGTCCATTGCGAACGGCCGCGGCGCAGCACCAGCACCTGCTTCAGTTTTGCGTCCACGATCCAGTATTCTTTGACGCCGAGGGTCCAGTATTCGTCCCGTTTCTCCGTGTAGTCGCGATCGCGTGAGCCTTCCGATACCACTTCCACCACCAACTCAGGAATCCACGTTCGCCACAGCGTGCGGTCCTTGCGTCCTTTCGGTGGCGTGAGGTACACCGCGATGTCCGGGTGCCGCTCGCTCTCCCAGTCCGAGACAATCAACTTGCACTCCATTGTGCCGGCGATCGCGTGGATCAGCCCCGGGTTGGTCGCGTCGTATGCCCCGAGCACACGCTTGACCGCCATGATTTGCATGAAGTGGAAGTAATTGGCGACTTCGGACACGACGATGTACCCCCGTGCCAGTTCGGCTGTGCATCCGTCCTCAACCTGGGCGAATTCGAACGCCTTGAGAGACATCTTGCGGCCGTGATGCAGCGGACCAATTGTCGTCTTGGCGAGAATCATACTCGGCACTTCCCGGAGTTCCCGCAGGGTTGGTTGCGTCGCACTACACTATACCCACACCCACGAGTTCTCGCCATGCAGCATCCCGCGATGACGCCTCCGTTGTTCACCCCCGAGTTGCCCGGAATTGGAGGCAAAATCCGCGTGCGAGATGAGGACTTCGAGGTCGAAGAAGTCCCCTCATACGAACCCAGCGGCGAGGGCGATCACCTCTACCTCTGGGTCGAGAAACGCGGCATCGCTCCGGAGTTCTTCGCCCGTACCATCGCGCAGAAGTTGCAGATCTCGCCGGGAGCGGTCGGCACGGCCGGGCTGAAGGATCGCCATGCCGTCACGCGGCAATGGGTGTCGGTGCCGAAGGAATGCACCGCGAACGTTTCTCGCATTGATGGCGATGGCATCCGTGTGCTGAAGACAGGTCTGCACTCGAACAAACTCAAGCCGGGGCACCTTCGCGGCAATCGCTTCCGCATCCTGATCCGCGACGCGGATCGCACCATGAACCCTGACGCCATTCTCGAACGGATTCGCACGCAGGGGATGCCGAACTTTTACGGCCCGCAGCGTTTCGGCCACGACGGCAGCACGGTCGATCTCGGGATGCAGTGCCTCGCTGGGAAGGCACCGCGGCGCATCCGACCGTTCCTGTTCCGCTTCGCGCTGTCGGCGGTGCAATCGCTGCTGTTCAACGACTACCTCGCACGGCGACTGCGCGACGGGCTGTTCCGCACGGTGCTCGACGGCGACGTGATGACGAAGTGGCCGGCCGGCGGCATGTTCGTCACGAAGGATGTCGCGGCGGAGCAACCACGGTTCGACGCACGCGAGATTGTCACCGCCGGGCCGATGTTTGGGAAGAAGACGTTCCCTGCCGCGAGCGTGGCTGCCGAACGTGAGCTCGCCGTGCTCAATGACAACAAGCTGTCACCTGCATCGTTCGGCGGCTTCGGCAAGCTCGTTCTCGGCACGCGTCGCCACAACCTCGTGTACCTGGATGACCTCGCGGCCGCGTGGGAACCGGAGGGCTATCGGCTCTCGTTCACGCTGCCCGCTGGTTGCTACGCGACTGTGCTGCTTCGCGAAGTGATGAAGACGGACGTTGAAGACGAACCTTCGGGGCCGGACGATGACGGAGAGGGCGAGCAATAGCCTCGTGAGCCACAATGTGTGGATTCGAAGCAATTGCTGCGTGGACGAGGTTTAACTTCCTTTCCCCATTTTTCGCAACTTCCGGCACGGAGGTTGCCACTTTCTCAGCCGCCGGGAGGAACTGTCGGTCTATTGGATCGAGAGCGCCGCTACTCATTTCGCACCACCGGCATTCACATACAGAAGGTGTCTCAATGAGCATTGCTACTCCCGCTCCACCTGGGGCTGTAAATCAGTTGGAAAGTACCACGGGCGTTCGGGACGAGGAGATTTGCGTCTACGGACACAGCACCCTGTTCTACTGGTGGCCCGTTTGGCTACTCGGGTTCCTGTTCGCGTTGTTGACCTATCTCGATGGCCATGTGATGGCTGTGGTGCCAGCGGGCACGCAGGTTGAATCCGGGCATGTGATCCCCGGGCACGAACAAGAGCCGCCTCGCGACGTACTGGTCGCCCCTGCGGGACAAGCCGTTCCCACTCTACCGGGCGCGAGGAATGGTGAGACGGAACCCCGCCTCCGCGTGGCAGCCAATAACAACTATGGCGTGGTGTTCATGGGAGCACTGTTGCTGTCGATCCTGGTCACGAATTTCCTGCTGAGGGGACTCGCCTCAGTGATGGTCGTCGGCGTGATCACGATTGCCGGCCTGGTCATGGCCCTACTTGGGTATTGGGATCCCGTGCTCGTGTGGGTCGGAGGGTTGGATGTTCGCATCAACGCGGGCGGCTATCTCACAGTCGCGGTGCCACTCTTCCTGATGTGGTTGTTTGCGACATTCATCTACGATCGTTACACGTATCTGATTATCACTCGCGGACAGGTCCGCATCCGCAAGGAGATCGGTGGCGGAGAAATTGCCGTGGATGCGAGTGGGCTTTCGCTCAACAAAGAACGCGACGACCTGTTCAGGCACTGGTTGCTCGGTCTGGGGTCGGGCGATTTGCACGTGAAAACGGGCGGTCCCGCGAACCTGGATTTCGAGCTAAGCAACGTGCTGTTCATCGGCTCGAAGCTCTCGCGAATCCAGGATCTGCTTCGTGAGAAGGAAGTTGCACAGCAGCTTCCAAATAGCTGATCGCGGACACACCGGAGCCGCCAAACTGTGCGGCTCCGGCTATTGCGTGCGGGAGCAAGCGGAGACCAGCGAACGTGCTTCCAGTGAGGCACAACCGTGGGCAACTTCTCACCGAGAGGAGATCCGGGAAGAATCAACGATAAGGGAATGTCCAACATTTCGTGAGCTGGAATTTGATTCCGGCCCAGATACCCACCCCACGTCCGGAATCATTTTTTCAGACCCGGAACCATTTTACGGGCCGCGCCGCTCGCCTCCGAAGTTTCCTTCGATCAACGAGAGCAGGCGCGAGGGAGATTGCGGGGATCGCAGAAAGGGGAACGCTGACGCTACACGGCACCGAGGGCCAGTGAGCAGTTGTGGCCGCCGAAGCCGAAGCTGTTCGAGAGGATTTTACGGACGCGCACTTCACGGGCCGTGTTCGGGATGTAATCGAGATCGCAACCCGCCTCGACGTCCTGATTTTGCAGATTAATGGTCGGATGCAGCATCCCGTATCGAAGGCTCAAGGCACATGCGATGGCTTCAACGCCACCGCTGGCTCCGAGCAAGTGGCCGATCATGCTCTTGGTGCTGGAAATCATCACCTTCTTCGCGTGTTCGCCAAACACCGACTTCACGGCTTTCGTTTCGGCTACGTCGCCCAGGCCGGTGCTGGTTCCGTGGGCATTGATGTATTGCACCTCGGAGATGTTCCAGCCCGCGTCGCGGATGGCGAACCGCATCGCCTCGCCCGCGCCGATGCCATCTTCGTGTGGTGCCGTGATGTGGTAGGCATCGGCGGTGTTGCCAGAACCGCAAACCTCGCCGTAGATATTCGCGCCGCGAGCCTTGGCGTGCTCGTATTCTTCGAGAACCAGAACGCCGGCGCCTTCGCTGAGAACGAATCCGTCGCGATCCCTGTCGAACGGGCGGCTCGCGTGTTCCGGTGCGTCGTTGCGTTCCGAGAGAGCCTTGCAGGCGATGAACCCGCCCAGACCCAGTGGTGTGATGGCGGCTTCGCTGCCACCGGTCACCATGACGTCAGCTTGGCCATAGCGGATTGCGGCAAGCGAGTCGCCGATGGCGTGCGCGGCGGACGAACACGCTGTGGAAACGGTGGTATTGGGGCCACGGAGGCCGAATTTGATCGAGATGTTGCCGCTGGCGGCGTTGGCAATCATCTTGGGAATCAGGAACGGCCCGAGACGGCTCGGCCCTCGTTCGGCGAGGGTTTTGGCACCGTCTTCGAGTTCGTTCAACCCGCCGATGCCGCTGCCGAAAATGCAGCCACACCGGAATGCTTCTTCTTTCGCGAAATCGAGCCCACTATCCTTGACCGCCTCGACAGCCGCGACGAGCGCGAACTGCGTGAAGCGATCCGATCGCCGGATATCGCGGCCATCCATCACAGCGGATGCATCGAACTTCTTCACCTCACCGCCGAACTTCACTTTGAAGTCCGTGGTGTTGAAGAGAGTGATGGGCGCGATGCCGCTTTGGCCGGCGAGCAAGGCTCGCCAGTAAGTTGGCACGTTCAGTCCGAGTGGGTTCACGGTCCCCAACCCGGTGATCACCGCCCGGCGGCGCGTCATGGGAGTGGTCACGGCATCACTGTGCAGGCTTGTTCTTGATCGCGGTTTCGATGTATTCGATCGCTTCGCCGACGGTTTTGATCTTCTCGGCTTGGTCGTCCGGGATCTGGATATCGAATTCTTCTTCCAGTTCCATGACGAACTCGACGATATCGAGCGAGTCGGCACCAATGTCCTCGATGAACGTGGTGGACCGCTTGATCTTTTCTTTGTCGTAGGCGAAGTGGTCGCTGACGATGGCGATCACGCGTTGCTCGACGGACACTTCTCGGCCCTCCGGACAGTGGCGCTGGCGGACCACAAATGGTTCCGCAGCCCGGGTCGGCTCCAACCGACTCCGCGGCACCAATGGTATATCGTTACACGCTCTGGATACGAGTCCAGAACATGGGGTTGGACAACACTCGGCGCGATTCCGACCCTTGGGCAGACTTTACTGAGACGGAGTGGAAAAGGAAAGAGCGGGTGCCCCAGTAGAATTTTGGCGAACCCGAAGTGTCAGCGCCGGGGTGGGTTGTTCCGGTCAATCGGCTGGGGCAAACCACCCCGGCGCTGACGCTTCGGGTTCGCCAAGATGTCACGCTGTGATGTTTCGGATCTCGGTCTTGCGGTGAACTCGCTTCAGAAGCCCCGCGAGCACTCGCCCTGGGCCGATCTCGTAAAACCGCTCCACGCCGTCGGCCAGCAACGCCCGCATCGTCTCTTCCCACTTCACCGGCGAGAGAACCTGCCTCACGAGCAAGTCGCGAATCTCGGCAGGATCGGTGTGCGCTTTCGCGTCTACATTCGACCACACCGGAATGGCCGGCGCGACGATCGCGACCCCGGTCAGCGCTGCCGCCAGTTTCTCGTCGGCGGGCTTCATCAGATTCGTGTGGAAGGCCCCGGCAACCGGCAGTTTCACGGTGCGAATCCCGCCCTTATCGACAGCGAGTTGCTCGATTCGCGCAATCGCGGGTGCTGCTCCGGAGAGGACTGTATTTCCCGGGCAAAGGTAGTTCGCAATCTCGAGTGTTCCGGCGGCGCGGGCCTCGATCACGAGCGCCTCGATATCCGCAATATCGAGGCCCAGCACGCTGACCATGCCGGAAGGCGTGACCTCGGCGGCATCCTGCATAGCCCGCCCGCGAGCCTGGACGACCTTCAGGCCGTCTTCAAACGTCATTGCACCCGCGTAGACGAGTGCGGTGTATTCGCCCAGGCTGAGGCCCGCGGTGCCGACCACAGAGGGAAACGCGTCTGGCTCGGCGATCTTGAGTTGTTCGAGCGCCGCGAGGCTGGCCACGAAAATGGCCGGCTGGCTCACATCGGTGGCGTTCAGCCGCTCAGCGGGGCCGTTCACGCACACATCGAGGAGATCATAGCCGAGGATCTTCGCGGCGAGGTCGAAGAGTGCCTTCGCGGTAGGAACCGTCGCACAGAGCGGCCCGGCCATCCCGACCGTTTGTGCCCCCTGACCGGGGAACAGGAAAGCGAAACGCGGCATGATTTGATCCATTTAGCTCGGCGTTTACGCCGGGTCTTCGGTTTTCTGACCCCCGGCAAGCCGGGGGCTAAATTTACCGGCGTTTACGCCGGGGCGATTGCGATGTGGAACGAAATGGGTTCACTCGTCTTTGGGAAGCGCTTCGATCTCGGCGACGATGGCGTCGTTCACCTTCTCGCGGACGCCGGTGGCCGCCACGTTGATCGCGTTGGCAATCGCGCGGTCCGACGAACTTCCGTGGCAGATGATACACACGCCATCGACGCCCAGAAGCGGTGCTCCGCCGAACGCGCTGTAGTGGTACTTTCCGAGCAAGCCCTTCACCGCAGCCACACCCTTGTCGCGTTCCGTGTCGAGTGCCCCGAGAACATCCTGCTTGACCAGATTCATCACGAACTCGAACACGCCCTCGCAGAGCTTCAGGACGACGTTGCCGGTGAAGCCATCCGTGACAACGACATCGACCGTGCCACGGTGGATATCGCGGCCTTCGATGTTCCCCACGAAGCGATCCCGTAGCGCACTGGCCCGGAACAGTTCGTAGGTTTTCTGGACGAGTTCGTGCCCCTTCCCCTCTTCCTCACCGACGTTCATTAGCCCGAGGGTCGGGTGCGGGATGCCCAGGATTTTCCGAGCGAACACGGAACCCATGACGCCGTATTCGAGCAGATGATAGGGCTTCGGAAAGACGTTCGCGCCGACATCGACGATGATGCATCGGCCGCGAGCCGTGGGCATGATCGTCGCGATGCCAGGCTTCTGGATGCACTTGAGGAACTTGCGGGTCTTCATCGCGCCGACAACCACCGCTCCGGTGTTGCCTGCACTCACGAGGCCATCGACCTTCCCCTCGGCCAGCAATTGCCAGCAGCGGAAAATGCTCGCGTCGGGCTTCCTGCGAAGCGCGTCAGTGGGCTTTTCCTTCATGTCCACGACCAGTGGCGCGTGGACAATCTCGATCCGTTCCGGTGGGACGGACGCGGCCGCGAGAAGGGTTTCGGTCTGGGGCTGATCGCCAACGAGGACGATGGTGAGATCGGGAATCGCGTTCACGGCGAGGACGGCACCGGCCACGTTTGGGCCGGCTCCGTTGTCGCCGCCCAGCACGTCGAGGGCAAGCCGCATGGCGAACGTCTCACTTCTTCTTGTCGTCAACGTCCTTCACGACCGCATCGCGGCCCTGGTAATATCCGCACTCCGAGCACACTCGGTGGGGCAGAACCGGCTCATTGCACCGTGGGCAGAACTGAATCTGCACGGGAATGATGTGGTGGTGGCTCCGGCGGGTGCCTTGCTTGGCGTTGGAGGTACGTCTTTTAGGAACTGCCATCACTATTCTCGCGGTCAGACCAGGATTCGGAGTAAGACGGTATGCTAGGACCGCCCCCACCTACTGTCAAGCGACACGCGAGGACGCGATTCAGCGCCGCGCAACTACCCGGGGCGTATCGTGAAGGTAAGGTACATCCCCAACGATCATCGGACAGGGGAACACCGGGTTCTCGCAAAGGAACGTAACGCGATGGATCAGCTATGGGCACCGTGGCGGCTTTCGTATGTCGCCGCGCCGAAGGAGAAACCTGCGACCACTGGCCCCGATTGCTTCATGTGCCGAGCGGTCGCGTCGGCCGAGGATCGCGCCAATCTGCTCGTTCACCGGACCGAATTGTCCGTCGTGATCCTGAATCGATTCCCATACAACAACGGACATCTGCTCGTCTGCCCCCGGCTGCACAAGGGCCGATTCGACGAACTGACGACCGAGGAGTTGCTCGACCTGCAACTCGTGGTTCGGAAGATGATCGGCATTATCGAGAAGCGAATGCGGCCCGACGGGTTCAACGTGGGGTTGAACCTCGGAATGGCAGCGGGTGCGGGCGTGCCCGGCCATTTGCACTGGCACATCGTCCCGCGGTGGAACGGCGACGCGAACTTCATGCCCGTCGTCGGCGATACCAAGGTGATCTCGCAATCCCTTGACGCCCTGTACGAATTGCTGGTTGAGGAGTTGAAGACAGGCCACGGATGAAAGCAGTCCTAACCACAGAGGCACAGAGACACAGAGAAAACAGGACGAAATTCGTTCTTTGAAGAGTGTTCTCTCTTCGGTTTTCTCTGTGTCACTGTGTCTCTGTGTCTCTGTGGTTCAATCTCGACTTGGTGTTCTCCGTGGCTGATTTTGGGTTCCCAATGTCCCATTCCCCACTTTCGGCGGCTGACTGGCAAGCGTTCGAGGACGGCTGGCTTGCCCCGTATGCGATGCCATCGCGGGCCAGTCGCGGCCGGCGGCACCCCGAACCCTCGCACGAATTCCGCTCTCTGTATCAGCGGGACCGCGAGCGGATCGTTCACTGCACCGCGTTTCGCCGTATGACCGGGAAGACGCAGGTGCTCGTCGCCAGCGTCAACGACCACCACCGCACACGCCTCACGCACACGCTCGAAGTCACGCAGCTTGCTCGCACGATCGCCCGGCGATTGCGGCTCAACGAAGACCTCACGGAAGCCATCGCGCTGGCTCACGACATTGGTCATCCGCCGTTCGGTCACGCCGGGGAAGATGCGCTCGATTCGTGTCTTCAGGCCCACGGTGGGTTCGACCACAATCTCTACGGTTTGCGGCGTGTCGATGAGCTTGAGGAACGGTATCCGCAGTTTCCCGGGCTGAATCTTTCGTTTGAAGTGCGGGAGGCGTTCGTCCAACATAGTGGTCGGCTCGACGCGGCCGAGTGTGCCGAGTTCCGCGACGCGGGAGGGCCACTGCTCGAAGCGCAAGTCGTCGATGTCGTCGATTCACTCGCATACGACACGCACGACAGCGACGATGCCCTGGGCTTGGGGTTCATCACGCTCGAAGAACTGGCCCGGGTCGAGTTCTGGGCACGGGCCACGGAGCGGGTTCATGGTCACACGCCGGGGTTGAGCGGGCATCCGTTGCGGGTGGCGGTTGTTCGGGAATTGCTCGCCTGGCAAGTCGCCGATCTGCTCGCCCAGACGAGCCAACGCCTGGAAGAATGTGCGATTCGATCGCCGGATGATGTGCGAGCCGCCGCCGAACCGCTGGTCGGCTTCACGTCGGAGGTTCGTAAACTCAAGGCTGGACTGGAACGATTCTTACGGGAGCGTGTGTACCGACATCATCGCGTTTTGCGGATGACGGCGAACGGGAAGCGGGTTCTGCAGGAGCTCTTTGCGGAATATGTGCGGAGTCCGGAACTTCTGCCCGAGAAACACCTACGAAGATGGACGGGTGCCAGCGATGTGATCGGCCCGCCGCCGCCAGACTGGGTGACGGCTTCCCGAAATCCGCTGACCTCGCTGGAACGTGTGGTTGGTGATTACCTCGCCGGAATGACCGACCGTTATGCCCAACTCGAGTACCGGCGTCTGTTTTTGCCCTCGACTGAATTGTAAGATCAGGAGTTGAGATCCCGGGGTCGCGAGTCAGTCGGGAATCGGGTGTCGGGAATCGGGAGTCGGGAGTCGGGAATCGGGAGTCGGGAATCGGGAGTCGGGAATCGGGAATCCCTGATCGCTGATCCGTGACTCCTGACACCCGACCCCCGACACCCGACCCCCGACACCCGATTCCCGACACCCGACCCCCGACACCCGACCCCGACACCCGACACCCGACACCCGATTCCCGACCTGACTCCAGAAGACCGGCTCCTGCACAAGAGGTTTTTCCAATGCTCCTTTGGCTGATCCGCGGGGCGTACCTCGCCCTGATCGTTGGGCTGGCGGTGTTCGCTGCGACCTTCTTCGTGAACGAAGACGGCCGTGCGACCATGAACGTCATCCTCGTGCCGCTGGGAATTCTGGCGCTGGGCAGCTTCGTGCTGTTCATTGATGTCCGCGAGAAGCAGAAGCAGATGACGACGCTCTCGTCGGTCTACTTCGGGCTTCTGCTCGGGCTGCTCCTGGGCTACCTCTTCTCGACGGGGCTGGATCCGATCCTCGAGTTCGCCTTCGGCGTGCAGCCGAACATGCTCAAGCTCAGCCGGGTGCTGATTACCGTGGTTTGTTGCTATGTGACGATTTCAACGCTTCTCCAGACCAAGGACGAGTTCCGGTTCATTATCCCTTATGTCGAATTTGCCAAAGAGGTGAAGGGCGGGCGGTCACTTGTGCTCGACACGAGCGTAATCATTGATGGCCGCATCGCGGATGTGTGCGATACTCGATTGATCGACACGAAGCTCATCGTGCCCCGATTCGTGCTTCAGGAATTGCAGGCCATCGCGGATAGCTCTGACAAGCTGAAACGGAACCGCGGCCGGCGCGGGCTGGATATTCTGAAACGGCTTCAGACCAACCCCAAGATCGAACTCGAGATGCACGATGGCAACATCGCCGAGTTGCGCACGGGAGAACGGATTCGGGTTGATGAACGGCTGGTCCTGCTCGCCAAGGCGCTCCATGCCCGCGTGGTGACCAACGATTTCAACCTGAACAAGATCGCACAGCTTCAGGGGGTTGATGTGATCAACCTCAACGAGCTGGCGAACGCGATGAAGACGGTGGCGTTGCCCGGCGAGGCGATGAACGTGCGCGTCGTGAAGGCTGGTGATCAGGTCGGCCAGGGTGTCGGCTACCTCGAAGACGGCACCATGGTTGTTGTGGAGATGGGGCGATCACTGATCGGACAGGAGGTCATGATCGTGGTGACGAGCGTGCTTCAAACGCCGGCGGGGCGGATGATCTTTGGCCGGCCCGACCAGCGAACGAGCGGGTCGCACACGCCCTTACCCGGTGGGGTGGGAGCGGTGGCGGGCGGTGCTCCGGGCGACTCCCGGAACTCGTCCACCGACCCGACGAAGGCTATCGAACCCGGTGGGAAAACCTGACGTTCAACCGCGATCTCCCAGGAGAGCCGGCGTCGTCAGGCTCTCCTTCGGGTCGCGGTTCAACAGGGGGTTTTCCACATGCTGCGAATCATGTTGCTGGGTACATCTCTCGCCGGGATTGGCGTCGCAGGTTGGGCTATCGCTCAGTCGCCCAGCACGCCGCTCTCGGATCCCAAAAAGAACCTTCCACCCGATGCCGGTGCGCTCCCGCCGGGTGCGTCCGACGTTGAACTCGTCGAGAGAGTCATCTCGTCCCGCCGGGAATACGAAGCGAGCCTGAAGGCACTTCACGAGCACTACCTGAAGCACGGCGAAAAGCTACGCAGCCAGTGGACGGAGGCCGAGTTGATGGGCCACCACATGCTGTTCAAGCCGTCGTACAACCTGGACGTGAAGGACGTGCCGCCGCCAAGCCTCGAAGCGAAAGTGAACGTCCGCGAGGCGAACGAACTTTACCGCATGGCGATGGAGTACAAGGGTAAGGGGCTGGGAAACGACTACATCCTGAACCAGCGGCGGGCTGAGATCCTGCTGCGCGAGATTCTGGAGAAGTACCCGAACTCGGACAAGATCGGCGACGTGGCGTATCAACTTGGCGACCTGTACGAGGGCCGTGCGTACAAGCAGTATGACCGTGCGGCACGATACTTCGAGCGGTCGTTCCAGTGGGTGCGTGGTTCGCGAACCGACGCGCGAATCCGGGCGGCAGCGCTCTACGACAAGCAGTTGAACGAACGGGCGAAGGCGATCGAACTGTACCGCGATGAGATCGCTCACGACACCGATGCGGAACGGATCAAGGTCGCGGAACGCCGCCTGGCCGAATTGTCGGGCCAGCGAAAGTGAGTGACGAGTGCTGGTTTCCGGGGCCCGCGAAGCCGCAAGCGGCTTGAAGGTTCATTCTTCGAGCCGCTTGCGGCTTCCCGGGCCGCTGCAATCCCCTGATACGCCTCCGGTTCGCCCCCGTCCCCCGTCGCAAAACTCGTCTAGTACTTTTTACCGCCTTTGCCTATTACCCCATCCCTCAAAACTCCCCCATCGCCCGGGGCGGGTTTGTGATCCCCCGAGGAGATGGCATGCGACATCTGTGGTTCCCCGTCGCGGCGGCAGTCCTGCTCGCCACCACAACACCCGCCTTTGCACAGCCCGCGGTTCCGTTCGCCGACGCCGGCATTCATGCTGTGCAGTTCATCGACGCGAGCGAAGGCTGGGCGGTTGGCGACGATGGCGTCGTCTGGCACTCGATGGATGGCGGCAAATCCTGGGAACGTCAGAAGACCGGATCGCGGGCCAGTTTGCGCGGCGTTCACTTCACGACACCGTACACCGGATGGGCCGTCGGACGGCTGGAATCGCCCTGCGGGGGGAGTTCCGTCGGCGTGATGCTTCGTACCACCGACGGCGGCATCACCTGGGAAGAAGCCGGCATGAACGTGCTGCCGGGCCTGAACGCCGTGCGCTTCTTCGACGAGAAGAACGGCTTCCTGTGCGGCGACGGCACCGAAGCATTCCCCAGTGGGATGTTCAGCACCGCCGATAGCGGGCGAACGTGGAAGCCAGTGACCGGGGCCAAATTGCCCTCGTGTCGCGGCGTCGATTTCTTCCCCGGCGTGCGAACGGGGATCGTTGCGGGTGCGTGGAGCCGACTTGGCGTCGTGACCCCCGAAGGGACGTATCGCGACTCGGAACTTGACCCACTCGCGGGCCGCACGATTCACGCGGTTGCCATCACGGGCGCAAGTGGCATCACCGGGGCGACAGCATTCGCGGCCGGCGATGGCGGAGCCGTGCTCACCAGCACCGATGGCGGCAAGACATGGGGATTCGTAAACCTCGGACTCAGCCCGGCAGCGCTCGCGGTGTGCGACTTCCGCACGGTCGCGTGCTTCGGCCCACACGTTTGGGTCGCGGGGAAGCCGGGCGGCTTCGTGCTCCACAGCGCCGACAGCGGCAAGACCTGGGAAGTGCAGAAGACGGAACTCTCGGTGCCGATCAACGGCATGTATTTCCTTACGGACAAAGTTGGCTGGATGACGGGCGAACTCGGTTGCATCTTCGGCACGATCGACGGCGGCAAGACGTGGAAGGTTCAACACGCTGGTGGTCAGCGGGCCGCGGTGCTGAGCCTGACCGCCTCGCATCGCTCGGTTCCGCTCGACGTAATCTCGGTGCTCGGTCTCGGCGAAGGCTACCTGTGCGCCGCGGTTGGGCTGATGTGTGCCGACCCCGCGACTTCCGATCCGAAGCGAGCCGGCGATGCGGCCCGGCTTCGCAACGCGATGCGGCTCGCGGGTGGCGCAACTGGCGACGTGAACTGGGCGTTCCCGGTCGCGGCGCACACGGCTGGGCTTCCGCCACGCGAACTGATGGCGTCGTGGGATCGCAAGCACGACGGCAAGGCCACGGAGCAACTCCTGCGGCAAGCGGTGTGCGCGATCCGCACCTGGCAACCCGAGGTGATCCTCGCCGATCTCGTCGTCGAGAATGGCTCATCGGCGGACGTGCTCGCGCTGCACATGGCGAAGGAAGCATTCACGAAGGCCGCCGATCCGAACGCCTTCCCGGAACAGATCACGACGCTCGGCCTGAAGCCGTGGACCGCGAAGAAGCTCTACGCTCTCGCACCGCAGGCCAAGGGTTCGCAGGTGTTGCTCGATCAGAGCATTTATTCCACGGTGCTCGGTGATTCGCCCAAGGACTACGCTGAACCCGCGACCCGCATTTTGGCCGACGACGCCGCAGTGATCGATCGCCGCTGCTTCACGCTCGTCGCGCACCGGCTCGAAGGGGCAGACAAGCACGCGGCGCTGATGCAGGGGATCCAGTTGGCTCGCGGTGGTGCGTCGCGCCGACCCGAGACGGCGGTGATCCTCGATCCCGAGATGATGGAAGAGAAGAAGAAGGCGGCTCAGTCGCGGCGTCGGCTCGAAACGCTGGCAACAGTCGCCGATCCGGAGTTCGCGGGGGCCGACAAGATTCTGGGCGTGCTGGGCGTTGAACTGAAGAAGATGCCCACCGACACGGCCGCTCGCACGGCGTTCGCGGTCGCCACGCGGTTCGCCCGCGACGGCAAGTGGGCCGAGGCTCGCGAGGTCTATGGCCTGCTCGCATCGCAGTACCCCGGTCACCCGTTGGCCATCGAAGGCTACCGCTGGCTGACCCGCTTCCACGCCAGCAGCGAAGCTCGCCGACGAACCGAGATTCAGCAGAAGTACCTGCTCAAGAACGTGACCTTCGAGACGATTCCAGGTGCGAGCGGGAATGTCATTCAGGCCAGCGGCACCAGCTCGAACGTCGCGAAGCCCGTGATTCAGGAAGACGTGTATCGCGTCTACAATCCCGAAGCGATTCTGCGCTGGCACCAGGGCTGCCTCGACCTCGAACCGAAGCTGATCGCGTTCGGCCCGGTCTACTCGCGTGACCCCGCCTCGTGGCTCTGCTTCCTCGCCGCACGCCGGCAGGTTGGTCGCCACAACGACGCGGTTACCTTCGTTCGCGATTACTTCAAGAACTCGCCCGGAGCCGCGATCACTCCGCCAGGGCAAGACCCGTGGCGGGATTGCCTCGCGGCCGAATTGTGGATGACCGACCGCAGCCTGATCGGCGTTCCGCCGAAGGAAGTCGCCACAAGCCGACACACGGAAACGCGGCCACTGCTCGACGGTAAACTCGACGACGCCTGCTGGCAGGGGATGAAGCCGATGACGCTCGCGCCACTGGCGGGCGACGACAGCCGATCAGACGAGAAGAAGACGTTCGCGGCGCAGTTCAAGACCGAGACCAAGTTCGCTTACGACGATGCGTTCCTGTATGTCTCGGTGGCATGTACGCACCCGACCGGCATGAAGGTTCCTCCCGTCGAGAAGCGAACCCGCGACGCAGACATGACCGGCCACGACCGCGTGGACATCCTCCTCGACCTGGACCGCGACTATCAGACGTACTACCGCTTCCAGGTCGATCACCGTGGTTGCCTGGCCGAGGATTGCTGGGGCGACAAGACGTGGAACCCGAAGTACTTCGCGGCGTTCCACTCGACCGACACGGGCTGGACGGTCGAACTGGCGATCCCGCTGGTGGAACTGAGCAACGAGCGTCCGTCGCACGGGAAGACGTGGGCCGCGAACGTGTCGCGAGTGACACCGGGTAAGGGCATCCAATCATGGAACGGCCCGGCCGACGACACCCCCCGCCCCGAGGGCATGGGCCTGCTGCAATTCCGCGTCGATACGAAATAGTCCACATGCGAAGTTAAGCGGCCGCCCCACTGTTAGCCGATCGGGGCAGGTGGGACGGCTGCATCAGATGAGTTGCTTCGTAAGACGCCGGAGACACTACCAAACCGGGTCTGCGTCCGGCTTGTTCGTGCCCGACCTGCGGATCGAGGCTGACCCATACAAGGTGGCCCCGGTCAGGGAGTTCGGGGACCGGTGGCGTCACAGGATTTCCGCCCCGGCTGGCGGGCCGGACGCCCACTCGCCGTGCAGGTTGTCGGGCGTGATTCCGGACAGCAGGTCGGCCAGGGTCGTGGGACGGGATGAACGAACAACCAACCCTCCAGCCGTCACTTCGATCTCGGCCGGGCCACCGACTAGCAAGCCAGCCTGCGTGGCAAGAGGTTCGGGAATGACGACGGCAACGCCACCGGGATAAGTCTCGATGTGAGTATGCATAAAAGCCTCCTTACCTGGCAGTGTACGCTGACGACAACCCGGCTACAACGCCTGACGTGAACCACGATCGCGTTCGGGTCCATCTCGTTCCCTGTGGGCTACTTCTTCATGTTGCGGCTACGCGGTTCGCTCAGGTATTACTGGGGACATGACATCCGTTCCCCGCTCGCCAAAACCAACATCTCCAACACATTTGCACTATCCGCGTTAAGAAACGGTGGCGTAATGATCGGAATCGTTACCGGTGGTGAGTAAGGTGTTTCCCCCTCACCCGGCTCGCAAAGCCTCGCCGACCTCTCCCCCCGAAACCGGGGGCGAGGTGGGTGCGCAGCGTCTTCTCCTCAGCGTACCCAAACTCATTGCCTTCAGAAGAAGCCAAGCACC
>Ga0105047_10001758_pt1 | contig 39029 bp, 36 predicted proteins | sample MAT04_FD_78384 | JGI IMG/M metagenome (GOLD analysis project Ga0105047, IMG submission 78384) | Freshwater microbial communities from Lake Fryxell liftoff mats and glacier meltwater in Antarctica - MAT-04 (megahit assembly) | ecosystem: Environmental > Aquatic > Freshwater > Ice > Liftoff...
CGATGCTGGCAAGTTCGGCCGTCGTCAGCCGCGCGCCCCGGACAGCCGCGGTGCCGTGCCACATCTCCGGCGCGGCGCGGCACGTCAGCGCATAGCCCGGCATCTTCGCAGCCCGCTTGTGACGGTCCTTCGCATACACTGTCATTGCATTGCAGGCAGGCACCGGCAAGACCTGCATCCTGTCGGCGCAGATCTGGCTGGCCGACATTGCGGATTTCGCCGCGATGAACGGGGTCGGGGACGCATGGGCCTTACAAGGCCATACACCAGCCCGTGCGACGGGCGAGGCGAAACTTGCCGCCCCCGCCTATCTGGTCGAAGTGATCGTGACGGCGGCGTTGCCCTGAGGCGTCAGGCAGCGCCGAACACCATCGCCACGCCGTTCATGCAATAGCGTTTGCCGGTCGGCTCTGGCCCGTCGCCGAACACATGGCCCAGATGGCCGCCACAACGCGCGCAATGCACCTCGGTGCGGCTGCCGAACAATCCGGGGTCGGTCTTGGTTCCGACCCCGCCCGGCAACGGCTGCCAGAACGACGGCCAGCCTGTGCCGCTGTCGTACTTGTGCTCGGACGAGAACAGCGGCTGGTCGCACCCGGCGCAGGCATAGATGCCCGGCCGGGTTTCGGCATCCAGCGGGCTTGACCCTGCCGGTTCGGTGCCCTCCTCGCGCAGCACCCGGTATTGTGCTTCGGTCAGGCGGCTGCGCCATTGGGCCGGTGTCAGGGCAACGGCAAAGGCTTGCGCGCGCGCGGGGCGGACCAGACCGAGGACAGCGGCCGAGGCGAAAAGCAAACGACGGTTCATCCGGGCATTCCTTGTGTTGAGGTTTTGCTGACCTAACGCTTGCCGAGCCAGGAAAGTTTCACGGCCGGTTCTGCCGGCCGTTGCCACACCCTCGGTCACGCCGCCGCCTCGTGCGCCCCTTGCCCTTGCGGCCCCCGGCGATATGCTCCACTACTCGGGCTGAAACCGCAGGCTCAGGCCTGGACATGGGCTGCACGCGATGCTGGGTACGATGATGAAACCTACAGAAGAAGTGTCCGTGCGCGAGCTTTTCGGGATCGACACCGACATGAAGGTCAAGGGATTTGCCGAGGCAATGGACCGCGTTCCCCTGATCGACCCGACCTACAAGTTCGACCCCGATACGACCCTGGCGATTCTGGCAGGCTTTGCCTACAACCGCCGGGTGATGATCCAGGGCTATCACGGCACGGGCAAATCGACGCATATCGAACAGGTTGGCGCGCGGCTGAACTGGCCCACGGTGCGGGTGAACCTTGACAGCCACATCAGCCGGATCGACCTGATCGGCAAGGACGCGATCAAGCTGCGCGACGGCAAGCAGGTGACCGAATTCCACGAAGGGATTCTGCCATGGGCGCTGCGCAACCCGGTCGCCATCGTGTTCGACGAATACGACGCAGGCCGGGCGGACGTGATGTTCGTGATCCAGCGCGTGCTGGAACATGACGGCAAGCTGACCCTGCTGGACCAGAACGAGATCATCACCCCGCATCCCAGTTTCCGCCTGTTCGCCACGTCGAACACGGTGGGGCTAGGGGATACGACGGGCCTCTATCACGGCACTCAGCAGATCAACCAGGCGCAGATGGATCGTTGGAGCCTGGTGGCCACGCTGAACTACCTGTCCCACGACGCCGAGGCCGCCATCGTTCTGGCCAAGTCGCCGCATTACAACACTGAAAAGGGCCGCAAGGTGATCGGCCAGATGGTCACCGTCGCCGACCTGACCCGGACCGCCTTCATGAACGGCGATCTGTCCACGGTGATGTCGCCCCGGACGGTGCTGAACTGGGCGCAGAACGCCGAGATTTTCCGCAACGTCGGCTATGCGTTTCGCCTGACCTTCCTGAACAAATGCGACGAACTGGAGCGGAGCACGGTGGCCGAATTCTACCAGCGGTGTTTTGCCGAAGAACTGCCGGAGAGTGCGGCAAGCATGGCGATGAAGTGACAGGGCGGGCATGTGCGCCCCCTGATGCTTTCACCAGTGCTGTCGAACTCGGCTAAATGCCAACACTCTGCGGCATGCCTGGCGCCCGGAGCCGAGCTACAGTTTCAGCGGAAACTGGGTTTTGAGTATCGGGACGCGAGAAGCCATTCGACCAACTCCACCGCGTCCTTCTTTCTCCGCCACCTGTGACGGTCGACTAAGAAAACCAAACCTTTCATCTTCGTTGAATACGGGCGGCGCACATTTTTGGGGCAAAGGTTGCACCTGTTTGGCACCTGTCTGCCTGTCTGACTTGGGGTGCGCACCAGATACGCACCTCCATGGAAACTCAGGCCTTCGCCGCCATCGTCGCCTTCGCCCACCACACCAGATCGTCGAGCGAGGCCTTTGCGGCGGGCAGCAGATTGGCCTCGACGTCCGCCATGTTGCCTGAACCGCCCATGCCCGGATGCACCTTGAAGAAATCGCCCATGCCCAGATGCACGGCATTGCGGGTCGGGACCATCTGCAACTCGATCCCGATCAGGCGCAGATGCTCCATCGCGCGGGTGCCGCCGACCGAGCCGTAAGCGATGGCTGTAAAGGGCTTGCGGACCCATTCCTTGTAGGCCTGATCCAGCGCGTTCTTCAGGCTGCCGGTGACCGAGCGGTTGTATTCGGCCACGACAAAGATGAAGCCGTCGAACCCGGCCAGCTTGTTCTGCCAGGCTACGGCGCGCGGGTCGGACGAGGGCATCCACAGGTTCGACGCCATCTCGTCGAACAGCGGCAGGTCAAAGTCGCGCAGGTCGACCAGTTCGACCTCCATATCTTCGCGCGCCTGCGCCTGCGTCAGCATCCAGGCAGCCGGGATGTCGGCAAAGCGGCTTTTGCGGGTGGACCCGATGATCAGGGCGATTTTCGGTTTGGCGGTCATGGCAGGTCTTCCTTGAATAAACGGTTTGCCCGACCACCATGACCGGCGCCGCACCGCAAGCAATTGCACAGATCAGGACAGGGCCTGTGCATTTCTGCTGGACGGCCCATTCCGAAGGGGGCCGCGCGGCACCGGGTCTTGCCGGCGCGCCGTCACGGTGGTTTACCTGTCGGCATGAGCAAACCGACCGACAACCCCGCCGATCCGTTCAAGAAGGCGCTCGCCGAAGCGACGCGCACCATGGCCGATGATCCCGACATGGCCGTCAGCTATTCGGTCGATCCCGCAGGCATGACCAAGGACGGCATCCGCCTGCCACAGATCAGCCGCCGGATGACGCGCGACGAGGTCCTGCTGGCGCGCGGCACTGCCGATGCGTTTGCCTTGCGCCGGAAATTTCACGACGAGGCCGTTTCGGCCCGCTATGCGCCGTCCGGACCCCTGGCCCGTGAAATCTATGACGCCATGGAAACGGCGCGCTGCGAGGCGGTGGGGGCCCGCGCCATGCCGGGCACGGCGGGCAACATCGACGCAAAGATCGCACATGAGGCGGATCGCAAAGGCTATTCCCAGATCACCCAGTCGGCGGATGCGCCCCTGTCTGTGGCTGCGGGTTATCTGGTGCGGCATCTGGCAACCGGTCGGGCGATGCCGCGCGGGGCGGCGAATGTGATGGACCTGTGGCGCGGGTTCATCGAAGCGCAGGCGGGCGGCAGTCTGCAAGGGGTCGGTGACGCGCTTGCCGATCAGGCGGCCTTTGCCCGGCTGACCCGCCGCGTGATCTCGGATCTCGGCTATGGCGACCAGTTGGGCGATGACCCCGATCAGAACGACCCCGACGACAGCGCGGGCGAGGCCGAGGACGACCCCGACCAGCCAGACAGCGCCGGGAACGACGATCAGCAATCCGAAGACGCCGACGCCGCCCCCGAACAGTCGCAGGACGACCAGCAGGATCAAAGTCAGGCGCAGGTCTCGACCGAAGACAGCGCCGACATGGAACAGGGCGACGAGGCCGAACTGCCCGAAGGCGAGGCACCGCTGGAACCGCCGCCGCCTGCGCCCTATTCCGACGCGGACCCGGGCTATACCGTCTATGCCACCGATTTCGACGAAGAAATCCGCGCCGAGGATCTGGCCGAGCCTGCCGAACTGGAACGCCTGCGCGCCTATCTCGATCAGCAACTGGAACCGCTGAAGGGTGCCGTCAGCCGATTGGCCAACAAGTTGCAGCGCCGGTTGCAGGCCCAGCAGAACCGAAGCTGGGAGTTCGATCTGGAAGAGGGCACGCTTGATGCGGGCCGTCTGGCGCGGGTCGTGGCCAACCCGACCACACCCTTGTCGTTCAAGCAGGAGAAGGACACCGAATTCCGCGATACCTGCGTGACGCTGCTGCTGGACAATTCGGGGTCGATGCGGGGCCGTCCGATTTCCATTGCGGCGATCTGCGCCGATGTTCTGGCCCGGACGCTGGAGCGCTGCTCGGTCAAGGTCGAGATTCTCGGGTTTACCACCCGGGCGTGGAAGGGCGGCCAGGCGCGCGAACGCTGGCTGGCGGCCGGGCGGCCGCAGCAACCCGGCCGGCTGAACGATCTGCGCCACATCATCTACAAGCGGGCCGATGCGCCGTGGCGGCGCGCCCGGCCCAATCTGGGGCTGATGATGAAAGAGGGTCTGCTCAAGGAAAACATCGACGGCGAAGCGCTGGAATGGGCGCACCGGCGGATGACGGCCCGGCCCGAGGCGCGGCGCATTCTGATGGTGATTTCCGACGGGGCGCCGGTTGACGACTCGACCCTGTCGGTCAACCCTGCGAACTTTCTGGAAAAGCATCTGCGCGACGTGATCGCGATGGTCGAGCGGCGCAAGGCGGTCGAGTTGATCGCCATCGGCATCGGCCATGACGTGACGCGGTATTATCCGCGCGCGGTGACCATCACCGATGTGGAACAACTGGCCGGTGCGATGACCGAGCAACTGGCCGGCCTGTTCGAGGTGGACCCGCGCAAGCGGGCCCGCGCCGCGGGGGGCGGACGCCGCCGCTAGCCCAGCAGCCGCTCGTGTTCCTGCAGCGCGAACCGGTCGGTCATTCCGGCCACATAATCCGCCACGACGCGGGCCAGTGCCGTGTGGTCCGTGGCCGATGCGACATCGGCCTGCCATTCGGCGGGCAGCACTTCGGGCCGCGACAGGAACAGCGGGAACAATCCGTTGATCGTCTCGGTCACCCGCGCGCGCTCGATCATCACCGACGGCGCGCGGTACATCCGGGTGAACAGAAAGGCGCGCACCGCCTTGAGTTCCTGATACAGCGGCTTGGAAAACCGGATCACCGTGGTGCCCAGATCGCGCACCTCCTGCACCGACGCCGGCCGCGCCGCCTCCAGCCGGTTGCGGGCCACTGCGATCACATCTTCGACCATCCGGCCGAACACCCGCCGCAAGGCCTCGTGCCGCCGCCGCATCCGGTCGAGTCCCGGATAGATCGCGTCCACTTCGGCAAAGGCCGGGCCGGTTACCGGCAGGTCCATCAGATCGGCCTCGTCGAACAGGCCCGAGCGCAACCCGTCGTGCAGGTCGTGGTGCGAATAGGCCACATCGTCGGCAATCGCCGCAACCTGTGCCTCGGCGCTGGCATGGCTGGCCAGGTCGAGGTCCCAGGCCGCATTCACCTCGGCCAGCGCATAGGGCAGCGGCCCGGCATGGCGGGCACCGGCGTTCAACCCGATCACCGGCCCGTTGTGTTTGGCAATGCCTTCCAGCGCCTCCCACGTCAGGTTCAGCCCGTCGAAATCGGCATAGTGCCGTTCCAGCCGGGTGACGATCCGCAGGGCCTGGGCGTTGTGGTCGAACCCGCCATACGGGGCCATCAGTGCAACCATCGCATCCTCGCCGGTATGCCCGAACGGGGTGTGCCCCAGATCATGTGCCAGCGCGACCGCCTCGGCCAGATCGGTGTTCAGCCCCAGCACGCCGGCGATGGTGCGCGCCACCTGCGCCACTTCGATCGTGTGGGTCAGCCGGGTGCGGTAGTAATCGCCCTCGTGTTCGACAAACACCTGCGTCTTGTGTTTCAGCCGCCGGAACGCCGAGGAATGGATCACCCGGTCGCGATCCCGTTGAAACGCCGAGCGGAATGTGGACACCCGCTCGGGGTAGAGCCGCCCGCGCGAGGCGTCGGGGTGGCAGGCAAAGGGGGCAAGCATCGGCAAAGCCTTGTTGGGGCTGTCGTTCTCTCCTATATTGACCGACAGGATCAAAGGATACCCGTCATGCTGACCCTTCCGCCAAAAGTGACCGACCGTGCCTATGCCCGTCTGGCAGAGATTGCCGAGATGACGGGAGCACCCCGTGCCCTGCGGGTTGCGGTGGATGGCGGGGGCTGTTCGGGGTTTCAGTACGACATCAAGCTGGACAATCCGGTGGCGGATGATCTGGTGCTGGAAAAGAACGGGCAGCGCGTGCTGGTGGATCAGGTCTCTCTGCCATTTCTGGCCAATGCCGTGATCGACTTTACCGATGAGCTTATCGGCGCGCGCTTTGTCGTGCAGAACCCGAATGCCACGTCGTCCTGCGGCTGCGGCACGTCTTTTTCGGTCTGACATCGAGAAAACCTGCGCGGCCCCCTCGCCACGCGGTCAACTTGGATTAACTTCGCGACCTGACGGGTGAAGGGCGCATGATGACCACTGCTTTGATTCTGGGCTCGGCCCCCATGGCCCTCGAGGCGCGCTGCTGGCCGCGAGAGCCGTTCAGCACCGTTGTGGCCATCAACAACGCCTGCGCGGTACGGCCGGACTGGGATGTGATGATCCACCCCTGGGACTTTCCGGCCGACCGGGTGCCGCAGCCCCGCACCGGTCAGCGCATCGTGACCGAGGCCGACTTCGTGCCGGCGCAGAACGCCTTTGGCGGCTTTGTCTATGCCGGGGCCACCATGGCCTATACGGCGGCCTACTGGGTGCTGGCGGCCGTGCGCCCGCAGGTTCTGGCGGTGTTCGGCTGCGACATGCACTATCCGCCGGACGTGCCCACGCATTTCTATGGGCGCGGCACGCCCGACCCCTTGCGCCCCGACATCACGTTGCAATCGCTCGAGGCGAAATCGGCGCGGCTGATGGTGCTGGCGGCGATGCAGGGCTGCGCCGTGGTCAACCTGTCGGCCGGGCCGTCTCGATTGTTGTTCCCGCGCGAGTCTCGGGGCGGCGTCGGGCGGGCGCGGCCCTTGCGCTTCAACCGGGCGCTGGTGTCATCGGCCCTGGCGCGCGAGGCGGCGCTTGGATACCTCGTGCCCTCGGGGCGGTATTGGGAAGACCTGTCGCGCTTTGATCCTGCAGCCCTGAGGGCGCTGGATGCCCTGTGGCTCGCGGCGGTTGCCGAACCGCTTGTGCAGGCGCAGGCCTCGGCCTAGAACCGCAGGGGTCAGACAGGGCTCCGGATGAAAATCGCCACGTTCAACATCAACGGCATCAAGGCCCGCCTGCCCGCCCTGCTTGACTGGCTGCAAACCGCCCGCCCCGACGTGGCCTGCCTGCAAGAGATCAAATCGGTGGACGCGGGCTTTCCGCACGCGCCGTTTGCCGACCTCGGCTACCATGTCGAAACCCATGGGCAAAAGGCGTTCAACGGGGTGGCGCTGCTGTCGCTGTACCCGATGACCGAGGTCGCCCGCGGCCTGCCGGGCGATCCGGCCGACGAACAGGCCCGCTGGATCGAAGCAGTCGTGCAGGGCATCCGGATCTGCGGGCTGTATCTGCCGAACGGCAACCCCGCGCCCGGGCCGAAGTATGACTACAAACTGGCGTGGATGGCGCGGCTGCAGACCCGGGTCGCGGCGCTTCTGGCCACCGAGCAGCCGCTGGTGATCTGCGGCGATTACAACGTCATCCCGCAGGCCGAGGATGCCGCAAAGCCGGAAAACTGGGTCACCGACGCGCTGTATCTGTCGACCACCCGCGAGGCGTTCCGCCGCCTGACCCACCTGGGCCTGACCGACGCCTTTCGCGTTTGCGACCAGCGCCCCGGCCAGTACAGCTTCTGGGATTTCCAGGCCGGCGCGTGGGAGCGCAACAACGGCATTCGGATCGACCACCTGTTGCTGTCGCCGCAAGCCGCCGACCGGCTGACCGGAGCGCAGATCGACAAGGCGGTGCGCGGGCTGGACAAACCTTCCGATCACGTCCCGGTCTGGATCACGCTGGACGCCTGACCCTCCCTTTTCCGGTCGCCCGTCCGCGACCGGGCCGAGGCTGCTATTGCCCTGCCGCCAACGCCGGGCGGATCTCGCGCTCCAGCGCCTGCGCCGTTACCGGGCCCGCGATCCGGGCCAGAATCACACCCGAGGCGTCGATCACATAGGTCTCGGGCACCCCATAGACCCCCCAGTCCAGCGCCATCCGCCCGCCATCCGCGCCCATCGTGGCAAACGGATTGCCCAGATCGGCCAGAAACTTCATGGCCTGCGCGGGCTGGTCCTTGTAGTTGATGCCGTGGATCGCGACGCCCTCGGCGGCCAGTGCCTCGAGCATCGGATGTTCGGCGCGGCACGGCGCGCACCAACTGGCCCAGAAGTTCACGAGTTTCACGCCCGGCATGCGCAGCAGGGCATCGGTGGTGATCGGCCCCGACCCCAGAGGCGCGACCGTGACGGCCGGTGCCGCCACCCCGACCATCGCCGAGGGCAGACTGTCGTCGCCGCTGCGCATCCCCAGCCAAAACACTGCGGCAAGGGCGAGAAACAACACCGGTGGCAGGAACAGCAGCAGCCTAGACATCGCCGGCCGCCTTGCTGCGGGCTTCCACATCCCGCAGCGTCCGCTTCATCCGCGCGCCCTGCCACAGGCTGACCGCCACCAGTCCGATCAGACCCGCCAGCGATGCGCCATAGGCCGAAAGCACGGCCCCTGCGTATTTTCCCAGATCCGGCATCATCCCCCCACCCCCCGTTCGCGCGCCAGCAGCGCCGACAGCCGCCGCCCCCGCACTTCGGTCCGCGTCCGCAGCAGCACCAGGCTGACGAACAGCATGCCGAACCCCGCAATGCACACCCATAACGGCCAGGCATAGACGTTCGACACATTCTCGGCGGCATCGAGCGACAGGCTGGCCCCCTGATGCAGCCCCTGATTCCAGAACAGCACGGCATAGCGTGACAGTACGGCAAAGACCGAACCTACGATGCACAGCACGCTTGTCAGGTCGGCTGCGGTGTCGGGGTCATCGACTGCAACCCACAGCGCGATGTAGCCCAGGTAAAACAACCCCAGGATCAGAAACGCCGTCAGGCGCGGATCCCAGGCCCACCAGGTGCCCCACATCGGCTGCCCCCAGATCGCCCCGGTGACCAGCCCGATGACGGTGAAGGTCAACCCCACCGGTGCCGCCGCCTTGGCCGCCAGCGCCGACACATGATGCCGCCGGATCAGCCAGATCAGCGAAGCCACCAGCATCATGAACCACGCCGACGTGCCCATGATCGCCGCCGGCACATGCAGATAGATGATCTTGACGGTCGAGCCCTGCCGGTAGTCATCGGGCGTCAGGAAGAACCCCCAGACGAGCCCGCCCGCCAGACACGACAGCGCCAGCCCGGTCACCCAGGGCAGCAGGACCGCACTGACCTGCATGAACTTCTTGGGGTTGGCATAATCCCAGATCGACATCGTCCCTAGTTCCGTTCTTTGCGCCCGACATTCAAGTCACGTCTGTGACAGGCCTCAGCGCAGATTGACGCGGAGCGCCGCCGCAGCCGCATAGGGCAAGAGCGCCAGCGCCCCCAGCGTGATCGCCGCCAGAAACACCAGCGCGCCGCCGAACTCCAGCCCGGCGGCTCCACGCCGCACCACTTCCGCCCCGAAGATCAGCGTCGGCACATACATCGGCAACACCAGCAGCGACAACAGCAGGCCACCCCGCCGCACCCCCACGGTCAGCGCGGCCCCGAACGCCCCGATCACCGACAGCGCCGGGGTGCCCAGGGCCAGCGACACCACCAGCCAGACCGCCCCCCCGGCGCCCAACTGCAGCATCACCCCCAGCACGGGCGCCATCAGGGTAAGCGGCAGCCCCGTCACCACCCAATGCGCCAGCGCCTTGGCCGCTACGACGCCCTCCAGCGGCAGGGGTGCGGTCACCAGCAGGTCGAGCGAGCCATCCTCGAAATCCAGTGCGAACAGCCGGTCGAGCGACAGAAGGCAGGCCAGAAGCGCCCCCACCCACAGCACCCCCGGCGCAATCCGCGCCAGCACCGCCGCGTCCGGCCCGATGGCCAGCGGCACCAGCACCACCACCAGCAGATAGAAGGCCAGCCCCAATCCGAACCCGCCCCCCGCCCGCACCGCCAGCCGCAGATCGCGCAAAAACAGCGCTGTCATGTGAATGCCCCGTCGAATGCCCCGTCGAACGCCCCGCCACGCGGCGGGCGGCGAGGCAGGAACCCGATCAGGTCCAGCTCAGGCGTGGGCCCAAGTCCCAGGCCGGTGTGGCTGGCGATCACCGCAGCCCCCCCTGCGGCCAGATGCCCGTGCAGCATCGCCGCAAACAACCCGACCGAGGCCTTGTCCAGCGCGACGGTCGGCTCGTCCAGCGCCCAGATCGGCCGCCCGGTGACCAGCAGCCGCGCCAACCCCAGCCGCCGCCGCTGACCCGCCGAAAGCTGCCCCGCCCGACGGTCGCGCAAGCCTTGCAGCCCCATCGCGGCCAGGGCGGGACCGATGTCGTGCATCCCGTGCACCGCCCCCCAGAACGCCAGATTCTCGGCCACGCTCAGCGTCGATTTCACCCCGTCGGCATGGCCGGCATACGCCAAAGCCTCGGGCGGCATCGAGATGGCCCCGCCGCTCGCCGGTTGCAGCCCCGCCAGCGTGCGCAACAGCGTCGTCTTTCCGACGCCGTTCGGACCGCGCAGCACCAGCGCCTGACCGGCGGACAGGCGAAACCCGATGCCCTGCAGCACCACCCGTCCGCCCCGCGCGCAGCCAAGGTCCGTCACCACCAGTTCCATCCCGCAGCCCTAGCGCAAGCCGCCCGCACCGGAAAGCCCCCTGAATGCCGCCGGAATGCCGCCGGAGTACCCCCGGAATGCCGCCGGAATGCCGCCGGAGTACCCCCGGAATGCCGCCCGAATGCCGCCGGAATGCCGCCGGCGGGACGCCGCCACTGGCACCCGCCCGTGCGTCCGGTTACATTGATGCAGGTCAAACGGAGAATTCGCATGCTGCCCAACCGTCCCTTCGGCCTTACGGGGCGCGCCTTCTGTCCGATTGGATTCGGGGCTTGGGCGATCGGTGGCACCTGGGGCGAGGTCAGCGAGGCCGATGCCGAGGCAGCCGTCGAGGCCGCACTCGACTCCGGCGCCGATTTCATCGACACGGCGGATGTCTATGGCGACGGCCGGTCGGAACGGATCATCGCCCGCGTGCTGGCGCGCCGCCCGGGTCCGCGGCCTTTTGTCGCGACCAAGACGGGCCGCCGGATTTCGCCGCATGTCGCCGCAGGCTACACCCGCGAGACCCTTGCCGCCCATATCGACCGCAGCCGCACCAACCTGCAGATGGATTGCCTCGACCTCGTGCAACTGCATTGTCCGCCGTCGGCGGTCTATGACCGGGCCGAAGTGTTTGACGCGATGGCCGATCTGCATGCCGCTGGTCGCATCGCAGGCTTCGGCGTGTCGGTCGAGCGGATCGACGAGGCGATGAAGGCCCTCGAGATATCGGGGATGCAGTCGGTGCAGATCATCTACAACCTGTTCCGTCAGCGCCCGCAGGACGGGTTCCTTGCCGCTGCCGCCGCGCGCGGTGTGGCGGTCATCGCCCGGGTGCCGCTGGCCTCGGGTCTCTTGACCGGCAAGATGCGCCCCGACAGCGCCTTTGCGGCAGACGACCATCGCAGTTTCAACCGCGACGGGGCGGCGTTCGACAAGGGCGAGACGTTCTCGGGCGTGCCCTTTGATCTGGCCCTGCAGGCGGTCGACGACTTGCGGCCGCTGGTTCCGGCGGGCCAGACGATGGCGGCCTTTGCGCTGCGCTGGATCCTGATGCAGCAGGCCGTCACCGTGGTGATCCCGGGGTCAAAGTCGCCGGCGCAATCGCGCGGCAATGCCGTTGCCCTGACCATGCCGCCATTGTCCGCCGAAACCATGGATGCCGCGCGCGCCGTCTATACCCGCCGGATCGCGCCGCATGTGCATCATCTGTGGTAGCGAGGTCCACCGGATCGGCCGCAGCGGGCCGGGGCGTTTTCGTCCCGGCCGGACGTGCCGACCCTGACCGGTGCGATCCGATTTTCCGCCGGGGACCGACCCCGGGCCCCGCCTCAGTTTGCGAAAACCTGCACCTCGGGCAGATCGGTCAACCCCAGCCCCAAAGCCCGGAACGCCGCCAGCGACAGCAACGCCCCGCCGCTGCCCGGTTGCAGGTCCACCGCGACCGAGGCTCCGGTCGCCGTCACCACCCGTCCGTTGCCGGGCGTCACGATCTTGGCGGACTTCAGCCAGAACCCCTGCTCGGCCGGGCTGCCAAGCGCCACGACCATCGCTCCCAACGCAACGTCCGCGGCGGCAGGCGCTGCCGCAACCGCTGCGGCTTTCTGGGCAGCGGTCGTTGCGTCGAGCGCTGCCGCGGCCTGCCCCGCCCCAAGACCCGGCAACGCCACCGGTTCGACCACAGCCGCCACGGGCGCGGGTGCGGGCTCGCGCAACCGATCGACCATCGCGCAGCCAGACACGCCAAGGCCCAACAGGGCGATCCACACCACATGCTTTTCCATGCCTGCGATGCTAGTGTCGCCTGCCGCCGCACGCAACTGTCGCGATTGCCGCTTGTGACAATCCCGGTGTCCGCCTAACTTGTGCGCATGAACACTCCGCTCCTCGACCCCTTCGCCCGTGCGATCAGCTACCTGCGCGTCTCGGTCACCGACCGCTGCGATTTCCGTTGCACCTACTGCATGGCGGAACAGATGACCTTTCTGCCCAAGGCCGACCTGCTGAGCCTAGAAGAACTGGATCGGCTGTGTTCGGCCTTCATCCGGCTCGGCGTGCAGAAACTGCGGGTGACCGGCGGCGAGCCACTGGTGCGCAAGGGCATCCTGACCTTCTTTCAGGCCATGGCGCGGCATCTGGACAGCGGGGCGCTGCACGAATTGACGCTGACCACCAATGGCAGCCAGTTGCGCAAGGTTGCCGCCGATCTCGCCGCCTGCGGGATCAGACGGATCAACGTCTCGCTCGACACGCTTGACCCCGCGAAATTCGCAGCCGTGACGCGGTGGGGCCGCCTTGCCCAGGTGCTCGACGGGATCGACGCTGCACGCGAGGCGGGATTGTCGGTCAAGATCAACGCCGTGGCGCTGAAGGGCTTCAACGAGGACGAACTGTTTTCGCTGACCCGCTGGTGTGCCGCCCAAGGCCACGACCTGACCTTCATCGAGGTCATGCCGATGGGCGATCTGGGAGAGCCGCAGCGCCTCGACCAGTACTGGAGCCTGAAGGATTTGCGCGCCCGTCTGGCCGGGACGTTCACGCTGGTCGATCTGGCAGATCGCACCGGCGGACCGGCCCGCTATGTCCGGATTGCCGAAACCGGACAACGGGTGGGGTTCATCACGCCTTTGACCCACAACTTCTGCGAAAGCTGCAACCGGGTGCGGCTGACCTGCACCGGCGCGTTGTACATGTGCCTCGGCCAGGAGGATATGGCTGACCTGCGTGCGCCGCTGCGGGCCAGCGATGCCGATGCCCCGCTTGACGCTGCGATCCGCGCCGCCATTGCGCGCAAACCCCGCGGCCACGACTTCGACTATTCCCGCCGCGCGGTTGCAGGCCAGATGACCCGTCACATGAGCCATACCGGCGGCTGACTCGCCGCCGTGGGACAACCGCCGCCCGCTGTCACACGTTTGTGAATATCCCGCGTCATTCCGGCAGAACCTTGCTGCCCGGGGAGCCTTGATGAATGAGATCAGCATGACGCCGCTTCTCCGCCTGGGGTGGGAAGAATGGGTGGCCCTGCCCGCGCTCGGCCTGCCCGCGCTCACCGCCAAGGTTGACACCGGCGCGCGCACCTCGGCGCTGCACGCCTTCGACATCGAGGCGTTCGGCCCGGCCGCTGCGCCGCATGTCCGCTTTGCCGTTCACCCGATTCCGGGGCGCATCGATGTCAGGCTTGCCTGTTCGGCCCCGATTCTCGACCGGCGCGAGGTCATGTCGTCGAACGGCGAATCCGAGATGCGGTTCGTGATCCAGACCGACATCCAGATCGGCACGCGCCGCTGGCCGATCGAAGTGACGCTGACCGACCGCGCCAACATGGCCAACCGGATGCTGCTGGGGCGGCAGGCCCTGGGCGACGGCGCGGTGATCAGCCCGACCGAGTCGTTCCTGCAACCCAACCTCGGCTACGAAAGCTATTTCTCGCCTGCCTCGCTGTCCAAGATGCCGACGCGCACCCTGCGCATCGCGATCCTGTCGCGCGAGGGCGGGGCCTATTCGACACGGCGGATCGTCGAGGAATCCACCCGGCGCGGCCATGTGACCGAAGTGATCGACACCTCGCGCTGCTACATGGCGATCAACGCGCTGGCCCCCGAGATCCATTACGACGGCGCGCGCCTGCCGCATTTCGACGCGATCATCCCGCGGATCGGTGTGTCGGTCACCGCCTACGGCGCCGCGGTGCTGCGGCAGTTTCAGGCGCGCGGCACCTTCACCATCAATTCGGCCGACGGCATCGTCGCCAGCCGCGACAAGCTGCACGCCCATCAGATCCTGTCGCGCTACCGCATCGGGATGCCGACCACGGCCTTCGCTTCCTCTCCGAAGGACACCGAAAACCTGATCGGTCTGGTGGGCGGGGTGCCGCTGGTGGTGAAACTTCTGGAAAGCACCCAAGGCAAAGGCGTCGTGCTGGCCGAAACCCCCTCGGCCGCGCAGTCGCTGATCTCGGCGTTCCGCGGCCTGCGCGCCGACTTTCTGGTGCAGGATTTCGTGGCCGAGGCGAAAGGCGTCGACATCCGCTGCTTTGTGATCGACGGACGAGTGGTGGCCTCGATGCGCCGGCGCGGGGCCCCGGGCGAGTTCCGGTCCAACCTGCATCAGGGCGGCTCCGCGGAACCCGTGCGCATCAGCCCGATGGAACGGGAAATCGCGGTCCGCGCCGCGCATGCGTTTCGCCTCGGGCTGGCGGGCGTCGACCTCCTGCGCTCGTCCGATGGACCCAAGGTGCTGGAGGTCAATTCGTCACCGGGGTTTCAGGGCATCGAACAGGCAACCGGCAAGAACCTCGCAGGCCTGTTGCTCGACGCCATCGAACGCAAGGTCCGCCCGCTGCCCGCCCGCCGCAGCCGGTCACGCAAGAAGGGCTGATGGCGTCAAACGCCCTCCGGATCAACGGCGGCCCCGCTGCCGCGATGGAGGCATCTGCGTGCCGGTGGCCGGACTGACTCCCAAAGCGCCACGCTGCGCCAAAGCACCAGGGCCGTCCTGACGGCCCGCCCCCCCGAAGGCGGCAGGGTGGGCGGGTGGGGCCGCCTGAGGGGGGGCGATGTCAGCCGGGCATCCGGCTTTCCGCCATTCCGGCATACCAGCTGGCCCCGAACGGAATGACCGCGTCGTCAAAGTTGTAGGCCGGATTGTGCACATCGGCCGTGTCGCCGTTGCCGACAAAGATATAGGCCCCGGGCCGCGCCATCAGCATGAAGCTGAAATCCTCGGCCCCCATCAGCGGCGGAGTATCGGGGTTGACCTGCCCCGACACCGCCTGCGCCACCTGTGCCGCATGCGCCGTGTTGTCGGCGGCATTCACCGTCACCGGATAGCCGCGCATGTAGCTGACGACCGCGCTTGCCCCCAGGGCGACGGCCGTCCCGCTGGCGATCTCGGCGACCCGCCGTTCCACATAATCCTGCACCGCGACGTCCATCGTCCGCACCGTGCCCTTCAGCCGCACCACCTGCGGGATCACGTTGTGCGCCGTGCTGTCGGTGGCCACCGTGCAGACCGACACCACCACCTGCTTCAGGGGGTCCACACCCCGGCTGGCGATCGTCTGCAACGCCACGATGATATGGGCGGCCACCAGCGTGGTGTCGATGCAGTCGTGCGGCTTGGCTGCATGGCCGCCCTTGCCGGTCACGTTGATCTCGAACTGGTCGGCCGCGGCCATGATCGCGCCGGCCCGGATCGCGAAATGCCCCACCGGGATCCCCGGCATGTTGTGCATCCCGTACACTTCCTGAATGCCCCAGCGGTCCATCAGGCCCGCCTCGACCATCTCGCGCCCGCCGCCGCCACCCTCTTCGGCAGGCTGAAAGATCACGATCGCCGTGCCGTCGAAATTCCGCGTCTCGGCCAGATACCGCGCTGCCCCCAACAGCATCGCGGTATGTCCGTCGTGCCCGCAGGCATGCATCTTGCCCGGCACCGTCGAGGCATAGTCCACCCCGGTCTGCTCGAAGATCGGCAACGCATCCATGTCGGCCCTGAGCCCGATCACCCGACCGGAGCCGGTACGCTGCCCATGGATCACACCCACCACGCCGGTACGCCCGATGCCGGTCGCCACCTCGTCGCAGCCAAAGGATCGCAACAGATCGGCAACCCGCGCCGCGGTGCGATGCACGTCGAACAGCAATTCGGGATGGGCGTGGAAATCCTGACGGATCGCTGCAAGGTCGGGCAACATGTCGGCAATGCGGTTCTTCACGGGCATCAATGGTCTCCTTTGCTCGATACCCTGCGACAGAGTGACGGGGTCCGCAAGCCCCGCGACACGCCCTGCCTTCGCGCCCCGCGACACGCCCTGCCTTCGCGCCCCGCGACACGCCCTGCCTTCGCGCCCCGCGACACGCCCTGCCTTCCGGCCCACCCTGCCCCCGCGTCGCCCACAAGGGTGCCAGCCCCCCTCGGAGGGCGGGGTGGTCGGGTGGGAGCCCTCCGAGGGGGGCGTTGCCTCAGCCGAAGCGCCGCGCCGCATCCAGCGCCAGCCCCGTCCCCACCGACCCCAGCATGTCGCCGGTGGCAATCCGCACCCCCGGCAAGACCGAAGCCACCAACGCCCGCACCGCAGGCAACCCCGATGACCCGCCGGTCATGAACACCGTCCCGATCTGATCCGGTTGCACCGCCGCTGCCGCCAGCAGTGCCCGCAGGGTGCCTGCAATCCGCTCCAGCGGGGCGGTCACAGCCGTCTCGAACCCGGCACGGGTGGCCACTGCGTCAGGCCCTCCGGTCAGGTCCGCCAACGCAAGCGGCGCCTCTCCGGCCGCCGACAACGCGATCTTGGCCGCCTCGACGGCCATTGCCACGCCGTGCCCGGCCCGCCCCGCGATCACCCGGCGCAACCGGGCGATCCGGTCCGGCTGATCGGCCTCGGCCCACAGCGCCCTGAGGTCGGCCTCGATCCGCCGAGTGTAGAGAAAGTTGATCCGGTGCCAGGTTGCCAGGTCGAGAAAATAGTGCCGCGGCATCACCGCGCGGCCGCGCCCCGTGGTCGAGAGATACCCCAGATGCGGCATGACCGCCGACAGGCTCAGCAGCCGGTCGAAATCGGTCCCGCCCACCCGGATGCCGTCGTTCGCCAGAATGTCGCCCGCCCGGTCCTTGTTGCGCGCCCGCGCCGGCGACACCCGCAGGATCGAGAAGTCCGAGGTCCCGCCGCCGATGTCGACAATCAGCACCAGTTCTTCGGCAACAATCGCGGTTTCATACTGCAGGGCCGCCGCAATCGGCTCGTATTGAAAGCCGATCTCGGCAAACCCGGTTTCGCGGGCCAATTCAGCCAGCACCGCTTGCGCTGCCTGGTCGCCCGCCGCATCGCCTTCGACGAAATGCACCGGTCGGCCCAGCACCACGGCAACAGTTCCCGGCTGCACCTGATCAAGCCTTGCCCGCAATTCGGCAAAGAACCGCCCGAGGATGTCGCGGAACGATACGGCCCGGGCGCCGACCCGCGTCCGCTCGTGGATCAGCGACGACCCCAGCGTGCTTTTCAACCCGCGCATCAGCCGGCCCTCCTCGCCGCGGACATAGCACCCGATGGCGGCGCGGCCGAATTCCGGCGGATCGTCGCTGTGCCAGAACACGGCCGAGGGCAGCGTAAATTGCGGTCCCTCCAGCGGGATCAACCGCGCGCCCACACCGTCTGCCACGGCGACGGTCGAGTTCGACGTGCCAAAGTCGATCCCGCAGGTCAGGGCTGGCATGGGCAGGCCCCGGTTTGGCAGGCCGCTGCCTGCCCTGCGGACCGCGAGGGGTAATGCCTCAAGGCGATCCCTCACAGCGACGGGCCGGGGGTCGCCACGCTGCCATCGCGAAACCGCGACAATCGGAACCGGTGCAGATCATGCCCGATGCTGCGTCCGGCCACCAGATCAGCCACCACGCGGCCCAGACCGGGGCCGATGCCAAAGCCGTGCCCCGACAGACCGGTCGCCACCACGACCCCCGGAACCTGCGCGACCCGGTCGATCACCGGCACCACATCGGGCATCGTGTCGATCATCCCGCCCCAGGCCACCCGCACCCGCGGTCGCCCGATGCCGGGGAAGGCTGCGGCAAAACTGTCAAGGATCCGGCGGATCGTCGCCGCATTGGGCGCGGGGTTCAGCACCCGCATAGCCTCGAACGGCGAGGCGCGGTCCATGTCCCACAGCCGCGGTGTGCCCCAACCATCGGGAAAGCCGCGCGGTGCTGCCATCCGGAAGGTTGTGCTGCGGAAATCCTGCAACAGCACCGGCAGATAGGCCAGCGAATGCCGCACCGCGTCGCGCCCCAGATAGAAATCGTGCTCGCTGCCCGGAGCCAGCGTATAGCCGCCATCGGCGCGTCTTCGAAACGCAAAATGGCTGTCGGTCGCCGCGCCGTCGTGAAAGGTGGTCACAGGCACGGTCGCGGCCACCGAAGCCAGCACGGCAAGCTGCGGGATCCGCACGCCTTGCGCGGCCAGAAACAGCGACGACCACGCGCCCCCGGCCACCACGACCTGCGCGCAGGCAATCCGCCCCCGCTCTGTCACCACGCCCGCGACTGCCCCGGCGGCGATGTCGAGACCCCGCACCGCGCAATTCTCGGCAATGACCGCGCCGCGCCGCACCGCAGCCTCGGCCAGCAGCGGCACGGCGACAGCGGGTTCCGCGCGGGCATCCGACGGCGTGGCGATAGCCCCCACCCACGTCGCCCGATGGCCGGGGAAAGCCGCATCCACTTCGGCACGGCTCAGCATCCGGCTGTCCACGCCGTTGTCATGGGCATGCGGCAACCAGGCGGCGTAGATGTCATACTCCTTCTGGGTGTTGGCCAGATACATCACACCGGTTTGCCGAAAACCCAGGCCCTCGCCGAGTTCCGCAGCCAACTGCCGCCACAACGCAAGGCTTTCGACCATGATCGGCAATTCGCCCGGATCGCGACATTGCTGGCGGATCCAGCCCCAGTTGCGGCTGGATTGCTCGCCCGCGACCCGGCCCTTTTCGCAAACCACCACCTTCAGCCCGCGTTCGGCCAGATGATAGGCGGTCATCACCCCCATCACCCCGCCACCGATCACCACCACGTCGCAAGCCCGCGGCAGCGGGGCGGCAAAGCGCACCGGCACCGCTTCGGTCATCGGAAACGTCACGCCAAACTCTCCACCAGCCGCTGCATGAACCCGTGCCCGGCCTGAAACTGCGCCAATTCCAGATACTCATCCGCCTGATGCGCCTGCGCAATGTCTCCGGGGCCGCAGATCACCGCCGAATAGCCTGCCGCCTGAAACTGCCCGGCTTCCGTGCCGTAACTGACCACACCCGACCCGTTTTCTCCCGTCAACTGCCGCACCAACGCTTCGGCAGTCCCTGCGGTTTCCGGCACCAGCGGCGGAACCGCAAAGAAACGGTCCAGATGCACCCCGGCCTCGGGGCGCACCGCCCGCATCGCGGTGGCCATCCGCGCCGCCTCGGCCTCCAGCGCCGCGGCCCAGGCGTCGACCGACTCGCCCGGCACCACGCGGAATTCCATCACGAACCGGCAGTCGGCAGCGGTGATGTTGTGGGCTGTCCCGCCTGCGATCATGCCGGAATGCAAGGTGGTATAGCTGGGACGGAACCCGGCCGCGAGCGGCGTCACCGGTTTGGCGGCGTTCGCCTCGTTCTGCGCATTCATCCAGTGGATCAGCCGCGCCGCCTCCATGATGGCCGACACGCCTTCGGGCAGCAGCGAGGAATGTACCTCGAACCCCCGGACATGCACCCGGTAGCCGGTGCCGCCCTTGTGCCCGGTGACGATCCGCATGCCTGTAGGCTCGCCGATCAGGGCGGCGGCGGCCTGCGGCAAAGTGCTTTGCATTGCGGCAATCATCGGCGGCGCGCCGGTGCAGCCCAGTTCTTCGTCATAGGACAGCGCGATCTGCAACGGCCGGCGCAGCGTGCGGCCCTGCGCCTCGACCAGCGCCCAGATCGCCAGCGCCACAAAGCCCTTCATGTCGCAGGTTCCGCGCCCGAACAGCCGCCCGTCGCGTTCGGTCACTTCCCAGGGGTCGCTGGCCCAGACCTGCCCGTCCACCGGCACCACATCGGAATGCCCCGAGAGCACGACGCCCCCCGGCTGCCACGGGCCGACATGGGCAAACAGCGCGGCCTTCCGGCGATCTTCGTTCCAGTGCCGCCGTGCGGCGATGCCGTGCCCGGCCAGATACCCCTCGACCCAGTCGATCAACTCCAGATTGCTGTCGCGGCTGATCGTGGGAAAGGCCACCAGCCGGTCAAGGATCTGGCGCGGCTCAAGAACGGTCATCGGCTTCCCCCTGTGTAATGGCGCAAGGTGACCCCGCCCCCCGCCCCTGTCAACCGGATGCCGGGTCGCAGCCGCCCCGCAGCCCCGCCGCGGCCCGGTCACCGCCCCGCCGCGGCCCGGTCAACGCCCCGCCGCGGCCCGGTCACCGCCCAGACACCGCCCAGTCACCGCCCGGACACCGCCCAAACACCGCCATGACGCCGCCAGGACGCCGCGGAAATTGCCCAAGATTCGGGATTGATAGGGGGCTGAAAATAGACAAGAGTTATGCCAAAGACCGGGGGCCGCATCGTCTGCCACCCAATAAACAAAAAACTATCAACGACTTGGGAGCGTTCTATGCCCGATGGGGGCTCAGCCGTCCTGGATGTCCGGGGCCTCAGGACCGTTTTCCGCACCCGCGGCGGCGAGGTTCACGCCGTAAACTCCGTCAGCTTTACCTTGCAGGCCGGTGAATTGCTGGGCGTTGTGGGCGAAAGCGGGTCGGGAAAATCGGTGACCATGATGTCGCTGATCGGCCTTCTGCCCTCGCCGCCGGCGGATGTCCACGGGGGCGAAGTCTGGTTCGGCGGTCGCGATATCCTGAAGATCAGCGACGCTGACCTGCGCGATCTGCGCGGGGCCAAGGTGGGCTTCGTGTTTCAGGACCCGATGACCAGCCTCAATCCGGTGTTCACGGTCGGCAATCAGATCATGGAACCGCTGACCCGCCACATGGGCCTGAGCCGCACGCAAGCATGGGCGCGGGCGGGCGAATTGCTGGATCTGGTCGGCATCCCCGATGCGGCCAAACGCCTGTCGTCCTATCCGCACCAGTTTTCCGGCGGCATGCGGCAGCGGGTGATGATCGCGATCGCTTTGGCCTGCGCGCCTGATGTGCTGATCGCAGACGAGCCGACAACTGCGCTGGACGTGACCATTCAGGCGCAGATCCTCGAACTGATCAAGGACCTGCGGCAAAAGCTGGGGATGGCGATCATCTGGATCACGCATGATCTGGGGGTGATCGCCGGGATCGCCGACCGGGTGATGGTGATGTATGGCGGTCAGGTGGTGGAACAGGCCCCGGTCAAGGATCTGTTCGGGGCCCCGGCGCACCCCTATACCCGGGCGCTGCTGAAAACCATTCCGGCGATCTCGGGGCCCCGCGCCGCGCGGCTGCAGGTGATCGAGGGTCAGCCGCCGATCATGGGCGCCGCCCCCACCGCCTGCCCGTTCCGCGCCCGCTGCCCGCATGCCTTTGACCGTTGCCATGCCGAAAATCCGCAGCGCCGGTCGCTGGATGGCCGCCCGGTGGGCAAAGGCCATGACGTCGCGTGCCACTGGACCGCCGGGGCCGCCGATGCTTGACGCGCCCTCGCCTGCGCCCCCGCCTGAGCCGCTGTCAGCGCCCCTGTCGGCGCCCGATCCGTCCCCCCGCCCGCTGGTGCAGGTCCGTGATCTGAAGATGCATTTTCCGATCTACACAGGGCTTCTGCGGCGACATACGGGCGACGTCAAAGCGGTGGACGGTGTCAGTTTCGATATATTCCAGGGCGAAACCCTTGGGCTGGTAGGCGAATCCGGGTGTGGCAAAACGACTGTCGGGCGGGCGCTGCTGCGGCTGTACGAGGTGACCGCAGGCTCGGTGATCATCGACGGCCTTGATCTGGGGACACTGACACCCGAATTGCTGCGCCGCGCCCGCCCGGCGATGCAGATGGTCTTTCAGGACCCGCAGGCCAGCCTGAACCCCCGCATGACGCTGGCCGCCATCATTGCCGAGCCATTGACGGAACATACCACCTGGACGGCGGACAAACGGCTGGCGCGGGTTTACGACCTGATGGATGCGGTCGGGCTGAACCGCCGCTTTGCCAACCGCTTTCCGCACGAGTTTTCCGGCGGCCAGCGGCAACGCATCGGCATTGCCCGGGCATTGGCCTTGAACCCCCGGTTCATCGTGTGTGACGAACCCATTGCGGCGCTCGACGTGTCGATTCAGGCGCAGGTGGTCAACCTGCTGGAGGATCTGCAGGCGGAGTTCGGTCTGACCTATCTGTTCATCAGCCATGACCTGTCGATGGTGCGCCACATCGCCGACCGGGTGGCGGTGATGTATCTGGGCCGCATTGCCGAACTCAGCCCGCGCGACGCGCTTTATGCCCGGCCGCTGCACCCCTATGCCGAGGCGTTGCTGTCGGCGGTGCCCGAACCCGACCCGAATGTAGAGTCCACCCGGACGCGGATCATCCTGAAGGGCGACGTGCCCTCGCCCGCCAACCCGCCCAAGGGGTGCAACTTCAGTACCCGCTGCCCGCGCGTCTTCGATCGCTGCCGCGTCGAGAAACCCGAACTGGTGCAGGTGGAACCGGGGCGCATGGTCGCCTGCCACCTTTACCCCGCCCAAAGCAGACCTGCCGGATCAACCGGCAGAACCGAGGCCCCCGAGCACAATCAACAAGGAGCATTTGCATGAAACTGAAAACAGCCCTTCTCGGGGCCGCCTGCGCCTTTGTCATGGCGCCCGCGGCCTTCGCCGAACGCGGCGCGGACGGCGAGCTGAAGCTCACCTTCCCGCAGGCCGTGTCGATCATGAACCCCTACCTGTCGTCCGGCACCAAGGACGTCATCGCCTCGTCGATGGTGGTCGAGCCACTGGCTGCGATTGACGATCAGGGCACTCTGGTGACGCGCCTTGCAACCGAGATTCCGACGCTGGAAAACGGCGGCGTATCGGCTGACCTGACCTCGATCACCTGGAAACTGCAGCCGGGCCTGATGTGGTCCGACGGCACCCCGATGACGGCGGATGACGCAGTGTTCACCGCCGCCTATTGCATGGACCCTGCGGGCGGCTGCGCCCAGGCGACCAAGTATGAAGGCGTGGCAAGCGTCGAGGCGGTCGATCCGACCACGATCAAGATCACTTTCACCGGACCGAAGCCCAACCCCTACACCGCCTTCGTAGGCTCTCTGTCGCCGATCCTGCAGAAGGCGCAGTTTGCTGCCTGTACCGGCGCTGCGGCCCCGACCTGCACCGATGCCAACAACATGCCTGTCGGCACCGGTCCGTTCAAGGTTACCGGCTTTGCGGTCAACGACACCGTGACGCTGGAAGCCAACCCGAACTACCGCGACCCGGCCAAACCGGCCTTTGCCACGGCCGTGATCAAGGGCGGCGGCGATGCCGAAGGCTCGGCCCGCGCGGTGATGGAAACCGGCGAATTCGACTATGCATGGAACACCCAGATCCCGCCCGACAGCCAGACGGCGATGTCCGCGGCCGGCAAAGGTCAGTTCGTGGTCGCCTTCGGCACGCTGGTCGAACGGATCGAGATGAACATGACCGACCCGTCGCCCGATCTGCCCGAAGGTGAACGCTCGACCGCCAAGCACCCGCACCCGATCCTGTCGGACATCAAGGTGCGCACGGCCCTGTCCAAGGCCATCGACCGCGCGATCCTGGTCGAGGTGGGCTACGGTGCGGGTGGCAAGCCGACCTGCAACGTCATCCCCGGCCCCGACGCCTGGGCCTCCGACAACACCGGCTGCATCGCGCAGGATATGCCGGGCGCCATGGCCTTGCTGGACGAAGCTGGCTGGAAAGACAGCGATAGCGACGGCATCCGCGACAAGGACGGCAAGAAACTGTCGATCCTGTATCAGACCACCGTCAACCCGATCCGTCAGGACTTTCAGGCGCTGATCAAGGATTGGTGGACCGAACTTGGCGTCGAAGTGGAACTGAAGGCAATCGACCCCGGCGTGTTCTTTGGCGGCGATGCGGGCTCGCCCGACACGTTCCAGAAATTTTATGCCGACGTCGAGATGTATGCCAACAACTCCGACAACCCCGACCCGGAAACCTACCTGTCGCAATACCAATGCAAGAACGCCCCCAGCCCGGAAAACCAGTGGCAGGGCGAGAACATGAACCGCTTCTGCGATCCGGCCTATGACGCCAAGGTCGCCGAACTGGGCAAGACCACCGACCTTGCAACGCGTGAGAAGCTGGCCAAGGAGTTGAACGACATGGTCACCAAGGACTCGATGACCGTGATCCCGCTGGTACACCGCGGTACGCTATCGGCCCACTCGAACACGCTGGGCGGCGTGATCATCAACGCCTGGGACAGCGAACTGTGGAACTCAGCCGACTGGTTCCGCGTGAAATAACCCTGACGATCCTTCAGGGCGGGGCCAGATCACCGGCCCCGCCCGCGCATTTGCCCGAAACCCCCACCGATCAAAGGCGTCGCCGCGCATGCTCACGTTTACGCTTCGCAGGCTGCTGATCGCAATTCCCACGCTTTTGTTCATCAGTCTTGTCATCTTCCTGCTGGTCGATCTGGCCCCCGGGTCGCCCTTGTCGGACATCCCGCTGACCGTGCCGCCTGACGTGCGCCGGAAGATGATCGAGGCCCTCGGAGCAGATCAGCCGGTCTTCGTGCGCTATGTGCTCTGGCTGCGCCAGTTCTTCTATGTGGAACCCGCCTACCTGTTCGACAGCTGGTTCGGCACGTCATGGGCCGAAGGTGAACAGCGCCTTCTGTCCTGGCAATCGCGCAGCCCGGTGTTCACGATCATCGGCCAACGTCTGCCGCAGACGCTGACCGTCATCGGCACGGCCTATCTGGTGGGCGTGCTGATCGCATTGCCCATCGGCATCTATTCCGCCTACCGGCAGTATTCGGCCTTCGACCAATTCGGCACGTTGTTTGCGATGATCGGCTTTTCAGTGCCGACCTTCTTTTCCGGAACGCTTCTGATCATCGTCTTTGCCGTCTGGCTGGGATGGTTTCCCACGAAATACAACACGCAACTGGAGGTGGTGGACTGGTCCACCTTTGTGGAACAGTTGCGGCAGATGGCCCTGCCGGTGATGACCCTGGGCCTGGCCAATGCCGCCGCCATCAGCCGCTACATGCGGTCGTCCATGCTGGACAACATGAGCATGGACTATGTCCGTACCGCGCGCGCAAAAGGGATGAGCGAGCGCACGGTGGTCCTGAAGCATGTCCTGCGCAACTCGATGATCCCCGTCGTGACGGTCATCGCCCTTGGCATCCCGTCGATCTTTGGGGGCGCGATCATCACGGAAAACCTGTTCGGCGTGAACGGAATCGGGGCGGCGCTGATCGGGGCGATCAACGCAAGCGATCTGCCGATGGTCCAGACGCTGGCCTTCATCTTTGCCGTGCTGATTGTTGTGTTCAATCTGATCGCCGATGTGCTTTACGGCTTTCTCGACCCAAGGATCCGCTATGACTGACGCGCCAGCAGTGCCGGCCCCGCCGGAAAAGCCCGCGAGCGCCATTCACGCCATCTGGCGGCAGTTCCGCACCCACAAGGGCGCGGTTTTCGGGTTGGTCGTGCTGACCTTTCTGGTGCTGGCAGTGGTGGTCGGCCCGTGGCTCTGGACGCCGGAAAAGCTGTCGGTGGCCAAGGCGCTGGCGGTCAAGAACCAGTCGCCGTCGCTGCGTTTTCCGCTGGGGACCGACCAGTTGGGCCGCGACATGCTGAGCCGGATGATGCAGGCGGGCAAGGTATCGTTGGCGGTGGGCTTTGTTGCGATGATCATCGCCATCACCCTTGGCACGCTGGTGGGCGTGTTGGCGGGATACTACAAACGCCTGGACGGGCCGCTGATGCGGCTGACCGACATGTTCCTGGCCTTGCCGCTGGTGCCGTTGCTGCTGGTGATGGTCATGCTGTTCCGCGACCAGATCGCCCGCGCCATCGGGCCGGAACTGGGGGCCTTCACACTGATCGTCCTTGCCATCGGCATCACGTCATGGATGCAGGCGGCGCGCATCGTGCGGGGCGAGGTGCTGGCGTTGAAAGAGCGCGAATACGTGCTGGCGGCACGGTCTATCGGGGTCGCGCCGCGCCGGATCATCCTGCGCCACATCCTGCCCAACGTGGTGTCGCCCGTCATGGTCGCGGCAACGCTGGGGGTAGCCGAGGCGATCATCACCGAATCTGCCCTTAGCTTTCTTGGTCTCGGCTTTCCGCCCGATTTTCCGACCTGGGGGCGGCTTCTGTTCGACGGGATGCAATACATTCAGCTTTACCCTGAACGGGTGATCTGGCCCGGGCTTGCGATTTCGCTGACCGTGCTGTCGGTGAACTACATCGGTGACGGGTTGCGCGATGCTCTTGACCCCCGGATCCGCGGGCGATAACGCCGCAGCGAGGGCCATCCGCCATCCGGCCTGCTAGCCAAGGTGGTTCCGGATGCGCCGCACCGCGAGCCAGACCAAGCCGAGCACCGCCGGAGTCAGGACAGCCAGCGTAAGACCCTTGGACCACCCCAGCGGTTCGGTAAACGGGAAGACCACATAGCTCGCAAGGTTGACCGCGTAATAGGTGATCGCAACGGTCGACAGCCCTTCGACCGTCCGTTGCAGCCGCAATTGCAGATCGGCGCGTTTGTCCATGGATTCCAGCAGTTTCTGGTTCTGGGCGCTGCGCTCGACATCGACCCTCGTGCGCAGCAGTTCCGCCGCGCGCTCGGCGCGTTCGGCCATGCCGCGCAGCCGCGCCTCGGCCGATTTCACCGTGCGCATCGCCGGGTCATAGCGGCGCATCATGAACTCGCCAAAGGTCTGGCGGCCTTCGATGCGCATTTCGCGCAGAACCTCGATCCGCTGGTTCACGATCGCCTCGTAAGCCCCGGTCGCCCCGAACCGGAAGGAAAACTGCACCGCCAGACTTTCCAGCTCGGCCGAGATCGCCAGCAATTCGTGCAGCGCGGTTTCGGGTGAGCGGTCCACGGTGTCCAGCCCCGAGACCAGCGCCGACAGCTTGGGGTCCAGCGCGTTCAGCCGCCCCGTCAACTGCCGCGACCGCATCAGACCCAGCATCGACATCGCGCGGTAGGTCTCGATCTCGCACAGCCGCTGCACGATCCGTCCCACCCGGCGCGGGCCGGTGTCGGGATGCACGAACACCGCAAACCGCATGTGACCTGCCGGATCGATCCGGAAATCGCCCGCAATGATCGCTGCCCCGTCAACGACATGCGCCGCAGCAAGGCTTTCGGGCACGAACCAGTCCTCGAGTTTCGTCAGCACCTCGGCGGCGTGTTCGGGCATCGGCTCTACCCGGATCAGAATGGACACCAGACGCTTGCCGGGGGACTGGGCCAGCCAGTCTTCGGGGAACACCTCGGCCTCGGCCGGGTCGAACGCCCGCAGCGACAACCCCTTGGTAAAGGCGGAATAGGTGACAAACTCGGTATGGCTTTCCCATTTCAGGTCGGTCTTGCCGATCCGGGCCGCGAAATGCGTAGCGTCGGGGGTCGGGTGCGCCGTCGCATGCCGGTCCAGCAACGAAAACAGATGTGCCCGGTCGCGGCTGCGGTCGCGGTTGGCGGCGTCGGCGGGTTCCTTGATCGCCACATAGACCGCGTGGCTCGGCACCTCGAGTTCGGGGAACGGGCGGGCGTGCAGTTCGTTGACCAGCGGATAGCGCTGCGGGTGATCTTCGATGGGCATGCTCGCTCCGGGCGCTGGTGCTGGGGGGATCGGCCGGGTCCCCGGTTGAAGTCAGCCCTGTGCCGGAATACCCTCGTACTCCATGCCAGACGCCCGCGACCGGCCTTGCCGCGGCGTCAGTCGATCATCGGCAACAGCGCATCCAGTGATTTCTTGGCGTCGCCGTAGAACATCCGGGTGTTTTCCTTGAAGAACAGCGGATTCTCGATCCCCGAATAACCGGTGCCCTGCCCGCGCTTGGACACGAAAACCTGTTTGGCCTTCCAGCATTCCAGCACCGGCATCCCGGCAATCGGCGAGTTCGGGTCATCTTGTGCCGCCGGATTCACGATGTCGTTCGAACCGATGACGATGGCCACATCCGTGTCGGGAAAATCCTCGTTGATCTCGTCCATTTCCAGCACGATGTCATATGGTACGCGCGCCTCGGCCAGCAGCACGTTCATGTGACCGGGCAGCCGCCCCGCGACCGGATGGATGGCAAAGCGCACCGTCTTGCCCGCCGCGCGCAGCTTTCGCGTCAACTCGCTGACCGATTGCTGCGCCTGTGCCACCGCCATCCCGTAGCCCGGAATGATGATCACGCTGTCGGCATCGTTCAGCGCCGCTGCCACCCCTTCGGCGTCGATGGCGATCTGCTCGCCGGTAATTTCCTGCGCAGGGCCCGTGGTGCCGCCAAACCCGCCGAGGATCACCGAGATGAACGACCGGTTCATCGCCTTGCACATGATGTAGCTCAGGATTGCCCCCGATGACCCGACCAGCGCGCCCACCACGATCAACAGGTCATTGGACAGCGAAAACCCGATGGCCGCCGCCGCCCAGCCCGAATAGCTGTTCAGCATCGACACCACGACAGGCATGTCCGCCCCACCGATCCCCATGATCAGATGATAGCCGATGAACAGGGCCGCCAGCGTCATCACAGCCAGCGCCAGCGTCGACCCCGATTGCAGATAGACCACCAGAAACACCACCGACAGCGCCGCAGCACCTGCGTTCAAAAAATGCCCGCCCGGCAGCTTTTTCGCCTTGCCGTCAACCCGGCCCGCCAGCTTGCCAAAGGCGACCACCGACCCGGTGAAGGTCACCGCCCCGATGAACACCCCCAGAAACGTTTCCACCCGCAGAATGCTGATCTCGATCCCGATCTTGTCAGCCACCTTGAGTGCAAAGCCCGAGAGGTCGGCAAACAGGTCGGGCTGTCCGAAGTTGGTCGCGCAGGTCACCGCGTTGAGCAGCGGGTCGCAACCTTCAAAGCCTGCGGCGGCCAGCGTGCTGGCGATGTTGACCATCTCGATATGGGTGTTGAACCCGATGAATACCGCCGCAAGACCGACCAGCGAATGCATCGCCGCGACCAGTTGCGGCATCTCGGTCATCTGCACGCGCTGTGCCACGACCCAGCCGATCGCCCCGCCGATCGCCAGCATAACGACCGACACGAACCAGTTGCCCGCCCCCGGCCCGTACAGCGTCGCGGCCACCGCCAGCGCCATGCCGGCAATGCCGTACCAGACCGCGCGTTTCGCACTTTCCTGCCCCGAAAGCCCGCCAAGCGACAAGATGAACAAGACCGCGGCAACAACATAGGCGGCTGTGGTGAATCCGTATTCCATTGCGCCGGGCCCCTCAGGATTTCTGGAACATGGCGAGCATGCGCCGGGTGACCATGAAGCCACCGAAGATGTTGATCCCGGCCATGAAGACCGAAGCCCCCGCAAGCAAGATCACCAGCCACGACCCCGACCCGATCTGCATCAGTGCGCCCAGAATGATGATCGACGAAATCGCGTTGGTGATGGCCATCAGCGGCGTGTGCAGACTGTGGCTCACGTTCCAGATCACCTGGAACCCGATGAACACCGACAGCACGAACACGATGAAATGCGACATGAAACTTGCAGGCGTGAACAGCCCCGCAAGCAGCATCAACCCGCCGCCCACGGCCAGTATCGCCACCTGATTGCGGCTCTGCACCTTGAACGCCGCGACTTCGGCGCTGCGCTTTTCCGCCGGGGTCAGCTCGACCACCTTGGGCTTGGGCCTGGCCACCGCAATTGCCGCGATCCTGGGCGGCGGTGGCGGATAGGTGATGGCCCCGGCACAGGTCACCGTGGCCCCCCGGATCACGTCATCTTCCATGTTCTGGACGATCACCCCGTCTTTCCCGGGTGTAAGATCGGTCAGCATATGTCTGATATTGTTGGAGTAAAGCGTAGACGCCTGCGCCGCCATCCGGCTGGGGAAATCGGTGTAGCCGACAACCGTGACGCCGTTGTCGCTGACGATCTTTTCGTCCATCACCGTCAGGTCGCAGTTGCCGCCACGTTCGGCTGCAAGGTCCACGATCACCGATCCGGGCTTCATCAGGGCCACCATATCGGCGGTCCACAGCTTGGGCGCAGGCCGTCCGGGGATCAGGGCCGTGGTGATCACGATGTCCATGTCGGGGGCAAGTTCGCGGAACTTTGCCAGTTGTTTCTCGCGAAACTCCGGGCTGGAGGGGGCCGCATACCCGCCGGTCGCCGCACCGTCCTGCTTGTCCTCGAAGTCGAGAAACACAAAGTTCGCACCCATCGATTCGATCTGCTCGGACACTTCGGGCCGCACGTCGAAGGCATAGACGATGGCCCCCAGCGACGCCGCCGTGCCGATGGCGGCGAGACCCGCCACCCCCGCCCCGACAATCAGCACCCTGGCCGGCGGCACCTTGCCTGCCGCGGTGACCTGCCCGGTGAAGAACCGCCCGAAATTCGCGCCGGCCTCGATCACGGCGCGGTATCCGGCAATGTTGGCCATCGAGGACAGCGCATCCATCTTCTGCGCCCGGCTGATCCGGGGAACCATGTCCATCGCCACCACAGTGGCCCCCCGTCCCCGCGCGATCTCCAGCAGTTCGGGGTTCTGCGCGGGCCAGAAAAAGCTGATCAGCGTCTGTCCGTCGCGCAGCGCTTCGGCCTCGGCGGGCTCGGGTCCGCGGACCTTGACGATCACATCTGCGGCGGCCATCACCGCCGCCGCATCCGCCAGCACCTCGACCCCCGCCGCCGCGTAAAGCGCATCCGAAAACCCGGCCCGCAGCCCGGCGCCGGACTGGATGCAGGTCTGATGCCCCAACCTGGCCACCTGCCCTGCCGACTCAGGCGTCAACGCCACCCGGTTCTCGCCATCAAGGATTTCCGTCAACGCCCCGATCTTCACAGCCGATCTCCCGTCCCGCAGATGCAGCCGCAGCCTTATCATCGCGAAACTTTATTTCAATGCCTGTTTGCCGCCCGCCCGCCACTTTCGCCGTCCGCACCCTTGAACCCGCCCGCCCGTCCGGGCACCCTGCCGCAAAAAGGAGCCGACGATGACCACCGATTTCGCTGCCACCCGGGCGCAGTTCGATCTGCCCGCCGGGGTGATCTATCTTGACGGCAATTCGCTGGGTCCGCTGCCGCGCGCCGCCGCAGCCCGGGTGGCGCAGGCGATCACCGCCGAATGGGGGCAGTTGCTGGTGACGGGGTGGAACAAGGCGGGGTGGATGGACCAGCCGTCGCGCATCGGCAATCGGGTCGCCGCCCTGATCGGGGCGGAACCGGGCACCGTCGTGATGGGCGATACCCTGTCGATCAAGGTCTATCAGGCCCTCGCCTCGGCGCTGGAGATGACGCCCTCGCGCCGGGTGATCCTGTCTGACACCGGCAATTTCCCTTCGGACCTCTATATGGCCGAAGGGCTGTGCCGCACCCTCGGCGACGGATATGTGCTGAAAACCGTGGCGCCCGAGCAGATTGCAGACCATATCGACGACAGCGTGGCCGTCACTCTGATCACCGAAGTCGATTACCGCACCGGCCGCAGGCACGACATGGCCGCGCTGACCGCACGGACGCAGGCCAGGGGCGCGCTGACGGTATGGGATCTGGCCCATTCCGCCGGGGCTTTTCCAGTGCATCTGGCGGCCTGCAACGTCGATTTTGCGGTGGGCTGCACGTATAAATACCTGAACTCCGGCCCCGGCGGCCCGGCCTTCATCTATCTCGCACCCCGCCATGCAGACGCTGCCCGGCCGGCGCTGTCGGGCTGGCTTGGGCACGAAGCCCCCTTCGCGTTCGATCCGTTCTATCGCCCCGGCGCCGGGATCGAACGGATGCGCGTCGGCACGCCCCCGGTTCTGCAAATGGCCGCCCTCGACGCGGCACTCGACATCTGGGATGCCGTTGACCTTGCCGACCTGCGCGCGATGTCGCTGAGCCTGGCCGACCGCTTCATCGCAAAGGTCGAGGCCGCCTGTCCGACCCTGACGCTCGCCACGCCGCGCGCGCCTGCCTTGCGGGGCAGCCAGGTCAGTTTCCGCCATCCGCAAGGCTACGCCATCATGCAGGCCCTGATCGCGCGCGGTCTGATCGGCGATTTCCGCGCACCCGATATCTTGCGCTTTGGCATTACCCCGTTGTTCATCGCCGCGGCCGAGATCGACGCTGCGGTGGAAATTCTCGGCGCGGTGATGCAGGCCGCACTTTGGGATCGGCCCGAATACCACGCCCGGGCCCGGGTTACCTGACGCGCGCCCGCCTGAACGACCCCGCCAACTGCTGCGGCACAGCGCCTTTTTCGCAACAGTTTCCAGCAGATCGGCGGGGTTCCGCACAGATTTGTGAACAGCATTGCCCCATCCGGCCGGACCGGGCTTTGACGCGCGCCTTCCGGGCCGATACCATCTTTCCAACAGAATCCCCTGGCCTGCGCGGTCGGGCCCCTTTCGGATGCAGTGCCCATGCGCCACCACTTCAAGTCTGTCGTCTTGTCTCTTGCCCTGTTCGGCAGCCTCGCCGCCTGCATTCCTGACCCCGCGCTCGTCGAGGCGTCTCTGGTCAAACCGCCGGAACCAAGGGTCGAAACCGGGGTCTATGCCTCGTCGATGGACGGCAGCTTTCCGGTGCCCGCCGTACCGGTGGAAAAGGTTCCCGCCGAGTTTCAGCGCCAGACGGTCTATTACCCGACCGATGAGGCCGCCGGCACTGTCGTGATCAATCCTGCGGCCAAGCACCTGTATCTCGTCACCGGCAAGAACACCGCTGTCCGCTATGGCATCGCCGTCGGCGCGGCGGGGTTCGAGTGGTCGGGCGAGGCGCTGATCACCGACCGCAAGCTGTGGCCGACCTGGACGCCGCCCAAAGAGATGATTGCGCGCAAACCCGAGCTTGCGAAATGGGAAAAGGGGCAGCCCGGCGGGCCGACCAACCCGCTTGGCGCGCGGGCACTGTATCTGACGACCAACGGCGTGGATTACGGCTATCGGATTCACGGCACGCCAGAGTGGTCCTCGATCGGGCGCAACGCCTCTTCGGGCTGCATCCGGATGATCAATCAGGACGTGATGGACCTGTACAGCCGGGTGCCGGACGGCTCGAAGGTGATCGTACTGACAGCGACCGGCGAGATGCCGAAGGGTCTGACCCTGCCGCCGCCCGCCCCGGTCAAGAAAAAGGTCGCTGCCACCCCTGCCCGGCCTGCCATTGCGGCCCCGGTCGAGCCGGTGATGCCCGCCCTGCCGCCGCCGATCCCGCTTGACCCCGCGCTGACGCCTCCGCTGCCGGTGTAGGACCGGAAAGCCGGGTCGGTCGTGCAGGGTGCCGCCCCCTGCCTGACCGGGGGTTCCGGACTGCCCCGCCGGTTCGTCTGTTCCGATGCAGACCCGGGGTCCGGGCAGTGATGCGCTGCAGCGGGACGGGCACCGATCGGCCCGCTACAGCCATTTGTCATAGTCGCTGACCAGCAGATGCACGGGGGCCTCGTCCTCTTCGATGTCGGCAAACCTGCCGATCGGCTCGCGGAAGATGTTGTCGGTCAGATCGTCGTTCACGGTGCTGACCTCGCCGATCAGCACGTCGCCGCCCTCGCCCCAGAACGCATGCCAGTCCCCGGGCATCAGGGTGACGCTCTCGCCCGGGGCCAGTTGCAGCTTGTCCCCCGGCGCAAAGTCGCGCGCAATCCCGTCGCACAGGACCCGCCCGCCACGGTCGGCCGCAAAGCCGCCCCGGTCGTCCGAGCCATACAGTTCGACCACCAGCGTGGCCCCGCCGCGGTTGATGATGTCCTCGGCCTTGATCGCATGGGTGTGCATCGGGCTCAATTGATCCTGCCTGGAAATCAACAGCTTTTCGGCATAGCACATGCCGCCGCCACGCTTCAGGTCGGCCAGACGTCCGTTGCGCATGGTGAACAGGAACAGCCCCAACGTATCGAACCGGCCCTGCCCGTAATCGGTGATGTCCCAGCCCATCCGGCTGTCAACAATCCGGCCCGCATCGCCGCGCGCGCGGAACGCTTCGGGCGACCAGCCGGCAAAGGGCGGCAGCAAAAAGCCGTGCTCGCGGATCATCTCGTCTGCCGAGCCCATGATCCGGTTGATCGTTGAACGCTTCATCCTTCGCCTCTCAGGTTGGTTCCGGGCGCACGTTACAACGATTGCGAAATCCGCAACAAGCCCTTCAGGCTGCCGTCAGCCCGGCCTCCCAGCGGTCGAGCAGATCGGCCAGTGCGGACCAGTCGGTGTATTCCCGGCTGCCATGCGGATCGACCGCCTGACCTTTGGCCGCCGCGATGCGCCGCATCGCCCAGGCGCGGAAGAAATCATACTGGTCAAACCGGAACGCGCCTGCCACGTCCACCACCTGCCCGGGGCTCCACCCGGTTTCGGCCACGAAGGCGGCGGCGCAGTCCCGCAGCCCCTGCCAGTCCTCGGGGTCATCGCCCGCAGCCGAGAGCGACACCGACAAAAACAGCGTGGGCCGCGCGGTCAGCGCCGTCGCATTGGCCTTGGCAAAGGCGATCAGCGCCGGCTGGACCTTGTGCATGTGGACCGACCCCGCCAGAATCGCTGCCTGAAACCGCCCCGGGTCCAGTCCCTCGGCATCGGCCAGATCAAGCAGTTCGACTGAATGGCGCGCCGCCAGCCTGTCGGCACAAAAGCGGGCGATCTTGCGGGTTTGGCCATCGGTCGTGGCATAGGCGATCAAGAGGGTCATCGGGGGGCCTCCGGGCGTTTGCCTCATTCTGGCATTTGCGCTGCCACCCCATCTTGATCTAGCGCAACTCCTCCCGCGTTCTGCGCAGAAACCGCCAGGTCATTGCCGCCCCCGCCCCGAACAGCGCGACGGCAAAACCCATGTAGATGCCCGGGGCGCCAAAGCCGCCAATCCGCGCAAGGGCCCAGCCGAGCGGCAGCGCCACGCCCCAGTAGGCGACGATCGACACGATGGCAGGCCAGCCGGTATCCGACATCCCGCGCAGCGCGCCCAGCGTGGTCGATTGCACCCCGTCGGCGATCTGCATTGTGGCAAAGACCACAAAGATCGCCGACGCCACGGCAATCACCCTCGGGTCGTCGGTGATCGACGCGGCAATTGCCTCGCCGGCCAGCGCCAGCAGCAGCGCCGAGCCGGTCAGCCAGACCAGCACCAGGATCAGCGCCGCCACGACAATCGCGCGCAGGCCCGCCATGGCTCCCGCCCCCTTGGCCTGCGCCACCCGGATCGACACCGCCCCGGCCACCCCCAGGGGCACCATGTACAAAAGCCCGCCGACCGACAGCGCCACCTGTGCCCCGGCCAGCGCCAGCGTTCCGAACGTGCCGACCAGGAACGTCCCGACTGCCATTGCGCCGGTTTCAGCCACATACAGCGCCCCAAGCGGCGCGCCTTCGACAAACGCCGCCCGCATCTCGCGCCACTGCACCGGACGCCGCAGCCGCAAGCGCCGCATGCCGGGCGCCTTCGCCCACCAGATCCAGGCCACGGCCAGCGCAATCGCTTCGGCCAGCAACGATGCAATGCCGGCTCCGGTCAGCCCGAGTTGCGGCAACGGCCCGATGCCCCAGATCAGCCCGTAGTTCAGCGGCACGTTTACCACCACGGCCAGAAACGCAAGGCCGGTGCCGAGCCACGGCCGCCCGACCGCCTCGAACGCCGACTTGAACACGGTCAGCATCGAGAACGGCAGCATCAGCAGGCAGATCGAGAGCCAATAGCCCGGCATCGTCGCCAGAACTTCGGGCGGCTGTCCCAACAGCGGCAGGGCGAACCACACGAGGCCCATCGCCGCCGCCCCGCCGGCCCCGACCAGCCCGCCAAGCGCCAACCCGTTGCGCAGCAACAGCGGAATGCGCCGCTGATCGCCGGCCCCGAACGCCGCCCCGATGCGCACCGACAGCGCGGACAACAGGCCGTAGATCGCCGCAAACAGGATGATCGCCACCGACGACGTCAGCCCCACAGCCGCCAGCGGCACCGGCCCCAGGGGTGCCAGCATGACACTGTCGGTGACCCCCAGCAGGGTCGAGGCGGCCAGTCCCGCGACAATCGGCACGGCAAGGCCAAAAATGCCCGGCACTTCGGCCCGCACTGCCGCCCAGTTCATCGCCCGTCTCCGCCGCTGCCTGGGCCTGTGGCTACCCCGTCGGCCGGGCTTGCGTCAATCCGCTCAGGCGCTCAGCCGCACCTCTGCCAGCCCCGCCGCCGCCGGCTCGGCCAGAGGGGTGTCAGCGCCGGCCCGAACCCGCCCGGCCCGCCCGGCACAGTCGCGCGCCACCCACTCGCGCGCAGCCGCACCGAAGGCCGCAAACAGCGGGCGCGATACCGGGTCGTCGCAGGCGTTCCACTCGGGATGCCACTGCACCGCAAGCGTGAACCCGGGTGCCCCCCGAACATAGCTCGCCTCGGGCGTGCCATCGGGGGCCAGACCATCGACCACGATCCGCTCGGCCGCCTGCTTGATGCCTTGACCATGCAGCGTGTTGGTCATCACTTCCTCCGCCCCCATAAGCCGGGCAAACACCCCGCCCGCAGCGAACCGGACCGGATGGCGCAGGGCGAACTGCTCTTCCAGCGTGCCGTCGGGCGGCATGCGATGGTTCATCCGCCCCGGAAGATCGCGGATCTCGGGATACAGCGTGCCGCCAAGCGCCACATTCATTTCCTGGAACCCGCGGCAGATGCCAAGGATCGGCTGCCCCCGCTCGACGCAGGCCCGCACCAGCGGCAGGGTCACCGCATCGCGCCCCCGGTCAAAGGCCCCATGGGCCGGCGTCTCTTCCTCGCCATACTCCGACGGATGGACATTGGGCCGCCCGCCGGTCAGCAGAAACCCGTCGCACAGTTCCAGCAGCTCCGGCACCGTCACATAACGCGGATCCGACGGGATGATCAGCGGCAGGCACCCCGAGACCTGCGCCACCGCATCCGAGTTCATCGTGCCGCCGACATGCACGGGGTATCGGTCGTTCAGCGAATAGCTGTTGCCGATGATCCCGACAACAGGGCGGTGCGGCGGTCTGCTCATGCTCGGCCCAGTTTCCGATGACGCTTTCTGTGACGCTTTTGCAAAGAGGATACCGCGACTGGCGCGGATCGAAAAGGCCCTTCTGGCCTGCCGGCTTCACCGCAGTGTGACTTGCCACTTCGGCCGGCATCGGGCCACATCCCTGCATCAACGAAAGGCTGTCCCATGCTGCGTCGCCCGATCCGCTTTGCCACCCTCATCGCCGCAACCCTGCTGGCGGCCCCTGTGGCCCAGGCCGAGCAGACCGCTGCGGACCCCCACGCGCAACATGGGGCCAGCGCTGCCGACAGCCCGGCCACAGCAGCGCTGAAAGCCGCCAGCGCCCGGATGCACGGCACGATGGACATCCCCTATACCGGCAATCCGGATGTCGATTTCATCGCCGGAATGATCCCGCACCATCAGGGCGCGGTCGATGCCGCCCGCATCGTGCTGGAGTATGGCACCGACCCCGAGGTCCGCACCTTCGCGCAAGGCGTGATTGCAGCGCAAGAGGCCGAGATTGCCTGGATGACCGACTGGCTGGCCCGCCACGCCGAATAGCCGCTTGGCATATCCCGCGTTTCATGGCTAGGTCGGGGGCCGAACGGGGGGTTGCATGCACATTCTGATCACCGGGGCCGCCGGGATGCTGGGGGCCCGGCTGTCGGGGCTTCTGGCGCGGCGCGGTACCCTGAACGGCCGGCCCATTCGCCAACTGACGCTGACCGATGTCGCGCTGCCGGCCGCTCCGCCGTTTGCCGGGCCGGTCACCTGTCTCGCCCTTGACCTCGCCAACCCGCTGGTTGCGTCCGACCTGATCGCCCCGCGCCCCGACGTGATCTTCCACCTCGCCGCCATCGTTTCGTCCCAGGCCGAAGCGGATTTCGATTTTGGCACAGCGGTGAATTTCGACGGCACCCGCGCGCTGTTTCAGGCGATCCGCGCCGCGGCCCATACCCCGCGCGTCGTCTTTGCCTCGTCTACAGCGGTGTTCGGGACCCCGTTCCCCGACCGCATCCCCGACGATTTCCATGCCACGCCCCGCTCCAGCTACGGCACCCAGAAGGCGATGTCCGAATTGCTGCTGAACGATTTCACCCGGCGGGGCTGGCTGGACGGGATAGCCCTGCGCCTGCCCACGATCTGCATCCGCCCCGGCGCGCCGAACCGGGCCGCCTCGGGCTTTTACTCCAGCATCCTGCGCGAGCCTCTCGCGGGCAAACCCGCCAACCTGCCGGTCCCCGACACCGTCCGGCATTGGTTCGCCAGCCCGGGCACCGCCGTCGGCTTTTTCGAGCATGCCGCGTGCCTCGACACCGCAGCCCTCGGACCCAACCGCATTCTGAACATGCCGGGCCTGTCGGCCACAGTCGCCGAACAGATCGAGGCGTTGCGCCGGGTTGCCGGTCAGGCGGCGGTCAACCTGATAACCCGAACCCCCGACCCCGCGATCGCCGCCATCGTCAGCACCTGGCCACAGGACTTTGCGCCGATCCGGGCGGTTGGCCTGGGGTTTTCCGCCGACCAGAGCTTCGAGCAGATCATCGCGGCCCACCTCGGCGAAACTTC
>Ga0105047_10001760_pt1:0-37500 | contig 39023 bp, 37 predicted proteins | sample MAT04_FD_78384 | JGI IMG/M metagenome (GOLD analysis project Ga0105047, IMG submission 78384) | Freshwater microbial communities from Lake Fryxell liftoff mats and glacier meltwater in Antarctica - MAT-04 (megahit assembly) | ecosystem: Environmental > Aquatic > Freshwater > Ice >...
AAAACAGGACTTGGTGGATTAGGGCAATTATCTGAAACAATAGGCGTTGAGTAACTTACTATCGCACCACAAATGCCAATATCGTTGGCTTGAGAAATATTCGAAGGACAAGCAATGGTTGGTGCTTCCGTATCATTTACAGTTATCGTAAAACTACATGTAGCCGTATTGCCTGATGCGTCGGTTACTTGATGAGTAATGGTGGTTGTTCCAACCGGGAAGGCTGATCCACTTGCCAAACCTGCAATTCTTGTTGTGGTGGCTCCCGGGCAATTATCTGTGCCAACAGGTGCTGTATACGTTACAACGGCTGAACAATTACCTGCATCATTTGTTACTGAGATATTTGCCGGACAAGAAATGCTTGGCGGTATAGCATCAGGCATTGTACTAATTATGGTGGAGCAAGTAGCAATACAAGGACCAGATGTAACTGTAACAGTATAAGTACCCGAAGGAAGTCCGGTAGCAGTTGAAGTTGTCTGAGATCCTGAGCCTGTCCATAAATAAGAAAAGCTTCCATTGCCGCTTCCGGCGATTACAGATGCTGTTCCGTTATTTGCTCCAACGCAACTAACATCTACATGAGAACATGATGCTGTGGGTGATGGATTAATCGCGGTTATGGTAAAAATGGCTGAGGATGTTGCCATCGCAGCATCTGTTACCACGACAGAATAGGTGCCCGTAGCAATCCCGGTCAAGTCTTGGTTGGTAGATCCATTAGACCAGGCATACGTGTAACCGGGCGTTCCGCCACTCACACTAAGGTTAATAACACCATTACTTCCACCAGAGCAAGTTACATTCGTGATAGATGAACTCAAGCTTGGGCCAAAACAAAGTGAAATCGTTTGCGGAATACTTACATTATCAATCTGCGCAATATCTAGCTGAGAGTTCATTAGTGCGCACACTTTAATTTGAATCTTATTACCACTTAACCCGGTTTTCGTAACGGTCGATGAACCATTTTGATCTACAGTAGGAAATGCATACTGAATAGTGCCTGCACCACCGCCAAACTGATTAGGTATGGTAATAAACGCCCCGCCATTGATACTGTATTGTACATTGATATAATCTTCATCATCTAAACCTAACCAAGACAAATCAACACTAAACTGATAAGTGCCTGCACCAGACGTATTTATTTCAGGGCTTATCCAGCAAACATCCATATCAGCATCAATGATCTCAAGTTTACCGCTGGCTGTAGTTTGAAAATAGTCGCCATTATCTCGTCCGATTCCGGTTACTGGTTCATCAAATGTCCATGGAGACATTGTCCAATTCACCCCGAAAAAGTTATTGACTTGATTAATCAAATATCCTTTATTGGATATGCTAAATGTTTCATTATAAGGCCCATTGGCGTAGGCCCCAACTGTGTATGATGCCGTTGAAGTACAAGCCGGTGAGGAGGCATCCGTCACAATAACAGAATACGTTCCCGCACTAACTGTAATATCCTGATTTGTATTTGAATTCGACCACAGGTACGTATAACCAGCATTACCACCGCTAACACTTAAATCTATCGTGCCATTTGCCTGACCACAAGAAGCGATCGATGTGTCTGCACTATGTATAATTGGGGAATTGATAAGGGTAACGCTTTTGGTTTGAGAACAAAAAGCTGCATCTGTAACAGTCACGGTATATGTGCCAACAGGTGTGCCCGTTAGATCTTGAGTAACCGGACCATTAGACCAGGCATAGGTATAACCCGGAGCGCCACCACTCACACTTAGATCTACTGACCCCGAGTTGGCCCCATTACAGACTATATTTTTTTGGGTGGTTGTTAAAACCGGTTGATTACAATTTAGAGTTACACCTGCAGTTGGCACGCTCACATTATCAATGGTCACTATTTCTGCATTGGCATTTGTGAATACACAAACTCTTATTTTGAGGTTAGTTCCTGAAATTCCTCCTTGGGTCACAGTTGTGCTACTGGAAAAAGGACCAGCTGGTCCCGAGAAAAGGTACGCCACCGTTGCGCAAGAGTTACCTCCCACTACATTGGGCACCATGGTATATGCTCCGCCGTTCACACTATACATGACTTTGATGTAATCACCAAGACAGCCTCCTGCGGCAACATCAACGTCAAAACCCGCCCACGTTAAGCCAACTGAAAGAGTGACTGTGCCTGCTGCACTAATATTCATCAAGGGGCTTTCCCAACAAACTTCCTGATCCAAATCAATGCACTCCAAAATCCCTGCCGCAGTGGTGTTGAAATAATCAGTAGGATCCCTTAGATCAGCCGTCTGGCAGGTACCAATGGGATCCCAAGAAGTTAATGTCCAGTTCACACCGGCAAAGTCGTTTAAGCAACTGAACTTATAACCTTTGTTGGGCGTGCTGAAAGTTTCCGTGTATTGAGCATTTGCAATTGATGCCCAACATACTGCTAATATTAAAATTGAAATGAACCGGCAGAATAATCTACAGGATGTTGCATTTGATGTTTTCATTGTTTGTTGTGTAATTTTTGTTTTCATATTTGTAGTTTGTTTCAGAATGAGATTTAATTGAGATATATCCTTGATAAAGAAAAGAACGTCTGAAAAATACATTTTTCCGTCCTACATAAATATTCAAGTTGGAAAAAATTACATAAATATAGTTTTTGGGCGTGGAATCTCATAATTACTTTGGAAGAATTTATTGGTCAGCCTTTTTGAGGGGCGTGGATTGTATCAGATTTTGACATCCATATTCAAACCTTCTGAACGATATACCAGTTGCATCGTGCAGTCGGGATCAGAGAAACTAAGAGAATTTTATTGCGCAAGTGTCCGTTTGGGTTTCGCACGTCGAAGCGACCGGTTGCATGAAATAATCAAGCATAAATCATGTGGCTATTTTCGAAATTTGCCTCATGGCGGACGCCAACCAAACCTATCTGACCTTTGCAACTTCGGATAGATATTAGTTCATTACTTTATACAAGTTTAGAAACTTCCTCTTGTGTTGCAAGTTATTTTTTTATCCAAGGTTGCAAACTTTGGATAGCCCTCAACTACTTGAACAAACTTGCGCCTTTGGGTATTGAAGAATATATTTATATTTAGAACCTAAAATTTCACCATATGAGCATACAAAAAATAATTTTCCAAACGTATAAAACGTCAAATCTTCCATTTATAACACGCTGGCATATTTATTGGCTGAAGCGAAGAAATCCGGAATATGATTACCAGTTTTACGATGACGAACGCATTGATGTATTTATTAGAAACGAGTATGGAGATGAAGTGTATGCGTTGTATAAACGAATTAATATTGGGGCAGCAAAGGCCGATTTCTTCAGGTATGCTGTATTATATAAAAAAGGAGGGGTGTATCTGGATATCGATAGTCTGATAACTAAAAGGATCGATTCATTTATTATGCCGGAAGATAATGCCGTCATTGCATTCGAATCTAATTTGAATTTTTATGTTCAATGGGTATTGTTTTATGAAGCCGGGCATCCAATTCTTAAACAAACCATGGAGGACGTTATTAATAACCTTAAAGAAAATAAATACCCACACGATAGTCACCAAATGACTGGTCCTACGGCCTACACATTGGCGATTAAAAAATGTTTGAAGCGTAATCCGGAAATGAAATACCGTCAAATGGGTATTGATTTTGATGGGAATGCAATGTTTAGTTATCCTTTAAGCAAGATGTTTCTGTATGGTTTTTCAAGAAAAAATCATTGGAAAAAATTGATGAAAACCCAAACAGTATTGAAAGATACTAATTAGGCAAAGTTCGCTTACTATGCAATCGTCCAGAGTTAATTGTCAATCGTACATTGTCCGTCGTCCATTCCCTACCTCTTAATCACCACCTTAAACGCCTTCTTAGACTCTCCGTCAGTAACTACCACAAAATAGATCCCATTATAAAGTGTATTCGTTTCGAAATGGCAGATCGTACTCCCTTCTATAAAATCTGTCCGGCTAACTACCTGTCCGTTTACACGTTGTAATTCAACGGTAAGATTCTTCTTCAGCATTTCTTTAGACTGTATCATAATTAAATCTGACGAAGGATTAGGATAGATATTCAAACCTATATTCTCTATCACCGAAGAAACGGCTGTTGGATTATAGACTGTCGTCGTTTCTGTAATGGATGTCACCCGTTGCACATTCTTTACACCATAAAAAGTCGGCCCAATTACATAGGGATAATACGAATTCTGGTTTTGATTTACCGTTGTAAAATAGCAATAGGTGCCTGCAGGATAGTCAGGTGTAATGCAAAACCGTCCATTATGTTCGTCAAGATAATCGGGTGTGGCGGAAGCAGTAGCATCATATTGATAATCCTCCCTGAAATAACCTAAAGGATAGGTTGCACTTACAGCAGGACCCGCAGTCACAGAACTTCCATCCGCATAGGTAGTACGCGCAGTGATAGTTCTCAGATTATAACTTGATTTCATCCGCATAATTCCTCCTGTACCATTTGTATTTTTATACGCATAAGCACCATAAATAGGATAACCATCATAGGCATAACCAAGTAGCGGAGAATGTGTGTTCGAATCCATCACATACAAGCCATCTGATGCATACAGATCGCAAACAGTCGAGATCACCACCTTGTCTAAATTAAAGGCACTTGGGTTTTGATGATGATGATAATTAGTCATAGCAGGATGTCCTTTCGCACAATCAAATCCTAATCGTTCACCCAAAATCGCATCGCGGTTCCATACACCATCACCAGGTCCGCCTGGAATAGGCCCGCCTGCCAATGCTCCTGTAGAAGACTTCCATGAAACACCATCCCTGTAATCGAATAGAGAGACACCATTGATGAAGACACCGATGGTGCCGCCTGTAGTCGCACTTAAAGTGCCAGTATTGGGAACCGGTGTAAGAGGGATTTTGTAAATATTAGTATTGTTTGCGCCCATGTTAGGATTCCCGTCAAGATATGGCCCGATGACATACGAAGGGATTCCGCTACAACTTACATACACACTACTGCTGCTGTATTGTACGGTTTGAACATTGGCCGGATAGGCATCATTGATGGGCGTTGAATTCCCTGAAACATAATGACGACCTGTGATTCCTGTGATATTCCTGATCCAGGAAGTGACAGACGGCCCTTGGGCAAATAAAGCATTTGAAAATGCAAAAGCTGATAGAAACAAGACCATTGATTTCTTCATTGAGATAAATTTTTCATGTTAGACGAGGTTAAAAATAGTTTCCTTCGTAGAAAAGAAAATAGAAATTGAAAGCATGAGATTGTAGAAGGAAGATTATTTTTCAAGATGAACTGGCATTGTTTTTTGCTGATCATTGATCTTGGTAAGAGAAGGTATATTCGTCCGACTAGAACTAAAATATTCATAATCGAGAAAAAAGTTGTCTGGACCTCAGCAGTGCTGGAAAAGAAAATATCGACACGATAAATCCCATTAAAGCCTTCTAGCCTTTATCTTGCAGAAACGAAAATATCATAGATGCATACATTTTGGAAACGTCTGATCTTTAATCATATATTGAAGGTAAAGAATAATTCGGCTGTCCAACAGACGAGCTACAGGCTGGCTAAGAATTATTTTGAACTGATCATCACCGTACGAAGACAGATCAAGGATGTTATCCTTATTACCGCTGGAATTTTTTCCGCCTCCTTCGGATTAAAAGGTTTCCTGCTAGCCAATCATTTTATTGATGGTGGGGCCACAGGGATCTCACTCCTGGTCTCAGTCCTCACGGATATTCCTTTATATGTGCTGATCATTGGGATCAATATTCCATTTGTGATATTAGGGTATAAAACATTGGGAAGAGCATTTGCAGTCAAGACCGCCTTTGCCATTTCAGGGCTGGCGCTTTGTGTGGCCACGGTTCATTTTCCTGATGTGACCAAGGATAGCCTGCTAATAGCTGTGTTCGGTGGTTTTTTCCTGGGTGCAGGTATTGGTATGGCAGTGCGTGGTGGTGCCGTAATCGATGGTACAGAGGTATTGGCTATTTATCTCAGTCGGAAATTCGGAACGACTATCGGAGATATTATCATTGTCATCAATGTCCTGATTTTTTCTACAGCCGCTTATTTTCTTTCGATTGAAGTTGCTATGTATTCAATGATCACTTATCTCTCCGCTTCCAAGACACTCGACTTTATAGTAGAAGGTATTGACGAATATATTGGTGTTACGATAGTCTCCTCGCACAGTGAAGAGATACGGATTATGATCATTGAGAGAATGGGACGAGGTGTGACAATCTATAGTGGAAAACGGGGTTTTGGGAAACGTGGCGAATCAAAAGAAGTGGATATAATTTATACTGTCATCACCAGGCTTGAGCTGAATAAACTGAAAACAGAGATTGAGAAGATCGAACCAACAGCCTTTGTGGTAATGAATAGCGTGAAAGATACTAAAGGAGGAATGATTAAGAAGAGAGCATTGGATCATTAGAGTACCACCAAAAATCCTTGATATGCCGTTCTGCAAATTTGTCCTATCATTTATTCACGCCAGTAAACGCAGTCTTTGAAAAATTTGCAACCCTCGTCTGAGGGAACTTTTCGAGTACGCATTTTTATGGCATATCCTTTGTCAAGGGTGGTGGCCCAAAGCGTGAGTTGAATAAAATTTCTGAGCCGTAAGGGTAAGAAAGAACACAATCAGATCATTTTTTTATCAACATTCTATAACAAGACGAAGAACCCTATTTGTATTCGCTTCATCGTGCTTCGTGAGGTCTTTCATGACGCGGTTTTAATCGCTCAATAATCTCTGTGATGATCTTGTTGAATGTAACTTGTTGTTCAGGAGTACATAGCTTTTTAACATCAGCAAAATGAAGATAAGTAATGGTTTCAATGGACTCTTGGTTCGCCAGTATATTTTTTAGTAAGGAATCTTGTTCTGTCAGTGTTCTATCTGATTGTAACCCTAAAAAGAATTCTTCCCTGAGCTGTTTCCCTTCTCTTTTCAATACCATCATAGAATCATGATGAACTGTTTTTAATGTTTCAAAAGAAGCTTCCTGTTCTTTCGTAAATTTTAATTCCTTTATAATAAAACGAGCGGGGCCGTGTTCAGCAGGTTGTGGAGCTCTGTAAGATGGTTTGGAAAAAAGGAAGGCAAGTAATGAGCAATTCAATACTACCAAAAGGAGCGCAAAGATCTTCCAGAATTTCAATGATGAATTTTCCATGGGTTAGTAATTGTAAGTGGTGCCGGTATTGAATTGATTTGAGTAGGAAGTGTTCGAAGACTCAGCATGATGTCCGCGAGAATGAGAACGATAGTAGGTAAGAGCCGAGAAGTTCAGAATGATCAACAAAGAGGCGGCGATACTAAAACGCATAACTATTGATTTGGTTAATATGACAGTGTTGTTTTCTGCGATCTTTTGTTGAATCTTCTGAAGTAAAAACGCGTCAGGTGCTGCTTCCCGGAGAGTAACGACACTCTTAATCACATTCTCTATCCATTTTTCTTTTGTCATAATGTAGGTATTAGACGATTAACTTTTTTGTTTCCTTTGTTGGTCGTAGATATCGGATAATTCTTTTCGTAGGCTTGTTTTTGCACGTTGTATCAACGACTCAACGGCTTTCTCCCCAAGATTCAGGATACCTGCTATTTCTTTTTGAGGGAGATGTTCTACCTGCGATAAAACAAAAGCGGCCTTTTGATTGCCATGTAAGGTATTGATGGCATTATATAAAAAGCGGGCGTTCTCCTTTTGCTCAAGCGATACACCAGGATGTATAAAACTATCGGCCTCATGTAATTGCTCCCCGCTTTCGGGATGAAACAGATGGGTGATAAACGCGAAACGTTTCTTGCTTTTTTTTGCCTTGATAAAATCCAGGGTCTTGTTCACGGTTATCCGGTAGATCCAGGTCGATAGCAACGACTGTCCTTTGAAAGTTTCCGCTGAACGATGAATCTCAATAAATACTTCCTGCGTAATATCTTCCGCATCCTCAATACTTTGAATCATATTCAAGGCTATATTGAAAACCTTTTTATGATACAAGGTGTAAAGGGTTTCGATATTGATATCGTTGAGTGGTTCCAATGTTGTGCGAAGATGAGTGTGTCACAAATGTAAAAAACAGAACGCATATGTCTGCACGAACTGATAAGGAGGAATACCGTATTCGTTTACCCCTTCAATTCCTCCAACAAAAAACCCTCCAACTCAGCCTGTGTAATCGGGCTTCCTTTTATTTTATTAAACCCAATCGCATCCACCAAAAATTCTGCACGAATGATTTTGATCAGTTGCCCATTATTAATCTCCGGAATGACCACCTTTTTAAAACGCTTTAAAATCTCTCCAAGGTTTTTAGGGAAAGGACGGATATATCTGAGATGACAATGAGAAACGCTTTGTCCCTGTTTGATCAGTTGATTGACAACAGTGGTAATCACACCAGATGTAGAACCCCAGCCAAGGACCAGCAAATCACCTTCTTCGTTTCCAAGACTAAGTTCCTGCAATGGAATATGATCAGCGATCTTATCCACTTTGGCCTGTCTTGTCTTCACCATATGTTCATGGTTGTCAGGATCGTAACTTACATTCCCGGTGATATCCTGTTTTTCAAGTCCGCCTATACGATGTTCCAGACCGGGCGTGCCAGGAATGGTCCATGGTCTTACCAGTCGTTCATCCCTTTTATACGGCAATAATTTTTCCTCGCCTTCATCGATTGCTTGCTTAAAATGAACCTCGATCGGTTTGATATCTGCTGCTTTTGGAAACTTCCACGGCTCGGCTCCATTGGCAATAAATCCGTCGCTCAGGAAGATCACAGGTGTCATATGCTGAATAGAGATGCGCGCTGCTTCAATCACGGCTTCGAAACAATCTGTAGGCGTGCTGGCAGAAACGATCGGCATCGGGCATTCGCCATTTCGGCCATAATACGCCTGCATCAGATCACTTTGTTCTGTTTTCGTAGGCAATCCAGTGGAAGGTCCTCCGCGTTGAATATTGATGATCAATAAAGGGATCTCCAGCATGACCGCCAATCCCATGGCTTCGGCCTTCAATGCCATACCCGGACCAGATGTGGTGGTAATTCCAAAGGACCCGCCGTACGACGCACCGATCGCAGAGGTAATAGCCGAGATCTCATCTTCCGCCTGGAAAGTGATGACATTATAATTTTTGTATTTACTTAATTCATGAAGAATATCCGAAGCTGGTGTAATAGGGTAGGAGCCAAGGAATAAGTGCAGCCCGCTTTTTTGTGCAACAGCCACCAATCCCAAGGCTACTGCACTGTTCCCCGTAATACTGCGATACACACCGGCTTCCACTTTGGCTTTGGCAACGGTATATCTTGACGTAAACAATTCAGTGGTATCGGCATAGTTATAACCTGCTTTCAGGGCATTGATATTACTATCCAGAATATCCGGTTTCTTCCCGAATTTTTCGGTGAGAAATAGAAGGGTATTTGACATGTCCCGGTCATACATCCAGTATAAAAAACCAAGCACGAACATATTCTTCGCCCGGTCTTTTTCTTTTACACCTAATGTGGTATTGTCTTTGAGCGCTTCACGTGTCAGTTTGGTCACATCAATTTTATACACCGTATAACCATCTAGTGAATGATCCTCCAATGGATTGACACCATCAGGGTAATTGGCAAGACGAAGATTCTTCGCATCAAACCCATCGGTGTTAAGAATAATAATGCCGCTTTTCTTGATGGATTTTAAATTCACTTTCAGTGCAGCCGCATTCATAGCAACCAATACATCACAATCATCTCCCGGCGTAAAAACAGCGTCCGAAGAAAAATGTAACTGGAAACCGCTTACGCCCGGAAGTGTTCCGATGGGTGCACGTATCTCTGCAGGAAAATCAGGGAAAGTGGAAATGTCATTTCCACGTAATGCAGAGTTATTGGTAAACTGGGTTCCGGTAAGTTGTATACCATCGCCACTGTCCCCTGCAAATTTTATGACAACGTGTTCTAATTCTTGGATGGGTTCACTCATGATGGACAAAGGTAAAAATATTTACACGTTACAAGAACAAAAGTTTAGAAGAAATGAGCAAGTGGTAAGTGGTAAGGAGTAAGTGGTAAGGGGAAAATAGTTGTAAGTTGTAAGTGGTAAGTTGTAAGTGGTATTCATTGTAAGTTTCAAGGAGGTATTAGTTGTAAGTTGTCAGTTGTAAAGAGGAAGTGTTTCATCCTTTACGCCTTATTCCTTACCACTTGTACCTCATGTCCTTATTCCTTACCCCTTATGCCTAAATTTCCTCATCTCAAATCTCCCATCTCCCATCTCAAATCTATCACCCCATCACCTCCGCCATCGTCTTACCAATATCGGCAGGACTATCGACTACATGAATACCGCATTCGCGCATGATCTTCATTTTAGCAACGGCTGTGTCATCTTCACCACCAACAATGGCACCTGCATGGCCCATACGTCTTCCGGCTGGTGCGGTTTGTCCGGCGATGAACCCTACTACTGGTTTACGCATATTATCCTTCAACCATTTAGCGGCTTCGGCTTCCATTCCACCACCGATCTCTCCGATCATGATGATGCCTTTTGTTTCAGGGTCATTCATTAATAATTCAACGGCTTCTTTAGTTGTTGTTCCGATGATAGGATCACCCCCAATTCCTATTGCTGTTGTCACTCCAAGACCTGCTTTCGCAACCTGGTCGGCCGCTTCGTAGGTAAGAGTTCCTGACTTTGAAACGATACCAATAGTTCCTTTTTTGAAAATAAAGCCAGGCATGATACCTACTTTAGCTTCGTCTGATGTGATCACGCCAGGACAGTTAGGTCCAATTAATCTACAATCTTTATCTTTAATAAATTGCTTTGCAATGATCATATCCGAAACAGGAATTCCTTCTGTGATACAAACGATTACTTTTATTCCGGCATCGGCGGCTTCCATAATGGCATCTGCAGCAAATGCAGGTGGTACAAAGATGATTGAAACATCGGCACCAGCTTGGCTTACAGCATCCGACACCGTATTGAAGACAGGTTTGTCTAAATGCGTACTACCGCCTTTGCCCGGTGTAACACCACCAACGACATTGGTTCCGTATTCGATCATTTGTGTTGCATGAAAAGTGCCTTCTGTACCTGTAAAGCCCTGTACAATTACCTTGCTGTCTTTATTTACTAAAACGCCCATGGATAGTTTTTTTATTAAGGCGCAAATGTAATCAGAAATCAGGAAAAAGAAAATGATGTTTTGTGGGTAATCGGTCGATGATTTACGATGGATGATGGACGATCGACGATGGACCATCGACAATCGTCAACTTGTCCCACTGCAACAGGCGGGTAGTCGTTGTCAATGGTCAATGGTCGTCGGTCAAAGGTCGTCGGTCAATGGTCAATAGTCAATGGACGATGGTCGGCGGTCGATGGTCGCTGGTTACAAATTAATCGAATAATTCAATCCCCTGAAAGCCGGTGTCACAGCATTGTTGAACTTGCTCCCGAAGCGGTAGCTGATACCTATACCCAAATTATAATCAAACGATGAAAGTAATTCCTGGTTTCTGACAAGCAACTGGTTTAGATCGATATTTCCTTTCCGGATATTGATCTGGTCATGAACAAATGAATAATATCCCCAGATCGCAAAGTTCAAACCTTTGGTAATTTTAAACTGAAGCGCACCATTGAGCGAAAGATTATTCTTCTTGAAATCATTCAGGTAGTTATTCCAGAAAACACCGATATGGCTTGATCCCCAGGGTTGAATATACGAAAAAATACTCCCGGCCGAATGCCGGAATACCAATTCCTCTGTTTTCAGGTAAATGGTGGAATCGTAATACCGGTTGTATACAGGCCCTGCCTCGTACAGGAAAACCCAGCGTTTGGTATTGAATTCTTTATAGGGAAAAATACTGTATTCAGCATTCGCAGTAGCGCTTATCTTGAATTTATAATTACTGAAAAGAGAATTAACCGCATCAGCCCCAGCGCCCAATCCCCAATGTTCTGTTCGTTTTGAATAATGTTGCACACCAATTCCATGATCCAGAAAACTGTATTTATAAGTCTCCTGACCGTCCTTATATTTCTGAAGTTGTTCACTGCTGTTGATGTAAAAATTGGTTTTAGCCCTTGCCGTTTCTTTATTGGCTGATATGTTGAAATAGAAACTACCGGAAAAGTAATTCTGGCTCCCATTCATATAACCATTCGCACTCAACTGGAACACCCAGTAATTCCATGGATCTTTTTTTACAACCTGACTGTCTTTCGTTTCCGGTGTATTAAATGTGATACGGATATGATCACCTTGACTGGTTTTGTTCAGATAGGGGATCAATCCCGATTTAAGTTTTGCTACAAAGAGATTTCGCTGTGTATCCTCACTGGCTGCGGGAGGAATCGCGTATTGCAGGGTGTCATTTAGTTTTTCAAAACCATTCCTGCCGATAAAGTGTAGAGAATATTGCCCGGACCCGGAGGAATTATATAATGTCGTGATCACTACATGCACATCAGCGTCCATACGATCTCTGACAAAATCAACTATGGGTATTTCCTGTCGTACAAATTCATGATAGCATTCCCCACCGTTGGAACAATCGACAAATACTTTGATGGTTAGAGGTAGTACATTAGTTTGCGCAATACCTGAACATTGTACAAAGAGAAAAAAGAGAACAACTATCTTTTTCATAGAAATTGTTTTTAATCTCACAAATGTAGAAAAGCAGATAAATGACAGGTAGTTAAGATTAATGTAAAAGACGTACAACTCCCTAACTCCTTAACGGGCTACCCTCCGTACTTCTTCTGTATCGACTCCGTCAGCAGCGAATAGATATTCTTGTAGTCCTCATGGTCTTTTAAAAGTTCTTCGTGTCTTGCGATGGTATGCGCATCATGACGTATCGCCGGCCCGGTTTGCAATTTATCAGGTGCTGTATAGGTGAGTTTTTCTACTGTGTTCTCAATTAAGGGGATCAATAATTCAAATGGAATTCTTTCGCGTTGCAAAATATCCTGTCCTATGGTGAAGAGATGATTGGCAAAATTATTTGCAAATACCGCTGCAAGATGTGCGGTTAGTTTTTGTTCATCAGAAAGAATATAAACTGAATGACTGATCGTATTCGCCAGTGTTTTTACAATCTCCATGGTGTGCCCGTTCGAAGCATTAATAATCAGCGGGATATTACTTCGGTCGGGTAAATGATTCTTGTTGACAGAATACATACACCATATGCAACCAATATTCTCAGAGGCAGCAGCAAGATGCTTTAGTGTAACCGAACCGGCAGTATGGATGATGGTTTTTTTGCTAAAATCGGTTTGAGAAAGGATGGTGTCAATAATATCATCTTTTACTGCAAGAAGGCAAACGTCTGCGTCTGTATCCACATCTTGTATGGCTGTGCCAAACGACGCATGATACTGATCTGCCAGTTCACGTGCATGTTCTGAATGCGCGGAAATGACTTGTATAATGGAATGCCCCGCTTCATGAAATTTGAAGGCAAAGAAGGTTGCAATATTCCCAGAACCGATGATGGATATTTTCATAAAAAGATCAATATATTATACCAATAACAATTTCATTTTAGTCAAAAAGAATAAGGTGTAATACTCCCGCATATGGGGGAGTATTACATCAACATATACATTACTGCCGCAATCACAGCAAAGCAGAAAATGCCTGTAAAAAATGCATCTTTTACCTGGGGGAATTTTTCTTTCTTTATAAAAAGACGATACAAGATCCAGCCAATAAAAACGGGAATGCCACCGGCAAGAAAAAGAAGAAGGCGCATATAGATGAATTTCAGGGCAAGGTATTACTTGCTTTCCATCTTTACAACCGGGATCAGCATTTCTTCAAGCGATACACCTCCGTGCTGAAAGGTATTCCTGAAATAGTTCGCGAAGTGATTATAATTATTCGGATAGCAGAGATAGGTGTCATTCTTCGCAAAGATGAAACTTGAATTGAAGTTGGGTTTTGGTAACCCGATCTCGTGTGGCTCTCGATATGCCAATACGGCCTTGCCTTCATAGTTGAGATTGCGGCCATGTTTGTAGCGGATATTAGCCGTGGTTTGTTTATCTCCGATTACTTTGCTTGGTGTTTTTACCTGCACACTGCCATGATCCGTAGTTACAACCAATTTGATATTTTTATCCGCTACTTTTTTCAACGCCTGAAACAATGGCGAATGCTCAAACCAACTTTGCGTTAATGAACGATACGAAACTTCATTATTCGCCAATTCTTTCAATACTTCCATTTCTGTTCGTGCATGTGACAGCATATCCACGAAATTATAAACGATTATATTGATATCATTATGAAGTAGATTCTGGATATTATTGACCAATTGATCGCCATGATCATGATTGGTGACCTTGGTATATGAGAACTTAAGATCCTTTAATCCCCTGCGACGAATCTGGTCGTCAAAGAACATTTCCTCATACAAATTCTTACCGCCTTCCTCATCATCATTTTTCCATTCGATCGGGTAATTCTTCTCAATGTCAACCGGCATTAAACCGGAAAAGATAGAGTTACGACTATATTGCGTACTTGTAGGAAGAATGGCGCAGAAAAGATCTTCTTCTGTGATTCTGAATATCTCGGCAAAGTTCGCCTGTATTGTTTTCCATTGGTCCCATCGTAGATTATCAATTAGAACGAAGAACATTGATTTCCCTTTTTCTAAATTTGGGAATACATGTTTTTGCATCAATGTATGGCTCATCACAGGTGCATCTGGATTTCCCGGCTTTACCCATTTAGCATAATTCTTATCGACGAATTTGCAGAATTCATTATTGGCTTCTTCTTTCTGGGCAGAGAAGATCTCAAGCATTTCCGGACTGTCTGATTTCTGCATCTCCAGTTCCCAGTACACTAATTTTTTATACAGATTGACCCATTCGTTATAATCCGGGCTTGAATTTACTGCCGTGAAGAGGTTTCGAAATTCTTGCTGGTAATTCTGAGTCGTCTTTTCACTTACGAGTGCTTTTGTATCAATAATCTTTTTTAAGGTCAATAAAATCTGGTTAGGATTGACTGGTTTAATCAGGTAATCAGTAATCTGTGCGCCGATCGCATCTTCCATAATATTCTCCGCTTCGTTCTTCGTCACCATCACCACAGGAAGATTTACATTGTATTCTTTAATCTGTGAAAGGGTTTCCAGTCCTGTCATTCCCGGCATACTCTCATCAAGGAGGACTACATCGACATGATTGGCTTTCAGATATTCCAGTCCGTCATAACCGTTGGAAAACGTTTCGACATCATAGCCTTTATTTTCAAGAAACATAATCTGAGATTTCAGGGAGTCCATTTCATCATCTACCCAAAGGATTTTTGTATTCATAGTCTTTTTAATTTTAAGCAAAAGTAATTGTTAAGTCCAAGTAACGAGCCTAATCTGGGAATATTATAACATGTTGCTTAAAATCCTTTTGTTGTGATAAGTTTAAGAAGTTAATCATGAGTGGAATTCATGGATGCCCAGAGATCATGTTGAAGTTAAGAAGTCATCCAAAGCATTGGCAGGGTTTCAAAACCTGCCAGCGTTCATTTTCCTTCCTTCATTTTTTTATCGAACAAAAGTTTCAATTCGTTACAGTCTTCCTTATTTGCCGATAAGGTCTTAACCTGCCCTTTAGCTCTTGCATAGACAGTATCTTCCTGTAAGTAAAAATCCTCTGTGATGGCTTGCCCGGCGTTGAGGATATTCACGACAATATCGTTGTACACAAGTTCCACTATCCCTTCGGTGATCATATGAATCTCATTCGCATCCCGTCCTACAAATGTGATTCGTGCATGATGTGTATATCGGTTCTCCCAAATAATCCTGCAAGGTACATCCGAGCCATGCTGAAGAACGACCAAAGGCAACGTAACCGCAGGCAATGAAATATTGAAAGGTGTGTGAGGGAACATAAAAGGCATATTTAAGGTCTGGGAATTTGTCATCGGAGTGTTGTTTTGTTTAGAGTATCTTTTTCGTGATGTAAAAGTATCTAACGACGAATGATGCGAAAAGAGGGAAAACACCTTTTAGCACAGGAAGAATTCCTGTTTTGAGAATGCCCTGAATTCATTTTGAACAAAGAGAATAAGAATGCGTTTTACACAAAGAGAATAAGAGAAAAAGAGAATTGGTTTTACACGATAATCGTTCAATAGATTGCCGGATTAATATTTTCTCTTTGTAAAAACAAAGTAGGTGATTCGTTCACTTCCAATATTTCTAAGAATGCATTTTGAACAAAGAGAATAAGAATGCGTTTTACACAAAGAGAATAAGAGAAAAAGAGGAGCGGTTTTACATCGTAATCTTTCAATAGATGAACGGAATGGTATTTCTCTTCTTCTCCTGTGCTCTTTGTAAATTATTCTCTTATTCTCTTTTTCTCTTCTTCTCTTTGTAATTCTTACCTATCTGCCGATAGGCAGGTCTTTGTAAATCCCCGACCTTGTAAAAAAGAGCGTAGCGATCTATCATTAATCCCTAATTTCGCTCCCTATGCGTAAAATCATCAATGACCCTGTGCATGGCTTCATCACCATCGATGATGAGCTGATCTACAGGATTATTTCTCATCCATATTACCAACGTCTTCGCAGGATTAAACAAATGGCGCTGGCCTATCTCGTCTATCCCGGTGCCGTTCATACCCGTTTACATCATTCTCTTGGTGCTTACCATCTGATGCATGTTGCCCTGGCGGAACTCAAACAGAAAGAAATTTTTGTTTCGAAAGAAGAAGAGCAGGCAGCTAAAATCGCTATTCTCTTACATGATGTTGGGCACGGACCTTTTTCGCATGCACTGGAGCATACGCTGGTGGATGTAAACCATGAAGATCTTTCGCTTCTCATTATGCAAAAACTGAATGAGGAATTGAATGGTGCACTCGATACCGCGATACAAATCTTTAAAGGAAGTTACGAAAAGAAATTTCTTCACGAACTTGTCAGTGGGCAACTGGATGTAGACCGTCTCGACTACCTCGCAAGGGATAGTTTCTTTACCGGGGTTTCGGAAGGTGTGGTTGGTTACGACCGTATCATTAAAATGTTGATGGTAGTCGATGACCGACTGGTTGTGGAAGAAAAAGGTATTCATTCGATCGAAAAATTCCTGATTGCACGCAGACTTATGTACTGGCAGGCGTATCTGCACAAGACTGTCCTGAGTTCGGAGTTAATGCTCGTCAATGTATTAAAAAGAGCCAAAGAACTTACGGTATCCGGTTCGACTTTATTTGCCACTCCCGCATTTGAATATTTTCTGAAAGGCAACTTTTCGCTACACGACTTTCAGCATGATGAGCAATGCCTGACACAATTCCTGAAACTGGATGATTTCGATATCGTGGCATCGATCAAAGTCTGGGGCGATCATGAGGACAAGATATTAGCTGATCTTTGTACCCGTCTTTCAAACCGTGATCTCTTTAAAGTGAAATTCCTTACTGGTGAAACGGAAGACGAAGTGAATGCATTACGGTCAGAAGTTAAGGCAAAACATCATCTTTCCGATGAGGAAATGCCGTATTATTTTATTCGAGATGTCACCACTAATAATACCTATAACCCGAACGAAGAGGATATTCTGATTGCCTTCAAATCGGGCGAGGTGAAAGAGATCTCCACAGTCGAAAATACCTTAATCGGGGATGGGCTTTTGGTACCAATAAAAAAACCTTACATTTGTTTTTTGAGAAACTAATACGAAGAATATGAAGTTTACGGCTCAGCAAATAGCCACTTTAGTGCAGGGAAGGATTGAAGGAGATCCGCAGGAGAAGGTAGGATCTTTTTCCAAAATAGAAGAAAGTAAGGATGGTGACTTGTGTTTTTTAGCAAATGCCAAATACGAAGATTATCTATACTCATCGAAAGCCAGTATTGTCATTGTAAATGAATCGTTGATTCTTAAAAAAGACGTAAAACCGACCCTCATTCGTGTGTATGATGCGTATGCCGCTTTCGCTATTCTGCTTCAAACTTACGAGGACCTTACAGCAGCAAAACCGAAACGCGGGAAAGAAGTCATGAGCGTAATAGCGGAAAGCGCGAATGTGGATGAGTCTGCCTATATCGGAACCTTTACGTATATTGGAGAGAGAGCCTCGGTAGGAAAGAATACACAGATTTATCCTAACTCGTTTATAGGAGAGAATGTCAAAATAGGAGAGAACACAATTATTTATGCCGGTGTAAAAATTTATAAAGATTGTGTCATCGGCGATCATTGTATTATACATGCCGGAACTGTAATCGGGAGCGATGGTTTTGGCTTTGCACCGGAAAATGGAAATTTTAAAAAAATTCCTCAGATTGGTAATGTAGTGATTGAGGATAACGTGGAAATAGGAGCTAATTGTACAATAGATCGTGCTACAATGGGATCAACAAGAATCAGAAAGGGTGTTAAACTGGATAATCTGATACAAGTTGCGCATAATGTCGAGATCGGCGAGAATACTGTGGTCGCTTCACAGGCAGGGATCTCAGGAAGTACCAAAATCGGCAAAAATTGTATGATCGGCGGACAGGTTGGGATTGTCGGACATATAACTATTGCCGACAGCACTAAAATAAATGCACAAAGCGGAGTTGCCAAGGAGATCATTACCGAAGGGAGCTCGATTACGGGTTCGCCCGCATTTGAATATAGGTCTTCATTGAAAAGCCAGGTCGTTTACCGCAACCTGCCAGACCTTTTGAAACGGATCGATGAACTGGAAAAAAAGATCAGCGCATTAACCGTATAATAAACTTTAAAGAAACGAACCTTGAGTAAAACAATGGAACAAGTCAATCAACAAACATTAAAAGCTTCATTTACCATAGAAGGTGTGGGCTTGCATACAGGCGTGCATACTACCATGACCGTTCAGCCTGCAAGTGCAGGTTACGGAATAAAGTTTCAACGGGTAGACCTTCCTGAACAGCCTATCATGAAGGCGGATGTAGATTATGTGGTAGATACCTCGCGTGGAACGACCTTAGAACATAATGGAGCAAGAGCCTGCACTGTAGAACATATCCTATCTGCCCTGACTGGAATGGGTATCGATAATGCCCTCATTCAACTAACTGCCGAAGAGATTCCTATAATGGATGGAAGTGCAAAAGCATTTGTGGATATGATTGAAAAAGTTGGCATAGAAGAACAGAATGCAAAACGTATCTATTTTTCGTTAGATACCAACCTTAGTTATGAAGATGATGAGAAGAATGTAGAAATGGTAGCCACTCCGAGTACGGAATTCAAGATCACGACAATGATCGATTTCAATTCAAAAGTATTGGGTACGCAACACGCCTATCTGAAAGCATTAAAAGATTACAAAAAGGAAATTGCCAATTGTCGGACCTTCTGTTTTCTTCATGAGATTGAATATTTATATAGCAAAAACCTGATCAAAGGCGGCGATGTCGATAACGCAATTGTTGTTGTGGATAGGGTTTTAAGTGATGCTGAATTGGACAAACTGGCGAAATTATTTAATAAAGAAAAGATCGAAGTTAAGCAGGAGGGCATTTTGAATAATGTGAAACTTCATCATACAAATGAGCCCGCGCGTCATAAATTACTCGATATTGTGGGTGATCTCACGTTGATAGGTTATCCAATAAAGGCGAATATCATTGCCTATCGTCCTGGCCATAAATCAAATGTGGCCTTTGCCAAAAAGATCAAGGATTATATCAAAAAGAACAAAAGCATGCTCGATGTACCGGTCTACAATCCTACCGAGCCGGCCATTTTTGATATCAATTATATTTCTAAATTATTACCCCATCGTTATCCCTTCTTATTGGTCGATAAGATCATAGACCTGAGCGATAATCATGTGGTTGGCATAAAGAATATTACTTTTAATGAGCCATGCTTTACCGGCCACTTTCCTGATAATCCTATCTTTCCAGGCGTTTTGCAATTAGAGGCACTGGCGCAAACAGGAGGTGTTTTGGTCTTAAATAATCAAGGCGGACCTGAGAAAAAATTTGATACGTATTTCCTGAAAATAGATAATGCGCGTTTCAAACAAAAGGTCATGCCGGGCGATACCATGATCATGAAGATGCAATTAACCTCACCAATACGACGAGGAATCTGCGAGATGAAGGGAACGGCATATGTAGGGAATAAGATAGTGTGCGAAGCAGATTTGATGGCCCAGATCGTTCCAAGAGAAAATAGAGATCCGAAATAATCAGGAAAGTAGCATACTCATTTGTTCTTTATAAAGTTCGAGATCCCATTCAGGAAATTTTTGAAAGGGAAAGGAATGATATTGATCCAATATCTCCTGTAAAGAGTGTGTGTCCTGTCCTACCGTAAGAAACCATTTTTTGTCCATCAGATACTTTCCAAGATATTCCTGTTCAGTTTGTCCGGGTGTCGGTATCAGGACCGCATGTCTATTAAGTTTTATAAGATCCATAACAGACGAATATCCTGAACGGCAAATAATTATTTCAGCACTGAGAATGGCAGTTTGCAACTCTTTGGCATTGAGATGGTCAACAGTTTTGTGTGATGGCGAATTGTTGGATAGATTGCTTCCTGGTTTCCCTCTCACGATTAAGGTTTTGTACGGGCAATATTCGAACGCTGATTTAAATTTTTCTTCTAAAAGACTGCGTTGTGGTTCCGGGCCTGAAAGAATCAGCAGCAGATCGTATTTTTTCTCATCTTTCTCGTTTGCATTGAAGCGCGAAAGATTACCAAGATAAACCACATTTTCCAAGGTTCCCTTTTGCGAAAGATCGGCACTCATACTCTCTTTCTCATAATCAGGTACAAGACAAATAGTGAATTTTTTTATCATGGAATGATTCAGTTTGTTCACCATCTGTTGAACCCATTTCGACTGCGGAACCTGTATCCGTAATTGATGTGTTATAAAAAAACACGGGACCTCAGAATGATAAAGGCCATAACGATTGTCAGAAATAACAAGATCAATCTGAGATTCTGCGACAACCCGTTTCAGCCAGTTGTTTTCATGTCTCATCCGTAAGAGGATTTTTGGAAATTGCAAAATCATCGATAGAGGAAGCATCCATTTCATATTTGTATAAAAGATATTATATCCCTTGAGATCAAGGTAATTTAGTTGTGGGAACTCAAGTCGTATCAATGCATTGGTGGTTTCGGTGCCTGCAATCACAACCTCAGAACCATTCTCAAGACAGGCTTTTATGATTGGAATACAGCGACTTGCATGACCTAATCCCCAGTCTAATGGGGCCAATAATATTTTTTTTGCTTTGCTCAAAATTTATTGCAAAATACATATCTTTACCAGATTAATAAATAGTAATTCAAGTAGATAATGACCAGAAAAGTTTTTTATGCAGTGTGCGCCTTTATGATCATATTGATGGGATTTCAAAGTTGTAAGGCGAGGAAAGGATGTGGTTGCGGAAATAACATGAATTATTATAACCCTAAAAAAGGAAGATAGAAAGTATGGCTGCTCAACGATATAAAGATATACTCTTCAGTTATAGTGGATTAATTTCCAGTCCAGAAGAGATTGAATTAATCAGTAATTATTTTGCCGGCATTCAATCCGGTTTTGCACAGTCTGATTACTCAGAAGTGATTGATCTGGTCAAATATACCATTCAACGAAATCCTGCAAAAGTTTCCAGAGTCCTCAATCAAAAACACGATACACCATTTGTATTTGTCACTTGTCTGAATTAATCTCTCCTTACTATCTTCCTGATCCCTTTTGTTTTCCTCTGAATACTAAAGACGTTTAAAAGCTGCTCCTCTTAATTTGCTTAACAGTATGTTTGAATCATGAATTTTTCTTCTTCCTTAATCGAAGGCGCCGTCAATGAATTTTCAAAACTTCCGGGAATCGGGAAGAAAACTGCCATCCGTCTCGTACTTCATTTATTGAAACAGGATACAGGCAATGTCCAACATTTCAGTGAAGTGATCGCCAAGATGCGGAAGGAAATCAATTACTGTTCTAATTGTCACAATGTATCTGATCAGGCTATTTGTAATATATGTGCCGATTTCACCCGAAAGAAGTCGCAGGTATGTGTGGTCGAATCGATCCGTGATGTGATGGCCATTGAAGCGACGCAACAATATAGCGGGTTGTATCATGTGCTTGGCGGATTGATATCTCCATTAGATGGAATTGGTCCTGAAACGCTTCAAATTCATTCCCTCGTTACACGACTTGAAGAACAACAACCCGAAGAGTTGATCATGGCCATCAGTCCGACCATCGAAGGGGATACAACAGCTTATTATATCACTAAAAAAGTAAAGCACCTGCCGGTGCGTATCACAACGCTTTCGCGCGGTGTAGCCTTCGGTGGTGAATTGGAATATGCGGACGAACTGACACTAGCACGTTCCATTTTAAGTCGCATGCCGATTGAGAATATTGTATCGGGAGCTTCGTAGTTTTTTTCTTTAAAGTTGGATTCCTCTTGTACATTTGCGGGCTATTATGAAAGTGACCCAACATATCAAGGAGGCGAAAGGTAAGACCCTGTTCTCCTTTGAAATTCTTCCACCGGTAAAAGGTAAAAGTATTGATTCGATCTTCAAAACGCTGGATCCACTGATGGAGTTCAAGCCAGCTTTCATTAATGTAACCTATCATCGATCAGAACAAATTTTTAAGAAGAAACAGGATGGTTCCTTCGACCGGATTGATATTCGTAAACGTCCGGGTACCGTAGGTATTTGCGCCGCCCTGATGAACCATTATAAAGTGGATGCCGTACCACATCTGATATGTGGTGGGTTTACCAAAGATGAAACAGAGAACGCACTCATCGATCTTAATTTTCTGGGTATCGATAATGTATTGGCCCTTCGCGGCGATCCTCCCAAGAATGAAAAATACTTTAGTGCCGACCCACATGGGCATATGTTCGCGATAGATCTTGTAAAGCAAATTGAACTATTAAACCGTGGTCATTATCTCGAAGATGATATTGATGGTGGTGTTAATACTGATTTTTGTATTGGCGTGGCGGGTTATCCTGAAAAACATTATGAAAGCCCGAACCCTGATCTTGACCTGATGTTCCTGAAGAATAAGATCGATGCCGGTGCCGATTATGTCACTACGCAAATGTTCTTTAATAATGAAAAATATCATCGATTTGTAAAAGGTTGCCGGGAAATTAATATCGATACACCAATCATTCCTGGATTGAAACCGTTGACTTCCATTAAGCAATTAACCGCCATCCCTTCCTTTTTTCATGTTGATATTCCAAACGAACTCGCGCTTGAAATGATGAAATGTAAGAATGAAAAAGACATGGAACGGGTAGGAACAGAATGGCTACTTACACAGACAAGAGATCTTATTGCAGCCGGGGCACCAGTGATTCATTTTTACACGTTGGGCAAACCACATGTAGTGTATAACGTCATGAAAGAGATTTTGTAGCAGGTTGGAAATTACTTTTCCTGATCTTTTTATCCGTCTAAAGATAAGCAGGCAATGCCGCAGATTCATACCTTGATATAACTCAACATCCAATACTTTTTCCTTTATCGTTGGATCAGTCTCTACCCATGTCCTAGCTTCTTCGAGTGTTTCAATATGAAAAATAAAATTCAGCGACATGATTTATCATTCTTCTCCAACGGGCCAGCAACGATGAGTTTCCCTATTTCTGCCAGTCGAGTATTATTGGCGATATGTCCTTTAAAAAGACTTTCTCTTTCGGACTTGCCAACAGTAGTATTACGCCCGAATTTGAGCATCGCCAATACATACATTTTCATCCCGAGTTCATCGGCTCCCAGGAATCAGCGAGTAATTTATTATAGGTAGTTGAGGTTTATGAAGAAGATGTAAAGCCTGTTATAACCGAAAAGATTACTAAAGAGTAAAGGTTTCATAGGATAGATATTCTGTTTACGCGTTAGTTCTATTAACTTCTGCGACGGCGATGGATTCCCTCATCATTGAACTACATTCTAACACTTCACCTTTTACAACTGTTATAACCGTGACCGTTTTGCTACACAGCGACGGAAGCATGTCAAACACTATATCAGGATCTTTTTATGTGATCATTAAACGCAGAAAATCCATCACGACATGGCGTGCAATGCCGGTAATATTGAGTACTTCGCAATCTGGGTTATATGATTTTACGTTCAATGCCACACAGGCCTATCGGAGTAATATGATAGAGGTAGAACCCGGTAAATGGGCCTTGTTCATCGGCGATCTGAACGAGGATGAGAATATTGATCTCCTTGATGCGTCTTTAGTCGAGAATGATATGAATGATTTTTAGTTTGGGTATTATTCAACAGATCGGAATGGCGATGGCAATGTGGACCTGCTGGATAGCCCGATACTTGAGACGAATATCAGCGACTTTATTTATTCGTTGCATCCGTAGCGTAGAGCAACTATTTTCAGTTTTTCTTTTACCACAAAATTTTTTCTTATCATTCATTTCAATTAGGTTCTCAGTATATTTCTTGCAAGCTTCCCAGTTATCATATTTGTTGGAAAGTTTCAGTAGTTGATTCAGATACTTGCCATATAGTTCTAATCCATGAAGTTAAAATTCTAGAAATTTGGTCGTGAATTGATTTTTGAGATCATTATTTGAAGATGCTATGCTGTATGTAATTTTCCTCAAAATAGGTTTCATTTTTATCTCGCATAGAAATAAAAGTGAAAGTTTATACTCATAAAAATTCTAGGAGGGATCATCTGAATGAGCTAAGGTATTGCCGCCGAAAGGAGGAAGCAGCACTCAGATTGTGATCATAAAAGGAATTAAAACAAATGTTATTCGCCCCGATGTTCGAACTGCTGATTTCCGAGGCGGTCCCCCAAAAATTGAGCAAAACCCGATATTTGCCAATTATTTTATATACTTGCAAAAATTCAGTAAAACTAGAAACTCAAGAATGGCAAAAAACTTATTGATTGTAGAGAGCCCGGCGAAAGCAAAGACAATAGAAAAAATATTAGGATCAGACTTTCAGGTAAAGTCTTGTTTCGGACATATCCGCGATCTTGAAAAGGATGAAATGGGGATTGATATTAAGAACGATTTCAAACCTTCCTATAAAATCTCAGACGAAAAGGTGAAGGTGGTCAGCGAACTCAGAGCTCTGGCTAAGAAATCGGATGAGGTGTGGCTTGCATCGGATGAGGACCGTGAAGGTGAAGCGATTTCATGGCATTTGTGCGAGGTACTCGGACTCGACCCTGCCAAAACAAAACGAATCGTTTTCCATGAAATTACTAAACCCGCTATTCAAAAAGCAGTAGAAAATCCAAGACGTGTCAATATGGATTTAGTGAATGCTCAGCAGGCCCGTCGTATACTTGATCGTATCGTAGGGTTTGAACTTTCTCCAGTACTTTGGCGTAAAATAAGCAGGAGTAATTCGCTTTCAGCGGGTCGGGTGCAATCCGTGGCTGTTCGACTGATTGTTGAACGGGAGCGCGAGGTCAATACGTTTAACGCCATTAGTACGTATCGAATAGAAGCTCAATTCAATGCCACGGATATCAATGGTAAGAATGTGTCGTTTAAGGCAGAATATAGTCCTAAGGTTCCAACCATGGAAGGAGCCCGTAAGTTTTTGGAGAATTGTATCGGGGCCGGTTACACAGTAGAAGATATTCAAATAAAGCCTGCACGCAAATCGCCTTCAGCACCATTTACGACATCAACGTTGCAGCAAGAGGCGAGTCGTAAGCTTGGATATTCAGTTTCAAGAACTATGCAGGTCGCACAACGTTTATATGAAAGTGGTAAGATTACCTATATGAGAACGGATGCAGTGAGTCTGTCACAAACAGCATTGGATAATATCAGTCAGGAAATCAGGTCTTCGTATGGCGATAAATATCATCAGCAACGCGTGTTTAAGAATAAAAATGAGAATGCCCAGGAGGCACACGAAGCCATTCGCCCTACGAGTATGGAAGTGCGAAATGTGGATGATTACGAAACACAACGTTTATATGAATTGATATGGAAACGTACAATGGCGAGCCAGATGGCAGACGCGGAACTAGAGAAGACCATTGCAAAAATCAATATTTCTACCCAACCTGAAAAACTGACAGCAAGCGGAGAAGTATTGAAATTTGACGGCTTCCTTAAATTATATATGGAAGGAAAGGATGATGAGGATACGTCAGAGGATGAGGATGAAGAAGGCATGTTGCCTTTATTAAAAGTTGGTCAGGGACTGGATATTCAACAAATGAATGCCACCGAACGTTTCAGCCGCCCGTTACCAAGATATACGGAGGCCTCTTTGGTAAAGAAACTTGAGGAACTTGGGATTGGTCGACCATCTACATACGCACCAACCATCAGTACGATACAGAACAGAAATTATGTAGTGAAGAAAGATAAGGACGGGATCAGACGTGTATTTACTATTCTTACATTAAAAGGAAATGATATTGCAGAAAAAACAGCCGAAGAAAACACTGGTGCTGAGAAAAATAAACTCTTCCCGACCGATTTGGGGATGGTGGTAACCGACTTTTTGAAACTTCATTTCTCAGCAGTGATGGATTACAGTTTTACAGCTAAGATCGAGAGCGAATTTGATGAGATTGCATCAGGAAAAAAAGAATGGAGCAAGATGCTAGCTGCCTTCTATACACCTTTTCATGAATTGGTAGAAACCACCATGGAAACAGCTGAACGTGCCAGCGGTGAGCGTGAATTAGGAGTAGACCCAACAAGCGGGAAGAAGGTAATAGCCAGGATCGGAAAGTTCGGACCGATGATACAAATCGGTCATGTCGAAGATGAGGAAAAGCCACGTTTTGCAACGCTTAGAAATACTCAAAGTATCGAGACTATTTCGTTTGAAGAAGCGATGGAATTATTCAAACTACCTGTCACACTTGGCACTTTTGAAGAACTTGAGGTATCTGTGAATATCGGTCGTTTTGGTCCTTATGTAAAATGGGGAGAGCAGTTTGTATCTCTTGCAAAAGGCGAAGAGCCTTTAGAAGTTAGCTTAGACCGCGCCATTGAGGTAATCCGTTCCAAGCAAGAAGGTGATGCGCCTATTGCCATGTATGACGGGAAACCTGTAACGAAAGGCAAAGGCCGTTTTGGTCCTTTTATTAAATGGGATGGACTTTTTATCAATATTCCGAAGGCTTATAGTTTTGATACTATAACCGAAACAGAATGTGGAGAGCTGATCGAAAAAAAGATTGACAAAGAAGCTAAACGGTATATCCATAATTTTGCTGAAGAGAAAATCTCCGTAGAAAACGGACGCTGGGGGCCATTTATCAAATTCCAAAAGAAAATGCTGAAACTTATTAAAGAGGGTGGTGGTAAATTCACTTCAGAGGAAGCGGCAGAATTAACGTTGGCCGATGTAAAAAAGATGATCGAAATACAGATCCCTAATGCGTTTGTGAAGAAAGTAAAAAAGGCTGCAGTAAAGAAGAAGTAATTTTTCAGGAAGTTCCCGATGGATATAGATCAACGAAATGATGAAAACAAAGGCTATGTGCTCTTTAAGTCAACGCTCGACATGGCGATGGGTGTGTTGTATATCTTAATTTCAGGGTATGCAATGAAGATGGGTTTTATTATAGAGCGTTACGGAAAGACAACCGTCTATGTAATTGCTTCATTGTTCATCTTTTACGGCGTGTTCCGCATTGTTCGGGGAGTGCTGCTTCTAAGAACCAAGCGCAAGAGAAATCGTTAAGAGTTAGTCTCCTGCAGACAGTTCAATAAAAAAAGGTTCTTATACAATTTGAACATCCCTTTCATGTCTCAGGGCAGACATGATATTCTCCAGAATCCGGTCATTCGGGGAAAGTTCAAATTGTTCCAGATCTTCTAAGGTTTGTTCCCATGAAAGGATCTCGTTTCGTACGTTGATTTCATTTTCCAGTGCCTTCTCCATTGCAGCACTGTTTTCGGGTGAGGCTTCATTAAAATAGTGAAGCAATAAGTCGTTCGATGTAAAGTTGTGCATGTATAAAATGAATTGATTTTAGTATTAAACGCAGATCTTTTACGAATAGTATTTTGTCCTGCTTGTTTTAATAAAATCTATAAAAACCAGGCTTAACAAATTTGAAATGGAATTTTATTTATTGGGGTATTGCAGCAATCCAGATAGCTATCGGGGTCACGACAGACTGGCTGATGGCAAAGCCCAACAGGCCCGCTTTCCGGTACTTGGACAGGTGAGGATCCGTGGCGGAAGGCGCACTAAAATGTTAAATTAGCCATAAACTCTACGGAAGAATTTGTAGAATTTTATACCGACTTTGGCTCATCTGGCTTTTTTGTAAAGAGGTCATTAAAGGTATCCTCTGCCTTTCCCATATACTCTTTTAGGTTATCCATTCCCTTCTCCTGAAGTTCGGTCATATATTCTTTGGCAGTGCCGGCAGCTTTTTCAGCCTCTTCTTTAAAATTAGTTGCCTGGTCTTTTAGTTTTTGCATCAATTTTTCCTGCTCTTCGGGTGATAAGCTGTTATACTTCATTAATGCGGCTCCGGCTGCGGCTCCGAGAAGGAAGGTGGCGATGTGTTTTGCGTTTAGGCTCATGAATTTTGTTGTTTTAAGATGATAAATTACTATAAATATTAGCGGACAAAATGTTGGTTGTCTGTTTCTGTTGGTTGAAAAATAGCAGCATTGACAGGTAGATTGATCTTCACAGCGACAATTTTTACAGTGCCTACGTTGTTGATTGTTTTTCTCGCAATCATGATTCCTTCAGGAGTCGGCTCGTAGTTGCTGTATCGAACCTCTCCTTCCAATCCAACTGTTTCTATCTTGTCTATCATCAGAGTTTGGGTATTGATATAACAAAACTGCCGTTTCCCTGATTTGAAATCGACCATGAATTTATAGAATTCTTCATCCCCCTCATAAACAATATCCAATAAACTAATCTCTCGTTCCTTTTCAACAGCTCTCAGGAAAGGATCTTCATAATCAAGTTCATCTCTCAGTATATCCACCTCGTTTTTATAAAGTGTATAGACAGGGCGATTATTGTTGCCCGGCAGATATTGCCATCCTTTGTCTCCATCAAGGATAATATAATATTTCTTTTCATGGCGACTTGCGTCCAAGGGTTCAATAGTAATATTGTTTCGCACGGCCCGATCTTTAATTGATATTTTCGAAATAGAAACCTTCCCTTGATTAGTGTTCGTTGTGGCCTCAATAAAAAATGTTGAAATACTGTTCCATCGTTCTCCGCCTATCACTTCAATATGTTTCTGAATGATTTCATCGGTCGATTGTGCGAAGAGTTTATTCATACAAATAATCAAAAGCATTAAAGAGATTAGATATTTCACAACCGGAGATTTAGATGGTAAAGTTACATATTCTTCGCTGAGAAATTAAACTTTACAGAGTAAGATATCAAGAGAATAAGGCGTGACTTACAAGCGCTGACTCACCTGTTTCACCATCCTGTCTTTCCAGACGGAAAAATCGCCTTCCAGAATATGTTTCCTCGCCTCTTTGACAAGATGAAGATAGAAGGCCACATTTTGTATACTAGCTAGTTGTAATCCCAATAATTCACTCACCGTAAATAAATGCCTAACATACGCTTTGGAATAGTTCCGGCTGGCAAAACAATCCAGGCCATCATCGAGCGGTGAAAAGTCATCTTCCCACTTTTTGTTTTTTATATTGATGATGCCATTCGTTGTAAACAGCATTCCATTGCGCCCGTTTCTCGTCGGCATCACACAATCAAACATATCGATACCCAGTGCTATATTCTCAAGGATATTGGCCGGTGTACCCACACCCATTAGGTAACGTGGTTTATCTTCAGGCAAAATTGAGCAAACAAGTTCACACATTTCGTACATCATTTCCGCAGGTTCTCCCACACTCAATCCTCCAATCGCATTCCCATCGCAATCCATACTGGCAATAAACTCAGCACTTTCTTTTCTAAGTTCAGAAAAAGTACTTCCCTGTACAATAGGAAAAAGGCTTTGCTGGTAACCATATAAAGGCTCCGAGCCATTCATATGTTTTACACATCTGGCCAGCCATCGATGAGTGAGTTGCATAGATTTTTTAGCGTAATCGAATTCGCAAGGGTAGGGTGTGCATTCATCAAAGGCCATAATGATATCCGCGCCAATGCTTCGCTGCATATCCATAACAGATTCCGGTGTAAACATCAGTTTCCGGCCATCGATATGAGAACGAAATTCAGCACCTTCTTCTTTAATCTTTCGGATTTCACTTAAACTGAATACCTGGAATCCGCCACTATCTGTAAGAATGGGTTTTTCCCAATGCATGAATTTGTGTAATCCACCGGCCTTTTCAAGGATCTCTATTCCTGGTCTGAGATAAAGATGATAGGTATTGCCAAGTATAATCTGCGCTTTTATATCATGTTCCAACTGTTCCTGGTTAATCCCCTTTACAGTGCCTATAGTGCCAACAGGCATGAAGATTGGTGTCTCAATTACTCCGTGATCTGTAATGAGCAAACCCGCACGGGCCTTCGAATTATTATCCTTCCCAATTAATTGAAATTCCATCTTAACTTGTTATTTTTGAATGCTATGCCTTTAACGACAGACCTGTTGGTCTTTTTTTTGTTTGCTTTTTTTATTGCCATTCAACTTTTTTATTACTTGTTTTTCTTTTCCCGTCTGGCATTTTATAAAAAAAAGAGTAGTGAACCATCTGAGCCTCAAATGCCTGTGAGCATCATTGTCTGTGCGTTTAACGAGGAGGCAAATCTAAAGAAAAATCTTTCCTTATTATTGAATCAGCAATATTTAAAAAAAGGGAAGCCATTTTTTGAGGTTGTCGTAGTAAATGACAATTCGCAAGATGATACGTTCTATCTTCTAAATACTATGCAGGAAGAATATTCGCATCTTCATGTGGTCAATCTCACGCAAGACGCAAAACTGATCACAGGGAAAAAATTTCCGTTGTCCATGGGAATTAAATCTGCCCGTTTCGAACATCTGTTACTGACCGATGCAGATTGTATTCCGGCAAGCGAACATTGGTTGACGGATATGGCCGACTCATTTTCATCTTCAAAAGAAATCATTTTAGGATACAGTCCATATACAAAAGAACCGGGATGGCTGAATAGGAAGATCCGCTTTGAAACAACGCATACTGCCATTCAGTATTTGTCGTATGCGCTGGCGGGTGCTCCCTATATGGGTGTCGGGAGAAATCTTGCGTATGTAAAAGAACTGTTTAACACAAACAAAGGTTTTTCCTCACATCATCATTTGGTTTCAGGTGATGATGATCTCTTTATCAATCAGGTTGCCAACAGCCGGAATACAACAATTTGCATCGCTCCGGAGGCATTTACCCGAAGTGAACCTAAGAAGAGCGATGAGGAATGGCATTATCAAAAGAAACGTCATTTAAGTACAGGGAAATATTATCAATCCAAACATAAATTTCTGCTGGGTTTGTATGCTTTCAGTCATTTTGCTTGCTGGCTGATGTTGCTGGTCTGTATATTGTTTCCTCAATATTTCATGTACTCAGCGATGTTGTTTACTTTACGTTGGCTGGTACAATGGTATATATTTCAACGAAGTTTTGGTCTGCTGCAACAAGAGGATCTTGTCAATTATATTTGGTTCTTCGATCTTTGGTTACTTTATTACAATTTCAAAAGTCTTCCCCTCATCTTTATTAAATCAAAAATACATTGGAAATAATAGAATCCTATTTTGCCGATTTCTCTGAGAAGCAACTGACGCAATTTGCATCGCTGAACGAAATTTATACACTTTGGAATGCGCAGATTAATGTCATTTCGCGAAAAGATATTGAAAGCCTCTATACAAAACATGTCCTTCATTCCTTGGCGATTGCCACCACCTTTGAGTTTACTGAGGGGCAGAAAATATTGGATATCGGTACTGGAGGTGGTTTCCCGGGTATTCCGCTCGCTATCTTTTTTCCGGGAACAAACTTTGTACTAGCAGACAGTATTAAGAAAAAGCTCACGGTTGTTGAAGAAGTAGTGAAGGCATTGAAACTGGAAAATGTAAAAACACATTGGGGAAGGGTAGAGGATATCTCTGAAAAGAATAGTTTTGATTTCGCAGTCAGTAGGGCAGTTGCGCCCCTCGGTGATCTTTGGCGGTGGTCAAAACCATTGATAAAGAAGGGCAGTAACGGAGAATTTGATAACGGGCTGATTTGTCTTAAAGGAGGCGACCTTCATCAGGAGATTTCTGAATCGGGTTGTAAACCAATGATGTGGAATGTAACGGATTTCTTTTCTGAAGAGGCTTTTAAGGAGAAATTCATGTTGTATGTGAGGAGATGAGATTCAACGTGGTAAGGTAGAATGAGTTAGGTGATAAGTGAGAAGTAAGGTATAAGGCATAAGTGAGAAGTGGTAAGAAGTGATACGTTGTAAACAAGAAAAGTGTAAAAAGCTATAAGTTGTAAGTAAGAAGAGTGTAAGAAATGATAAGTTGTAAGTAAGAAGAGTGTAAGAAGTGAAAAGTGGTAAGTAAGAAGAGTAGGAAGTCGGCAATTGGAGAAAAGAGCTGACAATTGGCACTTAACCCCGCAACCCGCCATAACCTGTAACCTCGCCAACTCTTCTACAATCACCTTTGAAAAACTGTCGTTTAACCGATAAATAATAGATATATTATAATTTTTGGCTAAGTTTGTCAGAAATAAACATAATAGCCATGAGTTTAACGAACAGTCTTTTAATTAGTATGCCGGGTGGTAGCGAATGGATTATCATTGTGTTGGCAGTTTTGATTCTTTTTGGAGGTAGAAAAATACCTGAGTTTATGAGAGGTCTTGGAAAAGGCATGAGGGAGTTTAAGGATGCCAAGGATAATATCAAAAGTGAGATAGAAGCAGGGATGAAGGAAAAAGAATAATCCCAACTGGCCCGAATTTTGTTTTGTTTACTCTTTTTTAGAATTTTGAAATGGTTAAAATACAAAAGCATTCCCTTTTTTATATATTTATTTTCTTGGCTGGCTTTAACACAGTGTGTTATGCCGAACGTCCAGATAGCATTACGATCATTACCATCACAGATGCAAATCAGATACCTAAGAATGCTGTTATCCAACGGATAACTATGAGCCCAGCCATTGACAGCAGCCGTTTTGTACAAAAAGAAGTGGTTACTGATTTGAGTGAAAAATCAAAGAATATTGCAAGTCTTAAAGTCAATAAATCTATTTACGGAACATACACAGATTACATTGTCGATTACGTGAAGAGTTATCATATCAATCACGGAAATCGTATCGCAGCGATCAAAACAAGAAATAAAGGCTACTTCTCCCTGATCGACAATATCATGAAACGATACGGTCTTCCAAAAGAAATGAAATCTCTGGCGATTATTGAATCTGCTATGAATTGTAATGCAGTGTCTCCTGTAGGTGCTGTGGGGCCGTGGCAATTTATGGCTGGAACCGCCAAAGATCTTGGATTACGCGTAGACAGCCGTATTGACGAACGCCGGGATTTTTATAAAAGCACCAATGCCGCTGCACGCTATCTTAAGTATCTTCACGGAATTTTTCACGATTGGTTTCTTGTCATTGCATCCTACAACTGTGGCCCTGCACCGGTTCTAAGAGCTATTAATAGTGGTAATGGACGGAGTTTTTGGGATATCAAGCCGAAGTTGCCAAAAGAAACTCAAAATCATGTGATGGCGTTCATAGCTACAAGTAGTTTTTTAGATCGGGTATTTAATGTGTTGGGGCTGGGCGAAATTCCTAAAGGAGCAAAAGCACCAAAAGCTGATTTTTCAGCATTCAGCACAGATGACAATGATATGGACATTGCTGTATCCGACTCAAAGGACAAACAGAAATTCTCTCCTGAAGAACTTGATAAGATGGCTGTGCTTAAAGTAAAAGGTAATTACAATATTAAAGCGATCGCAAAAATATTAGACGAGGATCCTGTTCGTTTGAAACGCTGGAATCCTGCATTCGATACAGAGATTTCCGCAGCTTTGACACCCATTCAATTACGTATCCCAATTGATAAATTAGAGCAATTCATTATCCAGAAGGATAAGATAATAGCAGAATCGAAAAAGATCTATTAATCAATGCCACGTTACTTTATCGAAGTAAGCTATAAAGGAACATCTTTTCGTGGTTTTCAGGTTCAGGAAAATGCTGTTACTGTTCAAGGCGAATTAAACAAGGCCTTGGCTACACTATTCAAATCAGAGATTGAAACTACCACTTCAAGTAGGACAGATTCAGGTGTTCATGCCTTGCAAAATTTTTTGCATCTTGATTCACTTGTGGCGATTACTCCAAAAATGAGATATAATCTCAATGCAATTATCTCATCCAATATAGTCATCCAAAACGTTTACGAAGTTCCAGAGACAGCCCATTCAAGGTTTGATGCAATCTCAAGAGAATATCTATATTATATCCGGTATCATAAGGACCCTTTCCTCTTAGATACTTCTTATTTTTATCCGTATCCGTTGGATATAGATCTCATGAATGAAGCTGCGTCATTACTTTTAAAAACAACTGATTTTTCTTCATTTGCAAAAAGACATTCTGATGTCAGTAATCATAATTGCCTGTTAGAGGAAGCGATATGGACCAGAGATCTTCATGATCAGTTGGTCTTTAAGGTAATCTCAAACAGGTTCTTACGCGGAATGGTACGTGCCCTTGTTGCTACACAAATTCTTGTCGGAAGAAAAAAGGTTACTCTTTCTGAATTAGAAGATATCATTTATGCAAAGAATTGTACCAGAGCTGATTTCAGCGCACCAGCCCATGGGTTATTTCTGAAAAAAGTTAATTACCCTCAACGCTTATTGGCAAAGCCTATATAAAATCTCCATAAATAATTTTAATTCTGATTGTCAAGTGTGATATTTATCAATTGAACTATGAATATTTATCCTAAAAATTTAGCTGAACAGGTTGATTTTAATTATATCCTTCAAAAACTTGAGGGTCATTGCAGCAGCCAGAAGGCAAGGGAAATGGCCGAACAGCTTTCTCCATCCTCCTCATATGCGTTGATACTATTACAACTTAATGAGACGAACGAATTTCTGATGGCGGTGCATCGCGGAGACCCATTATTTGCCTCAGGTTTTCCTGATATACAAAAGGAACTTGTTCTATTAGGAATTGAGAATTCAGTATTGTCTGCTTTGCAGATGGTTCATATCAGGAAGGTAATCGTATTGACCTTGGAACTGCTTCAATTTTTTAAAGACAAAGAAATCGTTTATCCATATTTGAAAAAACGTGCTGATTGTTTACAGGAAGACAAAACCATGCTTACCTACATTGATGACGTCATCGATAAGGATGGTATTGTAAAGGATGATGCGTCGTTCCAGTTGGCGTCCATCCGACAGGAATTGCAGGTGAACAGGAAAACATGCGACCGACTTTACAGGACTCATATTCAACGATTGAAAAAACTTGGGCATCTGGCAGATTTTGAAGAAAGTTTTGTCAATGGACGAAGAGTATTAGGTGTATTGGCAGAATATAAGCGTGAAACGAAAGGTAGTATATTAAGTCAGTCTGCAACTGGGAAAATTGCTTTTATAGAACCGCAAAATTTAATTGAACTGAATAATGATCGTATTGACATGGAGGAAAGCGAAAAGAGTGAGATTTATAGAATACTCAAGGAACTGACCACGCTTATAAGACCTTACCATGCAATACTCAGCGATTATTTTCAGGTATTGGTTGATTTCGATCTGATTCATGCAAAGGCGCAGTTGGCAAAAGAATTGAATGCTACTATGCCGCGACTCAATAAAACAGAAAACCTTACTCATCTTGTAAATGCATTTCATCCTGTATTATATCTGCAGAATAAGGAGCGGAAACAAGAAACGCAACCTATTACCTGTAAGCTTTCTGGTCATGAACGTATAATGGTCATCAGCGGGCCGAACGCGGGAGGAAAATCGATTACACTAAAAACCATTGGTCTATTACAGATTATGGTACAGTGTGGCTTGCTAATTCCAGCTTCCGCAAAAAGTGAAATAAGTATTAAGAAGTCGATCTTTGGCGACATTGGCGATAACCAGAGCATCGAAGACGGTCTTAGCACATATAGCTCCCGACTAATTAAAATGAAATATTTTTTAGAAAGGACAGATGCCGGTACATTATTTCTGATTGATGAATTTGGTACAGGAAGTGATCCTGATATGGGAGGGGCTCTGGCTGAGGTGATACTTGATAAGTTAACTATAGCAGGGGCTCAGGGCGTAGTTACCACACACTTCACTAATCTAAAGATATTGGCGACCAACAAGGAAGGTATTTTTAATGCCTGTATGTTGTTCAACAGTAAAACATTAAAGCCTTTATATCAGTTGCAGATAGGGGAGCCCGGAAGTTCCTTTACATTTGAAGTAGCGGAAAAAATTGGTCTTTCCCCCGAATTTATTGCAGAGGCAAAAGAAAAACTCTCTGGCGAGAAGGTCTACATGGATAAACTTCTGAATAAGCTGCAATCCGAAAAGAACGTAATCGCCAGATTGCGTAAGGATTTAGAAAAGCAAATGAGTAAAACCACTGCTGAGAAACGTGAATTCCAGGATCTTTCTGTAAAGCTTACAGATAGCCTTTTTCAGGAAAACAAAGACCGGGAAGAGAAGAAAAAACTGATTGATTTTGGAAAGAAACTGGAAACGCTGACCAAGGAATGGCAAGAGAATAAGAATAAAAAAGAAGTGATCGATAAGTTTATCAAACTGGCCGGATATGAGCAATTCAAGAAGAAGACACAGCAGGATTTTGAAAAAACGGAAAAATTTAAAGAAGCGAAGTTGACAAGGATCAAAGCAAAGATCAGCATTGGGGCAAAGGTTCGCATGTTGAATAGCCGGGAGACAGGTGTAATTAAGGAGATAAAGTCAGACAGAGCCAGGGTACTTTTTGGTAATGTAATTATGAATGTCGGACTTGAGAAATTGGAGATGGCATAGTGATTTTTTTCTCGAATTCATGACGAATAATCAGCATCGAATGCGAGTCTTGGACTTCAAAAAAAAAGACCTGTACTTATTGATAAACGCTATTACAATGGCTAGGTTAGATGCCATGGATGTCTGCTAAATCGGTATTTGATTCTTTTACTGAATTGTCTGCCAAAAACCTACCATAATGGTTATCTATGAATAGAACTGAAATCATGCTATTTCAACCTGGTCTCACTTGATACACACGTCGCCGTTTTTTTTTTTATAAAATTTTAGGTTGACTGAAACGTTGTAATAGTTGAATTCATTAACTTTCCGGGGGAGTATCAAAATCTATTCTAACTTTAGATTCCAGCATTACCAAATCGTTAGCAAATTCTTAGTACATATATTTGGTAGTTAAAAGTTGTTGGCTACCTTTGCACTCCCAAACAGAAAAACAGTTCT
>Ga0105047_10001761_pt1 | contig 38991 bp, 40 predicted proteins | sample MAT04_FD_78384 | JGI IMG/M metagenome (GOLD analysis project Ga0105047, IMG submission 78384) | Freshwater microbial communities from Lake Fryxell liftoff mats and glacier meltwater in Antarctica - MAT-04 (megahit assembly) | ecosystem: Environmental > Aquatic > Freshwater > Ice > Liftoff...
ATTGGTTACTTTGCCGTCGATGGTCGAAGCCGCCCAACCGTTGGAAATACTCATGGCCATAACCAATCCCAATGCGCTTACTAACAGTGTCTTTTTCATAATTTTGCCCTCATTTTATTTTTTTTGGTGTGTTGTACAAAAAATCATTCCTTCATTATAACAGAGTCTTTGTTTTGAAACATTCCCTCCTGTTGCAATGTTGAGATTTCGGCCAAAACTTACCGGCATTGCTACATCATTAATAGTGACTTGCTCCTGAATATACCCAAGCATCGCCAATACTGACGTTGCTGATATTGACAGCCCGGGAATTTGCTCCTGAATGACTGCCAAAATTTAAACCACCGCTCCAGCACCAACACAACCTAACTATCACCTGCGACAAATATATTTAAATTTTCCTGATCCTTGTTGCCAACAACCGTGTTAATGCTGCCCTTTTTGACAAGAACTCATCAGCAAACCATCACCTTGATTAAATATTTTTTGGAAGAAATGAAGGTCACCTTCAGTACCTTTTCTTAAAATGATAATACGATTATAAACCAAAACCAATTCCACAGCAAGGCAATCAGAAAAAAAACATATTGCCAATTGATTTTATTTTATTACAGTATTTCAAGTAGTTAAAAATATCCCTACAAGAACAATTCTAGGCACTGATTATCAATGTCCCCTTGAAATTTTTCTATCTCCAGCCATCGCCCGGAATCCTTCTTCGCACTCCTTTTGGAAAACAATGGTCGACTCCAATGCTTTGTAGTATTGTTTCGACGGGAGATGTTCTTTCACAATGTGTAGCTGACATATGATACCCTTAAACCCATGTATCATCTTTTCGCTCCGGTTGCCATATACGACACAACCGCTTTTATTGAGTTCCTAGAACAACGAGGTCCTTTTAACCTTCATGAAACAAACATCGATATTTGAGGAAACCGGTCATCCTCCAGAAGTTCCTCTGGCAGAAAAAGCCCGGCCGACAAAGATTCAAGAGTTCATAGGTCAGGAACAGCTCCTTGCTCCCGGCTCTTGGCTTCGCCGGATGCTGGAAAAAGACGAATATGGCTCATTTATCCTCTGGGGGCCGCCAGGCACCGGCAAAACAACCATTGCCAGAATAATCGCCAACCAAACCAGGCACACTTGTTGTTCCTTCAGTGCCGTGCACAGTAAAATCAGTGAAGTAAAAACCCTCATGGAAGGAGCGGTGCACGCCTATTCCCACGAAAATCGACGAACAATAGTATTCATCGATGAAATCCATCGTTTTAACAAGTCGCAACAGGATGCCTTTCTGCCATACGTCGAATCGGGAGCGGTGATATTGATCGGTGCAACCACGGAAAACCCTTCATTTGAGGTTATTCCGGCCCTGCTTTCACGATGCCATGTTTTTGTCCTTGAACCGTTGTCCACACAGCATCTCCATGAAGTCCTCGCACGAGCTGTGGCAATGGTCCCTAAACACCTGACCTTTGAAAATCATGTCCTGCAAAATCTGGCGGAAAACGCCGGGGGAGATGCCAGAAAAGCGCTGAACGATTTAGAGATGGTGTGCCGAAATTCCGAAGCAGGAGACACTATATCCATTCAAACCCTAAAGAAAGCAACAGCCACTCGTTCCATTTTCTATGACAAGGGGGGAGAAGAACACTATAATCTTATCTCAGCCCTGCAAAAGTCGATTCGTGGCAGCGATCCACAGGCAGCCCTGTATTGGCTCGCGAGAATGCTGGAGGGGGGGGAAGATCCTCTGTATCTGGCCCGAAGGCTCATGCGAATAGCCTCAGAGGATATTGGTCTCGCCGATCCCCAAGCACTTGTTCAGGCTGTGGCGGTAAAAGAAGCAGTCCATTTTCTCGGTATGCCCGAGGCCTCTGTTGCCCTCTGCCAAGCTGCGGTATATCTTGCCACCGCACCAAAAAGTAACTCCCTGGAAACCGCCTATATTGCCGCCAGAGAAGACGCCGCGAAAACGAGCCACCTCAAGACTCCCCTGGTTATTCGCAATGCCCCGACAAAACTCATGAAAGAGCTGGGTTACCAAAAAGGCTACCGCTATTCCCATGATTTTGACAATCATTACAGCTATCAGAAGTATTTCCCCGACTCTCTCCCGGAAAAATCCTACTACATCCCCTCACCATTCGGCTTCGAAAAGGAAGTGAAAAAGAGGCTTGATTGGTGGAAGCATCTGAGAGATCGCCAATCGGGTGATGAAGTCGAAGGGGGAAAAAATAAATCCTAGTGATTTCCAAACATTTAACAGAGGTCTTATGCCTGACCACAAAAAATCGCATAGCGGCTCTTGTCTTTTCCTGAGAAAAAGTTACAATTATTTTTAGATCGTCAGATTAATTGTCGATAGCTCCTGTATTCGTTTAGCGTGATTAAACCTTCAGTTCAACCACAAGGAAACGGAAAACAATGGAAAAACGCCGGCACCAACGAATAGAAGTGGATAATTTCAATGTGGATATTTCGGATGGATTGGGCTTTTTCGGCGGAACAATGAGTGACATATCCCGTTTTGGAATGAAAGTTGACGACGTGACCAAGCGACTTGACGACAATGCCAAACAACTTTCAATCGTTATTTCCGGTATGGGCAAAAACTTCAAAGTTAAGGCTAAACCAAGGTGGACCGTTCATCAACCGGCCTGTAAAAGTGTCGGCATCGAGATTATCCACGCCCCTTTTGAATGGACCGAGTTTGTCATGAACTTTGAGCCGGCCAAGGTTGATGTTTGGGGAGAAATTCGACTCTGATGATACCTGCTGAAAATACAGCCGACGTGATCTAAGTTCTGCTGCGGTATTTTCTTTCTGTCACCAAGGTAATTTCTCAAGAAAATTGCCATCGTCAGCGAAGTGTGGTACACAAACCGATTATGTTTGCCCGTTTGTGCCGTGACCACCTTTTTGCCATCCGACTTCACACCTTAATCCACCAGCAAATGACTTCTTTTTACGAAAAAATAACATATATTTTCGATCCCTTGCACCACCTCTGGGAACATGAGAAGATGCACAAGAAAATCTCCATAACCCTTGTGATCTTTTTTCTCTTGAGTCTGATCTGCATTGAACTGAATCGTCGCAATTTGCTTCCCGCATCGCTTGCGTCGACTGTGCCGAGAAATCATTTCTTTGCCGTTCAGGGCGCGTTTACCGTCGTTCTTATCCTCGAAGTTATCAGCCTGATCTTTACAATCCCTTGTTCTTTCAGCAGATCTGTCGGCAAACAATTCGAGATCCTCTCGCTCATACTTCTGCGCAATGCCTTTAAAGAACTGTCATATTTCCCTGAACCGATCACCTTTGCCGGTAATCAGCAGGCGATTCTGCACATCCTCTCCGACGGTTTTGGCGCATTGCTGATTTTTGCTCTCCTGGGCTATTATTATATGGTTCAGACTCGGACTTCAGACGAGAAAATGCGCCCGGGTGATCTTTATGGCTTTGTTGCCGCCAAAAAAGGTATCGCCCTCATTCTCCTTTGTATCTTTACAGTTATGGGAATTCGTAGCGCCATAGAAACTGTGTCCGGCGCTTCAACCAGCGAATTTTTCCACGAATTTTATACCCTCCTGATTTTAACGGATATCCTCGTCGTGCTCATCTCCCAATGTTTTCAACCATCCTTTTATGCCATTTTCCGCAACTCGGGTTTCGCCTTATCGACCTTGATGATCCGTATAGCCCTGGCCGCACCACCATTTTTTAACGTCCTGCTTGGTCTTGCTGCGGCCGTCTTTGCCATCATGCTCACGCTGGTAAGCCGAACTCTGTTTGTAAAAAAGGTCGGGACGAAGTGACATACAGCATCACCAGATACCGGCAAGTGGTTGGTTGCAAGCCGGACAGCAGCCGACCTTTAATCGATTGGCTGTTACCCGGAATCCTTGACGGGCAATAAGGAGAAAACCACAGTTCGGACAAGAAGTGTCTTCACCGCCTGAACCGCATCGGTTACCGCTATAGACGTGATGTAAACCCTCATCGAGCCCTATCTGTCTGGCCCGCAGGAGAGTCGATTCCGGGGTGGAAGGAGGCCCCGTCATCTTGTAAGCGGGATGATACCCCGACACATGCCAGGGAATCGATCGGTCTATTTTTGCCAGGAATGAGGCAATATGTGTGAGTTCTTGGTCTTCGTCATTCATCCCTGGAATGAGCAGGGTCGTCACCTCCACCCAGATCCCCGCTTCCCGGCAACGGACGATATTATCAAGCACAGGCTGCACCCTTGCACCACAGATTTTCTTATAAAACTCATCCCTGAAGGATTTCAGATCGATATTGATTGCAGTCAACACCGGGGCCAACTCGGCAATGATCTCTTTTGTCATGTAGCCGTTGGAAACAAAGATATTTTTCAACCCTTTGGCAAATGCCGTCAGGCAACAGTCATAGGCATATTCATAAAAAACCGTCGGCTCCACATAGGTGTAGCTGATCGACCGACACCCTCCGGCAAGGGCCGATTCAATTATCTCTCCAGGTTTTCTGTAAACGCCCGAGATCTCAACCTTCATATCTTTCGGCACCTGCGATATACCGGCATTTTGACAATGCAGACAGCGAAAATTGCAGCCATGGGTGGCAATGGAGTAAGAAAGGCTTCCCGGCAAAACATGGAAGATAGGTTTCTTTTCTATCGGATCTACATGTTCGGCGACAATCCTGCCGTAAACCAGGCTGTCTATCCTGTCGTTCCGTCGCAGCCGCACACCGCATAGACCCCGTTGACCATCCCGCAAACGACAGCCGTGCGCACATAGCCTACACTCCAAGGTACCATCGGCCTGCGCCAGCCACCACCCCGCTGAACCCAACAATCGATTCTTCATATTTTCCAGCTCCTCGATCACCCTTTTTTCAACCAGGTATTTCCAAACAGCAGATAGTGCGGATAAAAGTTGCCTTTATAGCTCATTGCCGGAACTGACTGTATGTAATACCCAAGGTAGAGAAATTCAATTTCCCATTCTCGACACAAATCGATGAGGCACAGGATATTATAGGTTCCAAGACTACGCCGAGACTCCTCGGGGTCAAAATAGAAATAGACAGCATTCAACCAATTGTAACCGATATCGATAATGGCGGTGCCGATCAATCGATCGCCCACTCGGTACTGCAGCTGGGCGCTGTTGACTATGCTGTTGAGAAAAAAGTCCCGATAATATCCGGTGGCCGTATTGTTTTCCCTGGGATATCTGCTCTGGAGAAACTTTTCACAGAGCAAATAATCTTCTCTTGTCGGCTGCAAAGGCAGGAGGGCTTTTTCTACATCGCGGTTTTTCGTAAATGCCCGTTTCTGATTGCGGTTTGCGGAAAACTCAGCGGGATGCAGACGTATGGGGATGCACGCCGTGCAAGCATGGCATGACATAGTGTAAAGACAATTGCCGTTTCGCCGATAACCGGCGGCAAGAAATAACTCCATCGCCCGTTCGCTGAGTGGGGCAAATGTTGCCTGATGAAAAGTCGAAACACAGGGTAAGCCGTAAGGGCACCCTATGTCAATGTCGATAAAAAGGTGTCGCACCCGAGAATGCAGGGAGGTGAATTCACTCCTGCATTGCTCATCGTAACTACAAGGCATCGTGCCGGCCAGGTTTTTTGATTGCGTATTCATCAAGAAAGCCATTCCTCATAAATTTACTTGTCCGGAAATACCAGCACACTCTCCGAGCGTATCCCGTCGCACTTGAGGATAAATGGTTTTTCCAGATGAACATGGCAGATATATTTTTTTTCTCTGCCGGGCTGACGGATGAGCCAATTCCAGTCAAAAAAATCCGCCCTCCGGCCACCCACTCGCCCACCACCCTCATTCAAGGTCAGATAGGGAATACCTAGCGAGGTGATGTTTTGGAAAAAATGCGTCCCCTGGGAAGGATCGGCCTTGATCTTGCCATTACGAACCTCAATAATGGCTGCAACGCTAGAGATATCCGCCCATTTAACCGGTATTCCTAAAAAGGGGTCGGCAGACCCCCACCTGCCTGGGCCTATAAGCAAAAATGATCTTTTATCCCGCCGCAGTCGGCGATTCAACTCGCCAATCTCTCCGGCCATTTCCCTGGTTTTGACGATATCGAAAGTACCCGGACGGACATAGATGATATCGGCAATATTGGAGTAGGAACCATGCCCGAGAGAACTGCCGACAAAACAAAATGCCTGTTGTATCTCATGGTCGGAAATCTGCACCTCAACCAGTTCTCCGCCGGCCACCATCGGCCGTATCTGTAAAACATATAAAACCGATTTGGCGAGTTGAAGATCCAGGTGAACGGCAAACTCAATCTCCACATCCCCGCCCATTCCGGCCTTGCCGATCTTCAGTAATTCGCTGAGAATCTCAGGAAGGGGATAGCCGGAGTACTTGAGAATCGGCGCAAAGGTCATAATCTTCGGCCCTGGCAGACTCGCATCCCTGACCCTGTCTTCCTCAGCAAGATACGTTGATGCCAGCATGGTAACCGGCAACTCCTCTGCCGCATCCTGAATGTTACGCAACGTAAGATTCGAGATATCCCGATGAAAACAGCCCTTGGCCTCCATATCCAGTGCATAAAACTGTCGCTGACTGGAGTTCAGCATGTTTTCGACGGTTGCGAACTGCACCAGTTTGTTTGCCCTGGCCGGAGAAAACCACAACGATTTTTCGCCATCGACGACCGTCTTGCCTATACCGAGGGCAATCTGGACAATCCCCTCGTCGGCCTGCATATCCATAACCGGATAATAATTGCGTGACTGGGCGACTCCGGAGATTGCCGGATACCAATACCCGCCATAACTACCCCCCGCCAACTGCTGGATGATGACGGCCATCGAATCATCTCGGCCATGTCCCGTGACCCTGGTAAAGGCGATGGGACTCTCAAACCAGGTGGAAGCATAGACCAGCTTGATGGCACTTTCGAGCTGCGCCAACCGCTCGTGGAAATCAGGGTGATTATTGGCGAGAAAATAGGTGGAATACAGACCGGCATAGGGCTTAAAATGACCGTCTTCAAGCAGCGATGAAGAACGAACGGAAAGAGGCTTGTCGCATTTTTGCAGAAACGACTGAAGCTCCTGGCGAAGCCAGGCCGGCAGGGCTGAGTCGAGAAAAATATCGGCGACCTGCTCATCAGGCACCGATTGATTGAAATTAAGATTATTCACCTCGACAAAGGCATTGAAACCATCGGCGGTAATGACGCAGGTCTTCGGGATGGTAACCGTGTCGCTGCCCAAAACGGAATCTTTGCGATAAGCTCCCTGCAGACAGGCCCACATAAAGGCTATTCCCCGCGCTTTCCCGCCCATCGAACCACCGCCGATCTTCACAAAGTCCATGACATCGATATCATAGTCACCGGCGGAAAACTTGACCACCACCCCTTGTTGGCGTAATTTCCGCAGTGATCGCACTTTATAGATCAGATCTTCCCGGATGTTCGGAAGATTCTCCATATTCAGCAGATAATCCTTATGTAAGCGACGCGCCAAGGTGACTTCCGCTCGCGCCATGACCCAGTTGGAAAAGTGGTTCCTGAGTGTATGATACCTGAGCGATTCCTCCGGAATAACTCGAAGCTGTTTCTCTAATTCTTGAAGGTTGGCAGCAGACCCGATGGCCATTCCATCCGGCATGCGAAAGATAAAGTCGCCAAAGCCAAGGTGATTTAGAAAGAAACTGTGCACCTCATCCCTGACTACAGGAGAGTTTTTGTCGAAAAAAATCGCCGGGATCAGCTCTGCCAATTGCCGATTGCGGTTTTCCGTAGACAGCATCAGAAGCGGCAAATCGACAATTTCACTTCGTACAAAACGAAGAAATTTGAGTTCTGCCTCATTATCCAAAACCCCATCGCGACGAAACCTGGCATCGGATATTACCCCGAAGACATAGGGTTTATACGCCTGATACAGTGCCATGGCCTCCTCATAATTGGTGGCCATTAGAATTCTTGGTCGTGCCCGCATACGGAGAATCCGGTGCCTCTCGTTGAGGCTTTCGTCCAGCACCGACTGGGTTTGCCGCACCACCTCGCTATAGATCAGAGGGAGAAAAAGTGAACGGTAGAGGGGCGAATCCTCAACATAAATAATGACCCTCACCATGGCTTTTTGAGTATCCCCATCAACATTACGGTGATCCTCGACATTTTTTATGATGGCCAGAAGAAGGTCGGCCTCACAACACCAGAGAAAGATCTTATCGATAAAGCCACTGTCAACCTTTTCCGGAAAAGTTGAGCGGACATTGTGGGCAAGGAGTATTACCGGTAAATTCGGATGGTTTTTTTTTATTGCCACCCCAAGACCAAAGGCATCCATGCCTCCCAGATAGGGCATGGTGATAACCAGATCGAATTTCTTTTGGTCAAGAAGCTTCAAGGCTTCCCCGGCCGAAGAAGCCCGAGTAATTTTTGGAGGTTTACTGAGGTTCAAGCCATGGTATTCATTGATCAGTCGGGTGGCGAGGCTACCGTCTTCTTCCATGATAAAGGCGTCATAGAGGCTGGACACCAGGAGAATCTCCTGCACCTTAAACGGCATGAGATCGTGGAAGATCTTAAAATGCGGATCAAAATCTGCTAACGCCTCATTGGACTCAAGCAACATGGCTGCCCCTTTGGCAAAGGAAGTGCTGATCTTGCAGTGAACTTTTTTCTGGCTATAGTGTATTGTATATTCGTTTTCACAAAAAGAAAATGGATTGAAGTTTTTCCACCCATCGTGAATAGTCGCGGCCACAGAATATTTGAGGAACACCTGCATCAAAACCTATCTGCACCGACGCGACCCCAATCAATAAATACAGTTCCTTGCGGAGCTCCATTTCTTCATTTGCATAACACTGGCAAGGTGTGTTATTCTGTGACATGCAGGGTAATAGATTTGGCAATGATGCTGAAATGGGCTAACACCTCACTCCTCAAGTGGCTATGGACAGCAGGGAATTCGTTGAACTAAGGAAAACACTGACCAAAACCCAGCGACAGATAGCCAATCTCCTAGGGATTTCCCTCAAGGCTGTCTGCAGCTATGAACAAGGCTGGCGCTCAATTCCCGCACATGTTGAAAGACAGTTGCTTTTCCTCCTTTCCAGAAAAGCCCAGTTGCAGCTGGAGAACACCAACTGTTGGGACCTGCGCAATTGCCCAGAAGAAAAAAAAATCAAATGCCCAGTCTGGGAATTTAATGCGGGACAATTCTGCTGGTTCATCAGTGGTACTCTTCGGGAAGGTACCGACTACAAGTCCTGGGAGAAAAAGATGGAGATCTGCAACACCTGTGAGATAATGAAAAATATCAGAGAGTAAGAAATCTTCTGCTTTCTCCTCTGCACTCTCCGTGAAATCACCTCTCCTGTCGGATGGGCTTACGTATGTCTCTGGGTTTGCCTATCCTGTACCCGTAAATTTCGGTAGCCGTCTTCGAAAATCACCGCTCTACATCCTGTAACTGCTCGGGTGTATTGATATTTTCCCAAGAACAGCAGAGTGCTTCAGGAATAATCGGATGGTCGATCCTCATGTCGCCGGCGGCCTCACCGATGCGCATATTCCCGGTATACAGTTGCTCCTCAAAGAGATGGATGGAGCGAAAATCATACCAAGCCAAGAGCGGCTCGAGTCGATCATTGCCGGCAAACTTCGGCACGCGTCCCCAGCAACCGGGGCGGCGGCCGGCAAGCAGCCAGTTTACCGCCTCGGCTGAGACATGCGGCATATCGCAGGCCACCAGCAACCAGGACACCAGCGGCTGCCACCGGCCTGCTGCCAGAATGCCCGTCAAAGGCCCAGCCACCCCGGGAATGTCAGGCAAACGAAGGGTCGCGACAACCGCCTCGGGCAGCACACCAGCACCGGAGACGACAATACCATCAAGCAGGGGATGAAGAACGGCGATGGTATTCTCAAGCCAGGTCTTTCCCTGTCCGTCTCTGAGAAGATGCTTGGGGCGCCCCATCCGTGAACTCCTGCCACCGATAAGAATACAGCCCCAGACCGGGGTACGCCGTCCATACTCACCAAGTTTTTCTAAAAGCCCGGCGATAAACCTCGGCCAACCCTCCTCCCAGCCTAAAGACCATGGAGATTGTCCAGACTCGCCGTCAGAAAATGTGGCAAGGATGATGGGGTGTTCCGGAGAATCAATATTATTGTTAACGATCACTAGATCATAGCGCCGAGCCAGTAAAGCCAGAGCATAGGTATTGCATCCGTCTCCCCGCCGGAGAAAGACTCCACTCAAGGAACTTTGGGTAAGTTCAACCATCAGGCGACGAACGAAATCGGTACGCAAATCTTCAGTGCCACCAGAAAGAAGGAAAACCGGGAGACGGGAAAAACATTGCATGGCGGCGCCACTTGTGCTTTGCCCCTTATCCTGACCTTGTTTCCGATAACTCACAACAGCTCTTCCCTGATATCCCGGCGGTTTGTAGGCAGGGCGCCGGCTTTTCGCCCCATTTCCAGGAATGTCTCAATGGCGGCTAATCCCTCATTCCCGAGGTCCCTTGAAAAATCATTGACGTACAAACCAATATGACTGCGAACGACCTCCGGATCCATCTCCTGACTATGACTGCGAATATACGGCAGACACTGTTCCGGATGCAAAAAGGCATAGTCGACGCTGGCGCGAATGGCCCGGTCTATCGCCATAATCTTTTCTTTGCCAAGACTTCTGCGCGCCGCAATGCAGCCAAGAGGAAGCGGCAGGCCGAAACTGCTTTCCCACCAACTCCCGAGATCCTGAAGGCAGACAAGCCCTTTGTCCTGATAGGTAAAACGCGATTCGTGGATTATGACTCCGCCATCCACCTCGCCGTCGGCAACGGCATCGATGATCTTATCAAAACGCATTGGCACCAGCTCACTGCACTCCGGTAGGAACAACTGCAAAAGGAGAGCCGCGGTTGTGAGTTTGCCGGGGATAGCGATACGTTTTTTACTGAGACGAGTGATCGCAATTTCCGACCGGGCAATCAACAACGGCCCGCAGCCGCGACCGAGGGCACTGCCGGCGGCAAGGACGCAGTATTGGTCCTGAACATGACCGAAGGCATGAAAGGACATCTTGGTTACATCGAGTCGCCCGGCCAAAGCCCATTGGTTAAGCTGTTCAACATCCGAAAGGAGGGGTTCGGAAAAATGCAACCCGCCGGTGACTGTTTTACCGTGAATCAGGGCGTAAAACATAAAAGTGTCGTTGGGACAAGGGGAATACCCCAGAGAAAGCGCAGTGTTCATACAGACATCCCTTTGATGATAAGAGCAGCACTTTGCGCCGCCTTCAAACAGGCCTCGCGCAACCGCCAGTTTTCCGGTTTGCGATCCTCGACATAATTGGAAATCACGCGCAGTTCCAGGCAGGGGATGGCAAATTCCCGGCAAACCCGGGCAACCGCCGCGCCCTCCATATTTTCACATACACCCTGCCACCGATGCTGCAACATGTCACCGCGGGCCCGGGTGGCAGTTACCGCATTGACGGTAACAAACATTCCGCAAAAACATGGCCCGCCAGCCTCGGCTAATATTTTTCGGCCAATACCTAAAAGACCGGGGTCGAGCTGGAAGGTAAGGTCACCGGTGAGTGACCGGTCGAGGTATTCCACCCCGTCCTGCAGACAAATTCCGAGATCGCCGACAACCTCCTGCTCGGCAAGACAGATGTCAAGCAGTTCCGGCTGAAGTTGTCCACCGGGTTGCAGGTATGCGCCGCCAATACCGAAATTTACTGCCGTATGGATCCTCTGGCCCGTCTCAGAGAGAAACCGGGTCAGACGCAGTGCCGTTTCCATCGGCCCGACCCCGGTTACCAAGGTCAGGCAGGAAGGACCCGTCCCTGGCCACTGCAGGAGAAATGGCTGCATCTCAATTTGGGTTGCGGCAAGGGCCAAGATCATGGTAATGAGATCGACTCAATAAAGACTGGATGTTCGTTCGCAGACCATTGCTTTTATTCAGCCCGCATTGCCTCTTCTCCGGCATTCCGGGTAACGAACCCCGGCAGAACCGTTTTACAACATTCCTTTAAGGAAGAAACACATTAACGCATTAATTCATTCTCTGCATCGCCGGCATTGCGCCTTATGCCATTTTTGCCTCTCCCATCATGCACAAAGACCATTTATTAAGCGCCTACAATTACCATCTTCCCACTGAACTCATTGCCCAACATCCAGCGGATAAGCGTGACGAATCTCGGCTGATGGTGATGAACATAATGAACGACACCCTGGCGCATCATCGATTCAATGATCTTGCCGGCTTCATCGGGGCAAAGGATATGATCGTCGTGAACAATACCAAGGTGTTCCCGGCAAGGCTTCTCGGACAAAAACAGACCGGCGGCAAGGCCGAAGTTTTTTTACTTGAATATCCGGCAACTTTCGATGAAACACGAGGAACTGCCAGGGCCACTGCCCTGATTAAGTCGTCAAAACGGCCGAAGACCGGGACAAAAATCATCATCAACCCAACCTTACATTGCCTGGTTATCGCCGATTTAGGGGGTGGCAAGGTCGACTTGCAGCTCCATTATGACCCGGCAACCGGCTTGGCCGAAACACTTACAACCTCCGGTCGGGTTCCCTTGCCGCCGTACATCACAAGAATTGACGGCTGCACCCCTGACGATATCCATCGCTATCAAACCGTTTACGCCAGCCACCCTGGGGCGGTGGCCGCCCCAACCGCCGGGCTGCACTTTACCGACCAGTTGCTGGAGAGCATCCGTTCACAGGGCACGCTCGTTGGCCAGGTCACCCTGCATGTCGGCTTTGGAACTTTCGCTCCGGTGCGCGAAGAGGACATCACCCACCACCTCATTCATGAGGAATATTTCAGTATCACGGAAGAGACCGCCGAAGCGGTGCTAGAAACAAAAAAGAGAGGGGGCAAAATCTGGGCGGTGGGCACCACAACCGTGCGCGCCATGGAATATGCGACGCAAGCGTCCGGTCGGTTACAGGCCATGACCGGTTGGTGCAATCTATACATCTATCCGGGATTTCGCTTCAGAGTAATTGATAATCTCATTACCAACTTCCACCTACCGGATTCCTCCCTGATGTTCCTGGTATCGGCCCTGTGCGGCAGACAGACCCTCCTTGATTGCTATCAAACGGCAATCAGGGAGGGCTATCGGTTTTTCTCTTATGGCGATGCGATGGCCATTATAGGCGGCCAGGCGGAATAGAGGATGGAACGACGAGGCTTAGGCGCTTGCAGCCGCCGGACATCCGGCACACCCGGCACCAGCCTGACATGGTGGGGCTGGCTTGGCAGCTTCAGGCTTGGCGGCTTCAGGTTTGGCAGCAGTACCGGCGGTATTTGAATACCCGTCTGCATACCAGCCGCCACCACGCAACTGAAAGGAACTCATGGATACGAGTTTTTTTACCGGTGCGCTGCACTCGGGGCAGTTCCTCAAAGGTTTGTCGGCCATCTTCTGTTGCACTTCAAAAACTTTCATGCATTCCTTGCATTCGTACTCATAAACTGGCATATCCTATCCACCTATTGTTCTAATTATGGACTATTTTATTTGTATTGCAGAACATTTCTACAAGCCATGGCATTCGGAACCATTATGCCCTTAGCGGACTTCGGCAAAATAATTCCCATTCAATAATCTGTCAACACATTGCACAGCAACAGACAGTTAAAAATACTCCGCCGACAATCTGCAACCGGTAGTTTCTTGTTGTTGCCCCGGTTTTCTGTTATAGTTGCCGGATTACCTTAATGCTTGTCCACTCTGGTGCCCAGGCCCCGATAAACGGGAAACGTCTCTTCACGAAAAATTCTTCACGACTCTGTTCAGTACCCCTTTGAGGGGTGCCAACACACACCTTAATTTTTCCAAGAGAATAAACTCCCTCTACATTCTATTACTTTCATGATCGGTATTTTTGATTCAGGCGTCGGCGGGATGACCGTGGCCCGGGCCGTTGAACAGCTTCTCCCAAACTATCCCCTGCTGTATCTGGGAGACATTGCCCGCACCCCTTACGGTACCAAGAGTGCCCGAACAATCATCGATTATTCGATTGATAATACACGGTTTTTACTAGATAACGGGGCAACAATCATCATCATCGCCTGCAATACCGCCTCAAGTGTTGCCACTGATCGACTTCGCCGGGAATTTAACGTTCCAATTATCGAAGTCATCAGTCCTGCCGTCGAGCAGGCACTCATGTACTCGCAAAAAGGCCGGATCGGCATAATCGGCACCCGTGCCACCATTCGTAGTGGTGTGTATGAGACAAAGATCCTGTCGCAACACCCGGAATACAAGGTTTTTTCCACTGCCTGCCCCCTGCTCGTCCCCCTAGTTGAAGAGGGTTGGATTGGCAAACGGGAAACGAAGATGATTCTCCGTCGATATCTCCATTCCCTGAAAGACCAGCAAATAGACACGCTGGTCCTCGGCTGCACCCACTACCCTTTACTGAAACACCTGATCCAAGCCCGGATAGGCAAAAAAGTTACCCTTATCGATTCTTCCGTGGCAGTGGCCGAATATCTGCAGCACTATCTGGCGGGCGAAACCGCCTTGATACCCGACCCAAGGCACGACCCAACCCGAAACCGCTATTTCGTAACCGACCTCAACGAATCGGCCCAATTGATCGCGGCAAAGATTTTTCACCGGCCCATTGATCTTCAACCCATATAATAATACACAATGACCAACCTTGCCCAGATAGTCCGACTTTTCGTGGTGTTTCTCACCCTAACGACCGCCACAGCCTTTGCTGGGGCAGATTCGGTAGAATATCCGGAGGATATTGCCGCACGGCTGCAAGCCCGATATGATACCATGCAAAGCCTCAATTTTAATTTCTACCAGGATATTCAAGGGGAAATGACCGGTCGACCACGCCAGGGATCGGGTCGGGCGGTCTTTTTGAAAACTGATGGCAAGGCACGGATGCGCTGGGACTACGTCAGCCCCGACCAGCAGGTATTGATCAGTGACGGAACCGTGTTTTCTATGTATTTTGCCAACCTCAAACAACTCATCATCAGCCCGGCGGAGCAGCTCGATACCGACCTGACTTATTCCTTTTTTACCGGCAAAGGGGTGTTAAAAAGAGATTTTCATATCCGCCCGGCCAATGAAGACGAGCAGTCGACCAACGAGGACGAATTCAAGGTCGTCAAGCTCATCCCCAAAACCCCACAATCCCAGGTCCAGGATATCCACCTTTATGTGACCAGCAGCTCTCTTATTCGCCGCATCAAAATCCACGATCACTTCGGTACTGTTACCGTCCTGAACCTCAGTGATATTGAGGTAGACACAGCCATGAATGGAAAAAGTCCGGGAGAAATCGAGGCTCTTTTCACCTTTGTTCCGCCGCCGGGAACCGAGATAATCCGCTAATACGATGAAAGGCAACAGCCCCATCCCGCTGAGAGTCGCCCTTATCTCCATGCCCTGGCCGATTGTCAACCGGCCATCCCTGCAATTGGCGACGCTGAAAGGCTATGTGGAGGAAAAATCGACTTACAAGGTTGACTGCTTTCATCCGTATCTCCATTTCGCCAAGGCCATCGGCATTGATACTTACACGCGCATTGCCCGCTCGGGCTGGGCCGGAGAAGCACTCTTCGCTCCGCTTCTCTTTCCGGAGATGAAATCCCGGGCACATCAACTTTTTCGGCAAAGTCTCTCGAAAAATGACCCAGCCATTGCCGATTTCGAGAAACTGGTCGACCAGGTCGAGCAAGGCATATCCGAGTGGCTCATGACAATGCAAATTGACAGGTACCGGTTGCTCGGCCTCTCCGTTTGTTTTTTCCAACTCCTGCCCTCTCTTTATCTGGCCGCGAAGATTAAAGAAAAATATCCAAGGGCACTCATTGTCTTTGGCGGCTCATCCTGCGCGGGCCTGGTGGGTGCCTCCCTTTTTCAGAGATTTCAACAAATAGACTACCTCATTGGTGGCGAGGGGGAGGAATCTCTCCTGCACCTCTGCCACTCCCTTTCCGGAATGAAAAAGTCCCTGCCGACAGAAATCCTCTCCCGAGAAGCCCCTATAAAGACCGATGCTCCGCCCTCAGGGGTGATCCTCAACGACCTGCCATACCCAAACTTTGCCCCCTATTTTCTGGAAATACGCCACGTCTTTCCGGACCAGATCTTTATTCCAGTGCTGCCGATTGAGTTCTCCCGGGGCTGCTGGTGGAACCGCTGCTCCTTTTGCAATCTCAATCTGCAATGGCCTGACTACCGGGTTAAAAGCGGCGACAGGATGGTGGCGGAAGCCTCCCATCTGGCAAATACCCATGCATGTCTGCAATTTGCCTTTACCGACAACGCCCTGCCACCCCAGGAGGCTGATCGATTTTTTGCAAGTATCGCCGCCACCGGCATGGATTTTGATTTTTTTGCCGAAACGAGAGGGATTTCTGCACAGCCGAAGCTGGAACTGTATAGCCAGGGCGGACTCAGAACAATCCAGGTGGGCATTGAGGCCCTCTCTTCAACCTTACTGATAAGGATGACCAAAGGCACTACGGCAATGGATAATATTGCCGCCATGAAACTGTCCAGCAGCTGTTCAGTACACCTTGAAGGCAATCTTATCACTGAGTTTCCCGGCACCACCGCCGAGGAAATCGCCGAGACTCTCACCAATCTTGATTTTGTTCTCCCTTTTGCTCCCCTTCAGGCAGCAACTTTTTTCCTCGGCTATGGCTCACCTATTTACGCAAGGCCAAAGGATTTCTCCATTGGGGCGATTCTCCCCCACAGCAAAAACCAGAAGCTCTTTCCAAAAAAAATTCTGAGCGGGATGACCATGCTCTGCAACAGCTATCGGGGTGATGGCGTGGAACAACGTAAACTTTGGCAACCAGTGCGGAAAAAGATCCTGGCCTGGCACAACTTTCACCAAGAGAGAAAAAACAAGGCAACCCACCCTCTCCATTACCGCGATGGCAACACCTTTTTGATCATCTCCCAGGAACAGGTAAGCGGTTCGACCCTTCTGCACCGCTTGCGAGGTTTATCGCGAGAAATCTATCTATTTTGTGCAACACCCCGCGGGGTGCCGGAGATTCTTGCCGCCTTTCCAACCATTGCGGCCCCAGCTCTTGAAAAATTCATCAGTGAAATGAGCTGCAAGAGACTGATGTTCCATGAAAGTGGTCGCATATTATCGTTGGCCATTCGCCAGCACCGGCGGTTTGACAAAGGATGACCGGAATAGCCGAACTGCCGGCTTCCGCAAAGTTCGTCCCCCAACCCTTTACCGTTCTTGACATTGGCGGCCAGAAGATGCAAGGTGTTCAAGTTGATAGTATGTTTCTCCAATATTTGTCGGCACCGGATGGTCCGAACCATGGAGGGAGAACAGAGGGACTTACGAATTTTTTGCTCCGCAACCTGGCACCTGTCGGGCACCGAGCCTGACAGCAACCGTAAACCGCAGTTTTGTTAATGGAATGACATGACAGACACACTCAGTGAAAGCTTTGAAGATCTGTTCAAAGCGGAAGAAACAAAAAAAATCAGGCACCTGACTCCGGGTCAAAGAATTAAGGCCACCATCGTCGGGATCAACAATGAATCGACCTTTCTTGATGTAGGCAGTAAGAGCGAAGGTGTCCTTAACAGTTCCGAAATAAGAGATAGTGAAGGAAATTTTACCCATACTGTTGGTGACTTGATTGATGTCTATTTCCTGAAATCGAAACCGTCAGAACAACTTTTCACCACCTCCATCGGTGGTGGTGCAGGCAACAGCCACCTTGAAGAGGCGTTTCAAAGCGCCATTCCGGTGGAAGGCTTTGTCAAGGCTGAGATCAAAGGCGGCTTTGAAATCACCCTCGGCGGCAATGTCCGTGCGTTCTGTCCCTTCTCGCAAATGGGAATGCGCCGAGTTGAAGATGCGGCAAAGACCTATCTGGATACGCACATGAAATTCCTTATCACTAGATTTGAGGAAAACGGTCGAAATATCGTGGTGTCAGCCCGAGCTATCCAGGAAGCGGAACGGCAAGAGATCCGGGAGAAGCTGCAGGAAACCCTGAAGGAAGGGCAAACGGTTGAGGGTGTTGTTAGTTCAATCAGGGACTTCGGCGCCTTTGTTGACATTGGCGGGATTGACGGCCTCATCCCCATTTCCGAGATTGGCTGGAGTCGAGTCGAGAAAGTCGATGAATACTTCACCGTCGGCCAAAAAGTGCAGGCCATCGTCAAAAAACTTGACTGGGATAACGATCGGATCTCCCTCAGCTATAAAGAAACCATGGCCGATCCATGGATCGAAGGAATCAAGAATTTTTCGGAAGGCTCCTCGCACCAAGGAACAGTCGCAAGACTTGCCCAATTCGGGGCTTTTGTGACCTTGGTCCCGGGTATTGACGGCCTGATCCATATCTCAAAGCTTGGTGGTGGCCGACGGATCAACCATCCCCGTGAAGTCATGGAGGTTGGTCAGAATATCGAAGTAAAAATCGAAGGCATTGATCTTGCCGAAAAGCGGATCAGCCTGGTTCCAGTCGATTATGTGTCACAGGAAAATAAGGACGAAGAAGAACGTACAGAGTACAAAACCTTTATAGCCGAAGATAAAAAGAAAAAGCCGAAGGGCGAGGTTGGTAGCCTGGGAGCCCTGCTGCAAGCCAGGATGTCCGAAAAGAAAAAGTAGCTCCTCTCGGAAAGGACCCGGAACCTGCGGGAAAGTGAGCGACGTTTTCATGATTTAGTCGATCTCTTGCCCGAGATAGTGCTGGAAACCGATCTCCATGGGCGGATCGAGTATTACAACAAAGCGGCAAAAGAATAGTTGAAAATCCCCTTTGCCCCTGCAAAAAGCCCTTGTCGCCAGCGGCTTTACGGAAGATGAGGATGTCAGGACCACCCTGGCCCTTGGGGTTGGTGCCTTTGTCGGCAAACCCTACACCTTGGAAAAAATCAGTACGGCCATATACAGAGGGTACAGAAAACTCTATCAGGAAGTTTCGTGAAAATCACCAAATGCCAGGGGGACAGGGAGGCAAGGCGAGTTGTTGTCGCCGTGCCTCGAAGAGGATTACCGCTGCGGCAACGGAGCTGTTGAGAGAATCGAGGGTTCCGGCCATGGGAATAGAAATCAGCACATCACACTCCCTTTTTACCAAGGGTCTGATGCCCTTGCCCTCACTCCCGACCACCAGGCAACTCGGAACGGTGAGATCGGTCGCATAAAGCGATTGGCTATCACTTTCTTTCACAGCACCAAAAATCCAGAATCCAGCATTTTTCAGATCTTTCAGAGCGGCAACCAGATTGGTCACCTGACAAAGAGCGATGTGCGACATTGCCCCGGCGGAGGCCTTTGCGGCGGTTCCACCCAGTGGCGCGGAACGCTCTCGGGTGACTATTACCCCAGCAGCGCCTGAAGCCAAGGCGGATCTGATTATCGCCCCAAGGTTATGGGGATCTTGCAGGGAGTCGCAGATCATCAGACGAACACGCTCTCTTCTTTCAATCCTTTCTGCCATCTCTTCGACAAAGGTGGCAAATTCAACAAGCGGCGTGTCGCTTATGCGAGCAATTACACCCTGATGGCGAACCTGTGAGCTCCCATCCCCGGTGAGTCGCAATGAATCGGTGAAGGAGAGTTTGATATTGTGAAGACGAGCCATTTCAACGATCCCCTCGATTTTCCCGCCCCGTTTATCTTTTTGCAGGATTATCTCGGTGATACGTTCCGGTTCTTTTTCAAGACTCTCAAAAATCGGATGAATCCCCCACAGCAGGTCTTCGCTGAGCCGAATTATTTTTTCACCAGGAAGCCCTTTGTTTTTCTCCGGTGTTTTCATGAGCTCACTCTCTTGTCAATGGGTTGTCCTGACGGGAATCTGTGTGCTCTAGCCCGTTCCGCCACAATGATTGAGGAAAGAAGAGCAACAGTTTCCTCCAACAGATCATTGATTACCAGATATTCATACTCTGTCACTGCTTGCAATTCGATCCGTGCATTGGCCAGGCGAATGGCGATCATCTCTTCGCTTTCGGTTCCCCTACCGCGCAGACGTTTTTCAAGTTCGGCAAGGCTCGGGGGAGAAATGAAAATACTCGTGGCTTCAAGTTGCCGGGAACGCCGCAGTATTGACGCTCCCTGAACATCGATGTCGAGGATGACATCGACACCGGCCATACGCTGCTGGTCAATAGCGGCCCGGCTCGTGCCGTAGAGGTTGCCGTGGACCTCGGCATGTTCGAGAAAAAGCCCCTGGTCGATCATCACCAGAAACTCCGCCTTGGAAACAAAGTGGTAGTCGACTCCAGTCCTCTCACCGGGTCGAGGAGGCCGGGTAGTATGCGATACCGAAAAAGCCAAGCCTGGAAGCTGAGCCATTACCCGCCGCAGAAGAGTGGTTTTTCCGGTACCAGAAGGTGCTGAAATAACAAATAATTTTCCGAAACTCATGAGGATTCTCCTGGCTGGAGCTTCGGCTGCCCGTAATATTCCGCAAGATTATAGCCAGGATTCATTGCCTGTAATCGTTGGCTAATGGTATCGGGCTGCACCGATGACAGAATCACATGGTTTGAGTCCATCACCAAAATTGATCGGGTACGCCGACCTTCGGTCACATCAACCAATTTCCCTTCATTTTTCGCAGATTCTTTCAACTTGCGAGCCGGAGAAGAACCGGTGTTTATGACGGCGATAATTCTTTCGACCATAACTGTATTGCCGAAACCAATATTCAATAGCTGCATAATTCACCACTCAACGGATATCGTTTGAAGCATTTGGGGAATCGGATGAATATCCCGACTATTCTATATTTTGTACCTGCTCACGCATTTTTTCCAGCTCGCTCTTCAAGTCGACGGTTAAATGTGCCAGCTTTGCATCATTGATCTTTGATGCCAGGGTGTTGACCTCACGGAGAAATTCCTGAAGGAGGAAATCAAGTTTTCTGCCGACTCCGCCTTCTTCGGACAGAAACAGGTTAAACTGTTTGATGTGACAACGCAATCTGACAATTTCTTCGGTGACGTCTGTTTTATCGGCCATAATGGCAATTTCCTGAACCAGTCGAGCCGGGTCAAGCTGGACATTGCCGACAAGCTTTTCAAGCCTTTCGGTGAGAGAAGTCCTCCGCTGCTCCAATAATTCGGGAATGCTACGTTCTATGCTATCAATTGTTGTGGAAAAAAAATACAAACGGGCTGTCAGGTCGGCAGCCAGAGCATCACCCTCCTGCAATCGCATAGTATCACATTGCGCCAGGGCCTCGTCTATTGCCTTTTCGACAATGGACCAGATTCCTTCAAGATCCTCGTCTTTTTGTTGCCTATTCAGAACCTCTGGGAATGATGCTAGAAGTTGTGGGGTGATTTCCAGGGGAAGAGTGAATTCCTCGGCCAGGATCTGCAAAGCATTCCTATAACCGGAGGCCAGTGCCAGATGCACTTTCACCTCCTGTAAATCAGCAAAGTCACCACTTACCGAGAGAAATAATTCGATGCGACCACGCTGACAGGTAACGCCCACTTTGCGACGAATTCGCTCCTCTAGAGGAGTATAGCCCCGCGGAAGTTTCATTTTCAGATCAAGATACCTGTTATTCACGCATCTCATTTCAGCGGTCCAAACCCTGCCGCCGCTGGTAATTTCACCGCGGCCAAAGCCGGTCATACTCTTAATCGCCATGTCATTCCTACTCTCAGTATTTTGATCCCGAACAACGGGGAAAAATCTTGCGGGGGTACAAGGGGCTAAAAAAACAAAACGATGTAGAGAGAGAACCCTCTACATCGTTTGGTAAAACAATGAAATAAGACGATACACCATTGAAGCTATTTGCCGGCCATTGCCTCATTTAGCTTTTTGATAATCGCATCACTCACTTCAATTGCCTCATCGAAATAAACGACACCGTTTTTCGAATCGAGAATTGCGGTATAGCCTTTTTCCTTGCCGTATTTTTCGACGACTTTTTCAAGGGCTTTAAGGATAGGCTCAAGCTCTTTATCCTGCAGCTGCTTCATTTCGAAGCGAGCATCATCAGTTTTGGCCTGAAGTTCTCGACCGTTTTTCTGGTACTCACGTACCTTTTCGGCCTTTTTCTCTTCACTCCAAGCGGAGCTTTTCTTCTTGATCTCGTCCTGCAAAACCTTGAGAGCCTCTTCTTCTTTCTTGAAACTCCCCTGCAGCTCTTTCATCTTTACGTCAAAGCGCTCTTTTGCGGCTTTTCCAGATTCGCACGACACAATGATTTTCTGAACATTAATTACAGCTATCTTCAGATCGGCTGCAAAACTGCTATGTGCCGCAAAACAGGCAAGAAGAAAAATCAATCCTGCCGGCAGGATTCTCTTATAAACCATGAATCTCTCCTGTTTTTACTACTGTACAACTACGAAATCGGCTCTTCTGTTCTGTGCCCAAGACATTTCATCCTGACCCTGCAGCAACAATCTCTCTTCGCCATAGCTCACGGTGCTGAGTTTTGCTTCGCTCACACCAAGATTAACCAAATATTTTTTGGCACTCAATGCCCGACGCTCGCCAAGAGCCATATTGTATTCGTTGGTGCCGCGGGGATCACAGTTGCCTTCGATTCTGATCTCATATTTAGCTTTGCTTTTGATGAAATCGGCATTCACTTGCACACGCGCTACCTGATCTTTTTTAACATCGGAAGAATCGTAATTAAAATATACGGGCAACATTCCTTCTGTTGTCCGTCCTTCGCTAATACCAAGCGGCTTAGAATCAAGTGATTCCACTGGACCGGCAGCGGCAGCTTTTGGCTCGACTTTCATTGCTTGGTCCGTTTGTTTATCGGAACCGCAACCAGTCAATGCCATAATGGACAAACAAAGTAACGCGGGCAACATGAATCTCTCTTTTCTTACCATGGGGAACCTCCAGTCTTTCAGATATGAATTAGGTTAATAAAATGATGTGATGTGGTGTGGTGGTTTGCGGCGGGGGGATACCGGTCGCATTATTGTGACAAGCTAGGCAATATATAAAGAATTTGTATATTCTTCAACTTCTTTTTTTCGTTTCATGGCACCCTGACAAAATAATTTTCGCTCTACAATCGCAAATTATGGCTAGTGATAATTATCTTTTCAGATTATAAAGCTGAGTTCATGGACAATTCGGTTCTGACCTTTCCCACTGCCTCCCGGCGACGAAAATAATTGGAGATTTTAATGGCCAAAGCAAGCATAAGCCCCAATAGGGCTACCGACAAAACAATACGCACCATTGATCGCAAAAGAGAACAGGAACGTCGCAAGATGTTCCTTCGAGCCAAGGATCATGCTCCAGAATTCGCGGCAAAACTTGTCCAACGTCTTATTGACCGGGAAATCATCGAGACCAATTCTGTTACCGCTATCAAGGATGCTTTCGAAAGTCAGTTGCAAAAACTTGGGTATATTGAGGAATTTGAGTTGCAGATGAAGATTGCACCAGTTCGCACGATTGCCCAGGATCCTAATGTGGTCAGCCTCTATTTCACCCAATATATAGTGGAGGATCTTATCCAGAACCCGGCTATACAGGATGTTTTTGGGGACGATCTTGATATCTATCTTGCTGTCGATTCGGTTTTTAGAGTCCTCAGGGAGTAAAAGCCCATGCCAACAAGTACCTTGGCCAATGCAAAACCGGAAACGGCCCGCAAAGGGTAAAGGGAAGGCGTAACCAAAAATGCTCAAGCCATCCCCTAACGGTTCCTCAATACGCCACCCCGACTCCGTTCCCATCCTGCTCATCGCCGACAAGGATGGAAATATTTCCGAGTTCCCGGAACTGCAAATGGCAGGGATGAGTAACGGCAGGTTCATTCGTCCTGCTGTGAGTGACCTCATCCCCCTGCCGGAGGGAAGTGAACTGTTTACCCTTCCCGGTCGTTTTCCGGTTGGCTGGGACTCTGCAACCGAGGAGCCTGTTGTCCTGATTGAAAATCCTTTTTCCAAAGGTCAAATTCAGGCCGTCGCTGCCTTTATGGCGCCGGCGCACACAGCCATTCTCACCAGCAGCTACCAAACCCAGCAAGGTGCCCCAGCCTTGCCACTCTTTGCTTATACCGCCGTAGGGTGGTATCAAGATAGATTTTGGGTTGCCGGCTTCCGCAGCGATCAGGATAAAAGACAAGATGCCAGTCAATACCGCCAAAAAACGGTTGAGAGTCGCACCCGCAACAAGCTCAAACAACACAAAAATAACAGACTCATTCAGCACCTCGGGAAATGCTGCCTCACCTATGGCTGTCCTGCTGCCCGTAATTATTTTCTTGGTCGCTGGGAAGCGCCCTTGCCAACCTCGCCGGCCTGCAACGCACGCTGCCTAGGTTGTATCTCCCTACAACCCTCCGGTTGTTGTCCCGCAACCCAAGACAGAATCACCTTCGTGCCCAGCGTCAAGGAAATCACCCAGATAGCCATCCCCCATCTCGAAGAGGCAGACAATCCCATTGTCAGTTTCGGTCAGGGATGCGAAGGCGAACCTCTCCTCCAGGCCGATATTATAGCCAAAGCGATCCAGATGGTTCGCAGCCATACCAACAGGGGGACCATCAACCTCAATTCAAATTCAAGTCTGCCGCAGAGTGTCGCCCGTTTAGCCCAAGCCGGCCTTGACAGTATCCGAGTGAGCCTGAATTCCGCCCAGGAGACCTTCTATAACCGTTATTATCGCCCACAAAATTACAGTTTTGCCGATGTCATGCAGTCCATCGATGTCATGAAGGACAATGGCCGCTTTGTTTCCCTCAACTATTTTATCCTCCCGGGTTTCACTGACTCAGAACAGGAATTCACCGCCCTATGCCATCTCCTCCGGTCACATCATCCCGACTTTATTCAATTGCGCAATCTAAACATTGATCCGGAATGGTATCTCAAAAGCCTCTCTTTTCCAGTCGATGCGGAGGCCTTGGGTATGCGCCTTTGGCTTGCCCGCATCCGCAAAGAATTTCCCTTGCTGCGCTTTGGATATTTCAATCCGCAAACGCCTATCCACACTGCTGCACCTGCAAATATTCGATAATCCTCTCAACCACCCCCAGCCCCTATAGGTTGTCTTGCCTTTCACCGCAATTTTCCTTTGCATTCTTTCCCTTTTAAGATATTATGCCATCTAAGAAAGCTTATCATTAATACTAATAATGGAGTTAATAATTATGGAACAATTGCCAAATATGCGTTTGACAACGCAACGACAAATCATTCTTGAAGAACTTGGCAAAGTGACGTCCCATCCAACTGCCAACGAAGTCTATGACATGGTACGCAAGCGTCTGCCGCGCATCGGACTCGGAACGGTCTACAGAAACCTTGAACTCATGGCCGGAAGTGGCATCATTCTGAAATTGGAGGTTGGCGGCACGCAAAAACGTTTTGACGCAACAATCGAACCCCATTATCATATACGTTGTACTTCTTGCGGCAAGGTCGATGACATCGCCATGGAGGTTCAGGGGCAAATCAACCTGGCTGCTGAAAAGGCGAGCAATTATATCATCCTTGGGCACCATGTTGAATTTTCGGGAATCTGTGGAGAGTGTGCAAAAGAGCAATGAGAGTCGCCCCTGCACTAAGCCGTTGTGCAAAATTCTTTTGCTCTATTGTCACAAAAAACAGCAATGGGGAAAGAGCGATAATAATCCGCTCTTTCCCCATTGCTGTTTAATAAAATGTCAACCGGAGCTTTCTACAAACCTTTTCTTTCAGCCGAAAAGCACCTTGCAAAAACGCCGCTTGCCTACCTTGATAAGCCTTTCCCCTTCTGGCGCAATGAGCATATTGATATCGGTAGCTTTTACTCCATCAATGGTTACGGCACTTTGCTGAATCATTCTCCGGCCATCGGAGGTGGAACTCACCAAACCGGCATCAACCAGTAGTTGCGGCAGAGCGATCGGTTCGTGGGCGGAACATCTGATTTCGGCAAGATCGTCCGGCACCCCGCCCTTTTGGAACACTTTTTCGAAATTTTCTTCTGCCGCCTGCGCCGCTTGCGTGGTATGGAAGCGGGCAACCAGCTCGCGGGCCAAGCGCTTCTTCACTTCTTTCGGATGCAAGACACCTGCCTCGACCTTTTCTTTGAGGTCGGCAATCTCAGGGTTACTGAGATCACTCAGAAGGGCAAAGTATCGAAACATCAAGGTATCCGAGATGGAGAGCACCTTGCCGTAGATGTTGTCGGCAGATTCATTGATACCGATATAGTTCCCCAGGGATTTGCTCATTTTATTGACGCCATCCAACCCTTCGAGAAGGGGCATGGTCAGCACCACCTGGGGCTCCATCCCTCTTGACCTCTGGAGATCCCGGCCCATAAGGACATTGAACAGCTGGTCGGTTCCACCCAGTTCCACATCGGCCTGCATGGCGACGGAATCGTAGCCCTGAATCAAAGGATAAAGGAATTCGTGAATCGAGATGGGTCTGCCGGTATCAAACCTGTTGCGAAAATCCTCCCGCTCGAGCATCCTGGCGACGGTCAATTCCGATGCCAACCTAATCATATCAATGGATGTAAGCTTTGCCAACCACGTGCTATTAAACACCACATGGGTTTTTTCCGGATCTAGAATTTTGAATACCTGCTGTTTATAGCTTTCGGCATTCTCGGCAACCTGCTCGACGGTCAGGGCCTTCCGGGTATCGGATTTCCCGGTGGGATCACCGATCATCCCGGTAAAATCCCCGATGAGAAAATAGATGTCGTGCCCCAAGTCCTGAAAATGTTTTAATTTCTGCAGCAAAACCGTGTGCCCGAGATGAAGATCGGGAGCCGTCGGATCAAAACCGGCCTTAATCTTCAAGGGAATACCACTTGCCTCGGATTTATGCAGTTTCTTTATGAGTTCTTCACGGGCAATGACATCGACCGCACCCCGCTCTATTAACTCAAGTTGCTCTTTTATTGAGACCATTATTTCTAAACCGTTGTTCTAACTCTAAGTGATATTGGCTATTTTGCGTATTCGACGGCACGGGTTTCCCGAATCACGGTAACCCGTATCTGTCCGGGATAGGTCAACTTACTCTCAATCGCCCTGGCGATATCCTGGCTGAGTACGGTTGCCTCTTCATCTTTGACCTTACTCGAATCGACTATTATGCGCAGATCGCGACCGGCCTGAATCGCATAGGATTTCTCTACCCCTTTAAAATCATTGGCAATGGCTTCAAGATCTTCAAGACGTTTGACATAACTTTGCAGCATTTCCTTTCTCGCCCCCGGTCTCGCCCCGGAAAGGGCATCCGCCGATTGAACGAGAATATCGATAACGCTTTGCGGAGGCTGTTCCTCATGGTGCGCGCCGATGGCATAGACAACGTCGTCCGGCTCCCCATATTTCTTCGCCAAATCCCGGCCGATGATGGCGTGCGAGCCCTCGACCTCATGATCGACCGCCTTGCCGATATCATGCAGAAGCCCGGCCCTTTTGGCCATTTTTACATCCACCCCGAGTTCCGATGCCATGATACCGCAGAGAAAGGAAACCTCAAGGGAATGCTGCAGAACATTCTGGCCGTAACTGGTACGGTATTTCAGCCTTCCAAGCAGATTAATCAATTCGACGTGCACGCCATGCGCGCCAACGTCAAAAGTGGCCTGTTCGCCGGCCTCCCGCATGGTAATTTCCAGATCCTTGGTAACCTTTTCAACAACCTCCTCAATGCGACCGGGATGTATCCTGCCGTCACTGATGAGCTGCAACAGGGCCTGACGCGCTACTTCCCGCCGCACCGGATTGAAACCGGAGAGAATCACCGCCTCAGGGGTGTCGTCAATGATGATGTCTATCCCGGTTGCCGCCTCAATGGCGCGAATATTCCTGCCCTCGCGACCGATTATCCGACCTTTCATTTCATCGTTAGGGAGTGGCACCATGGAGACGGTCCGGTCGGCAACATAGTCACCGGCATATCTGGAGATGGCGAGAGCCAGAATATTCTTACCCTTCCTATCCGCCTCCATCTTCATCTCGTTTTCTATTTTCGCAAGTCTTTTAGCGGCGTCCATCCTCGCTTCACTTTCAAGAGAGTCCATGAGGATTTTTTTAGCCTCTTCCTGAGTGATCCCCGCAAGTTTCGCCAGTTCATAGCGCTTCGTACTGATCAGTTCATCGACTTCCTTGTGTTTTTCCTGCCATTCAAGTTCCTGCTGGCTGACCCGGCGCTCACTGTAGAGAAGTTCGTTCTGTTTCCGATCAAAACCGTCCCACTCTCTTTTCAGACTGTCTCTCTTTCTTTTTATTTGCCGCTGTTCATCTTTCAGTTCCTCCCTCTCGGACCTGAGTTCTTCTTCCAAGGCCTGCTTAACCTGATAAGCGGCTTCTTTACTTTGCAAGAGAGCCTCTTTCTTCAGCTGATCCGCCTCGGTTATAGCATTTTCAATAATTTGCTTGCTTTGCACCCTAATATTATTTTGATTGCCCTCAGTCACGCGTTTTCGCAGGTAAAACCCTACGAGCAAACCGACAAGCGCACCACAACAGGCGAATAGAAACGGATAACCTAATGAACTCATAGAAGAATCCTATCGTGATGAAGATTGACAGGACACAGGAGGAAAACGCAGGGTAACAAAAACGATAGACAGGACTTTGCGAGAGAACATCTTCGGAACATCTACCCTTGCTCCAAATACGCGAGGAGTTGCGGCTTTTTACCTTGCCGATCAGCCATACCGGCAATTCTGGGCAAGAATCCACTTCGCCTTCTGCGGTTCTCTCATCAAATGCGCAAACAGCAATAAAAAATCGACCAGGCCTTAAACTCTGGCTATGTTTACGCTAGGACTGCACTTAAGAGTTCTTTAAACCCAGAATGACACCGACCAGGCAACAATTTATATAGATAACACAATACCAGTAAAGACAATCCCAGTATATCGCTCCTTAGTAGGAGCTATTCCACTTATTACCGTGAGAATACGTTGATCCAGATACCACCTTATGCGCTGATCCATCTGGAAGAGTATCTAAAAAAGCAATCCTGCTTCCCTGTATTCGTACTTTGTGCCGACAATACCTTTCTGCTGAAGTCAATCTTCTATTATATGTTGAACCGGCTCAAGGTCTTACGCGCATTTCTGCCTGGAAAACTTTTAAACCGGATAGAAAAAAGTACAGACAGTAATCTTGTCTGTAAAAATCTTCCCCACACTGCCGTGTCACCAGGAAAGTTAAACCTAAATGAATAGGTGGGCACCTCATAAAAACCTCAGGAAATTCGTCGGACGATCTTCCTTAAGCCTCCAGCGGAGTTGCCCTTTTTATGGGAGTTGGCTCAACACACACTGAAGATCACCAACAGTGCAGGGAGAAGTCATAATTACCCGAGTATCGGGCTCGATCTTTCTGAATCTTTTTTAACTATAGCAGACTTTCCGTTAAACGAAAAGATTTTATACTGCAGCCCTCATTCTATCAGCAGCTTGGCTCGGATTTCCTCGCTCAGCCGAACCATCCTTTGCTCGGAATCCCAGCGGTAATCATCAAATTCCTGTTTGAGTTTGACATACTGAGAAGCGATGTTCAAACAAGCCATAATAGCCACCCTGCCTACCGGCAGGGTTCCCGTGGCCTGGGAGGAACCATTCTCCACGAGCTGACGCACAAGAGAAAGAATTGATTTCAATTCTTCTTCCGAAGCGGCAGTATAGAATTTGTATTCCTGCCCCAGGAGTTCGAACTTAACCAACCTTTCCGTGTTCGACATAGCACCTCAACCCCGATTGCCGTTCCCGCCGCAGCCCACTCCCTCCTCAAGGAAGCTGTCCGAGAATAGCAATTTTTTCTCAGATCGAGGCAAACTCGAAAAATTTACCGGAGGCATATAGTTAATATTCCGAGGATAATTTTTTCGAGTTTAACGAAGATATGGCAAAAAAGGGCATTCTCAGACAGCCTCCTCAAGCCTCTCTCTCAGGAATATTTACCTGTGGGTATTGCCGATCGAAAACAGATTTTGCTGTACCCGCCCCTCTTCCTCATTACGCTGCCCTGTAACCATCTGCTTTACCGGCGATGCATCTTCCTCATCAACCACTTCAATATCTTCAGCGGCCTCAGATTCGGTTGCTACGGTGGCGATTTCCTCAAGACCCATCTCCCATTCTTCGATCTGTTCGACAATTTTGTTTACCCGCTGACTGATTTCACTACGTTCTATATCTTTGGAAGAAAGATTGCTGTGTAAATCTTCAATCTGCAGTTCACGCTCCCGTAATTCCTGAAGCAATTTTGCCTTTTCCGCCCGCAACTCGGTAAAACGCCCCAAGAGCTTTTCGACAAATTGCTCTAGGCGACGAAGTTCATTGTCCTGACTCATATCATTCACCTCTCATGTATTGTTGCCCTTCAGGATCCTTGTTAGGGATAGCCGTGCCTCTGCAAACAAGCCAACAAAAGATCCCTCGGAAATCTATCTTAACCTGCCATCCTGCTCGAATATACCATGCGTCCTGCTCACTGCAACCTCTATCAGATTCGCGAGTAGCTCCAGCTGATTGGATGAGCGTTTTGATATGGCATGAAGCCATGAAATGTCCTGGGATCATCGTCGAAAACCATGGGTAAAAAATATTTATCGCCCTCCCACATCGGTAACTTTAAGATATCGGCGACATCGACCCAGACCAGATCCCCCTCCTCATTCGACACTCTTGGCGTACCGCTGAAATGTTCGATACGGTAGATGAAGCCAAACCAGTTTTCCCCTTGCGGGCCAAAACCGGTCCAATTGATGGTTCCTCTCAGCACCGCACGCTCGCAGAAGATATTTGCCTCTTCGGATATCTCCCGGACCATACATTGGTAAATATCTTCGGTCGGTAGCATTTTCCCCCCCAAACCATTATATTTCCCGAGATGTTGGTCATCAAGACGTTTGTTGCGATGCACAAGCAAAGTTTGCTTTTGATCGGGAGACAGGATATAAGCTAGAGTTGCAACGATTGGTGTATACATTTCCACCCCCACATTTCGCCAAATGATTCAATATACATATTCCTCTGCTCTCGCGAGTATGCTATAAATAACTAAACCCCGACAGGAAGGGATAAGTACCTGAGAAAACCTATTCACGAAAAATAATTTCATTGCCAACATATGACCGTGATATCTCGACTACGCCAAGCCCACAGAAATACCCGGCTTTTATTCACCATTTCATGGTTTTTGCTGTGCTTTCCCTTGTCGTGTGCAGGCTCAGCTGCTGCCGGTCAGGACTTCCCTTTATTTCCGGTTATCAGTAAAAATGTGCAATTCTGGGAAAAGATTTACGCGGTCTATTCCCTGAAACAGGCTGTTATACATGACTCGGAAGATTTATCAAGGATATACCAGATTGTTTCCTTAGTTGATCTCGAAGCGCCTGGGGCACAGCAACAGAACTCAGCCATCCAGAAACAGGCCTGTGAAAAATATCGTTCAATCTTGACAAAACTTGCCGACCAAACCCCAAGTTCCCCTGAGGAACAGCGTGTGGCAGCGCTCTTTTCCGGTAAAAATGGCCGGCAGGAAATGGCTTTGGCGGCGGGTAACGTTCGCGGACAATCCGGTCAAAAGGAACGTTTTCTGTCCGGAGTTGTCACTTCAGGAGCCTATCTAACCGAGATCAGAAATATTTTTCGCAGCTACGGCCTGCCGGAGGAACTTGCTTATCTCCCGCATGTGGAATCTTCTTTCAATATCAAGGCGTATTCCCGCATCGGGGCCGCCGGCCTCTGGCAATTCACTCGAGAAACCGGAAAGCAGTACCTGACGATAGACTACACCGTTGACACACGGCTTGATCCCATCGCCGCAACCCATGCCGCTGCCAAATATCTCGCCCATAGTTTTCGTTCCCTCAACAGCTGGCCTCTGGCCATCACTTCCTACAATTACGGACTGGGAGGCATGATGCGAGCGGTGAATGAGGAAGGTACGTATGAAAGAATCTTCACCAACTATAACAAGGGTTATTTTAAATTTGCTTCGAGAAATTTTTACTCGGAATTTCTCGCTGCCCGAAATGTTGCCAAATATCTAGAGAAGAATACTAACAGCGGGAGTGCCCCTGAAGCAAAGTATCGCTACCTGAACCTTCCCGACTATGCCCATATTAAGGAAATCTCAGGCCACTTCGGTCTGCCGGTGGCAATGATTGCAGAACTTAACCCGGCACTCCGCCCACCGGTCATCAGCGGTGAAAAACTCATCCCCAAAGGCTACACCCTGAGACTTCCTGCCGGCGGTAAAACCAACCAACTTATCGCCTCGCCACCGCCTTCTATCTTTAGAAATGAGCAAGAATCAAGCATCTACCATCTGGTGCGAAAAGGCGATACCGCCAACAGCATCGCTCGCCTGCACAAAATTTCCTTAAAAAATCTGCAACAGGCAAATAACCTTGATCAATTTGCCTCCATTCGCCTCGGACAAAGCCTGCGCATTCCCGGCAAGGCGGATGCGACAGCAGACACTAACCTCAAGGCCAAAAGCAATTCCACCCGAATTAACATTCACCAAAATGTTATGACCAAGGAAGCCTTAATCGCAAAAAAGACCTAACTTCCTTCACCGGCCCGAAAAACCAGACAAGACAGAGGAACACCTCAACCCCTGCAAACGGCATTATATCTGCCGAAATATGACGCGCCACACATTTGCGGCCAGCAACAGGATCCAAATGGATATTACCAAAACCGTACAAGAACTTAAAAAAAGACCGGAATTTACCGAAAATGTCGGAATGATCCTTATCCACAACGGTGTTGTCCGCAATTGGTCGCGCCGGGACAGGGCAAAGGTGACTGCCCTCGAGGTCAACCCCAATTTTGCAAAAATTGAAACTCTCCGCCAAGAATACCTCCAACATCCCGGCATCTTTGATATCATCATTGAAGCGCAGAGCGGCACGCTGCACCCGGGCGATGACCTTCTCTTCATCATTGTGGCCGGCGATATCCGCGAAAATATCAAACCGGTTCTGGCTGAGCTGCTCGATCGGATCAAAGCCGAAGCCGTGCACAAAAGAGAGATTCTTTCTTCATAATCCCCCACCCGAGGAGGAGGATTGCCATGTCAGGAGCCGCCCAGAAGTTTATCGAGAAATTTGCCGATATCCACCCCCTCCCCCATATTGTCACGACAATTTCCCGATTGATTGCCGACAATGAGTCGACCATGAAGGATTTTGAAGAAGTCATAAAAATGGATCCGGTGCTGGTAAGTCGCCTTCTTCGCCTGGTGAACAGCCCCTTCTACGGACTGACCCAGACCGTAGATTCAATCGGCCGGGCAGTTGCCTATCTCGGCATGAAGAATCTCCACAATCTCATAGTTGCCGACGCCCTGAAAAGAATTTTTGTGGCCAAAGAAACCAAGGGTGTTTTTTCCAAAAAACGCTTATGGCTGCACAGCGCTGCGGTATCCCTGTGCAGCAAAATGGTGGCTGAACGGATTTTCGGAATAAATGGAGACGATGCCTTCTTATGCGGCATTCTTCATGATTTCGGTATCTTGGTTGAAGAGCAGGTTGAGCAACAAGCATTTCACGCTCTCTGCGCCGCCTGTCAGTCGACAACTGACCTCATCGATCTGGAGCACCAGGCTTTTGCCACCGATCACTGCGAAATTGGCTACCTCATGACCCTCGGCTGGAATATGCCGGTCACCATTCAGGCAGCAATTCGCGACCATCATTTGCTGGACGACACGCTTGAGCCATCGAGCCTCACCGGAATTGTGCAGATTTCCGAATATATCGCCGGACAGCTGGGTCATACCACCCTGCCGAAGGTGACCACTCAGATTTCCCCGTCATTACTGGAACATCTGCAAAGCAATTTGGACGAATACAACATTCTCATTGATGATCTCCCCGAAGAAATGGCCAAGGCAGAAGCCATTTACGGTTAGGGAGGCTCGCTATGACCGGTCTTTTCGATAAAGCCGTTACTTCTACCGGACAAGCCAGGGAACTACTGGCCTACCTCATAGAAATAATTCCAAGTTTTAACATTCTTGCCGTCACCGATGACGGCAAGCGGATTCCTGAAGATGGTTGCAGCGCTTTTTGCCCCGAAGACGTGGTGAACACCTTGGTTGCGTCTGCTCGGCAGCAAGCCGATGCGACGCAACCACTGCTTTCCGCAGATAATCTGTATATCGCTTTCTCCCTTCCGTCCCTGAAAACCACCCTGGTCTGTGCCGCAAGCCATGATGATTTTCGCCCACAAGGCTTGGCCAGCCTGCTTCGTTTAGCGATACAGGGCTATTTCGACCATAGGGCGGTAGAGCAGCTCAACAAAAAAATCACCATCCAAAAAACCCAGTTCAATCGCAAATTCCAGGTGATGGATGTAAAACACCAGGAGATGCTTGAAGAGGCACAGCATAGTTACCGGACAATCCAGGAGCAACAGGAAAACTACTCGCGGACACTCAAATCGGAAATTGAAAAGCAAACCCAGGAGCTACGCAAGTCGAAAACCGATGCCGAGGCCGCAAGTGTCGCAAAAAGTCAGTTCCTTGCCTCCATGAGCCATGAGATCCGTACGCCGATGAACGGCGTCATCGGTTTCACCGACATGCTCCTTGCCACCGAGATGGATGAGGAGCAAAGAGACTTCGCCTTGACCATCAAGCGTTCCGGCGAGGCTCTTCTCGGACTTATCAACGACATCCTCGACTTCTCCAAGGTCGAGGCCGGTGAGATGACCCTTGAATACATCGATTTTGATCCGGAAATAACCGCCCATGACGTCTGCGAAATGATGCGCCCCAGGGTTGCCGGCAAACCCATCGAGATTCTGTGCCGCATCGACGACATGTTACCCGCCAACATCAAAGGTGATCCGGGCAGGTTTCGTCAAGTTCTCATCAATCTCCTCGGCAACGCCGCCAAATTTACCGAAAAGGGAGAATTGGAGCTGAGTATCGAGACGTGCACCGAAACCGAGGCAACCCTTACTCTTCTTGCCAAGATCCGTGATACCGGCATCGGTGTCCCTGAAGACAAGTTCGCCACAATCTTCGAGGCATTCAAACAGGCAGACGGCACAACCACCAGGAAATACGGCGGAACCGGCCTCGGCCTGTCAATATGCAAAAAGATAGCCGGACTTATGAATGGTGACGTATGGGTGGAATCGACGGTCGGGGTAGGCACCACCTTCTATTTTACGGCGATCATGCAAAAGTCCTCCCTTTGTCAATCGCACCGTCCGCCGGCCGAAAACCTCAAAGACCAGAAGATCCTGATCGCCGACGACAACCGGGCCAACAATGAGATCCTTCGTAAAATGTTGGAAAATGCAGGCATGGTGGTAACAACCCTTCTCGACGGCACCACCGCCATTGCCGAACTCATCCGTGCGGAAATAGAAAATACCCCCTTTACCGTGGCCATCCTCGATCTGCAGATGCCGTTTATCTCCGGCTATGATCTGGCGGCAACAATTCGCACATCAAGCCTTGCCAACCCGCTCATCCCCCTTCTTGCCTACACATCTTCTACGGAAAGGGTCGCCCAGAAATGCAAAGAAGTCGGATTCAACGCATTTCTTACCAAGCCTGCCCGCCGCAATATTCTCTTTCGCACGCTCTCGAGAATCCTCGGCGCCAAAGACGACGATCAGGAACACCCGCAGGAGAAGAAGCTCGTCACCCAATATTCTCTGCGTGAAGAGCTGAAACAATCGGTGCGCATTCTCCTCGCCGAGGACAACCCGGTTAATCAGAAACTCGCCATGGTAATGCTCTCGAAAGCCGGCTACAAAGTCACCGTCGTTGCCAACGGCAGGCTGGCGGTCGAGGCGTTCACCGATAAGCCGGAGAACTTTGACACCATCCTCATGGATATTCAAATGCCGGAAATGGATGGCTATGAAGCGACCCGGCAGATACGCCTGCGGGGTTTCAAAGATATCCCCATCATCGCCATGACCGCCAATGCCATGAAGGGCGACAAGGAACTCTGCCTGGAGGCCGGAATGAGTGATTATATGACTAAGCCGATTAAAAGAGAGATCATTTTTCAGGTCCTGGAAAAATGGCTCAACCTCCGCAATTGAACTACACCTTTGTATGACCCGACCATCTGCACCAGCCCATGTCGGCCGATCCAAGCTTAAAGCCTGGGCCGATGAACAAAACACCGATGCACCCTGGCACAGGCTACTGCACTTGGTGGTGCGACTCATCCCCATTACCGCCGCAGAATTTTTAGGCAACGCCCTTTCCCTCCGCTCGGCGGCCCTGACCTATACCGTGCTGCTCTCCCTCGTCCCCATCCTGGCGATGAGCACTGCCTTGGTAAAAGGACTCGGCGGCGACAACCAACTGCGTAAGGTGGCATACAGTTATATTCAGTCTAATAGCCGTATTAGCCGCACCGCCTTTCCTCTGGCAATTGGTCCTGATCATGTAAAATCTGTTCCTGTTGGCGGTTTTCATCCTGACTGCCTTTCCCGCTCCGGCTCATGCCTCCCTAAAAACCGGCCGAGGGTGTTTTCGCCATCCTCGCCGCTCCCGGCTCCGGCCTGAAGACGGTGAGCGACCTGAAGGGCGTGGAGATTGCCGTCTCCAATTCGACGATTATCGAATACGTTACCGACCGGATGCTTGCCCAATAAGGCTTCAAAACCGAGGAGATCAAGAAGGTCGAGCTGCTGCTGATGGAAATGGGGTTGACCGGTTTTGGTGCCCACTATCCCGGCCAGCTGTCCGGCGGCATGCAACAGCGGGTTGCTATGGCCCGGGCTTTGGCGGTTGAGCCGCAGATCCTCTTTATGGATGAGCCCTTGTCGTCCCTCGACGCCCTTACCCGGGAACGTCTGCAGAACCTTATGCAGGAAATCCGGCTCAAGAAAAACATCACCATGGTCCTCGTCACCCACGCAATCGAGGAGGCGGTTTTCCTCGGTCGCCGCATTATCGTGCTGAGCGGACGGCCGGGCCGGGTGCTGCGCATCGTTGACAACCCGCAGGCCGGCAGCACCGATTACCGGCAAACCGACATCTTTTTCCACCGTTGTGTCGAGCTCAGAGAGATACTGAAAGGAGAGGATTATGGGCAAAACGTGACATTGTCCTGGCTGCACTGATCCTCCTCGGGATCTGGGAGGTTTCCGCCCTGCTGCTGCACTCCATGGCCCTGCCCGAACCGTGGCTGGTGCTCCTCGATACGGCAGGGAAAATTGCCGACGGCAGCCTGCTCGACGACCTGGCAATCAGTTGTCTGCGGGCACTCCTCGGCATTGCTCTGGCCCTGGCAACTGCAGTACCGCTTGGTCTTATGATCGGTGCGGAGGAAGGATTGCGCCGCCGTCTCTCACCTTTTATCTACCTCCTCTACCCGGTGCCGCACGTGGTACTGCTACCGCTGATTATCATCCTTTTCGGCATCGGCAATTTCTCGAAGATTTTTTTGATTGCCCTGATCGTCTTTTTCCAAATCTTCCTCACCACCCGCGACGCCGCCAAGAACATCCATCGCAACTATTTCCTGGCCATGCAGACCCTCATGGCCTCACGCCGGCAGATCTACCGGCATGTCATCCTGCCCGCCACCCTGCCGAAGATCCTCACCGCCATGCGCATCTCCATCGGTACGGCGGTGGCCATCCTCTTTTTTGTCGAATCCTTCGCCACCACCAAGGATCTTGGCTATATCATCATGGATTCCTGGGGAAGGGCCGATATGTCGCCATCTACACCGGCATCTCCTGCATGGCTGCCCTCAGCTTCGGCCTTTACCTTCTCCTTGATCGGCTTGAACGTCGGGTTTGCGCCTGAACCCAGTCGGATTAAGGCTGCTTGGGAAAGATACAAACTTCAGCAATATGCTGGAAATAGTCCAGGGGTGTGGATTATCGGCAAATAGGCATTTGCAAAAATGGGGAAATGTCCCCATTTATTATCCTTTTGAAGAGATAAATACTGAAGCGTGTGATCAACACGATCTAAACGAGATGATTCTGTCGAATATATTTCGTTGAGTTTTTTTGTAACCGACTGATTCTGGAACTCTTTAAGATATTCTTCCACAGCTTTCGTATAGAGTTGGCTTCGTGATATACCAATTCTATGTGCAAACTTTTCAGCAGCTTCAAAAACTGGATCAGGTATTGATATCGCTGTTTTCATAATTTTATGGTATAACCAAAGTTATACTTTGTCAAGAGGGTAATGGCCCAACGGTAAGAATCAGCGAACAGCAAGTACGTGGCCAAGGAACTTCCATATAGCGCCACAAACATTTTCCGCGTGGTTGCTTTTCCGCTGAATTCTTTGGTTATACATTGTGAGATATCCGAGATAGAAACCTCATGGCCGGATTTATTTCTTCATATTTGTCGCCTCTTACAGCTTTAACCCGAACGAGAAAGTCCAGGGGCCACCATCCAATCATCAACTTCATTTCTTCTCCGACGGCATCATCTGGCACTGAGAAGACGAGAAATCGCTTAAATTCGAAAAGTAGGGCTTCCGCCCACAAAGTGCCTTCGGATTTCGCCCCTAGAAAGTCAGCGAGCTTTTCGCTCATCAGTTTATGTTGAAAGTGATAAACGCCGTTTCTAAACCGCCGCATCAATTGATAGTAGTCGTCGTACTTAGCAATGAGATCAGAAATTACCGAATCGGGCATTCCGATTTCTTGCCAGCCTCGGCCACCACATAAAGTGATGCAAGCCAATGTGCCAAAGCACAGAAGAAGTCTGCGTCAGAGTTGTCCTCTTGAAAACTTCGGGAATGGTCGTATTGCATCTGCGACCAGTGCAGGTACTGCCCAAAACTCACGATGGTTTCTACGTCTTTCATCGGCAACATGAGGTCGCCGGTGAAAAAGAAACGTTATCGCGCCGTCTGTATGTGCATGTTTACTATTCTCCCGACAACGAAGCCAAGAAAGAACTCGCCTTCCGTAAGGACCTGCTTGAACTGAAGGCGCAAATAGAAGGAGGAGAAACCGAGTTCA